>ERZ746981.245-NODE-245-length-32631-cov-11.884500_pt1 | contig 32631 bp, 23 predicted proteins | sample MGYA00374948_ERZ746981 | MGnify/ENA primary metagenome ERZ746981 (study PRJEB28757, sample SAMN06711160) | food metagenome | host: microorganism | place: China:Harbin | collected 2017-01-30 | study: EMG produced TPA metagenomics assembly of the Analysis of...
ATTTTCGATATCTATTGTATATAATTTGCATGTATACTGAACACAAAAACTAGTTTTGCTTTGTATAATTGTCATCCGTCTTCATGTACCCCATAGACAACAGAAGTTGTTCCATTGAGAACGATAATGTTCAGGGACTCTATTGTTTTGACAGAACTCAATCTCATTGAGATAATACATATTCCTTACAGGATGCAAAAGCAAAATCACTGAAGTAGTAAATAATCTTTACCACACCAAAATGAGCACATTAAGGTGTTATGAAATCGAAGTTTGTGGATGTAATGATTCTGAATCTTTGAAGTGATGAAAAGCAAATAATAATGCCAGAAATGGGATATAGACAGGCCACTGGCTGTCATTACCCATTTTATCATAATACCGAAGAAAAAACTTAAGAATCAAAGTAGAAGGAGCATATCTTCATTACATAATGTTTGGAAATGCTTGCAATTTCTGTACCAGGGTAGCTGTAAATATACCTATAATGCTTAGCATGTCGCTTTCAATAGAGTAAATTCCATCATTCTGTTCATCTGCAAATACCTTACCATATTACAGGTGGATGGTAATTTCAGAATCGAGGCAATATTTCTATCAGGAGATACATTATAAGCAAACAAAGATTTCGGTAACTAAACGCTCAAAATCCATCCACTCAAAGCACAATGCAATAATAATATTTGGATAGTGGTACCCCACCTGTACAGAATCGAAAATAGTAAAGCATACTCATGGAGCATCAACAGCGGCAATCAATACCAAAATGTTTATCACACGTGAAAACATACGATTGCACAATAATTGGTTGCTCTAGTACATCGTGTGCAATGAAAAAAAAAAAAAAAAAGAGCTGGTTGTTGCCAGTTTAAACGCATCAATTACGCCCTTTGAGAATCCCTTATTTATTTAGGTGAAGCACTATTTCGTGAGAATACATGTTACGCATACGTAACTGAAAACCATTACTTACCCCTCGGTGTGTTTGTTGCATATACTACTCTACGATAAATGAGGTAGTTTGCTATCATCAAATAGAAAGCGAAATAATTAGGTAGTGCGAGAAAGAGATTTTCGAGCGGAAAATAGAAAATGCAAGTAGGAAAAAAGAACCGGTCTCGACTTGGAAATTGGGGAAATCGGTCGGGGTCCGCTCGGGGCATATTAATAATAAAACAGCAGAAGCGGAAAGGTGAAGCGAACGAAAAAAGATGAAGCGAAAAAGATGAAGTAAAAAAGATGGGGCAAAAAAGGTGAAGCAAAAAAGATGAAGTGAAAAAGATGAAGTGAAAAGATGAAGCAAAAAAAGGTTAAAAAAAAAAAAATTAAAGTGAGGGCATAAAGTGAGGAGTAAGCATAAACTTGATTGGCTCTGATCTGAATGCGCACAGTATAACCATTTGACGGTAGTATATGAGCTATTTGAACAGAGCCAAGGGTTCAAATCTGGTCCAGTTCCCACTTTTTGAGTTTCAGGCCGAAATCGTGGCTTGGAAAAACAGCAAAGAGTGATTTTTCATGTCCTGCCTTTTCCTTTGCACACATATTTTTTGTCATGAAGAAAATAACACCGACCCATTATTATACAAACCCCGCTGGTTAGAATTGCGTAAGGTGAATGTCGGCCCCCTGGGAACAAATTCTGACCAATAGGAAAATTTGTAGTGGCACCCCATGTAGCGGAAAGGGAAGTAGGGAAGGCTAAATTGTCCGTGGGGGCTCCGGACTCCGGGGGGTCAGTTCCGGATTCTGCCGCCGTAGGGGTGTGGGAATATTTATTGTGGTGCACCCCCCTGGTTACCTCCGCTTCCGAACATCTGTAGGGTGCCATAAAAATTGAGGGGAGGAAAATATTTTCCTATTGCGGCTGATTTTAGTACATGAAGGAAGATACAAGGAAGAAAGAATTGCGCAGTTACATGTGAATGCCTGCAACATATGCTAGCCATATATAAATGCAAGTCTTTCCTGCTTTCTATGGTTGATTAGTTTTACCTGTTGAATCTTTTGTTTTATACCTCTTTTGATTTCGTTTCTTCTTCACTTAAAGCATTTTTACAACGTTCATCATTTAATTTATATTCCTCATTCTACCTCTCCTTTCTATTTCTTATTTCTTATTTCTCATTCTACTCTCCTTCCTATTTCTCCTTTTTATTTTCACTCTCATCTAACTTGCCATAATGAGCCAGCCACAGACATGCCCTTTGGCTCCAATCAGAGCTGGAATTGCAGGCTTAGAGAGTCTGGTTCCCAACCACACACCGGGTGTGCCCTCCACAACAAGTGGTGGGACACTCACAAAAACAAAAAACAACACTGTTGGGTGCAGAAACGCCACACTTCGGTTGAAAAAAAGGCTTTTCAAGGACAAAGCGGAGATCAAGCCATGGCTTCAGGCACAGCTGGCACCAAAGGGCATCACCATAGTGATTGCGAGGTCTGATGATTCAAAAATCGTCTTCAAGTGCAAGTCTGAGTCCAGATTCCACGGGCACACACATAAGGGATTGCGTCTGGGCACCAGAAAGGGCAAAAAGCACTGCTCTGGACCCGAGTACGCCGTGCACCCAGAATGCCCCTTTCGGATAAGGGCGAACTATTCCGTTCGGGCGGGGACATGGTCTCTGGTAATTGTTAATGACCGCCACAACCACCCCCTAGGCAAAAGTGGGGCTACGGGGTGCGAAACACCCCATGGGGTGTCTGCCAGACACTCCGGTCTACCGTATATACAAAATGTGCAGTCCATAGATTCCACACTGGGCCTTTCTGCCAAGATCCCTGCTGCAAAGCTGCAGCTGCCGTTTGCCCGAGTTTCTAGCATCCAAACTTCCGTTGTGCGGGATGTGCAAGGTCGGCTGAACGGATTGCCCGAAGTGCTGGGGGTGCCAAGCAAGAAAGATACAGTACAAAGTAAGCAAATTGCGGGTGTGTTAAGTGTGGGCAATTCAATTAAAGATATGCCAAGTATTGGTAACACAATTAAAGATATTCCGAGTATAAACAACCCCATTACAGGAATATCAAGTAGAACAAAGCCAACTGGTATGCCCATTGTGCAGACTTCAATTTCCAAGTTCAAGCTTCCTCCCCCATCAAACCTCCTTTCTCCTCTGTATGATGCCAAATTTGAGGTGAATTCACACCAGCGGGTGAAGGTTCAAATGCAGCAGCAGCCACAAGTGGAATTTCATGAAAAACACCAGTATGAGCAAAAACTACAAATGCAAACACAACCAATGCACCCGCAAATAAACCAACAAATACATCCACAAATAAACTCGCACATACATCATCTTCGCCAAGGCAGTGCTGCTACATTTCCTCTTATACCATCTCCCGAAGCAAACCGATCAGTTTCTCGCGGTTCTTCATTTTCCTCTGCATCTTCCTCTTTGAGCTCTTTTGCCGTGTCTTCTTCTCCTTTAACAGAAAGCCCCTGTAATGAGGATCAACGCAGATTGAGCCAGATGCACATTCAGATCAACAACATGTTGCTTGAGCTGAATAACTCGCAGGGTGTCCCCGAATCGACAAAAGAGGAAACTTGCCGTAGCATCATAATGCTTCTCAAAAGCAGCATTCGAAGCGGATCAAGCATGGCTGCACAATCTAGTATATGGGATGCAGGACGAAGTTATACGGCTGGCCGGATAGTTCTTCCCTCTATAAACAGTGCCCTTTCAGCAGATAGTACTTCTTTCAGGAGAAGTGTATAATGATATGATGATTCGCCTTGCTGGGTCTTTAATTATTGGGTTTTTGTTTTTGTTTTTGGTTTCTTTGGATTCTTCTTCTCTTCATTTTGGCTTAACCGCCAGCTCCCGCTTTCTCTGCGTCTTAGAATTTGAACGCAGCTCTTAAAGACGTCATTTGCTCCTAATCCGGTAACTAGGCTGCAATTCACAATTTACGCAATGCCTACCTAATCTTCAACACCGATCAAAGGCTGCATCTTTCGGTAAGGCTGCGTTAGGCATTTTAATATAATTATAATAATAAACAAGCATACTGAGATCTGATTGCTTATCGCTTTATTTCGTGTCTTATAACTTTTCGTGCTTCCCGTAAGAAATGTTTAGATACTAAGTTGCACGTGTAATCGCATTCTGGTCTCAGTCAGATGTTCATCATAGTTGTTTTATTTCATTGCTAAGAAAATCATACGAGAATTATATTTCGATTACATGACCAAGACATGCTTATGTAAAGTCCACTAACAGTACCTATTTTAAACTTATCGTTGTACTATTAAGCAAAAACTTCAAACTTATCGTTCTACTATTTTGCAAACACTTCAAATTTATCATTGTGCTACTAACCGAACACTTTGAACTTCTCGTTGATGAATCATGCACCTTCATATGGTAATACCACATCAAATGCTGGAAAATCCGATTTCACAATCTACACTTTAACCCCATTTGGAGCCTCTTCTCCAGATAAAGTACAAACATTCATAGACTATACAGGATTGGGAGTATACAAGTAAGCCTAGCCAACAAATCAAAGATCTTGATTGTCCTATATTTCACACAATGCTATTCCCAACTGCTGAGTGCATAAACCAGGACAAAACTAACCAACCATTTTAAACCACATCAACTTTTTCAAATTTTGCCAATTCTCTTTCCAAAGCTTGCCAATTCTCTTTCCAAAGCTTGCCAATTCTCTTTTTAAAGCTTGCCAATTCTCTTTTTAAAGCTTGCCAATTCTCTTTTTAAAGCTTGCCAATTCCTCTTTTTAAAGCTTGCCAATTACCTTTCCAAAGCTTACCAACTCCACTTTTCAATTATGTTTAAATTGATTTCCCTTCACATCATTTCCACTTCGCTTCGCTTTCACATCAATCTTCACCTTCCATACTCCTACTTCACTTCAGTTCGTGTCCTCATCACTTCTGAACACATGCTTACACTCCAAACACACATAAAACAAAACCATACTTGTATCCCTTCTTCTCTGCTGCGACTGAAAGAAAACACAGTCCTTATTTCCACATTTAGGACATGCTTTATGTGTTCTCGGAAGAGTTGGATCAGAACCTATATCTTCAACAACACCTGCAGTTTCACCAATATGCGTTATGAGCTCATGCCTGTACACTCTGGGACTATCGGCAAGTTCCGAATACGAGCAATTTCGGCACTGGTAGAGCAACCTTTTGTGTTCTTTATCCTCTTTAGGGTACAACATGTTGTTGCACTCGGCGCAAAATCTGAATGACATTGGAGTATGCTCACAAATATGTCTCTAGAAGATTCTTACAAGCTTGTCTTACCAGAAGGAGGACCTGCAACAAAACCTCTACACACGAATAGGCAAGCCTGATATACGCTGACGTCAGAAAATTTTGTAGTAAGGTATTTGGTAGAAGGTTCCCAGCTTGGACTGTATTAATGTCACCCTCACGATTAAATTTCAAACTTTTTCTCCTTCCTTTCCCCAGAATAAGTGCCAAAACACTATACATGACATTTATGCGTGCATTCGCGGGTGTCTGCTATCAGGCAAGATTTCGAGAAAGTATTTCGCTTGTGAATTTTCTAAAATTTTTTAAGGCAGCTAGAAGACCAAAAAAATAATAAGAAAATGCGAGGGTGAAATATACACATTGAGCTTGTGCGTATGCAAGACGATATGTTAGAAAAGCTTCCAAAACAAAAAAGCTTAATTTAAGACATACGTATACACGAGGCTTTTCTTTTGCAAGTCAATATTTATTAAGTGGGCTCCAAACTGCTGCCACATTCTTCAAACGGTCAATAGATACTGCAGATATGTCATTTGTTATAAGAAGTGCCGCAAGGTCTGCTCTTAAGGCTTCATGTGTCAAAACCTCTGTGATAAAAGCAACATCATTATCCGCAAGATTTAATTCGACAGCTGCAGCCAAACCAGAAGTTGCCGCAAAGGCCCAGACCGAATCGAAAAAAGCGGATGAGCCAATAGATCCAAAAATTGAGCAAATTGTTGATTCTATTGCCAAGTTGTCGTTGATGGAGACATCTTCGTTGATAAAAGCACTAAAGAGCAAGCTAGACATTCCAGATATGGCTTTCCCTGTGGCTGGTGCCGTTGGTGGCGGTGCATCCCCAGCTGCTGCTGATGCAGGTGCAGAAGAAGCCAAAGAAAAACCAAAGGAGAAGACAATTTTCAACTTGAAATTAGAATCGTTTGATGCCAAGTCGAAGGCTAAAGTTATCAAGGAGGTGAAGTCAGAATTGGGATTGTCGCTTATTAAGGCAAAGAAGTTGGTTGAGAGTGCACCAAAGGTCATCAAAGAGAACATGTCTAAGGACGACGCCGAAAAGTTTAAGAAGACTTTGGAAAAACTTGGCGCTAAGGTTACATTGGAGTGAGTACTTGTCAAAGGGACGTAGATTCCAGTTCGGGTTTCCATATTTTTATTCCATCTCAAGACTAAACGAGGATTCAAGGTGAGGTATTTACTTTGCACTGCTTTGCCGCCTGTAAATATATCATATTACTACTATACACATAGCTTTCTTTCTTATTAAATTCAAAGCTGACAACATTTGTTACCATCCGAACTCTTTGAAGGGTTCTTTTTCCATTTGTAGCGTTTTGCCCACTTCAAGGCTATTCAAATCAATTAGTATTTGTCCGCTTTTCGTCTTTTTCCCGCTCCACTTCATCGGCATCCTTAGTGGTGATGCCGATTGCATTTGGTCAAACGGATTCCCTGTTGAGGAATCCTCGTCAAATTCTCCAATCTCATTACTACCTTTAGGAGCCGGTGAACAGTTTAGGAAAGAGGTGGGCTTTGTATTTTGTTGGTTGGAAATGTGAATCAGCACATTGGAAATAAGCGAATTGACACTGTTTTGAATGCTACCTTTAAGCGGCACCTTTTCATCATTACCTAATCTTTTATTGTATAACACTTCTTGTTGCCTAAGCTGGGCCTTTATAAGGGAAAAAACAGACTCAATCAAACTGATCTGGACATTTGCAACAACACGATTTGAGATTTGCCTTTGCACGAATTCGGTGAGGTCATCCTCCAAAAGTAGCAACCTTTCAATCTCTTTCTTTCTTTTCTCTTCGCAGTCCTCAGTCTTTTCCTCTTTATATTCCTCAATCGAGCGCCTCCGTGAAAACTTTCTCAAAGTTCCAAACATTTGAAATCCTTGGCTCTATTTCTTTGCTCAAAAGGCAAACTGATGTATGGTGAAGGGATCTGGTGTTGAAACCCATGTAAATCCTTTAATCCACATATGAGATCTGGCGCTTAAGTTGAGAGAGAAGAATTCCATTTTTCACGCCGATCGACTCGTTTGGGGTGAGACGAAGCAAAAAAAAAAGGGGATTAGTAGTCTCACTAATTCGATTACAAAACTTCTGGCGTATCTAATATATGAGTGAAGCCATGTTAAACAAAACGTGAAAAGCAAAGCAACCAAAATGGCTAAAGTAGGCAAGAAAACCAAAATGAAAGTGTAAAGCGTTTCAAGCGTACAAAAAGATAGGGGAAGTAAGAAAAAGATCAAGTATAATGAAAATGAAAGAAGAAGAAAAGAATATTCGAAATCAAAATAAAAACAGAATAAAAACGTAATGCATGGAAACTAACAATAAACCCCGAGATTGGCCAGAAACACAAACCAGAGAAGCCCCTATAAAGAAAGAACAAAAGCCGCGGGTGTAATATTTGGCGATGGCTTAGAAAGATGAAACCCAGCTGAAAATCAGAAGTCCTTGAAATAATCGGCATATGGATCATCACACTGAACACCATAATCCATCTGCGTTTCAGGATATCTGTCAAACAAAGAAGTGTCACCAACACCAGCAGTAATTGGAGGCTCATAAGGCGTCTCTATGTCCTTCATCAACAACTTCTCCCAAACAACTTCGCTAAACCAAGGATGGTTTCTTATGTCCTCGGCACCATTTTGCAAATTACCCAACCTCCGGGTCAAATCGGAGGTTATCAACTTGGAGAGCAAGTCAACAACGTCGGGATGGAAGTATGAAGGATAGAACACCTTTCCAACAAGGATCTTTTCGTAAGTTTTCATTGGTGTCTGATCGTAAAATGGAGTATAACCAGCAAGCATCTCATAGATGAGGATTCCAAGAGACCACCAATCAACAGACTTGTTGTATGGCTTTGTGGTGATGACCTCGGGTGCAATATAGTCGGGAGTACCACAGAGAGTCCATGTAACAGTTTCAACCTCTTTGGCAAAACCAAAGTCAGTAATCTTGATGTGTCCATTACGGTCCAAAAGGATGTTTTCGGGCTTCAAGTCCCTGTATATGATATTGTGGGAGTGTAAGTACTCGATTGCGAGAATAACCTCGGCAGCATAGAACTTGGCAACCGGATTTGGGAAACGCTGCGACTTGCGAAGCAAAGAAAACAACTCTCCACCTTCGATGAAATCCATCACCATAAAGAGATTCCGCGAGTCCTGGAATGTACCCCACATCCGGATTAGGAAGGGGTGCTCGACCAACTTGAGCATTCTCCGTTCATCGTTTGTGTGTTCCACCTGCTTCATTTTGATCACCTGGGCCTTTTTGAGCACTTTGATGGCATAATACCGGTGATTATGCACGGATCGCACCAAGTGGACTCTTCCAAACGATCCCGTTCCCAACGTTCTCAGCATCTGGAAGTCCTTTAGCGAGTATTTGCCCTTGGAAACATCCGGTCTTCTTGGAAGCATCGAAATCTTCCCCATGAGCTTTTGGAGCGGCTTGAAGTCTGCCTGTATTATTGCCTGATACGATGGCATTCTCTGCAGATATTCCACTCGCTGCCTTTGTTCGCCCGTTAAAGCCGCTAGACCTTCTACCTGCTCACCGGGAGAACTGACTGCATTTTCTGAATCTTCTGCCAAGGACAGAAATCCACCTTCTTGATGCTTCAAACCTGATCCAACACTCTGTGTTGCGTATTCTGGTACCGTAGTGTATGCCTGTTGGCCTGGCTGCGCCCGGTTTGCCGTGTACTGTGATGGAACAACCGGGATTGTCCTAGGTTGCTCTCCATTAGGTAATAGTTGTTGAGCATCTAGCGTTTTTCCACTAAGTGCAGCTTGTTGTGATTGTTGTTGTTGTTGTAGTGGTTGCTGTTGTTGCTGTTGTTGTTGTTGCGATTGCTGCTGTTGCTGCTGTTGCTGATCTTGCTGGGGAAGATGTGAAACCTCCATTGTGTGTGTGTCAGATGCTTCTTTAGAAGTATCGGGCTGCTGCTGCTGCCTGTGTTTTAAGAGTTTGCTAATTTTCGAGGAAAACAGCTTGATATGCTTGCAATTATGCAGCTTATAGTCAATTGGGTAATGGCAGTCTCTTTAGTACCGATTTATCACAAAGGATGGATAATAGTAGTTGGGTAAAGTCGGAAACCTTGATGGTACGGTCACTTTAAGCTATCTGTAAGATTATTATATATGCACGATTCTTTTATTGATGCCTGTTGCTCTCTCACAAACGCCTCTTCCAATTCTCCTATCAACTGTCAATGTGCCTGCATGTAAAGTCAGGATGTGGATGTGGCCAAAAGGAAGTAGCCAAAAATAACATAAAAAAAAGCATCACCACTTTAGCGCAAATATCGTCGTGCAATTTGCAGCAAGAGCTACCACTCAAAAAAGTAAATAATCTTCAAGTAGAAAATCGGCTACAGCAGGAGGGAGGGGGAAAAAAAAGCACTTGGAAAATGAGAAAAAGACAGGACATAATTTTGAATGCAGGCGGGGTGATCGGTATATGCGGGAAGAAGGCAAGGGGGGGGGGAAAAAAAAAATATTACATCACCATGCAATATCATATATATGCTTATAAAGCCGCACCAAGTCTACCATAATCCACACTAGCAAATATATGCATAGTAATGGAGACTCGTTGACATAAATAGTGCTCTGTTCCACATGTATATAATATTGGGTGGTCTGCACTGCTGCCAAATGAAAGATGGGAAAGACGAAATTGGAAGCTGCCTGCCAGGTACACATCCGTACATTGGCCACTCGAGTGCCGACCTGCCTGTCTTTCCTCCATTGCTTACATAATTGTACAGACGAAAATTTTTTTTTACTACTCAGCAACCGCGTGTGAAAATTCAAAGCCCAAGGTTGAAAAAATAAAAGAAATCAAACTGAATCTATGGGAAGACTTCAGGCTGATTGGACGATACATTTTACCCTAGCAGCAAGACAACTTAATAGCGGAGGCCAAATTAACGGGTGAACAGATATCAAGAAGATGCAATCCGAGAAAAAACAACACGAGGCACCACAGCCATTCGAGCTCTCGGACACCCAGTTGGAGATGGCAAGAAAATACGACTTGACAGACAAGTTTGTTCATTTCTTAGATCGGCACTTGGTTTATCCATTGATTGAGAACTTGGAATTCACACACGATCCAAAAGAAGTCGAGGAATGGGAATATGAGCTTTTGAAGGACACATACATGACAAAGTTTGTCGAGGATAAATGGTTGGGCTTGCATCCAGGGGAAGAACTCCCAAAAGAATTTGCAGACAAACAGCAGAAAATCCAGAAAGAGTTGGTCAGTTTGAATGATAGCACCAAGAAGACATTGGAAATTCTCTCGTCACAAGAGGTGCAGGAGAACTTGAAACAGGATAAGTCATACAACAGAGAATACCTTTCGAAGAAGCATGGGATCGACGATGCTAAGATTTACGAGTTGTACAAGTTTGGAAAGTTTCAATACAATAGGGGAGATTATGTGATGGCTTCAGACTTGCTGAACAACTTTAGACTTCTTTCTACGAACCAAGAGCTAAACTTTAGTGCCACTTGGGGAAAACTTGCAGCTGAAATCATATCGTTCTTCTGGAACGAGGCCATGAATGAATTCAACAAGTTGAGAGAAATTATCGACAGCAGAAATTATCAGGGAACAACCATCGACCAGCTTAACAAGAGAACCTGGCTCATCCACTACTCTCTTTTCATCTTCTTCAACAGTAACTTCACTGCCACAGATGCAGACTCTTCTGAAGATTCGGAGTCGGAGGAGAAGCAGGAGGCCGACAAGAAGAAAAACTTGGATGAGAGAAACAAGAACTTGTCGAGCATGATCGATCTTTTCCTCTCGTCTTCGTACTTGTCCACAATCCAGGCTTCATGCCCATGGATACTCAGATATCTAATTGTTGCACTTCTACAGACCAGACAGTACAAGAGACTAAGAGATATAGTGAGGGCTGTTGACGTTGAGACCTACGAGTACCAGGATCCATTCACAAAGTTGATCGAATCCTTGTTTGTGACGTTCGAGTTTGACAACTTGTCGGACTTAATCGAGCAGATTAGTGTTTTGATAGAGACCGACTTCTTCATCAGCAACTTGGATGCCCAGAAGTTGGTGCTCAACATGCAGGAGCTTATCTTCAACACTGTTACAAAAGTCTACACCGGACTAACGGAGGAGAACCTTTGCAAGATGTTCAACGAGGATTTACCAGTGGTGCAGAAGTTTTTGGAGGAGAGAAAGGATCAAGTGTCAGTTGCAGAAGATGGATCGATCATTGTGAAAACACAGACCCCATCTACTGTTTATCAGCAAGTGTATGAGAAGACAAAGGCCTTCAACTTCAAGACCAACCAGATATTGAACACCGCTTTCAACAAGTCCGATTACTAAAAAGCCATTATAAATTAATGTAATTCTGCGTTGTTCTGCGTTGTGCCCTTTTTTTATATCTACTTTCCATCTTCCTTTTTCTCTTCTTTATTTTAATACATGTCTTTTAAAAGTAAGCCCGCACCATCGGTTATTGCTATACAGTATATACAGGCAAATAGCAACCCACATGTTATATAGATGCGATTTCGAACCGTAACATCTAAGAATAAATAGTGTAAAAAGCTGCTACCATCATTGTGAATCTTTATTCTCAGGTTCACTCCTTTTCACATCTGTCTCAGACTTCTCAACTCTGGACACAACATCGAAATTCCTAAATGCTCTGTGAAACCCATTCGTAGTACTTTTCATTCTAGGAAGGTTATCAAGAGCATCTTCTTCTTTGAAGAATTCCTTCTTGCATGTTTCTACCGTCTTTCTGAATTCCGCCTGCCCGTCCTTTCTATATAGCAGAATATCTTTCACATTCTTTTCAGTTAGTGGATCAAGAGGAGAACCTTGCAATTCCAATCTTGCAACTACCTTTGCAATGTACCAAAATTTCATCTCTCTTACTCCATTATCGACCAACTCTAGAATTACCTGCGGAGAATTATCTCCAATTCTTGGTTCAAGCTTCAAAATCCTCGTGAATCCAGAGTTTCTGTCCTTATAACGCTCTTTCAACTCTCCCATTAGCTTTGGAACTGTTCTATCTTGATTGTACAACATTCCGTATAGTTCAGTCTTGAACTGATTTGGCGGTAACTTCGTTCTTTTTGTCTTCAATATCAAATTCTCCATCATTCCTTGCGCTGTCTTTGCTTTTCCAAATGTGGTTTTCACTGATTCATTCTCTATCAATGAGGAAACCAGGTTCCTCATTGTATGATGAAGCATTTTAGCTGATCTTCCTAACGGCATGGCTGTAAATATAAACCTAGTAAAAGAAAGCTTGACCCACAAACAAGTGATAAAGTTGACAGGCCACCTTAACTTGCTTTCTTCTTTCTTTACAACGTGAAATGATTTGATTCTTGGGCTGATGAATTAAGAAAGTGTCACCTGCGGGTCCCGTACAACGGAAAAAAAAAAAAATAATTAAAAAAAGTGAGATATTATCGAGACTCATAAATAATAGGAGAAGGGGGAAAAAATCAACAAGCAACACAACCAATTCGAATTTGGCTACATTCAATTGCCAAACGTCAGCTTGTTGTCAAAGTCACACCACAAGTATATAAAGGGATACCGTGATATCATAATAAAGGGAAATGGGTGGCGTGATTAACGGATTTTTGAGCGGCTTTCTACTATCAGGCTCTATTACGTACTTAACAGTGCTAAAATTTCACAATGACCAACGAATTGTATCTGAGGCATTAAACGACACAACAATGCTCGTTAAAAATCATGGAAAAGTTGTTGAACCCCAGAGCAATGTGATATTTTACAAGCAAAGAATGATGAAGGAAGCAATAAAGGACATATGGAACTACGAGGTAATCAAAAGTGTGAACTGGCTATATTCATTAAACATATCTGCTACGACTGATAGCTTACTCGATAAACTTCTTCCTGCACCAGAGGGCTTGTATAATACAGATCCGGACTCTAATTGAGTGGATAGGGGGATTCGCCAAGGAAATGGGAGGGTAATAGAATCGTCTATCATAATTCATGCTAGCACTATTATTATTCTTGTTGTTATTATTACTATTACTATATATATTTCTGGACATAATCCAAGCAGCACACTGCTCTCTGTGAAACAGATGAGCACTCTGGGCATACGCAAAATATAAAATATATTTGAGCATCACATAATCTCTAGGATGAGCAGCATAATGTATCATATAAGGAGTTTCTTCAATTTTTTGAGCTCTTAATCGGTATTTTCTATTGTCAATTCTCAGCATCTTCCGTGTCATCAGCTTTCTCTTTTGAGACCTTTTCATCGGTTATAAATCCCCCTTCCTTCCGGAAGTATCCCTGAATGTAGACCTGATGGATTTGATCAACAACTCCACCAATTATGGATCCAATTAACGCAAGGAAAACCTGAACAATGCCCCATTGCCTTGGATCTAGGCCTAGGCTGAAACTTTCTAGTACCCAGCCAATGAAATCAGTGAAAATGTACATGTATCCGTGCTGCAAGCCCTTGATAATGATACCTGCACATTTATCGACACTTATAGGTTTAGAAGATCCTTCAATCACCTTACATGCCTCTGGTTTTGTTTTATTTTCCACCGCATATCCCTCAGAGGAGAAGTTTCCGGGGAAAACAACATGCACATCAACATTGTATGGCCTGAGTTCCTGTCTGATCGAATCTCCAAATGATTTTATAGCTGCTTTCGAGGGTCCGTACTCAGCATAACCAATAAAATTATAGAAAGCCACCACGGACGAAACAAGCACAATATGCCTGATCCGAGGCTCCTTTGCACCAATTCTAAATGCCTTTTTGAAGTCGTCTATAGCACTATCCTGCTTTGAGCATGATTCTAACGCTTCTGTATCTATCATCCTCTTTACAAGAAGATGAACAAGGTTCACACAAGTTATGTAATTAGTCTGAAGTCCAAATTCCAAGTCCTCGTGTGTCATATTGAGGAAATATCTCGGATGAGCTGAACCCGCACAACAAAATAGAAAGTCGATCTTCTCTATTCCTAACTTGCCCAATAAAGGTAAAACAGCTGAAGATGACTTGTAATCGCGAAGATCTGCAGCCATATATTCAACAAACTGCTTCACACCATCACACGCATTCTTCCGTATACTTTCACATGCGTATTTGAGCTTGTTATCATCCCTGGAAATTATTATTAGACTTGCACCTTGAGAATATAATTGTTTAGCCAATGCCAAACCTAAACCTTGGGACGCTCCTGAAATAACACCCAATTTCCCTTTCACCTCAAACTTGTTCGAAAATAAAGCCATGCTTAACAAATCCGGGGTGTATCGTAATAGTGATATGCAGTTTGGATGATTATTGATACGTTACAAGGTAGTCTGAGGAAAAGGAGTGGAAATAGTAGATAAGGATCTGGCTTGCATTTACCGAGTTTAATACTTTATTTTTCGCGCCAAATTTTTTAGAGTAAGTAAAACATGAAAAACAAACTGATAAATATTTTAAAGATCCAGATTTTTTCCGGAGAATGCATTTCTATAAGTAGGTAAATAGTAAAAATACAACATGTACGGCACTTGGACAAGAACCTCTTGCCGTATAATAAATAAACGTCACTTTATGACTGAGCAGCAGTAAACCTCATAAATAAATGGTTTTCCGCTCGGTCTAGGGCAAGTAACGCTTCACAGTATAAATAAAAGTTTGGTAACCGGTCACACAATGAAATGATCACAAAACACAATCAATTGTTCTTTTTTGGATGCCGTTGAGCACCAACTTTTCTGAGAATCTTCTTTTTAAGAGGAAGCCTGTGCTTGAAGATAAACATCCACTCAAAAATGACAAAATATGGCGCCAAAACCAATGGTTGGACAAGATTGTCAAAAACTGCAGGGGCATTTCCTTCAAAGTGAAAATGGCCATAGAACTGAGCAGCCCAATTAGCCAAATGCACAATTAGTGCACCAACAAATATGGCTGAGGTGCCGTCCTGGAAATGTGCGTGTATGTAATTTGACAAAAGACCTATGCCAAGCAGAAAGGGCAAAGCGATCAACCCTGCTTCTAAGTCAAGAATCAAGTAGTATATCTCATAAATTGCAATACCGGTCCAGCATAAGTTACAGTATGGACTTAGATCCGAGAAGGAAACATACGAAACCATAATCAAAGCACTGAATAGAATTTGCGGAATGCAAACCATATGGATTTTGATATTTGTAGGATTCACTTCAAAAAGTGTTAGTAGGGAAGGAAAGGCAAACAGCAAAAAATGGCTATGCTTGCTTACTGTGGTATTTTTTGTAAAGTGCCAACTGATCATCGAGAGAGAAAAGGGGTGGATTTTCCGCCATTTTCAGGGATTTGTCCTTTATTTGTGTATCCCAAGGTTCGTTATGTAGAAAAAAAGATATATTGGGGAAAAGAGAGTTGTTAGGCTGTATGAAGTATTTATGATGGGGCAGGCGTTAATTATCCATCAGCAAACATCAATGTATTTATAGCTATTCAAAGTGGGGAAAGTATGGTGTTACTTTTTATTTTTCTTATTCAAAAATTTTTCCTAACGTCTTTTTTCCTTTTCCTTAATTTTATTCTTTGATATGATGCTAATCAATGTAGTGTCCAAGGGAACCGAGGAACAAGCATTGTGTAACAATAGGACGATCCAAAATATCGCTCAAAAATACGCATGGTACGGGGTACGGATGTATGCTCAAAAACTCCGGACCTCGCCTCGCCTCCGCAATTGCTTTGTTTAGAGCACTAGCGAGGAAAAAAAGTAGATAAATAAAATCAATTGAAATATAAAATATTGATAGAAATTTTAATACTGGCTGAACTCAATACTTATTTTATTCTTCCTGTTTTTATTAATATATTGCAAACAGATAAAAATACTGAAAGAAGGACTGGAACAATAAGCAATGGCTGATAACAAGGAAACCAAAGAAAAGAGTTTACAAGAGCAAATAGACCAACTTGATCACCAAGTTGCCAAACAAAGGAAAATATTGGCGTCAACAGCTCAGCAACTTTTAAGTTTGCAATTGAAACAAAACAGGGAGAAACTTGCGTCAATTCCAAATCCAGACCCCGCTTCCATACTGGCGTCTGCCAGCGGTAAGATTCCAAGTAGCTCTGATTCAATTGACACGTCTGAATTTGCCACTAATCAGGATTTGGTCCAGTTAGTGGGAGAGTTGCAAGGCCAGCTCACATTGCTAGATGAAAGGTCGAAAAACAGAGTTGCCAACTCACTGTTGACCGAGGATGATGAGAAGATACTTCCTATTCCAAATGTTGACGGAAAAAATGCACCAGCAAGCATATATCCAGCTACAATCGGTGATTACAAGAAGCTCACACCCGATCAATTAATTGAAAATTGTTCTTTTTACGAACTTTTGCCAGAGACTGCGGAGGAAGAGGCAAGAATGAAGGCATTTATGGCAGGAAAAATCAAATCCCCAAATGTTCCTCCAGAGGAATTCAAGCTTAAGGCCAGCGACTACCCCCAAAAGGTCATCGATGAGCTCTACGTGTCGTTTAGGACATTTATCGGATTAAGGAAATTCAAGAATTGACGAGAAAGATAAAGTACTTAAGGATCATTAAGGAAATTCATTATTTAAGCATAAGACAAAAAAAACGGTATACAAATCATTAAATGCCAAACACCTCGTTGTACGACTCCAGGATGTATTTGTGTAAGTCTGATGTTTGCATCGACCTTCCATACTTAGTAAACGCCTTTCCGGCACTTTTTTTCGTCAATAGTGCCCCTCCATAGCATGCGAGCATTCTTATTTGTTCATTGGTGAACTGGGGAGTGCTCCTTTTAGCCTCGGGCCAGATTTTGTCCTTGTAAGCAGAGTATCCCCAGGCCAAAAATGTAGAAATCAAGCCTGTCAAAGAGTCACCTTGACCTCCAACTCTTTTACACGATCCAGCCTCATCATTGACAATTTCGTCGTCTCCGCAAACTATGAGATCCTTGTTTCCCTTTTGCAAAACGGTGACATTCATTGCTTTGCTTAAAAGATGCACCTCCTTAGTGTTATCGGCATCTTTAATGTTAACGGCTTTGCAAATACGCCTGTATTCGACAATGTTAGGCGTGAGAATTGCATTCGAGTATCCTCTAATCACATTGGGCTTCTGGGAAACAAGATACAAGGCATCCGCATCTAGAATAACCGGGAGATGCCGGGCCTTAATTTCATCAAGTATGAATTCCAGTGTGAGAAGCATAACAGGGTCTCTACCAAATCCAGGACCAACAACAACAGCCTGAATCCTGTCAAGAATCGTAATCACTTTTGGCATCACCTTCTCCTTGACGTATTCAGCCTGGAAACTCCTCTCATTCAACCTGTCGAGTTTCTTTCCTGTTGTAATCATATATTGCTCTAAAGCATTGCTGTCTTTCAGATATGGATGAACCATTAAATCAGGTGAATAACTCTTGATAACGGTTGCTGCAGAACGCTCACATATGACATGTGTGAGATCACAGCCCAAAGTAGCTGCAGCATGTGCTGAAAAGAATGGTGCACCTGTATAATCTTCGCATCCTCCAATAATGGCTATCTTACCACATTGGCCTTTGTAATATGAGGGAAGAAGCGGTGGAATAATCTGCTTGGTCAGTTTTATGAGTTCGGACTTTGTGTATAGACGTGAAAACATGCTGGTTGATGCTGTATGGAGAGGTTTACCAGAAAAAAAATAGTAACTGCGGTAAAGTCAGGAGGACCGGATTTGTGCAATCCCTTTAAAGGAAGTCGTCGGACCAATGTGCAAGGAAGAAATATAATATGGATGAATGGACGAGTCCGAAAAAAAAAGAAACCAAAATTAAAAAAAAAAAAAGGAAGGCAGAAAAAAAATCATGATGCATTTGAATCAACGGATACAGCTGCACTCCAAAACTTAATACTGCCTAATGTTAAGCGTGAGGGTTAATTCTACATTAAATTAATCTGTGCAATTCAAATACTTGCAAATCAGAAATGCAGCAAAGTTCTAAATACCCGGTACATAGTTTTTTTTTCTTTCCTTTCTTGGGTGTGGATTTTGGTACTCATATTATAAAAAAGCCCTACTCGCAAAATCATCCTTACATATTTTGCAAAGTGCAATTAATGCGGTATTCATATCTGGTTCTTAACTAAAACACTTGTAAAATGTGTAGCACTAATAGAAATGTAGACAAGTCCTGATATTGAATCTAGTAATTTCGCTTGTTTCCCCAGGTAAACTCAGCATTGCCGACTAAAAACAATTCTGGTAAAATCCGGGGAACGGAAACCGAAATCGCGGCGCAATTGCAACATGAATTAATCAGTAAGGTGCAACGAGAAGAAGGGAAAAAGTGTGTGTGGGCTCAACTCTATTTTTATCGTATTGATAAATCCGATTTCTTCGGTTTACAATATCAAGAAAAAGTGCTTACTCATTTTTTTGTTCCTTTTTCAATAAAGTCCAAACCGGTTGTAATTAATTTCAGTCCAATTTATATAAAGGAGCGAGTTTGCACACAACCTTTTTTTCCGTAAAAAACAATATTTTCACACCTATTATTGGTATATCTTACTTTATCCACACAGTCCAAAGCCAATTGAACTATATATTCAACATATCACATCGAAATGCCTCTTTCAAACGCTTCAAAGTTTCTTCTTACAACAGTTGCAATTGCCGGTGGTGCATACTTCTATTCCACATACTCTGCTTCTAAAGCTAAACCACTTTTCTCAGGTGATGGTGAGTGGGTTGACTTGAAATTGAAGGCAATTAAAGATGTTTCTCATGATGCAAGATTGCTCACTTTTGAGTTCCCAAACAAATTGTCTACATCAGGTTTGGTTACTGCTTCATGTATTTTGGCAAAGTTTGTTACCGACAAGGGTAGCAATGTTGTTAGACCATATACTCCAATCAGTGATACAAAGCAGAAGGGATCTTTTGATCTTTTGATCAAGAAGTACGAGGATGGTAAGATGACCAACCACATCTTTGGACTTAAGCCTTCTGACACTCTGTCTTTTAAGGGTCCAATTTTGAAATGGAAGTGGGAGCCAAACCAGTTCCAGGAGATCACTTTGATCGGTGGTGGTTCTGGTATCACCCCATTATACCAGTTGATCCACGAAGTCTTGAAGAACAAGGAGGACAAGACTAAGATCAACCTTCTTTTCGGTAACAAGACACCTTCCGATATTCTTCTCAAGCCTGAACTTGACAAGTTGGCAAAGCAACACCCTGGTCAGTTTGAAGTTAAGTACTTTGTTGACAAGGCCGAAAACGAATTTGATGGAAGGGTTGGCTACATTGACAAAGATGCATTGAAGTCTGTGTTGAAAGGACCTTCTCCAACTTCTCATGTCTTCATTTGCGGTCCCCCAGGTATGTACAAGAGTATTTCCGGTCCAAAGGGTCCAAGGGGTGCTCAGGGAGAAATGGGTGGTATCCTTGCCGAACTTGGTTACGACAAGACTCAGGTGTTTAAATTCTGAGTTTGCCGACATTGCTTTTCCATACTTGAACATATTCAGAAACAAAAATTTATCAATATTGCGCCAATTCTAGCGCCATAACTTTATTTACTTAGTGCGAGATACTATGGATGGTAAACAGTTGTTTATTATTACTCCTGTGTCCCTAAATATATATATATGTATATATGTATAGCAATATATTCATTCAATTTCGATTAACTCTTTGGGGCTATGAAAATGGTTGTACTGTGGGGGTAATGATGATTACATTGTGAACCTGCTTTTAATAATTGTAATATAAGGTTAGGAGGAAATGTTTGTAAGTATCAAATGCTTTACAAGAATTATGACGTAAATAGCCTTATAAGCTTGAATGTATTATCCCTATAATCATAATTAATCTCAAAAACTGATACGATAATAATGAGTTGATTTGAGGAAACAAAGGCATATCCAGTGAAAAAATAAAGAAGGATAAATATGTAAATAGAAAATCCCTTATCCAGATACCTAAAAATGGTGAGAAAGAGATTGATCTCATGGGATTAAAATTTTTTTTTTTTTTTTTTTTTTCAGTTGAATATAGATAGACAATTCAATACCGACGTACTCTTCTCATATATACGATTCTAAGTCATCAATCGTATTACAAATAACAAACATTTATTTGAATAATGGCCAGAGCAATATCTAGAAGATCAAGGGCAGCTAGAAGAGGAGAGGTTGATCCAGATGTCGAACAAGATTCTCAAATTCAGCAGTTAGATTCTTTACCTAGGGCTGAGAATACTGATGTTATTGGCCCTATGATCAGAGCTTCATTAAAGAAAAACCAGCGATTACTAGACATTAAATTGGAGAAGAAGCATCACAGAAATTCAAAAGATGTCACCGAAACGGTTGTTGGAGGAGGAATACACAAGAAAAAGCACACAAATATGATTTCTAGAGCTGTCAAGTCTCGAAGAAGAAGAGGAGTTAGTGTTAATGGTAGATTATCAAAGAGGATAGAGGAAACTATTAAGAGACGGAATCAAAGACGTTATCTGAGAAGTTCAGATTGGGATGCCGTTAATAAGATGGCAAAAGATGCAGTGACAAAAGAAGATGTGGATGCTGCAGGCAAAATACCGTCTAAAGATAGGGTAGATGATGAAATGGACATGGATGAAGTTCACGAAGATAAGAAGAACCTATCAGAAAATTTGACGGACCAGATAGAAGAAAAGAAAACCAAGAATATGTTCGACCTGCTAGAAGAAGAGAATTCCTGATTGGCTCGACTACTTCTACAACAAACTTACGCTGTTTGCATATCTCTTTTCGGCATTCTAATAAATTGGATTTGATATAAAATTTCTTGTACTTTTAAACATCGTTCCTTCTTCGAGCATGTAAATTGAGGCTTTTATTAAACGTTTCCTCAAAGGTTTCATCTATAGAATTGAGCACCTCCCTGGCCTGCTCCCTAACCAAAATATCATTATCTTCTTCGACAACATATTTCAAGTTTGTCTCAATCTTCTCACCATATGGTCCCACTAGCTGTAAACCATCTTTTGCTCCAATAATGTCATTGATACACACAATTGCGGCTCTTCTCATAACTGCCTGATCTTTCTTCCGTTCAAAAGTCAAAATACCATTTATCAAATCAACTATATCAGAAATATATGGTTCGACCTTTGATGAAACGTCAATTTCATGGCATAATGACCCAATGATGGACATGGCAGACATCCGCAACCTGATATCCGTATCTATCTCATTTTTATCTTTTCTGCCAACTAAGGTTATGAGTGAATTAAAAATAATATCAAGGTCGTTGTCCGTTATTATGTTAGCCGATTTCTGTATGAAGCGAAGAAGTACTTCACCAATTCTTAGCTGACTGTCCAGTGTCAGGTTTTTCATACGTTTTCCTGTGTAGAAGTCAATATATAGTGGAAGAATTTGTGAAGCATCCATTTCAAGTAAAACTTCCATACCTTTGATAGCATTCAAGTAAACGAATGGCTCTTTGTCTTTCAACTGATTAATATGAATGTTTACCGCAAACTTCATTGATATGATTTCACTAGATGACTTTGCCACATCTCTTATTAGTTTCAGTCCGTACACACGAACTGATGGAATTGGATCATTTAAGCTTTTCATTGCCTTCTCAAGTAAACGTTCATTTTCTTTCTTCATGTTACTTTTTCTGATCATATTGCTTTTATCCGGACTCGTCATGCTTTTTAGTTCTTTTCCAAGACTGGATCTTTCCGGATATTTAGTTGTTACCAGTGCTTGTAAGTGCTTCAAATGAATGATCGCACCCTCGCTAATTTCACCCGAATTAGATATAATGCGGATGATATTCTCCAAAATATCTAACGCTATTCCAACCGTTTCTTCATGTTGATGAGCTTCTTCTTCAGCATCTTCATCATCGGAATCGCCTCCATCAACTAATTTCGACAATTTCTCTTTTGAGGCATCTAACCCAGTTGTCTCCGGAGTTTCTAGTACTGCTGTTACAATCCGGATCAATCCATCTGGAGACATTGCAATATTATCCCTATACTTATCAACCAGCATTTGCACAAGCTTTAAATTCATAAGTTCCTCGAATGGGTTAGCATCATCGACCAGTATATGCTTATAGTGGTCATCTAATTTAAGCCATTTTTTGAATGCAAATGCCACCACAAAATCTGTCTTTTTAGAATCATGATCACCAAGAATACTCAAAAGTTCATTAAACATCTGCAAGGAGGAATCCATCATATCAAGAATTTTCATTGAATTCTTGTCAGATTTCGTCTGATCAAATTCTAAAAGCTCCTTTATCTCAGTGAGCTTGTTTTCAGATTCTCCGTATATCCATTTGTTTCCATGCTGCCAAATTAAATTCTCAAGAATTATTTTCAATAGTGGAAAGTTTGGCCCTCCCTCTAAAGAAAGGACTGATGCGATGGTGTCCTCAACAATTGTATAATCTTTTTTCTGTAACTTTTGATTCTTTAAATAGCCCCATAAAGGTAATATTAGAGGAGTGAAGAATGCAACCAAAAATGTGTATGAAGCACTCTTTCTGGAAAGCGATACTGTGACATTAAAAGCATTATTAAGTTCAGTTCCACCAGTTAGAACTATTCGATCATCTGTATGATCTAGCCTAGGATCAAAATCGTTCCATATTCGTTTAAAAAGGAAATCAACAATGATTTTTTGATTCTTAGAGAATATTGACTCGGCCACCGTTGCTGCAATAGTACTCATGACCGGTCGATTGACATGGACCAATATATCAAAAAGTTGATCACATATATTATGGAAATAATCTGCATAGTCCATAGTTTTGGGCTTTGAAACAATGATTGCCCTAACAACCTGTTGAACACGAGTCATATCTACCTTATCACTTGTTCTGAGACCCATTATCACATCAATCATCGCCTCTAACCCGTTTCCACCATTTTTCGTACGTCTGACTATTAATTCAGATAGCCTAGAAAGGACAAATTGTTTCATAAGAAATGCATATCGCGTTCGAGACTTGCTGTTTGCCATAAGAAGTGTGTACAATGAAAATAATTGATAAGTAGATGATGCATCTTCAAGAGTCTTGATTTTCTCATTGTATTTCTTCTTCTCAACATCGGAATTCTCCAAATTAGTGTATAATACTATTGCTGATGTTAGCACATCTGTGAATCCAGAACCAACCTGTATAAGATTGCGCAGGTCGCTTTTTCCAGTAAACACAATAATCATCGTGGAAACTATATTATCCAAAATTCGAGTGCCATCTTTAAAGTCTGTTTTATCTATTGTCATTGAAGTCTTGAAATTCTTTAATCTCCTTTTATCTAAAGGTATTCCTACCCCGTCAGGTAAGCAAGAGTAAACACCATCAACAACAATTATATTTATCATCTGTTCCACAACCTGCATATCGTATAGAGGGATAGATATGTACTGTGAATTTGGATTCTCGTGTGATAACCGATGAATAGCCAATATATTGTCCAATAAGTACTTAATGACACGAGATCTTTTCTCAAATAATGACAGATCGCCGGCATCGTTCTCCTGAGGCAATCTTTTATAAATATAAGCAATTCTGTTATTTGCACTTTTGTAATCACCCAAAGTATCTGTTATATTACCAAAAAGTTTGGCCAATGGCGTATTTCTTGATCGTTTATGATTAGGATCTTCATGAAACTTTGAAAGTTTCGTCTTGAGCTCCTGAATTTCCTCATTACTTAGTTTGTGCGGATACGTTTGTGAAATTCCAGATTCAGACGACATTATGATACTGTATCTACAAGTTGCAAAAGCCTGCTTTTCTTACATTTATCAAGCTTATTAACAGTGCTTAGGGCGTGAAACAGATGATTCATGATTACATCCTTACATGGATGAAAAAAAAAAATATTTCATCATGGAAAAAAAGATTATCAATCAAGCTGATCGTTTTATGTACTACCAGATCCAAATTTGGCCAAATCTGTACGCTTTTTATTTTTGTTGAATCCTTTGAATCTGATAGACAGTAAGCAAAATGTCAAAACTTACAAGTTTGACGCAAGAGGAAATGGATAATGTGATCTTTGACGCCAGGTTTGGTGATCTGGATTCCCTTAAGGCCATATTTACAGATGAGGTTGAACCATCCGTTCTACCCAAAATTAAAGATGAAATGACAAAGGCAACACCTTTTCATATGGCCGCAGCCAATGGTCATGCCGATGTTCTTAAATACTTGATAAAGCTTCTTGACCCAAAAGAGACAAAGTCAATATTGAACCAGCAAAATGATTCCGGAAACACAGCTCTACATTGGGCAGCATATAATGGACATTTGGAATGTGTCAAACTTCTTAGTGATGCCGGTTCGGATCCTTTTATACAGAATAATTTCAAGCATGATACGTTTTTTGAGGCACAAAACAGCAAACACGATGATATAGTCAAGTTTCTTTTAGAGACATTTGGTGAAGAGCTTGAGGCACAAAGCGAGGGTGAAAAAGGTGACAAAAAGGTTGATCCAGAGAAGGTGCAATACAGTGCTGGCACGGAAATTCAGAAAGTTGAAGAGGGTGGTGAACATGAAGAAGAGGAAGTTCAGGATGAACAAGATATTGAATTTCTGAACACAAAGACTGAAAACCTTAGGGTGTGATTTCTATTTAAATCTTTACCAGTTCGGTTTGAATAATAATAATGTTATAGATTGGTTACTTGCATGCCTAATAGTTGTAATCCTAATCTTGGTAGCGCAAATGGCAAGGGAAAGAAGTGTGCGACATAATATTGAAGACGCGATTGATTACCCGGAACATCAAGTTTCATTCGAAATTTCACCCTATATTCCCAAATGATTAATATATCATATTTTAGTAATGCATAAATATATCTAATCATTTAGTTTCAATTATATGAGGGGCATGTAAAGCCATCGAACACCATTCAATATACTTATCACATCAACTTTGCCCATTAATGCGAAAGCACCTTTATTCACACGTGACTGGTCCCACGGCGTTCCTGAAATTTTCCATAAAAAAAAAAAAAATTACTCAGTCTCAGAACTCGGTTGGATGGGGTAGACATGAAAAAAATTAGAAGTGAAAAAAAAAGCGAGAGAAAAAGGTCATATTCAAACAAAGTGTATAGAGGAGACATTTCTAGCTGCTACTGAACATACATAAGATATAGTGTGTAGAATACTGCTCAAAACAGATTGCATTCATTATAGAAAATGTCGACAGCAGAATTAGGATTCGATCCTACTCTTAAAAAGAAGAAGAAGAAGAAAGTTTTAGACGATTCTTCAAGTGCGCCATCAACTGATAAATTAGATGATTTATTTGCCGGTGCAAAAAAGAAGAAGAAATCGAAGGCCAAGAAATCCGCAACTGAAGGGGAAGATGTTGACGATCTGACGAAGGCATTCGAGGGCATAAAGTTGAAGAAGCATCATCACAAAAAGAAGAAGAAAGCATCAAAACTAAATGAAAGTGCAGATTTCGAAAAAGCATTGGCTGCAGCAGGTGTTCATGAGGAGGATAGTAGAAAGTTGTATGATGAAAAACAAAAGGAAACGTTTATTCCTTATTCCTCACTTTTGGATAGATTTTACACGATATTGAACGAAAAGAATCCGGAAATGGCTGGCGGACAACATCACAAGTTAAAGATTCCACCACCTGAAGTTGCAAGAGATGGAAATAAGAAGACGGTATTTGTGAATGTCCAAGTGATTGCCCACGTGTTACAAAGAAACCCAGAACATCTCATTCAGTATCTTTTTGCCGAGTTGGGTACCTCTGGTTCTATTGATGGTGAGAAGAGATTAATTATTAAAGGTCGTTTCCAGTCAAAGAATATTGAAAGTGTGTTGAGAAGATATATTCAGGAATATGTGATTTGCAAGACTTGTAAGTCTATGAACACGGAACTCAAGAGAGAGAGTGCCAACAGATTACACTTTATTGTTTGTAAGGCTTGCGGTTCGACTAAATCTGTCGCCTCCATTAAGACCGGTTACCAGGCTCATATTGGTGCCAACAGAAGAAAGAAATTCTAAGCAAGAGGCATTTCTTCACATTTGGTATGTATTAATCGAAAACTTTTCTTTTATACATTGTGCATGTAATTATTGGCTAGTCTTGATTTATGAACGAACCCGAAGTTTTTGAGGGTTACTGTAAACGTAAAGATTAGCAATTAAAAAGTACTGGTGGCAACACTCTGTGCTAGTAGTCCTGGTCTGGAAATTAATCTTTTGCAAGCATATAATTTGTGGCATTGAAATATTTTCATGCAAACGTTATTTCTACATGAATAAGCTTTAAAATGAATTTTAGATACTTCATGCCTTAATGATAATGCATTTATATTGCCCCATTATTTGATTAGTTCGTTGGATATGAGTGTAGCTAATGTTACTGATAGAGCAGTCATAACGTCCAATTTAGTCCATAAGAGCAGACGTATCGACGCGTCTATTTACTCGTATTTACGATCTAGAGCATCGTTTAGTTCAGTTAACCGAAAACAAAGCATATTCCATTACACATTAACATTTTCATCAATCATCCTTTAAATTGACAGAATATTTCATAGACTTCGAAATTTTATTTCTAAACGTCTGACTTTCGACTTTAATGATCAGTTGAAAAATCTGACCGAGCAACGCATTAATCTAAGACTTGGAGAAATTCTTTCGCGTTACTATCCGCCGCGAGATATTTGGTTTGGATTTCTTTTCTTTTTGTCATTTGTCAACGGTTTGTCTTCCAAGCAAATCAGAAAATCAGTGAACAATTAATCTAGTTACCGTACTGACATTCCTTTATAAGTTTTTTTCCTTTACATTTCTTTTCCCGATTCAAAACGTTTCTTACCTTACTGGCCGCTCTTTTTATCGTATCTGATCTCTTATCAGGTTTATCGAAAGATTTTGCCTAACTTATATTCTAGAAGCCACAGTATAGATCGCTGGGAACAAATTTAGGTCTCGAGCACTTGAATCAAGCCACAGTTTGGGCCATATATGCAGCTGCTTTTTACATTTTCAGCTATTCAGAGGCCATTTGATGCTTACTAATAAATACAACAGGGGTGCTATTCAAATTTTCACAATTTCATACGCTACAGTATCTTTTCTCCCATATAACTTCTTCCTTTTGCTTGATTGTTATAAATAATACAGGAACTGTAGAGTAGGGTCATACGAACATAATTAAATAAATGTCTTCAAAAGCAGACGATACGCTCGTCTCAGAAATACAGGTAAACGATGAATCTGCAGCATATGGAAGTACCGGAAATGAAGGACAAAACAAACCCTTCGATACTAGTAATATTCATCTTAAGATCATCATGTCGTCTTTGTATCTTAATGTGTTCCTCTCCTCGTTGGATTCAACACTTGTTTCCACACTTTTTGGTGTGATTGCAGCCGATTTGAAATCGTTTTCTAACATATCATGGATTGCAACGAGTTATCTATTGTCCCGTGCGGCTTTTCAACCATTATTGGGTAAGCTCTCTGATGTCTTTGGCAGGAAATCTTTGATTCAGCTATCTATGCTCATATTTGCAGTGGGATGTCTCTACTGCTCACTAAGTAAATCTTTATGGCATCTTGTCGTCGCGAGATTTATAACTGGTGGTGGTGCTGGTGGTATGAATGCTATGTCTGCGATAACAGTTACCGATTTGGTTCCTTTAAGAAAAAGAGGTCTCTACCAGGGATATGTCAGCACATTCTTTTTTGTGGGATCAATTCTTGGTGGTGTTGTTGCCGGTATGTTTCAACAAACCATCGGATGGAGAGCTTCCTTTCTTGTTCAGGTTCCTATCGTCCTTTTAAACTCGTTGGTAGTCCAGTTGTTCTTCAGTTTGCCAAAAGGTCGGTCTGGAAATGGAATACAAGGTCAAACTACATTGCAGAAGCTTAGAAGTTTGGATTATGTCGGTTCGTCTTTATTGGTTCTCTCGTTACTTGGTCTGATGATATCATTTTCCTTAATGAGCAATCATTTCAGTGGAAATGAGGTTGCAATAACTGTGGTTTTCCTTGCAAGCATAGCTGCCTTTGGCTGCTTTTTCTTCTATGACTTAAAGGTTTGCGCCGATCCAATATTGCCAGTAGAACTGCTTTTCAATAAATCCATTTTGCACACATGCATTGCGAATTGGTTTTTATCCATGAATGTTTTCTCTTCCACGTTTTACATACCATTTTACTGGAACAGTGTTATGAATGTTTCTCCACTTCAGTGCGGTTTCAGAATGATTCCATGTATGATTGGTAGTGCTACCTTTTCCACATTTGCCGGTTATATTATAAAGAAAACGTGCAGCTACAAGAAGCTGAAATATGTTTGCGGAATTTTAACTATAGTAGGAAGTGTGATTGTTTTTACTTCCAACAGAGATGAATCAACGATTTTTGAATATTTCGTTACAGTACCTATGAGATCTTCCTCAGCTGCCTCTATCACAACATTGTTAGTTGCTATCATTTCATTCGTCGAGCAGAAAGATCAGGCGCTTGTCATATCTATTCAGAGTTGCTTTAAATCGGTCGGTTCAACATTAGGTGTGTCCATCTCGGCTGCTATTCTTCAAGTTCTTCTTAAATTCTCAATAGCGTCCAACTTCGGTCAATTGAAAAACATTCCTGATAAGTTCTCCCAAAAGGATATCAATGATATTATTCGTAACGCTTTGATGGATCCGAACTATGCTGCTAGAGAAGCACCCCACTTTTTCAAAAATGCTATTCTCAAGTCGTACGACTTTGCCTGTCATGGAGTCTTTGTGTTTATGTTCTTAACGGCGTTTATGACATTCTATGAGATGACAAGAATGAAATGTGTTCGACTTCGGGACAAAAATTGATAACTTTTTGTCTAATACTTAGATGTACTATATACTAGATGGTTTATTTCTTCCATAAATAGACATAGATTTGCAAAACTTTATATTTTCATGAAATCGATAGAGATATTAAAAAATGAAAGACGTGATATTAAAGAGATATGAATTTGCTGCAATTAACAGCACAATGGAGAAATAATTACGGTAGCAAAAAGCATAATTAAATCAAATATAAATGTTTCGCATGAAACTTGAAATGTTCTGGAACAAACGTCGACACAAAGTAGTAAGAGTGATCATAATCATCGACGAAACGAAGATCGATGAGTCCGTCCATTTTGGTTCCCTTAGAAGAAGCCAAAAACTCTTCAGGAAGTAAATGCTTCTCGATATAGAACTCGTCCTTTTTTCCTTGATGAATCAAAATTGGGGTCTTTGGACCATCAAAGGTTTTGATCAAATCGCATGGATCATACTGGTCCCATTTAGATTCATCTGGCCCAAGGTATTGGGTAAAATACTTCTTTCCGTTAAAGCATCCTTTAGGATGGGTTAGTGGAGCAAATCCAGAACAGGATTTAAACCGATTTGGATTACGAAGGTAGATCATAATGGCTCCAAAGCCACCCATCGAATGTCCACATATGGACATACGTTGTATGTTCAACTTGGAGAATTCTTTTCCAATACTAGGAATTAAATCTTTAAGAATATACGAGTACATCTTAAAATGCTTACTCCAAGGATCTGTTGTTGCATCGACATAGAAGCCAGCACCATTTCCGTCCTTAAATTTTGGATCCTCAAGTCTAGGAGAAGTATCTGGAAGAAGAACGGCAAGTCCATACTTATTGGCATAAGACTCAATATAACCCTTCTCCGAAATATTATCAGGCGTAGATGTTAAACCTGAGAGGAATAAAAGAACGGGAAGCGGTTCTTTGTGTTCTGGATCAAAGTACTGGTGAGGTAAGTAAAGATTGAGCTGCATCTTTGAGTCAGTTATTGGTGACTCGTGAGAGAGTTTAAGCATTTTACCGCCGAAAGAAGCTATCGACTCGTTTGTAGTAAAAATCATCGTTATCGTAATTCTAAGTTTTTTATGCTGTTCCCTTGCTTTCTATGTTCGAGATACGTTAGAGAATAGTGGTTTCCGTGGTTCATCCAATTGATTATGCAATTTTTACTAACAAATTTCAGTGGTATTTATATACCGTTCATCTTACCAGATGTTTTACGAAAAAACAATATCAGTAAATTATTCGGGTCACCAAAAGCCATTCAAATAAATGTAAAATGTGCGGGGAATCGTTTTGGGGGAGAACAATAATGATTAAATTGAACAATGAAATTTTCATTAATATGGGGTTTAAGTTGCAAAATGACCGTTTTTCCCCAGAATAAAATTAATCAGCAGAAATAAATGGATACATGAGTATTCCGGCGGAATTATGCCGTAGTGGATTAAGGGATGTTTGTACTAGAATAATGATATTTCTTCAAGCGGAATCAAAGACGGAATTAAAAATGTCTTTCGTTAGTCCTGGTAATGTTGGGTGTTTTCTTTCCGGATTATAAAAATAATACTTAATTTGTTCCCATCGAGAAATCGTGACAATTTTCATTAGACAAATATCTTACTGGCAAATATGTGCAAACAGTTTTGGTCTGATGGAGCGTGATAACATTTGAGGAGATACCCAGTCATGCTTATGTAGCCAGATCATTTGCGAAACAGATTATATTTTGATTCATCTCGATATTAATCATGAATTGCTTATCTTGTAAGCAATGCTAAATGAAGAATTATGTGCGATATCTGTTATTACAAATATGTAACAGTAGCACCAGTTTTCATATCAAGAGTGTACACGAATCTGTTCTAACAACTATATCATTATTTATTTCTATTATTTTATACCTTACTGAAGAGCAATGACTTATAATATTTGTTGTAAGGTTGGTATCCTACTTATAACTGATCAACAAGATTATAACGATCTTGTTACCACGAGTTGTATACTTATCACTATTAATTGGAAATGATATGTATTTTTTAAATCACGTAAACATAACTATCAAAATAATTCAACTAATTAAATACTCATCTAATATGGTAGATGCATGACTTCTTCTTTTAATAACCTCGTTTTATTTACCTGGAGGCTAATCGTGGCACCAAAATGAAGCCTGACAAATTTCGGTCATATATAGAAAAAGTTATTTTACGTATAATTATGAAGTACAAGATAGCACTAAGAATGCTAATGTTTTAAAAGACATTTATTCCATAGCGGTAGCCAAAGTATTTATTGAATAGGGCGGAACTGACCACAATTTTCAAAAAACTGAAAGTGTTAAACATAACATTTAAAGTGATTAAAATTAGAGAAAAGTCAGAGTGCCGTATAGTCTGAAATAATTAAACATGCACATACAATCAATGCAAAAATATAGTAGTCATGCAGTATGGTTTATTATACATGTTCAAAAAACGATATTTTTTTAAGGACCATGCAATATTCAAATACCGGTCGAGATCTTAATCCCCGGAAATAATGATAGGAGAGGAAAAAAAAAGCGCGTGTATTCACTTCCAGCAGTACAATAAAAAGAGCGTTTAAGGAACTTCTCTCGAATTCAGATTTTTTAGGAAGATTTCCAACACTTACCACCAAATTCTTGGGATATTAACATATATGTTAATTTCATCTAGAATGGTATTACAAAATCCAGATCATTATAGTCCGGGATTCATTCTCATTTGATGTGTTAAATGATCTTCTTCGAACATGTAGCGTTCTCCAAGAAATGTCTGAAATACATGCGTTGACAGTCGCGTCTATGTAAAAACTGCCCTGCTTTGTGATGGTCCAAGAATAAGGATTAAAGGTATTTGAGCGTACGCATTTCCCTCATTTGTTCAGTTCATTTTACCCTCTTTCTTAGTTCTTTCTACTTTTACACTTGTCTTTTTCTTTTAAACCAGTTATAAAGAAAACTACATGGAGTAATCGGCGTCACACTTAAACCAATTAGCTGAAATATTACAATGTCTTTGATATAACTCGTTCTGATTATTATGTTTCGCGGGCACGTTATAATTTTGTTTCCTAATCAAGCTTCATTTACACTTCTATTGATACATCCATTTCGTTGTTTTATGATAAGTCAGCCTTTTCAAATTTCGACGATCCAAAACATTGAGGACACTAAACGACTTAATCTATAAGGAAAAAAATAAAAATAAAAATCCCAACTAAACAATAACATTATTTAGATAAATATACGCAACCAGATTCTGTCAATTAATCTTTTTAAAGCTACAATAATTATCCCAAGATTATCACTGTAATAGTTTTGTTTAATTGATTTTAGTGTGACGCCGATTACTTTATGAAGTTTTTGTTATAACTAGTATTGAGTGTTTTTAAGGCTAAAGAAAGGAAAAGT
>ERZ746981.246-NODE-246-length-32506-cov-483.094206_pt1 | contig 32506 bp, 23 predicted proteins | sample MGYA00374948_ERZ746981 | MGnify/ENA primary metagenome ERZ746981 (study PRJEB28757, sample SAMN06711160) | food metagenome | host: microorganism | place: China:Harbin | collected 2017-01-30 | study: EMG produced TPA metagenomics assembly of the Analysis of...
TGGTTCTGCCCTCCAGAGAGTTTCAGCAAGCACACTCTGACACGGCGCGGCTCGCTATCCACTCCTCATGGAATCTGATGGTGGCCGGTCATTTATGGATATGGGTCTGGAGGACCAGGTACAGTAGCAGCGTTGCATCCAGCCCCAGCAGGATGGGGGATAGGCGCCGCCACTGCCGCTGTGCCGCCACCACCAGCGTATGGACCAGGCAGCCACTGGCCAGTGCGATCATGAGATTGGTGGTCGTGGCGATGATGACGGTAATCAGCAGGGGCGGCAGCCAGTTTTCCGGGCGGCCCGTGTCCAGTTCCGCAATGCCGCGCAGCATCATCAGGCCGACCATGACCAGCGCCGGGGCCGTGGCCTGTGCCGGGATGATGGTGAAAAGCGGCCACAGGAACAGGCAGATGAAGAACAGGAAGGCAATGACCACGCCCGTCAGGCCGGTCCGGCCGCCACTTTCAATCCCGGCAGACGATTCAAGATAGACACCGGCGGTGGATGTGCCCAGAACCGCGCTTAGCATGGCGGTCATGGCATCGCCGATAAAGGCCCGGCGCGCATGCGGGATCTGCCCGTCGGGCGTGCGCAGGGGCGGCCGGCCCGCCACGGCCATCAGGGTTGCCGTGGCCGAAAAGAAATCGGTCAGGAAAAAATACAGGGTCAGCGGCAGCACCGCCACAAGGTTTGATGCATAGCCACCAAAGTCAAACGCCATGAAATACTGCCACGGATATCCGGGCCAGTCCCATAGCCGCGTGGGCAGCCGGGTCATGGGCGCGCCATCGGGCAGGTGCACGAACATGCCCGCCACCGTCAGTGCCATGATGGATACCAGCAGGGCCGCGGGCACCCGCATGGCCACCAGCACGGATGTCAGCAGCAGCCCGCCATAGGTCAGGATCACATCGGGATGGGACAGGTCGGCAAAGCCGATCCGCCCCCCCTGCACCGTCACGATGCCGCCGTTATGCAGGCCGATATAGGCAATCAGGACACCCAGCCCGCACTGGATGCCCAGCTGGATGGACGCAGGCAGCGCCATGATGATCTTTTCACGCCACCCGCTTAACGACAGGGCAAAGAACAGGAACCCGCTGATGAAGATCATGGTGAAGCCGATGCGATAGGTCTGCCCCATCTGCAGCATCACCACCTGTGCCAGCATGACATTGCTGCTCATGCCCGGTGCCATCGCCAGTGGCAGGCGCACCCACAGCGCCATGATCAGCGTGCCGATAATCGCGATCAGCGCCGTGACAATGACCAGCCCGTGGCGGTCCAGCCCCGCCGTGGCCAGGATCATGGGGTTGACGATCAGCACATAGCTCATGGCGCCAAACGTGGTCAGGCCCGCCATGCATTCGCGCGGCACCGTCGTCCCGGCTTCCTTCAGCCCGAACAGGCGCTCAAGAAGGCCGCCACGGTCATCTGGCATGTGATCTGGACCCACCCGAATCTCCTGTCATGCATCAGTCTGGCTGGCATAGGCACCCAGAATGCGGACCCAGGAGCGGATGCCATGGTACAGGCTGTCAAGGTCGTATTTCTCATTAGGGGAATGGATGCGGTTATCAAACCGGGCGAAACCGATCATGAGACTGTCCATGCCCAGCAGGGTGCGGAACGACGAAATAACCGGAATACTGCCCCCGGTGCCGGAAATCGCGGCCGGCCTTCCCCATTCCGCGCTGAGGGCCGCGCGGGCGCGTTGCAGCAGTTCGCCATCAATGGGCAGGCTGGCGGGATACCCCACGCCGTGGTTGATGAAGGTAACCGTGCAGTCCGTGGGAACACGGGCGCGGATATAGGCACGGAAGGCCGCCCGTATGGTCTCGGGGTCCTGTTTGCCCACCAGGCGGAAGGAAACCTTGGCCGATGCGCGTGAAGGCAGCACCGTCTTGAACCCCGGTTCGCTATAGCCACCCTTTATCCCGTGCACCTCAAAGCTCGGGCGTGCCCATATCTGTTCAAGCAGGCTGTATCCCTGCTCCCCGGCGGAAATGCTCAGGCCGAACTGGCCAAGGAAATGTCCGGCATCAAAAGGCAGGCGATCCCATTCCCGCCGCACTTCCGGCGGGAGTGGCGCCACGCCATCATAAAACCCCTCCAGCGTAATCCGGCCGTCTTCATCATGCAGGTCGGCCAGCGCGCGGGTCAGGACATGGAACGGGTTGCGCACCACATTACCATACATGCCCGAATGCAGGTCCCGGTCGGCGCAGGTGATTTCAATCTCCTCGCTGACCAGTCCCCGGACCGAGGTGGTCACGGCCGGGGTCTCGTCATCCCACAGGTCCGTATCACAGACCAGGGCAATGTCATGGGAGAGTTCGGGGGCATTCCGCGTCAGGAATTCCGGCAGGTTGCGGCTGCCGACCTCTTCCTCGCCTTCCAGCAGGATGGTCACCGCAATGGGCAGGCTGCCGGTCACCTGCTTCCATGCGCGGCAGGCTTCAAGGAAGGTCATCAGCTGGCCCTTGTCATCCGATGCGCCACGGGCCACGATCTGCCGGCGCCCGTTCGCCCCCTGCACGATCCGGGGTTCAAAGGGCGGGCTGTCCCACAAGTCCAGCGGGTCGGGGGGCTGCACGTCGTAATGGCCGTAAAACAGCACATGCGGGCCGGTCGTCGCCGCCGTATCGTGCGCGACCACAATGGGGTGGCCCGGTGTTTCACGGCTGCTGGCTTCAAACCCCATGGCGGCCAGGTCATCCACCAGCCATTGCGCCGCCCGTGCGCAGTCGGCGGCGTGGGCGGGGTCGGTGGAAATGCTGGGGATGCGGATCAGGTCACACAGCCGGGATAGAATGGTGTCCATGCTGGCATCGACCTGGTCCAGCACGTCCTGTACGGTTTTCTGTGTCATGCCTGTCTCGAGCGTCGGGCCTGTGGCCGGGGGGCACGATGGCCCTGTCCCGCCGTGTCAGGCGTTACGGATTCATGAAGTGGATGGGAAAGCCGGAGCGCTGCGGTCATGCCCTGTGGACCATGAGTGATTCCAGCCCCCGGAAGTGAAAACTATTGGCATAAACCGGTGGTGCCGCAAGCCTTAAAGTGGGGCAGCGGCGGAACAGCAGCGCAAGTGCCACCTGCATTTCAAGCCGTGCCAGCGGCGCCCCCAGGCAGAAATGGATGCCCCCGCCAAAAGCCAGGTGGCGCGTTGCCTGCCCCGGCACGAAATGGTCAGGCCGGGGTGCAATGGCGGGGTCATGGCTACCGGCGCCCAGCAGCAGCCCGACCTTTTCCCCCCGCGCAAGCCGGATGCCCGCAATGTCCAGATCTTCCAGCGCGTAGCGGGTAAAAAGCTGCAGGGGGGTGTCAAAGCGCAGGCATTCCTCCACCGTGCGCGCGATGGCTTTTTCATCCGCCAGCAGGTCGCCGGGGTCCAGCCCGCTTTCCATGATGGCCTTGATGCCGTTCCCCAGCCCATGCACCGTCGCCTCATGCCCCGCATTCAGCAGCAGGATGCAGTTGGCAACCAGTTCGTCATCAGTGATCTGCTCGCCCTCGTCACGCGCGTTCAGCAGGCGGCCGATCAGCCCCTCCCGGCTGCCTGTGGCGCGCATGGCCAGGAAATTGCGGATGAACGCGCAAAACGCATGGGTTGCGGCCACCGCCTGTGCTTCATCTTCCGCCGTGCGCCCGAAATGGTACATGCGGACCATGCGGTGTGACCATTCCAGAAGCTGCGGGCCACCTTCAGGTGGCACGCCCAGCATGCCGGTAATGATGCGCAGCGGAATGGGGGTGGCGAAAGCGGGGATCAGGTCAAAGGCCCCATCCGCGGGGAAGCGGTCGATCAGGTCGTTCACGACCTGCGTCAGTTGCGGCACAAGGGCTGTAATCTGGCTGGTGACAAAGGCGCGGTTCATCAGCCGCCGCAGCCGGGTATGGTCGGCCCCTTCCTGTTCCAGCAGGGTCAGGTCATCAACGGCATAAAAGGGGCGCACCTGTTCGGGCAGTGGCGGCCAGCCCAGTTCCTCACGGCTGGCAACATGGCGCAGGCTGCGGCCCAGACGGGCATCCCGCAGGGCGGAAGCGACGGTTTCGTACCCAAAGAAACACCAGAACCCGTACTGTTTCCAGAACACGACCGGCACCGTCTCCCGGATGGTCCGGTAGGCTGCGTAAGGATTGGCCACAAAATCAGGATTGCGGGGATCAAGATCCAGAATCCGCGCTTCACGATCAATCTTCACATTTACCGTTCCATTTGTTCTGGTTTTGCAACCAACCCTTCATGCGGGCGACGGATATGTCAATGTGGCATATGCGTTTTCTGTTCCGCACTACCCAGTTCCACCATCATGTCAGCCAGAACCTGCGCCCCGGCCCTGACCTGCCGCGGTGTGGTCCATTCCTGTGGCGCGTGGCTTATCCCCCTGTGTGACGGCACGAAAATCATGGCGCTGGGGCACAGCATGGCAATGTTGCGCGCATCATGCCCGGCGGTGGACAGGATGGGCATGGCGGACAGGCCATGACGGGCCGCGATCTGGCCGATCATCTGGCGGAAACCGGGATCAAAAATGTTTGATGCGGCATCAACCAGCGGGTGGACCGTAATCGTGCATGGGGTGTGCAGAGCACGGACCGCCTGCCCGATCTCATGGCCCGCCCTATCCAGCACTGCATTGTCGGGATGCCGCAGGTCGATACTGAAGCGCACCCGCGACGGGATCACCGATGGCGCATTGGGTTCGACCAGCACCTGGCCTATGGTAAAGCGGATATCCGGTCCCAGTGCCTGCATGCGGTCAAACAGGGTATCGGCCAGGGCAGCGAAGGTGCGCAGGCTGTCGGCCCGCACGGCCATGGGCACCGTTCCCGCATGTCCGGCCGTGCCCTCGATCTCGATACGGTATGTCTTCTTGCCCTGTATGCCGGTCACGATGCCAATATCCACACCGGCGGCCTCCAGTTCCGGACCCTGCTCTATATGCAGTTCAAGATAGGCCGCGGGCGTGAAGCCAAGCGCGCGCCGGGGCAGGTCCGCAAACTGGGCCAGGAACCCCGCCAGCACGTCACCCAGCGTGCGTGTGCCACCATTTTCGTGCCCGGCACGGATCGCATCAAGTGCGCGCACCCCGGCAAATGCTTCCGAGCCACTCATGCCCGGTGCGAAACGCGATCCCTCCTCGTTCATCCAGCCCACCACCATGATGTCACGCTCGGGCCGGATGCCCTGCTCCACCATGCTGCGCAGGCCCTCCAGCCCGGCCAGCACGCCCAGTATGCCATCAAACCGGCCACCCGTGGGCTGGGTGTCGATATGGCTGCCCACCAGCAGGGGGGGGTGTTCGCGCACCTGCCCGGGCAGGGTGATGAACAGGTTGGCGGCCGGGTCAACCGATATTTCCAGCCCGCTTTCCCGCGCCCAGGCCATGATCTGCCGCCAGGCCACGGCTTCTTCATCGCTCAGGGCCTGACGGTTGACCCCGCCTTCGCAGAAACGGCCGATCTCGGCCAGGTCCATGAGGGTTGACCACAGCCGGTCAGCGCAAATGTGCATGGGCCGGTCAGTCCAGTGTTTTCATGACCTGGTCGGGCCGGGCCCGGGGGTCACGCTTCGTCCACTGCCCGGCCTCGACCTGTGCAAGGAATTCCGCCAGCAGGGTGTTGAACAGGTCGGGTTCCTCCAGATTGAGGGTATGGCCCGTCTTGGGCAGCACCGCGAGACCTGCCGCAGGCAACACGCGCTTGAGGAACAGGCCGGGCAGCAGGCAGTGATCGTCCTCATCCCCATTCATGATCAGCGCGGGCACGTCCATGCGGGAGAGTTCGCGCTCCAGTTCATGGAAGGAGGGCCTGTGCGCCTGCACGCCGCGCATGGTCAGCGCCGCCCCCAGCGTGGAATGGGTGGCAAGGCGGGTGACAAAATCGTTCCACCCGCGCGGGTCCTTGTTCTGGAACTGCACGCGGCTGGCACCCTGCCCGTAGATGGGGGCAAAGGCCCCGGCTCCCATCTGCTCGAAATTGTCGGCCACTTTCAGCGAGACATCACGGAAATAGGCCTCACGCCCCGGTTCGCACCCGTAACCCGCCCCCGCAATGGTCAGGGACAGGCAGCGTTCGGGCACTTTCAGCCCCATATGCACCGTGGTGAACCCGCCCATGGACAGGCCAACCACATGCGCGCGCTCCAGCCCCAGCCCGTCCATCACGGCCACCGCGTCGGCCACCGCCATGTCCTGTGAATAGGCTTGTGGGTCTGTGGGGATGTCCGAGGGCGGATAACCGCGCGCGGCATAGGTTACGCAGCGGTAGCGGCGGCTGAAATACCGCATCTGCGGTTCCCAGCTATTATAGTTGCCGCCAAATTCATGGATAAACAGGATGGGAATGCCGCTTCCCGCTTCCTCGACATAAAGGTTGGCCCCGTTGCCTGCCACCATCATCGGCTTGCGTCCTTCAATCAGTGTGAAATGTCGGCTGATATCGATATACCCTGATATCGATATTGCATACATTTCCCATCATTGAAAAGACGCAATGAAGTCCCGCATGTCATCACTGAGCAGATTGACGTGATCACGCATGGTGGCATGCGCCTTTTCCTCGTCATGGGCGAAGATGGCCGCCATCACCTGTTCATGTTCGGTCAGGGTATTGGCAAAGCGGTTGGGCTGGAAGGTGACGCGGCGGCGGTAGGCGGCGGTACGGTTGCGCAGGCGGCGCGTCTGTTCGGCAAGGTAAAGGTTGCCCGCCGCTTCGTAGATCGCTTCGTGGAATTCCTGGTTGATGTCATAGAAACCGTCCACGTCCTGCCCGCCCGATGCCGCGACAAGGCGGGCGTGGATTTCCTCCACCCGTGCGCGTAGCTGGGGGGTGACGCGGCGGGAGGCAAGGCGTGCGCACAGCCCTTCCATCTCCGCCATCACCTCGAACATCTCAATCACGGTCTGCGCGCTCATCTTGCGGACCGTGGCCCCCATGCGCCCGCGCAGTTCCACCATTTCATTGGCCGCCAGCAGGCGGAACGCCTCGCGCACCGGCGTACGCGAGACGGCAAAGCGGGTGGCGATCTCGTTCTCGTCCAGCCGCTCGCCCGGCACCAGGTGCCCCGATGCGATTTCACGGGCCAGATGATCGCGGATCTTTTCGGCATGCGTGGCCGACGGGGGCGCCGCGTTCCTGCGCGCGGACGCGGTGGGGGCGGATCTGGCGGGGGCTGACCGGGACATCAAACTGTTTTTCCTTCTGCGCGGCGATGCATGCATATTCTTTTACAGGGCTTCCGCCCGGCGGCAAACGGGCAATGCCCTTTCCGGCATGGCGGGGGGCAGCGCGCACGGGCGCTGCCGGCGCAAAAGAACTTGACGTGTTTCGGTAACGCAATGTATGCATTTTAACGAAAATCGTATTCATAACCGCGCGACAGACGCGCATTCGGGAGAGCGCCATGGAACGCGATGAATGGCAGGCCCGCAGGGATCTGGCCGCATGCTACCGTCTGGTTGCGCGCATGGGGCTGGATGACCTGATATACAACCACATTTCGATGCGGGTGCCGGGAACGGACGACCAGTTCCTGATCAATCCCTATGGCATGCTGTTCGAGGAGATTACGGCCTCCAGCCTTGTCCGCATCGACCTGGAAGGCCGCAAGCTTGATGACTCGCCTTATGATGTCAATGCAGCGGGCTTTGTCATTCACGGCGCCATCCATCAGGCCCGGCCGGATGCGCATTGCGTGCTGCATGTCCATTCCGAGGCAACGGTATCCGTATCAAGCCAGAAAGGCGGCCTGCTGCCACTCAGCCAGTTTGCCATGTGGTTCTGGGGGCGGCAGGGCTTTCACGATTACGAAGGCGTTGCGCTGGAAATGGGCGAACGTGCCCGTATCATCGACGATATGGGTGATAATCCCGTCCTGCTCATGCGCAACCACGGGTTGCTGACAGTAGGCCGCCAGCCCTCCGAAGCGTTCATGATGCTCTATTACTTTGAAAAGGCGGCCCGTATCCAGCTCCGCCTGCAGGCAGCGGCCGCCAGTGGCCCGGAAGCCGCGATCTGCGTGCCCGCCCCCGCCATATGCGACAGGGCGGCCAGCCAGTTCTGGAACCGGTCCGGCGATATCCTGCCCCCCGGCCAGCGTGAATGGAATGGCCTGCTGCGCCAGCTTGAGCGTGACGGTGCCACACCGGATTACCGCCTATGATCCCTGCGCCCCGCAGGTCCCCGCTACTTCAGGAGACATCCGTTTGAACACCTCCCCCCGCATGATGCATCTTGGCCTGTTCCTGCTGGGCACGGGCAGCCATGTTGCCGGCTGGCGTTATCCCGGCGCGATCAACCGCTTTACTGATATAAAAGCCATCCAGAAGACCTGCCAGATTGCGGAAAAGGGCAAGTTCGACTTCATCTTCATGGGGGACAACCTTCATGCCGATGTCAGCACCCATCCCTCCTACGCCGCGCGTTTCGAGCCGATGACCATGCTGGCCAATATCGCGGCGGTGACCAGCCATATCGGGCTGGGGGCAACCATGTCCACCACCTATGGCGACCCCTTTACGGTTGCACGCATGTTTGCCTCGCTCGACTTCATAAGCGGTGGCCGTGCCGCGTGGAATGCCGTGACCACCGCCAACCCGGCGGCGTCGGCCAATTTCGGCTCGACCCATCCTGACCATGCCTCACGCTACGAACGGGCGGAGGAATTCATCGATGTGGTCAAGGGCCTGTGGGACTGCTGGGAAGATGACGCCCTGGTGGCCGACCGTGCATCGGGCCTTTATATCGATGAAGGCAAGATGCACCCGCTGGACCACAGGGGCCGGTTCTTTCAGGTCAGGGGGCCGCTTAACATCCCGCGCGCCCCGCAGGGGCAGCCCGTCATTACCCAGGCAGGCGGCTCGGCCCCCGGCCGCAGGCTGGCCGCCCGCACGGCGGATGTCGTGTTCTCCGTCGTGCAGGACATCCGTGAGGCGCAGGCAGGTTATGCGGCCCTGAAGGAAGAAGTGGCCGCCTGCGGGCGCTCCCCCGACAAGGTCACGATGCTGCCCGGCGTGATGCCCATCGTGGGGCGCACGGACAAGGAAGCCTTTGACATCCTGCATGAACTGCAGGGCTATCTGGGGGAAAAGGACGCGCTGGGCCTGCTGTCGGACCGGCTGGGCATGGACATGTCGGGCTATGCGCTGGACGGGCCGATACCCGACGTGCCGCTGCCGGACACGTATCACAGCTTCTCCTCCGTCATGCTGTCCAAGGCGCGGCGGGAGAACATGACCCTGCGCGACCTGTACAACCTTGTCGCCGCGGCACGCGGGCACTGGGTGCTGTGCGGTTCCGCCGAGACGGTGGCCAGTACCCTGATCGAATGGTTCGAGACACGGGCGGCGGATGGCTTCAACATCATGCCCCCCTACCTGAATGGCGGGCTGGAGGCGTTTGTGGAACTGGTGGTGCCGCGCCTGCAGCGCCATGGTGTGTTCCGCACCGAATACGCGGGGGAGACCCTGCGTGAAAACCTTGGCCTGGCGCGGCCCTGACGCCTGTCCCCCTTCCGTCCGGTCAGGCGCATGGCGGGATCGGGCGGTCCCTTTTTTCCACAATTGACGGATACAGCCTGTTCATGACGTCCCTTCCCGCCGTTTCCGCCGCCCGGTTTCGTGATGGCATGGCCAGCCTGGCCGCCGGAATCAGCATTGTCACCACCAATGGCCCCGCAGGCCATGCCGGCTTTACCGCATCGGGCATATGCAGCGTGACCGACCAGCCCCCTACGCTGCTGGTGTGCATGAACCGGGGTGTCAGTTCCTATCCCGAATTCATTGGCAACGGGCATCTGGCGGTCAACGTCCTTGCGGCGGGCCAGCATGACCTGTCCAACCGCTTTGCGGACAAGGACCTGTCCCGCACGGAGCGGTTTGCCAGCACGCACTGGCAGCCCATGGCCAACGGCTGCCTGCGCCTGACGGATAGCCTGGTCTCCTTTGGCTGCCGCGTCAGCCTGACGCAGGATGTCGGCACCCACTGCGTGTTCTACTGCGTGGTGGAGGAAATCATCCGCAATGAGGCACCGCGCGATGCGCTTGTATGGTTCGCGCGCCGGTACCATTCAACCACCATAGGCTGATGGCGCCGGGCCGGCCGGGCACTGTCCTGCATCCTGGGAACGCTTCAGGGAACGCCGCCTTTCCGGGAAAAGGCGGCGCAAAAACCATTATTTTTTAACGGGTTGTTTTCAAACAGCCGCTTACTGCACCCGCCTGCCCGCCATCCACGGTATGGTCAGGGCGGCGGGCTGGTGCATCCTGCCGAACAGGCCGGATGTGGCAAGGGCTGCGGCCAGATAGGGTAAGGCAAGGAAAACCTGCGGCGGCAGTCCGGGCACATAGGCCTGCAGGGAAAACTGGAGCGCATCCAGACACCCCAGCAGCACCGCCGCACAGCCCACGGCCAGCGGCCGCCAGCGCCCGAAAATAACCACCGCCAGGGCCGAAAACCCCTGCCCCTGCACGATGGAATCCCGGAACAGGCCAATCTGGCATACAATCAGGTAGGCCCCGGCCAGCGCACCGCCAATGCACGACAGCCGCAGCGCCGCCATGCGCACGCGCGTCACGTCCAGCCCCGCCGCCTCGGCCGCCGCCGGTGCCTCGCCCACGGCCCGCACCGCCATGCCGAACCGGCTGTGCATGAGTACAAGATGCATGATGATGCACAGCGCGATAACGGGAAAAACCGGCAGCGGAATGCCCCACAGCGTGGTTTCCACCGTCTGGATCCGCGCGGCCAGGGTGCCGGGCGGGCAGTACAGCCTGTAGGCGTAGCTGGCTACACCCAGTGACAGCAGGTTAAACACAATGCCGGTCACGATCTGGCTGGCCCCCAGCCGGATATAGTACACCCCCAGCAGTTCGGCCGCCAGCAGGGCCACGGGTATGACCGCCAGCGTGCCCAGCAGGGCGGAATGGGTGCTGGCCGCCACCATGAAGGACGTAATGCCGCCCAGCAGCAGCATGCCCTCCAGCCCGACATTGAGCACCCCGGCACTTTCACCGAAGACTTCCCCCATGGCCGCCAGCATGACCGGCACGCCCAGCCGCAGGCCGGTCAGGATAATGGTCAGGATCACGCCGTTATGCATGGTCTTTTGCTCCCGCCCCGTAGCGCTGCTTCAGGATGGGCATGGCCATGACCGCCAGCACCAGCAGGCTTTCGAATATGTTGATGATGGCGGCCGGCACCTGGAAGTCACGCTGCATGGCCTGTGCGCCCACCATCAGCCCGGCATAGACAAACGCCACGGGCAGCACGGCCAGCGGTTCCATCGCGCAGAGGATGGCCACCACGATTCCATGGAAGCCGATGCCCACGCCCACCCCGTCAATCAGCCTGTGCTGCAGCCCCAGCGTGTCCGCCCAGCCCCCCATGCCCGCAAGGCCGCCCGCCACGGCGCAGACCGTAACCATGATGGCCCCCACATTCATGCCAGCATGGCGCGCGGCCCGCATGTTCAGGCCCGTCATGCGCATGAAATACCCGGCATTGAGCCGGTACAGCACCACGGCAACCGCCACGGCACAGGCGGCCACCACGGCAATGCCCCAGTGGGCATGCAGCCCCGGCAGCCGTGGCAGCCAGGTGGTGGCGGGGAACAGCCGTGTTTCCGGCAGGTCCTGGCCCGCGCGGATCGGCCCTGTCACCGTATACTGCACGATCAGGACGGCAACGTAGTTGAGCATGAGCGATGTCAGCACCTCGCTCCCGCCAAAGCGCGCCCGCAGCCAGCCCACCGGCAGCGCCCACAGCCCGGCCAGCGCAAACGCCGCCATCAGTGAAAGCGGCAGGAAGGCCCATGCCGGCATGGGGCAGAACAGCGCCATGAGTGTTGTGGCCAGCGCCCCCGCCAGGTAACAGCCATCGAAGCCCAGGTAGTACAGCCCGCTCTTCCACGCAACGATGGTGCCAAGCGCGCAGGCCGCAATCGGTGTGACCCGGATCAGCGTGGCCGACAGGCCCGCACGGGAAGCAAGCGGATACAGGCAGATATCCATGAACGCCTGCACCGGCTGGCGCGAAAACGGCAGCAGGATCACGATGCAGACCGCCACCGCTCCCACCAGCGGCAGGAAGGGCATGAACCGCCGCCACAATGTACCTTTATCCACGCCACCGGGTTTATGGTTGCTCATGCCGCCCCTCCCGTGCCGGACATCATGGCCGCGACATCATCCATGCCCAGTTCGGTGGCCTGGACGGGTGATGACAGGCCACCGCGATACAGCACCGCCACCCGGTCGGACAGGGCCATGATCTCGTCCAGATCGGCGGAAATCAGCATGATGGCACATCCCGCATCCCGTAACTGGCGCAGCAGCGCCCATATTTCCTCCACCGCGCCGATATCGAGCCCACGGGTGGGATAGACCGCAATCATGCAGCGCGGCCCGTCCCGCGCCTCGCGCGCCACGATCAGCTTCTGCAGGTTCCCCCCAGACAGGTTGCCCGCCTGCAGGTCCATATCGGGTGGCACGACGTGGCCCGCCGCCATGATGGCCCCGGTGCGCGCGCGCCGGGCAGGCAGGTTCCACCACAGGCCATCTTCCGCCATGGGGGCGCCCAGCACAGCGTTCTCCAGCAGGGTTGCGGCGGCGATGCTGCCGTCGCGCCCCCTGTCGGCGGGAATGTAGCGCAGCCCCAGCGCGCGGCGGGCGGCAATGCCCAGGCCGGTTATGACCTGACCGGCCAGATGGATCTGCCCCGGCACCACCCATCGCGCGGCAATGCCCGCGATGTGTTCCGCAAGTTCCGTCTGCCCGTTGCCATCCGCCCCCGCAATGCCCACGATCTCGCCCCCGTGGATGTCCAGCCCGATGGGCGGGCTTTCGGCATGGATACGCCCGCCCCGCACCGACAGCACGCCTTCCCCCGCAGGCATGGCGCCCTGCCTGGCCGGTGGGGCCGCAGGCCCGCCCTCACGCCCGATCATCATGCGCGCCAGGTCGGCTGCCACAAGGTTGCCCTTCTGTACGGTCTGGATGATGCGGCCCTTGCGGATGACGGTAATCCGGTCGGCCACTTCAAGGATTTCGGCCAGCTTGTGGGTAACCAGCAGCACCGTGCAGCCCTGCGCGCGCAACTGCCCCAGCAGGCGCAGCAGGTGGGCGGTCTCGGCCCCGGTCAGCACGGCCGTGGGTTCATCGAGGATCAGCAGGCGGCAGGACCGGTACAGCAGCTTGAGGATTTCCACCCGCTGCCGCATCCCGATCGACAGGTCGCCCACCATGCTGTCGGGATCAACCTCAAGCCCATGCGCCGTGGCCAGTTCGCGTACGCGGGCACGGACCCTGCGCATGTTGGGGAACAGCCCTTCGTCCTTCAGCCCAAGGATCACGTTCTGGGCCACGGTCAGGGTATCCACCAGCATGAATTCCTGATGCACCATGCCAATGCCATGGCGGAACGCCACCTGTGGCGAGGCAAGGCGGACGGGCGCGCCATCCATGATCACGCTGCCACTGTCGGGCTGGTACAGGCCGAACAGGATCTGCATGAGCGTGCTCTTGCCCGCGCCATTTTCACCCAGCAGGGCATGGATCTCCCCGCGCGCCAGGTAGAGCGAGACGTGATCCACCGCCGTGACCGCGCCAAAGCGGCGCGTGACATCATGCAGGCCATAGGCGGCGCTGTGCCGGTCGGGCTGCGCGGTCATGGCGTGTCGCCCTGTGCGGGCCGGGGGTAAAGGCCCGCGTGCTCGTCATGGCGGAAGGTTGCGAAGCCTGTCTGCATCGGGGCGGAAACCAGCGCGGGGTTGAACATCTGGCCCTTCCAGTCATAGGCCCATAACTGTTCAAGTGCCGGCTTCCATTCGCCGCCGGTGGGCGCGGCCTGTGCCAGTGTGTCGGCTATGACCGTATGGACCATCCATGCCAGTTGCAGGACCGTGCTGGTCGCCACCGCCGCGGGGGCCATGCTGCTCTGGTCCGTATAGCAGCCTATGGCCTTGATGCCCGCCACCTGCGCGCCCTGCAGCACGCCAAGCCCCGTGACATCGGATGTATGCCAGATGACATCCACCCCTTTGGCCACAAGGCTTTCAACCGCCTCACGCCCGCGTGACGCATTGTTGTAGTCGCCCGTGATGATGCCGGTGGCCAGCATGCCGGGGCGTGCGGCGCGCGCGCCATCCTGGAAAGTCTGCATGACGCGCTTCTGGGCGGGATTATCCTGCCCGCCAATGAACGCCACCCCGCCCCCGGCTGAAATCAGGGCCGCCAGCGCGCCGGTATCAAAGGCCAGGTCGTAATAGGCCAGGTCAATGAAGCGGACGTTGGCTGCGGCCTCCCCCGCCGGGGCATAGGATGTGACGAAAAACTGCTGGTGGGGGTATTCCTGACAGATCTCGATAAAGGCGCTGCCGAACTGGAAGCCGTGGCCCAGGATCAGGTCATAGCCATCATCGGCATAGCCGCGCGTGACTTCCGTTATTTCCGCCTGCGCCACGTTTTCGGCATAGGCCACATGCACGCCCAAATCATCGCGTGCCTGCCGCAGGCCCAGGAAAGCCAGGTGGTTCCACCCCCCATCCGCGATGGAGGACGTCATGACAAGGGCGACACGGAACACCCGTGCCGGTGCGGCCCGCGCCACGCCGGGCAGTCCCGAAAGGACCGATGCGCCAAGAAACAGCCGTCTGGACAGGAAACCGCTCACACTGTCGATGCTCCACACAGGAATGATACGCTATCGTATTAGCGCATAATGTTCGGCCGCCCGGTGCGCGGCCAGTCCTTTTTTCACGCCGCCCGCGCTGCGGCCTCCACCGTCAGGGCGGTTGCCAGCAGGTGGTCATCCGCCCCTACCCGCGCGCACAGTTCCACGCCTGCGGGCGGCCCGCCCTGCATGGGCAGCGGCAGGGTGATGGCGGGCATGCCGGCGGAACTGATGGGGGTGGTGTTGTGGATGTAGGCGGCAAACAGGCTGGTCCGGGCGGTACCCACCTGCACCGTGTCGGGCATGGGCACGCCCACGTGCCATGGCGGCAGGACAAGGGTGGGATACAGCAGGACATCAAGCCCGTGCCGGTCCATGAAGTGCGCGATCATCATGGTCAGGGCCGGGCCGTCATGGGTGATGGCGCGGTCATAGGCCGCGCGGTCATGGGGTTGCAGGCTGGCGGCGAACAGGGCTTTTGCACACGGGTCCTGTATGCTGGCGTAAATCTGCGCCAGGGTGGGGCCATCGTGGCCGTTTTCGGCAAAATAGGCGGGAATGGCCTGCACGGGATCATGCACGTTGATGACCGGCGAGACACGCTGGTTGAGCGCCATGAGGTCCGGCATGTCCGCGCTTACAAGCGTGCTGCCCTGCCGCTCCAGCGCGCGGGCCACCCGCTCGGCGGGAAGCGCCATGGCGGGGTCCGCATCTTTCCAGAACACGGTGGGTAGCCCGATGCGCCGTGGCAGCCGTGCTGGGGGCATGGGCGCAGGCGCGCGGCCACACAGGACCCGGTCCAGCACGATGATGTCGCGCACCGAGCGGGCCATCGGCCCCGGCGTGTCATGGCGCGGGCTGACGGGGAAGATCCCCTCGCGGTTATAGCGCACGCTGCCCGAAGGTACGTGGCATGACGGGCGGAAGCCTGTCACGCCGCAGCAGGCGGCGGGAATGCGCAGCGACCCGCCGGTATCGGTGCCAATGCCAAATGGCACGATCCCGCCCGCTATGGCAGCGGCATTCCCCGCCGATGAGCCACCCGCCATGTGCGTGGGGTCGTGGGGATTGAGGATGTTGCGCTCTGGCGCGGATGGGTACAGCCCCGTTACGCCAGAGGCGAGTTCATGCAGGTTGGCCTTGCCCAGCAGGATCGCCCCCGCATCCAGCAACCGGCGAATGACCGGTGCCGTGCGGGTTGGCATGTTGGCCGCCAGTGCTGCGTTTGCGCATGATGTTGGCCAGCCAGGGCAGTCGATATTGTCCTTGACCACAAACGGCACCCCCAGCAGCGGCGGCAGGTCGCCCCCCTGCCCGACCCGCCTGTCCGCAGCATGCGCGGCCGTGCGGGCGGCATCGGCCGCAACCGCACACAGGATGTTGCCAGCCTGCAGGCTTTGGGCCGTGTTCAGGGCGTCCGTCACCACGGCCTCCGCCGTGACCTCCGCACGGCTGATGGCTGCGGCAAGTGCCACCGTGTCGTGACGCGGGATAAGAGCTGGGGGCATTGGCGGCATACTCCATGCGCTGGGGGCGTTGCGTTCAGAACTGGCCCGTGCTGACGGTGCCCATTTCACGCGCGCGGGCAACCATTATGGGCAGCAGGTCACAGAAGCGGGTGATCCAGTCCTCCGGCACGGACGTGCTGATCTTGATGAAGCGGTGCCCGAAGGTTGCACTGTGATAGGTGCCCTGCCGGATCATGATCCCTTCCTGCCGGTAGCATTCGACCAGTGCCTCCGGTGCACCCCCCGCATCGGGCGTTTCGACAACAAGGAAATTGCCGTTGGAGGGATAGATGGGCAGGTGCAGCCCCGGTATGGCCGCCACCGCCGCGTGCACATGGGCCTGATTGGCCAGGTTGATGGCGCGGACGGTTTCCATCCACCCCGCCTTGATGGCAAGCCCCGCCTGGGCCGCGCGCTGTGCGATCACGCTGGCGCCCAGCACGCCGGGGGAATGGGCGGCGAATTCCGCCATAAGCGGTGCTTCGGCCACCAGCGCGCCGATCCGCATGCCGGCAAGGCCCAGCCATTTGGAAAAGCTGCTGGTCACGACCGTATCGCGTGTGGAGATGGACACGACCGGCGTGTGGCTGGCCGCAAAATCACGATAGGTGCAGTCATGCACGAACAGCGCGCCAACCGAATGCGCGATGGCAACGAAGGCTTCCAGTTCCGCCCGCGTATAGGTCACGCCCAGCGGGTTGTTGGGGTCCACCAGGTAGATCAGCGCCGTATTTTCATCCACCGTGGCGGCAAGCTGGTCGGGTGTCAGCTTGTAGTCATGCGCGGGGTTGTAGATGGGGATCTGGCGCACCTGCGCGCCGGCCTGTTCGGCAAACAGGCAGGGCCACTTCCATGTCGGGTCGGTGGTGACCATGTTGGTGCCCGGCCTGCACCGTGCCCGGCAGATCATGGACAGGGCCGAGACCCCACCTTCGGTTACCAGCGCGCGCAGCCCGGCAACCCCCATGTCCGCAACGATTGCGGCCCGCAGTGCCTCAAACCCCAGCGGCGGCGCGTAGGCGGTGAATTCCTGCGCGTCGATGGACTGCTTCATGGCCGCGACCACGGCGGGGTGTGGCGGGATGTGATTGGTGTTCTGCCCCAGCCACAACAGCCCGGGGGTTGCAAACAGGGTATCGAAATACCGGTTCCTGTCCTCGATGGACATGGTTCCTCCTGACAGAGATGGGGGCGCCGGAAAAGGGCGTCAGGTGACGGGGTTCAGATCACGGAGCCGCGTGCTGCAATACCGCCATCAAGGGTGACGATGGTGCCCGTGGTGTAATCCGAACGCGGCGAGGCCAGGAAGGCCACCAGGTCGGCCACTTCCTCGGCTGTTGCGGCGCGGCCGGCGGGGTAGTGGGAATAGAGTTCCTTCCACCGGTTCTCATCGCCCAGCATGTCGATGGCCTTGCGCCGCATGATCTTGAGCATGCGGTCCGTATCGACCGGGCCGGGGTTGATGCCCACGACGCGAATCCCGTCATTCAGGCTGCGCCCGCCCAGCGCCTTGGTAAAGGACATGATGGCGGCATTGGCGGTGCTGCCGGCAATGTAGCTGGCATCCCAGTTCTCGCCCGAATTGCCGATCACGTTCACGATCACCCCGCCCGACGCGGCCTTCATGCGCGCATAGAAAATGCGCGACAGCAGGATGTAGCCAAAGACCTTGAGGTCAAAGCCGCGCCGCCAGTCGGCTTCGCTCAGGGTGTCCAGCGGGCCGGCGGGCACGTCGCCTGCGTTGTTGACCAGAATGTCGATCTCCCCCACCGCGTCGGCCAGTACCTCCATGCTGCCGGCCGCACCCAGGTCCATGGGATGGACATGCACCGCCACGTCGTACTGTGCCTCCAGTTCCTGCCGGGCCGCGTTCAGGGCTTCCCCATTACGGGCGGCAAGGTGCAGGCGCGTGCATCCCTCCGCGGCCAGCACCCGGGCGGCGGACAGACCAATGCCCTTGGAAGCGCCGGTGATAAGGGCTGACTTACCCGCGAGTTTGAGGTCCATGGATCATTCGCTCCGATAAATGCATACAACACGACATATTTCGCATACAAATATCAAAACCGGAAGCACGTTCTTGCGCCGCAATGAACTTTTCCTGCCCGTGCGGCTTCACCGCACCCGTAATCCGGCCTTGCGGGCGCCGCTTTGGCAAACGGCAGGTTTTGCCTGATCCATGTATTGTCAGATGACATTTCGTATGCAAAACTTTGGTCAGTTGAATACATATCCCCCTTCACGCATGAACGGCCGTCTGCTTACAGGACACCTGCCACACACCATATTGTTACAGTATCGCAATTACATGCTGCCGGGATTCGCCCGGCAGGGAAAGCCGCTTCATGCGCAAGGGACCGCCAGGCGGGCCTGACGTGCCAGAAAACCGCCTGACAGAGACACATTCCGGCCCCTGGCGGCCATACGAATTGTGGAGAGAGACCAGCATGAAAGCAGGCCACCACGCCAGTACCGTCCCAGTGGAGCGCTGCGGTATCGAACCCGTTCCGGCCGGACTGAAAACGGTCGGTTTCTGGGACCAGTTTTCCATTTTCATCAATTTTCTCATCAATCCCAGCGTCATGCTGCATGGTGGTGCCGCGGTTGCCATGGGGCTGTCCTTTCAGGCCGCCTGCCTGGCGGTGGGGGTTGGCACCCTGTCCGCGCTGGTGCCCTATACGGTCATGACCCGTATCGGGGTGGATTATGGCATTCCGGGCCAGGTGGCGGCGCGCATTTCATTCGGCATCCGTGGGGCGCAGCTCATTCCCTCGGCCGCGCGTGTCATCTGTTCCATCTATTTTTTCGCGCTCAATACCCTGATCGGTACGATCGCGCTACATACCCTGTTCGTGCAGGCAACGGGGCGTGACCTGCCGCTTTCGCTGATCGGCATGCTGTTTGGCGTGCTGCAGATCCTGTTTGCCGTGCTGGGGTATGACTGGCTCAAGACCATGTCGCGTTTCGTGCTGCCGCTCAAGCTGTGCGCCATCCTTTATCTGGCGGGACTGCTGGCCACGCATCCTGGGCCGGAATTCCGCCCGCTGGCGGTATGGCATTACCAGGGTAGCCAGTCGTGGTCGTGGGGGATCATCGCGGTGTGGTTCAATACAAGCTGTTCGTCGTGGCTGAGCATGATTACCGATGCGGCCGATTTCTGCCGGTATTCGCGCAGCCGGCGCGCGACCTACTGGGGGGTGGGGCTGGCATCGGTATGCGGCACGCTGGTCGCGGCCGTGTTCGGGGCCTATGCGGCGGCCTGCGTGCTGGGCACGTCGGGGAATGTATTCACCATCCTCAGTTCCACTTACCCGCAGGCGGGGGTGCTGGTGGTCATTTTCGTGCTGCTGCTGCTGGACAATGTCTCCATCAACTCGCTGAACATCTATACCGGCGGCCTGGCGCTGGAGAACATGCTGCCCGCCCTCAACCGCGCTACCGCCACCATGGCGGTAAGCGTGGTGGGCATACTCCTTTCGGGCAGCCAGGATGTCGTCTCCCACCTGATCCAGTATATCGACGTGATCGGCAGCATGTTCGCCCCCATTTCGGGCATCATCATTGCCGATATCGTGTACCTGCACCGCTGGCGCATCAATACCAGCCAGCTGTTTGACCCGGCTGGTCCCTACTGGTACTGGCATGGTTTCAACAGAAGCGCGCTGGCGTGCATGGCCGGTGGCATGGTGCTGTATTACCTTGTCATTCCCCCTTCCCTGCTCAAGCCGCTCCTGACATTCGTGGTAACCGGGGGGGCCTATATGCTGCTCTCCGGATTTGAGCGCGCCGGAACCGTGGCGCGGCACTGATGGTCCGGTACGGGCATCTCCCCGCCTGATCCGCCCGTCCCGGCATCCGGCCCCGGCGGCTGCCCGGCTGCATGTCCCGACCCGGCGCGACATCCGGCGCGGCCTGACCGGACGGCACTGTAAACCCCCGGTTCCGTCGGAGCGGACGGGTGGCACGGCATGGGGAAGCCTGTCCGTTCATGCCTGCAGGGGGCGCGGATCAGGGGAATACGCTTTCCGGTCGGGCAAAGGCACCAGAAACAGCCGGGGGGCAGCATGGTGCCCCTGCCCGTTACGAAAATCCGGTTGCATAAGGGCTGCTGCACAACCGAATTCGCCACTTCAGACAAGCATCTTCCGGGGGCGGGTTTAAGGGCTTTTTTGTAACAAAACTGTTCGATTTACTTCGTTGTTATTTATTTTCATAAAAAAATATCGTAATAATGAAATTTATTTTAATCCCCCAGGCGATTTTTTGTCATTTTTGAAATAAAACTTCCAGCCATCCTTTATGCACTGGCTGACAGCGGCACCATGACGATAACCTCGCGCCATTGCAGGGAGTAAATGCCTTGGCGCGGAGTAATCAGGATTGAGACCGGAGCCTACAGCCACATCCATCACGAACGCGTTCACACGGCCGGTCGTTGCCACGGCATGCATGTCCCGTTGCGCCATGTCGGCTGGCAGGCGTTCCATGGCGGGTACGGCCGACAGCAACGCCGCCGTACCGGCATTCCCCCCCCCTCGCCCGCCCTGCCCCGCCACCATACGGACGGATCCCCCCGGTAATGCAGCGTATCCATATTTTTCCTTTCCCCGCAGCGCGGCATGGCCGCCTTGCCTGTCGTACCGCCGTGCTGGCGGCCCTGATCGTGACCGGCCCGTATGGCGCGCATGCGGCCACGAAAGCGGCGGATCAGGGCATTCCAGTTTCCGTCGCCACCATAAAATCAGGTGACATGCCGGTTGTGCTGAGTGAACTGGGCACGGTCATCCCCGTCACCAACGTAACCGTGCAGAGCCGTGTCGACGGCTATCTGACGCAGGTGCTCTTTACCGAAGGGCAGGAAGTGCATGAAGGCGACCTGCTGGCGGTGATCGACCCCCGCCCCTATGAGGCGGAGCTGAAGCAGTATTCCGGGCAGCTTGCCGCCGATCAGGCGCAGCTTGATGAAGCGCGGATGGATAACATCCGCTACCAGAAGCTGCTCAAACGTGACAGCATCGATACCCAGACGGCACAGGACCAGCAGTACAAGGTCAAGCAGCTTGAAGGCACGGTGGAGGCCGATCAGGGACTGGTCGATACCTACAGGCTGGATGTTGAATACTGCCACATCACCGCACCCGTCAGCGGCCGTGTCGGCATCCGCGCGGTGGACCGGGGCAATTACATTACCGCAGCCCAGTCCGGCGGCCTTGCGGTCCTGACGCAGATGCAGCCGATCTCGGTCATTTTCACCCTGCCGCAGGACAAGCTGGGCATGGTCTGGAAGCGGCTGCGCACGGCAAAGACCCTGCCGGTCGAGGCATGGGACAGCACGGACACCACAAAGCTGACCGACGGTGCGGTCAGCAGCCTGGACAGCCAGATCGATACATCCACCGGCACGGTCAGGCTGCGCGCGCTGTTTCCCAATACCGATGAATCGCTGTTTCCCAACCAGTTCGTCAATGCCCACCTGCTGGTCGATACCGAGCACGACGTGCTGCTTGCCCCCACCAGCGCCATCCAGTCCGGCCCCAATGGTCCCTTTGTCTATGTGGCGCAGGCCGATGGCACCGTGGCCGTACGGCCGGTGAAAACCGGCACAGGCCAGGGGGATACGGTTGTCGTCACCGCCGGCCTGAAGGCGGATGAGCAGGTGGTCACATCCGGCATCGACCGCCTGCACGCGGGGGCAAAGATCACCATCCCCGCCAGCACGACGCAGGGGGGATGATGAATCCCTCCCGCCTGTTCATAAAGCGGCCCGTCGCCACCACGCTGCTTATGGTCGCGCTGATGCTGGCCGGGCTGATCGGATACCGCTTCCTGCCCATTTCGGCCCTGCCTGAAGTGGATTACCCCACCATCGTGGTCCGCACCTTCTACCCCGGCGCCAGTGCGGATGTGATGATGACTTCCGTCACCGCCCCGCTGGAAGGGCAGATGGGGGAAATGGCGGGGCTGGACCAGATGACATCCCAGTCCTCGGCCGGGGCGTCGGTCATCACGCTGCGCTTCGGGCTGTCCATATCGCTGGATGTGGCGGAACAGGAAGTGCAGGAAGCCATCAACGCCGCCAATTCCCTGCTGCCCAGCGCCCTGCCCGCGCCGCCCATCTATTCCAAGGTTAATCCGGCCGACACCCCCATCATGATCCTGGGGGTCACGTCCACCACCCTGTCGCTGCCCGAAGTGCAGGATTACGTGACGACACGCCTGCAGCAGAAGATCAGCGAAATTTCCGGCGTGGGCGAGGTCTCGCTGTCAGGCGGGAACAAGAAAGCCTACCGCGTGCGGGTGAATGTGCCCAAGGCCACCGCGCTGGGCATTGACCTTGATACGCTGCGCACCACGATCGGCAACGTGAACGTCAATTCCCCCACCGGCAGCTTCAATGGCAAAAAGCTGAACCGCACCATCCATATCGACAGCCAGATTTCCAGCACCGACCAGCTGCTCAACCAGGTGGTCGGCTGGTCCGACACCAGCCAGGGGCCGGTCCGGCTGCGTGACATCGCAACGGTGGTGGAAGGGGCGGAAGATACCCAGCTTGCCGGATGGTCGAACCAGACCCCGGCCATCATCCTGAACATCCGCCGCCAGCCTTCGGCCAACATCATCAACACCGTCAACGCCATCAAGGCCACGCTGCCATCATTGCAGCAGGACATGCCCGGTGGCGTCACCATTACGCCGCTGACCGACCGGACCACCACCATCCGCGCATCCGTGGCGGATGTGGAATTCGAACTGGGCCTGGCGCTGGCGCTGGTGGTGGGCGTGATCTTCGTGTTCCTGCATGACCCGTCGGCCACCGTGATTCCGGCGCTGTCCGTGCCGCTGTCCATTATCGGCACGCTGGCGGTGATGGACATGATGGGGTTTTCGCTCGACAACCTCTCGCTCATGTCGCTCACCATTTCCACCGGCTTCGTGGTGGATGATGCGATTGTCATGATCGAGAACATCGCCCGCTATATCGAAATGGGCCGGGACCGGATGGACGCGGCGCTGGAGGGGGCTGGCGAGATCGGCTTTACCATCGTCTCGCTCACCATCTCGCTCATCGCCGTGCTGATCCCGCTGCTGTTCATGGGCGATGTGATCGGGCGGCTGTTCTATGAATTCGCGGTGACGCTGGCCGTTACCATCATCCTGTCCGCCGTGGTCTCGCTGACGCTGGTGCCGATGATGTGCGCCCGCCTGCTCAAGGACAAGGCCCACGCCGTAACCAAGCCGCGCTGGGCACAGGCGACCGACCGGCTGATTGTCCGGGTCATCGATGCCTATGACCGGGGGCTGACGCGCGTGCTGCGCCACCAGCGCGCCACACTGGCCCTGTTCGTGGCCACACTGGTGCTGACCGGGCTGCTGGTGGCGGTCATTCCCAAGGGGCTGTTCCCCGAACAGGATACCGGCGTCATTCAGGGCGTGTCGGTGATGGATGCCTCGATCTCGTTCGATGCGATGCGCGAGATGCAGCAGAAGCTGGGAGCAGCGATTGCGAAGGATGCGGATGTTGTCAGCCTGTCCTCCTATATCGGTGTGGATGGGGATAACACCACGCTCAACCGGGGGCGTTTTGAAATCAACCTGACGCCCCATGACAAACGCAGCCTGACGGCGGCAAGGGTGGCCCAGCGCATCCAGCGCGAGACAGCGGGCATAGCCGGAACCCAGCTTTACCTGCAACCGGTGCAGGACCTGACGCTGAACACCAACGTATCGGCCACCCAGTACCAGTTTCTGGTGGCGGATTCCGACAGCGGCCGCCTGTCCACATGGGTGCCGCGCCTGATTGATGCCCTGCGCCGGGAACCGGCCCTGGCCGATGTCACATCCGACCTGCAGGCGCAGGGGCTGGCCGCCAGTGTCACACTGGACCGCGCCACGGGGGCGCGTTTTTCCATCACGCCGGAAACGGTGGACAACCTGCTGTATGATTCCTTTGGCCAGCGCCAGATTTCCACCATCTATACCCAGTCCAACCAGTACCGCGTGATCCTGGAGGCCGACCCCACGCTGCAGACCACGCCCGAGGCACTGGACAGGCTGTACCTGGCCGCCAGCGGCAGCGGGGCCACCAGCACGTCCGGCCCGACCCGTGATCCGTCATCCGGCCTTGTGCCCATGAGCATGGTGACCCGCACGACGGCATCCACCGCGCCACTGCTGATTACCCATGTGGCGCAGTTCCCGGCTGCCACCATTTCGTTCAACGTCGCACCGGGCTATTCGCTGGGGGCCGCGACCGAGGCGATCACGCGGGTGGAGCAGTCGCTGCACCTGCCCGCCACCATGCAGACATCCTTTCAGGGCACGGCCGCCGTGTTCGCGGGCAGCATGAGCAACGAGGCCTGGCTGGTGCTGGCCGCCCTCGTGGCCGTCTATATCGTGCTGGGTGTCCTGTATGAAAGTTTCATCCACCCGCTGACCATCCTGTCCACCCTGCCCTCGGCCGCCATCGGTGCGCTGCTGGTGCTGTGGGTCACGGGTTCGGGGCTGGATGTGATGGGGGTGATCGGCATCGTGCTGCTGATCGGCATCGTGAAGAAGAACGCCATCATGATGATCGATTTCGCGCTGGAGGCCGAACGGGTGGAGGGCCTGGATTCCGTGCAGTCGATCACCCGCGCCGCCCGGCTGCGATTCCGCCCGATCCTGATGACCACGCTGGCGGCCATGCTGGGCGCCATGCCCATGGTGATGGGCACCGGAACCGGGTCGGAACTGCGCCGCCCGCTGGGCTATGCCATTGTCGGTGGCCTTGCGGTCAGCCAGTTGCTGACCCTGTTCACCACGCCGGTCATCTACCTGTTCATGGAGCGGGTACGCCTGCGCTTTGCCGCCCTGCGCGCCCGCCATGCGTCCGCGCCTTCGGGGGGGGCAGGCTGAGATGTCGATCGTCGCCCTGTGCATAAAGCGCCCGATCGGCACCACGCTGATCGTGATCGGCATGATGATCGCCGGTGCCATCGGCTACTGGCTGCTGCCCGTATCCGACCTGCCCAATGTGGACCTGCCGGTCATTCAGGTGCAGGCCCAGCAGGCGGGTGGCACGCCCGAACAGATTGCCAGCACGATTGCCGAACCGCTGGAGCGGCATCTGGGCACGATTGCGGGCCTGACCGAGATGACATCGCAGTCCGTGAGCGGGCAGGTCAGCATTGCACTGCAGTTCGATACCTCACGCAACATCAACAGCGCCGCGCGCGACGTGCAGGCGGCCATCGTGGCCGCCCGCGCGGACCTGCCCGCCACCCTGCGGCAGAACCCCACCTATGTGGAGGCCAATACCGCCGGCATGCCGGTCATGGTGCTGGCGCTGACATCGGACACCCGGACGCCCGCGCAGGTCTATGACGTGGCGACCAACGTGCTGGAACAGCATCTCTCCCAGATCAATGGCGTGGGGCAGCTCCTGCTGGGCGGCGCGGCGCTGCCGGCCGTGCGGGTGGAACTCAATCCCCTTGCCCTGTTCAAATACGGCATCGGGTTCGAGGACATCCGTGCCGCGCTGTCATCGGCCAATGCCAATACGCCCAAGGGGTTCCTCAATCGCGGCAGGCAGCGCCTGATCTTGCAGACCAATGACCAGGTGCACGGTGCAAAGGACCTCAAGGGCCTGATCGTGGCCTATCGCAGCAGCCGCCCCGTCCGGCTGGAAGATGTGGCGCAGGTGACCGACGGGGTGGAAAATGTTGAAAATGGCGGCTTCTTCAACCGCAGGCCCGCCGTTCTGGCCATTGTCTTCCCGCGTGCGGGGGCGAATGTGGTCCAGACCATTGCACAGATCCGCGCGCAGTTTCCGGCCCTGAAGGCCGCCCTGCCCGCCGATGTGGAACTGCATGTGGGCATGGACCGCTCCGCCACCATCCGCGCGGCCCTGGCCGATACCAAGGCCACGCTGGTCATGTCGGTGCTGCTGGTGGTGGGCGTGGTGCTGGTGTTCCTGCGCTCGCCACGCACGACCATCGTGCCCGCCATTGTCATCCCGGCCTCGCTGGTCACGACGTTTGGCGTGATGAAGCTCATGGATTATTCGCTCGACAGCCTTTCGCTCATGGCGCTGACCATTGCGACGGGCTTCGTGGTGGATGATGCCATCGTGGTGATCGAGAATATCAGCCGCCACATGGAACAGGGGGCGACCCGCGCCACTGCCGTGCTGCAGGGCGCGCAGGAAGTGGCCTTTACCGTGCTGTCGGTTTCCGTCTCGCTGGTGGCGGTGTTCCTGCCCATTCTCATGCTGGGGGGGCTGATTGGCAGCCTTTTGCACGAATTCGCGGTGACCATCTCGGTCACCGTGCTGGTGTCCATGGGGCTGTCGCTGACGCTTACCCCCATGATGTGCGCGCGCATCCTGCCGCCGGGCGGCCCGCGCCCGGACAGGCCGCCGACCATCTGGTCGCGCCTGTCCGACCGGCTGGAACGGGGCTTTGCCTATGTGGAGGACGCCTATGGCCGCTCCCTCAGCCGGGCGCTGTACCATCGCAGGCTGGTGCTGCTCTCGCTTCCCGCAACGGTCGGGGCGATGGGGCTTCTGTTCGTGATCATGCCCAAGGGCCTGTTCCCGACCGAGGATACCGGCATGATGATGGCGCATCTGGTTGCCGACCAGGCCACGTCCTTCCAGGACATGATGGGCAAGGTTGACGAGGTGGAAAAAAGGGTTCTGGAAAATAAACAGGTCCAGGCGGTGACCGGCTTCATCGGTGGCCGCAATGCCACCAATCAGGCCAACATCTTCCTGGAACTGACCGACAAGGCCGAACGCACGATCCCCATCGGCCAGACACTGGCCGACCTTGCGCACCGCACGCATGACATCGTGGGCGCGCGCTTCATCGCCATGCTGCCCAGCCTGCTGCCTTCGGGCGGGCGGCAGGCCAACGGGGCCTATCAGTACACGTTGCAAAGCGATGACGCGGCGACGCTGTACCACTGGATTCCGCGCCTGCAGACGGCGCTCCAGCACCATTCGCAGCTGCGTGACATCTCATCGGACGTGCAGCAGGGCGGGCTTTCCACCAATGTCATGATCAACCGTGACGTATCGGGGCGGACGAGCCTGACCCCGCAGCTGATCTCCAACACGATCTATGACGCCTTTGGCCAGCGCGCGGCCTCGGTGATCTACAACCCGCTCAACCAGTATCGCGTCGTGATGAACGTGCTGCCGAAATACTGGGACAATGCCGATATCCTGCAGCAGCTCTGGGTCAGCACGTCTGGCGGCACGGCCAGCGGCAGCACGCAGAGCAATACGATCACGGTCACGTCCGCCTCCACCACATCCACCACCACGTCCTCGCTCAGCAGCCAGTCCTTTGCCAACCAGATCCAGAACAGCCTGGCTGGCGGCAGCGGGGCGTCCAGCGGGTCGGCCGTGTCGTCTACGGCAGAGACGATGGTGCCGCTTTCGGTCGTGTCCAGCATGCAGTCCGCCACCATGCCGCTCAGTGTCAACCATCAGGGGCAGTCGCTCGCGGCCACGCTGTCCTTCAACCTGGCGTCGGGTGCGTCCATGTCGGATGCCGTGCGCATCATCAATGAAGAAACCGTGAAACTGCAGATCCCGGCTTCCGTCCACGGACATTTTGCCGGCACCGCCGCCCAGTTCCAGAGTTCGGCCAGTGATGAACCGCTGCTGATCGTGGCGGCACTGGGTGCGGTCTACCTGGTGCTGGGCATCCTGTATGAAAGTTACGTCCATCCGCTGACCATCCTGTCCACCCTGCCCTCGGCCGGGGTGGGGGCGCTGCTGGCACTTTACCTGTTCGGGCAGGAGTTTGACCTGATCGCGCTGATCGGGCTGATCCTGCTGATCGGGATCGTGAAGAAGAACGCCATCATGCTGGTGGACTTCGCCATTACCGAGGAACGCACCCACAACCGCCCGGCACAGGATGCCATCCATACCGCCTGCCTGCTGCGCTTCCGCCCCATCATGATGACGACCCTGGCCGCCGCCATGGGGGCGCTGCCGCTTGTCGTGGGTAACGGCTATGGCGCGGAACTGCGCCGCCCGCTGGGCATCGCGATCATGGGGGGGCTTCTGTTCAGCCAGATCCTGACGCTGTACACGACGCCGGTCGTGTACCTGTATCTCGACCGTCTGGGCCAGTGGGGGCGTCAGCGCCTTCCCGCCATTTTCCATGCCATTGCGCGCGCCGTGCGCCCTGCCCGTTCCCCATGAGCGTAATGACGTATCAGGACAGTTCCATGTCGTATCCTTCTTCCCTTTCCGCCCGTCTGCGCGCGGCCCTGCGCGGCACGACGTCCCTGCTGGCGGCTTTCACGCTGTCGGGCTGCCTGATGGTTGGCCCGCGCTATAAACACCCGGCACCCGTCATCTCGGCCCGGTTCAAGGAACTGCAGCCCGCCCCCGGATGGACCGTCAGCCAGCCGGATATGGCGGCCATACCGAAGGGTAAATGGTGGCTGGTCTATAATGACCCGACCCTGAACGCGCTGGAGGACCAGGTGGCGCTGTCCAACCAGAACCTGAAGGAATACGAAGCCCAGTACCGCAAGGCGCGCGCCATGGTGAACGCGGCGAAGGCCAGCCTGTATCCAACGCTTTCCGGTGATCTCAGCTTTGCGCGCAACAGTCAGGGCAGCACTGCGACATCAACCAGCGGCACCACCTACAGCACCGGCTCCACGCGCAATACCTATGCCGCCGAGCTGAGTGCCGACTGGGATCTGGACCTGTGGGGCAAGATCCGCCGCCAGATACAGGAACAGGTGACCGCCGCACAGGCCAGCGCCGCCGATATTGCCAATGCCCGCCTGTCCTACCAGTCGCAGCTGGCGCAGGACTATTTTGAAATGCGCTATGAGGAATCCCTGAAATCGCTGCTGGACCAGTCGGCGGCGCTGTATGCGCATAATCTTGAAATCATCCGCAACCAGCACGAAGGCGGCACGCTGAACGCGGGCGACGAACTGCAGGCCGAAACCGAACTGCAGCAGACCCGCGCCAGTGCGACCGCAACGGATGTGGCGCGGTCGGAATACGAACATGCCATTGCGGTGCTGGTGGGCCGCGCGCCCGCCGACCTGACCATTGCGCGCGCGGCCATGCCTTCGGCCATTCCGGCCGTGCCGGTCACACTGCCGGCCACATTGCTGCAACGCCGCCCCGACATTGCCGCCGCCGAACGGGGCATGGTGGAATATAATGCGGAAATCGGGGCCGCCATCGCCGCCTTCTATCCCGATGTCACCCTGTCCGCCGCCTATGGCTACAGCGGCAATCCGGTCCAGTCGCTGATCCAGGTCGCCAACCGGATCTGGTCACTGGGGGCCGCGGGCAGCGAGACCCTGTTCGAAGGCGGCGCGCGGACGGCCGCCGTGCAGGAAGCCAATGCCGATTATGACAACGCGGTCGCCACCTATCGCCAGACCGTGCTGACCGCCCTGCAGGATACGGAAGACCAGCTTTCCAGCCTGCGCATCCTTGAACAGCAGGCCGGCCAGCAGGATGCCGCCGTGCGCGCGGCGGTGAAGGCCGTTGACGTGGCGATGAACGAATACCGTTTTGGCACCGCCATCTACACCACCGTGATCACCACCCAGCAGACCGCGCTGGGGGATCAGGAAAGTGCCCTGCAGATTCAGGAAAACCGCCTGCTGGCCAGTGTCAAGCTGATTGCCGACCTGGGCGGCGGGTGGGATGTCTCGCAACTGCCCAGCAAGAATTCGCTCCAGCGCGACAACCCGCTGGTTCCCTCGTTCCTTGAAAAACACCCGCGACAGGAATGAACGCCAGCCCTGCCGGCGGGCTGGCGCATGTGTCCCGTATTCACCATCACCGCCGCGACGGGCGCGCAGGCATGCGGCTTTTTGTCAATCCTGACATAAATGCGCCTGCCCGCCCCCCGGCCGCTACGCGGCGGGAGCGGGGGCGTATACTCCATGTTCATGGGATCGGGTCATGAACGGGTGCGGAGCACGGAACTGGTGACTGGGCATGCAGGAACGGATCACCCCGACGGGGGGCACAGTGGCGGAAGCCTGCCGCCGGGTGGCGCGCGCCCGCTGGTACTGGTGGTGGAAGATGACATGGACATCCGCGGCCTGCTGACCCGTTTCCTCATCCATGGGGGGCATGACGTCGCCTCTGCCATGACGGCGTCGGAAGTGCTGGCCATCCTGGCGGCCCGCACACCCGATATCGTGCTGCTTGACCTCATGCTGCCGCGTGAAAGTGGCCATGACATCTGCCGCCTGATCCGCGCCCGCTGCGCCACCCGGATCATCATGGTCACGGCCCTGGCCGATATCCGTGAACGGATCGCGGGGCTTGACCTGGGGGCGGATGACTATGTCAGCAAGCCCTTTGACCTGGGTGAACTGGCAGCCCGCATCCGCGCGGTGCTGCGCAGGCCCCTTGCCGCCCCCGTCCTGCCCGATGAGCCGCGCGGCTACAGCTTCGGCAGCTGGACCTTTTCCCCCCACAAGCGCGCGCTGTACAGCACCGAGGGCGTGCGCATGACCCTGACCGGGGCGGAGACCGACCTGCTGCTGCTGCTGTGGAACCATGCCGGCCAGCTGCTGAGCCGCCAGCGCATCATCGAACTGCTTTACAACGCGCCCGGCGCGGTAGAGGAACGCAGCATCGACCTGCTGGTCAGCCGCCTGCGCCGCAAGCTGGCCCATGGCGGCCGCCAGCTTGAAATGCTGCGCACCGTCCGGGGGGATGGCTACGTGTTCGACCCGAACAGGATGGATGAGTGATGCGCCGCCGCCTTTCCCTGCTGCCGCGCACGGTTTACGGGCAGATGGGCGCGATCGTGATCAGCAGCATGCTGGTCACCATCTTTGTCGTGGCCGTTCTGGTTTTCGCGCTGCGCCCGGCGGCCCCCCCCCTGCCCGAGGGGCCATGGCCGAACGCGCTGGCGATCGAAACCGCAATCGACGCCCTGCGCGCCAGCCCGCCCGAGGCGCGCGCGGCCGTTGCACGCGGCATGTCCTCGCCCGATGCCGGGTTCCAGACCACCGCCCCCTTCCCCTGCGTGCCGGTGCCGACCGGGCATTTTTCCATCCTGCTGCGGCGTATCCTGCAGGCGCAGGCGGGCAACCGCAACGCGCTGATCCGCGTCTCGACCTGCGCGGCCGATTCCAGCGGCATGACCTCCACCCATATCGACATGCCGCGTGAGGGGATTTTCATCACCCTGCATAACGGCATCAACCATCACCTGCCCCAGCTCATGCGCGCCACGCTACCGCTGATCGTGTCCTTCCTGTCGCTGCTGGTGATCATGGGCGCGCTGTCGCTATGGAGCCTGTGGCGCATCAACCGCCCGCTGAAGGTACTGGCCAACAAGGCGGAAAACTTTGGCTATGACATAACGCCCGAACCCCTGACCGAGCAGGGACCGGTGGAACTGCGCCGCGTGGCGCGCGCCTTCAACCGCATGCAGGCCCGCATTGCCGCCGCCGCCGAGGAGCGGACCCGCATGCTCATGGCCATCGGCCACGACCTGCGCACGCCCCTGACACGACTGTCCATGCGCATTGAAATGGGGGGCGATGACGCCGCTCCCGCCGCCCTGCGCAATGACCTGTGGCTGATGAACCGGATGCTGAACGGGGCACTGGCCTTCCTGAAGGGCCAGGGTGACACGGAACCGGCGGAACCGGTCGACCTGGGCGCGCTGGTGGAAAGCGTATGCGCGGAATTCGAGGCCACCGGCCGGCAGGTCACCTGTCAGGGGGATCTGGGCCTGACCTGCCTGTGCCAGCCCGTCGCCCTGGCGCGCGTGGTCAACAACCTGATCGACAACGCCTGCAAATACGGGACCAGGGTGCAGGTCGGCATACAGCGCGACGGGGACACGGCCGTGATTGACGTGGCGGATGACGGTCCCGGCATTCCCGCCGAAATGCACGATACCGTCCTGCTGCCCTTTGCCCGGCTGGACCCTGCCCGCAGTTCGGATGGCGGGCTGGGACTGGGGCTTTCGATCATCCATGACATCGTGCAGCGCCATCGCGGCAGCGTGACCTTCCACCACAACCGGCCACACGGCCTGCGGGTGCGCATCACCCTGCCCCTTGGCCCGCACGGCGTGGCCCGTGGCACCGGAAAGACCCACACCGCCCACTGACCGCCCCCGCGGCCCTGCGCGCCTGCCTTCACGCGGCGCCCGCGGCACAGACCGACCGCACCAGTTCCGGGCTGCCCACAAGGTCCTGTATGCTCATGTCCTCCAGAACCGCCATGAACGCATCCATGGCCCTTGCCGTCAGGTGGCGAAGCGGGCGGGCATCAGCCGCCAGAAACCGGCTGTCGCCAGATGGTGCATGCCCGGCCA
>ERZ746981.247-NODE-247-length-32461-cov-666.343997_pt1 | contig 32461 bp, 31 predicted proteins | sample MGYA00374948_ERZ746981 | MGnify/ENA primary metagenome ERZ746981 (study PRJEB28757, sample SAMN06711160) | food metagenome | host: microorganism | place: China:Harbin | collected 2017-01-30 | study: EMG produced TPA metagenomics assembly of the Analysis of...
CGCGTGGTTGATGATTGCCCATATCCGCAGAGTTCTGCGAAAAATCAATCAAACCGCTTTCTGATTCAGGCTCTAAGACAATATCTTTCTGCCCGTACAAAATTTTTGAACATGAGACAAATGTACAACATGTATCGACCCCGATGTGTCTCATCCCCCTGATCCATGCTAGTAATGCCGGGCGCGATACGAACATGGCAAGAAGTAGAGCAGGTCCTCATGTCTGCAAGTCCATCCATTTTGGTAGGAGACCCCGCACCCTGGTTCGTGCAGAAGGGATCCGATGCCCATGGCGACTATCATTTCGACAAGGCGGCCGGACGTTACAGCGTCCTCTTCTTCTTTCATTCGGGCGCGCAGGCGGATGTCGCCTCCAGCCTGTCACGCCTGGCGGCACAGGACGGCCGGATCGACAGCATCCATACCCTGTTCTTCGGTATCACAAACGACCCCCGGGATGTCGGGCGGCTGGATGCACTGTCATCCAATGCCGGAATACGGTTCTTCTGGGATACGGACCGCAAGGTCAGCAGCCTTTACGGGTTCGGCCCCGACACGCGCCCCTTCTGGCTGCTGGTCGATCCCCTACTGCGTGTCCGCGCCGTGTTTCCCCACACCCCGCAGGTGGTTGACGAGATTCTGGCCATACTGGCCGCCATTCCCGCCATGATGATGCGCGAGACATCCGGTCCGGTTCCCGCGCTGGTCCTGTCGGATGTATTCGAGCCCGAATTCTGTGACCGGCTCATGCGGTATTATACGGAAAAGGGTTCGCGCCCGTCGGGCATATTCATGGAGAACGCGCCCGGCCGCTCGGTGCCCGTGCTCGATTCACAGTTCAAGCGCCGCCGTGACTGCCCGATAGAGGACGCGCACCTGATCGATCAGGTGCAACTGCGCATAACCCGGCGCATCGTGCCGGAAATACGCAAGGTATTCCAGTTCAATGCGACACGGCTGGAGCGCCTGATCATTGCCTGCTACGCGGCACATGAACGTGGCCGGTTCGGCCCCCACCGTGACGATACCCTGACCGCCGCCGCCCACCGGCGCTTTGCCGTATCCATCAATCTGAACGACGCCTTTGCCGGCGGCCAGGTCACGTTTCCCGAATTCAGCCCACGCGGTCTTGCGCCACCGGCGGGTGGCGCGCTCGTGTTTTCATGCGGTCTCATGCACAGGGTCGACCCCGTTACGCAGGGGCAGCGTTTTGCATGCCTGACCTTTCTGTACGACGAGGCCGCCGCCCGCATACGGCAGGCCAACTGGCAGGCCGCACGCGCCCGTCATGGCGCGGCAGGGTCATCCGGTTGACATGAAGGCGGCCTGCACCATGCCTGGGGATGGCAATGACAGCCTTGTGCGCAGGTGTGTCATTGTCATGCCGGCTTCCCCTCCATACTGTTCCGGGACGACAGTCATGACACAAGCGAACCGAATTCCGTGGCAAGGATAGAAGGAAGCGGTCCGGAAACCGTGGAGTGCCCGGTGCCACCGGCATTGCAGACCATGGCGCCGGACCGGATATTCTGGAGCCATTTCTCACCCAACCTTGCCCCGGCGGCCTGGGTTATCGGCGTGCTGGTCGTCAGCCTGGGGCTGAGCGGCTGGCGCGCGTTCGTGGTGGTGCTGGCAGGCAATGTGCTCGGCGCGCTGCCGGTTGCCGCCTGCGCGGCCATGGGGCCCGATACCGGCCTGCCGCAGATGGAGGCCTCGCGGTTTTCCTTCGGCAGCACGGGCAAGCGGCTGCCTGCGCTCATCAACTGGGTGAACTGTATTGGCTGGGATGCGGTCAATAACGTGCCATCCGCCGTAGCACTGATTCTTCTGGCCCGGATCGGGGGGATCGAGGTGCCTTTCTGGCTGGCAATGGCGGCACTGGCACTGGCGCAGCTGCTGGCCAGCGCCGCCGGGCATGATACCGTGCAGACCATTGAAAAATATCTTGGCTGGATTCTGCTGGCCGCCTTTGCATTCAGCGGATGGATGGCCGTCACGCACCGGCCGCAGGGCGGGCCTGCGGCCATGCCGCAGCCAGCAGATGCCGCCCATATCCTGCTGGCACTGGGGGCAACCAGCAGTTTCACGCTGGCATGGACCGCCTATGCCTCGGATTACACCCGTTATGTTTCGCGCCATACGGGACGGGGCAAGGTCTTTGCCCTGACTTTTGGCGGCATATTCAGTTCCGCCATGCTTATGGAAAGTTTCGGGCTGCTGACAGGCGCCATGATTGCAAGCCCTTCGCCTGAATCCGTCATTCTTTCCCTACAGACCTGGATGGGGCCACTGGCACCTGTCGCCCTTGCGGCCATTGCGCTGTCGTCCATTGCCATCAACGCGGCCAATGACAACACGGCCGCCTATGCCCTGATCTCGGCCGGCTCAAGGATTCCCCGGCCGCTGAGCGCCGTACTGACCGCCGGACTGGCCTATATGCTGGCCGTAATGGGGGAAGGGCGCTTTACCACCCTGTATGAAAATGCCCTGCTCATGGCGCTGTACTGGATCGCCCCGTGGTGCGGCATCGTGCTGACGGACTGGTACGCCCGCCCGCCCTGCCTGCAACAAGGCCGCATGACGACACCGCCGGGCTGGAGCCCGTCCGCGACCCTGTTCGTGGCCGTGACGGGGATCACGATCCTCATGTTTTCGTCCACGCCCCTGTACACCAGCCCTGTCGCCCATATGCTGCAGGGGGCCGATATTGGCTATCTTGTCGGTTTCGCGCTGGCCGCTGGCGGCCAGTATCTTATCCTGCGCCAGCAGGCGCACCGTTCCCGCCCGACCAGCACGAAGGCTGACCAGACATGATGGATCTCGTCCTTGCCAACGCCACATTGCCCGACGGTTCGCGCACCGACATCGCGGTCCGTGATGGGCTGATCGCCCACATGGGGCCAAACTTCACGGGTCAGGCCGGGCAGAGGATCGACGTGGGCGGCAACCTTGTCTCACCCCCGTTCGTGGATGCCCATTTCCATCTCGATTCCACGCTGACGGCCGGGATCATACGCCACAATACGAGCGGAACACTGGCCGAAGGCATTGCCATCTGGAAAGAACTGAAGCCGACCCTGACCGAGGAGGACATCTACAACCGGGCGAAGCGCCTGTGTGAAATGGCGATTGCCAAGGGAAACCTGGCCATACGCAGCCATGTTGACACCAGCCCGGAAGAACCCCGCGCCGTGCGGGCCCTGCTGGCGTTGCAAAGGGACATGAAGCCCTGGCTTGACATCCAGCTTGTCGCGTTCCCGCAGGATGGCTATTTCCGGATGCCACAGGCTGCGGCGCGCCTTGAACGGGCGCTGGATATGGGGGTGGATCTGGTTGGTGGCATCCCGCATTTCGAACGGACCTCCGCCGAAGGCACGCAGTCGATCGAAGCGCTGTTCCGCATTGCGGCAGAACGGGGGCTGGATGTCGACATGCATTGTGACGAGACCGATGACGCATCCTCCCGCCATGCCGAGACCATGGCGGCGTGCACCATCCGCCATGGCCTGCAGGGCAGGGTGGCCGGGTCCCATCTTACGTCGATGCATTCGGTCGATAATGCCTATGCCGGCAAGCTGGTTGGCCTGCTGGCGGAAGCCGGTATGGGGGTTATCGCAAATCCGCTGATCAACATCACATTGCAGGGGCGCTACGATACCTATCCCAAGCGGCGGGGCCTTGCGCGGATCCGCGAACTTGTCCAGGCGGGCGTACCTGTCGGGTTCGGGCATGACTGCGTCATGGACCCCTGGTACCGGCTTGGCAGCCATGACATGCTGGAAGTGGCCTCCATGGGGGCACATGTCGGTCACATGACCGGCGAGGATGAACTGCTGGACTGCTACCGGGCGGTCACGGAAACCGCGGCCCGCATCTTGCGGCTGGAAGGATATGGGCTGGCGGTGGGGCGGCGGGCGGATATGGTGGTACTGCAGGCGACCTCCCCGATCGAGGCACTGCGGCTGCGCCCGACCCGCCTGTATGTGATCCGCTCAGGCAGGGTCATCGCGCAAAGTCCCGCACAGCGCACCGTACTGCATCTCGACATGCCCGCCTGATGCCGCGAACGTGGCCGTCCCTGCATTACGGCTGCGTTCCGCACCGCTTCAGGCCATGACAGGCGGCGTGGCCGCTCCGTCCTTTCCGGTGCGGCATGCCGACTGCACGAAGGCATGTTATGGCGTTATCCCGTCAGGCGGGATCATGAATTTCCGTGCGGTCACGATGCGGGTGGACGGCCTTCCGGCCGGGAATCCGTTGCGGCCGCCGCATAGCCCTGTTCCGGTGGCGCGCCTGAAGGACAGGCGCAGCGCTCCGCCCTCGGTCAGGAGGGTTCTGCTTACAGTATTAAATATACATCACGATATGTATTGATATTATATAATAATATTAAAAATATAATGTGCATATATCATATAAAACCAAATTTATAAATATATAAACATTGCATATATGAATTTATACTGATATAAGTATTGATATATTTTAATTTTATATTTACAATTACTGTGTAGATGGAGAAAACATTGATGAATGACTGCAAAACCATGCGTTCCGTTCGCTTCATGGCGCCTGGGCGCCCGTTTTCCCTGCGTGCGGTTTCCGTGCCGTCCCCCACGGCGGATCAGGTACGGGTGCGCATTGCCGCATGTGGCGTATGCCGGACCGACCTGCATCTGCGCGACGGCCTGCTTGATCTGGGGAAAAGGGATTTTACCGTCGGTCACGAAATTGCAGGCACCATCGAAGCCTGTGGCGATGGCGTGCCGGCGCACTGGCTGGGCCGCCGCGTGGTCATCTATTACTATATCGGCTGTGGCCTGTGCCGGTACTGCCGCAACGGGGAGGAATATCTGTGCCCCACACCCAAGGCCCAGCCCGGATTTTCGAGCGATGGTGGCTATGCCGAGAACATCGTGGTGCCGCTGCGCAACTGCGTGCCGCTGCCGGACAATGTTGACCTGGCGGAAGCCGCACCCATGGGCTGCGCGGGTTCCACCGCGGTCCATGCGGGCCGGATGGCTGAAATCCACCCTGGTGAATGGGTGGTCATCAATGGCGCGGGCGGGGTTGGCATGGCGGTGGTGCAGTACGCGCGCTATGCGGGTGGCCGGGTCATTGCCATAGGCATGGGGGCCGAACGGATGGCGCTGGCCCGCCAGCTTGGCGCGGAATACACGATTGATGCGGCCGAAGTGCCCGACGTGGCGGCGCGTGTGGCCGAAATTACCGGGGAGGGGGCGGACGTCGTTTTTGAACTGGTCGGCACCAGCGCCACGATGAAGGCCGCCGTGACCATGCTGCGCCGCCGGGGCCGGATGGTCATGATCGGTTATACAGCCGAGGATTTTCATGTTCATCCCGTTGAGTTGATCGTGCGTGAAATTACCGTGCGCGGGTCTGTCGGCTCATCGCTTGAGGACCTGTACGAAGCAATCGACCTGCTGGCGCGTGGTGTCATCCAGTCCCCCGTGGCCCGCCGGCACGGACTTGAGGAATTCGAGACGGCGCTGGCTGAAGTGCAGGCCGGCGAACTGCCGGGCCGTGTCGTGCTGATGCCGTGAGGCAGGCGGGCAGGGAAGGGCATTCCCTGCCCGCAACACCTTATGACGCGCCGGAAAGAAGACGGCGCAGGTGGGGCACGACGACCGCATCGAACGCTTCGGGCTGCTCCAGATACGGCACATGATTCGACCTGTCGATAAACACCAGTTCCGGCCCACCCAGTGCGGTGCGACAGGCTTCACCCACTTCGGGCGGCACGGCCCTGTCCTGCTTGCCCCATACCAGCAGCATCTTGTCCGGCGGGTAGAGCGCGCACAGACGGCCTGCCACATAATCGGCGGAAATACCGTTGACCAGATAGTCCCCCAGTCGGCCAAAGGCCGCCCCCGCGCCGGGGAAGGTATTGATCCGCCATTCCTCCTCGATCATCGCGGGGGTAATTCCCGATGGATCGTACAGGACGAATTTCAGCTTGTTTTCAAACAGGCTTTTGTCCTGTACCCGGACATTGCGGCTTATGGTCTCCGCCACTTCCTGGCTGATCGGCACAACGCCCAGCGCCCCGACCAGGACAAGGCCCGGCACACGCCCCGGCGCGGTGCAGGCCGCATAGGCTGCGATATGCGCCCCAAGCGATGTGCCCACAAGCGGTGCGGAGGGGACATCCAGCCTGTCCATGACCTGCACGATGTAATCGGCAATGGCGGGAACGGTTGCGGGCGCCGTCGCTTCCTTACTGGCAAAGCCATGGCCCGGCAGGTCACAGGCAATGGCGCGGAAACCCAGCGCGCCAATACGTTCGACCGTGGTGCGCCAGCGGTCGGCACGGGCGCCCAGACCATGAATGAACAGGATGGCGGGACCGGTCCCGGCCTCGATGATACGGGTAAAGCCGTTTCCGACGGCCAGGGGATAGCAGATGGAAGGGGTGGTCATGAAACTGGGCTTTCAGCTAGGGTTGCGATGGCCTCGATTTCCATCAGGGTGCCGTCACCGATCAGGCCCGCCACCTGCACCAGCGTGCTGGCGGGGCGCCATTCGTCAAAGATTTCGGAACGGACCTGATTGAGGGCAAAGCGGTCGCGCAGGTCGGTCAGGAAGAAGGTAAGCTTGACCACATGCCGCAGGTCCGACCCGGAACCTGCCAGAATGCGCTCCAGCAGGCCGAAGATATGCCGCGCCTGGGCTACCGCGTCCCCCGCGCCCACCAGCCTGCCATCCCCATCCAGGGACAGCAGGCCCGAGACGTGGATCAGCCCCCCCGCCAGGACGGCATGCGAATAAGGCCCCACCGGCACGGACAGGCCGGAAGGGCAGAGGGCACGGGGCATCATATCGGCGTGGCCAGCAGGGTCAGGATGGCACCGGTATCGACCACGACCCGCATCCTGACAATCCGCAGTACGGTGTCCACGCGCCTGAGTTCGGCATGATAGCGCCCGACACTGAACAGGCGCGTCTCCCCCGCCTGGATGGACTGGAACAGGGAATACGCAGCCGTGGCGGTCCAGCCATCGCCCTGCGGCGTCACCCGCACCGGACCGATGATGTGGCAGTCATAATGAATGTTGAAGACGTTGGCTTCACGCAGGGAATACACGCGGTCATCCAGCATGTCGCGGCTGTCGCACAGCATGAGCGACAGGGGCAGGTTCTGCTCGATGTTCTCCCGGCTCATGATTTCGTAGCGGCAGTCGGGCACGAACAGGGTCGTCCACTCTTCCAGGCTGTCCGCATCCAGAAGGCGGCCATATTCCTCGAACAGCATCGTAACTTCCAGATGCATTTCGGGCGAGACGCCACGGGGGGTGCCAGTCATGCCGTCTCTCCCGCCCTGATACCCATAAGCTTGCAGTAATAGATCCAGAACCCACGCATGGGCACGTCACTGATCAGGTTTTCCTGGTCAACGACCGGGCCCCGGCCGCCGAACTCGACTATGGAATGCTTGTCCATATCACGCACGATGGCGCGATGGACCAGTTCCACCGCCTCGCCATCCTCCATCGAGACCAGTCCCGCCGGACCGGCCAGGTTGGCCTTGCGCAGGCGGTGGCGTGTCATGGCCTCATCATCATCCTCATAACCGAAGAAGGTCGAGACGATCTCGAACTCATCTGCCGAGCGGGGGCGCAGCTGGCGCACGGCCAGGGTATTGCCGATCTGCTGCAGCGCGGCATTGGCGAACAGCGACGTGACCGCAAGTGTCAGGTCATCGGGGAATTCCTTGTGATAGCGCAGGAGGGAGGGGTCCTTCAGCTTGATGTTCATGTCGCCCCGGTCCGTCCCGGCATATCCCCCCTCGGCACTGTCTTCGTGTGTCGTGCGCCCGCCCTGCGAGGCCCAGGACAGGTTGTGCTTCCCGTCCGCATCCACCCGCGCGCCGCCGGTACCGCTCAGGCGCGCGATGCCGAAGGTGATCTGGAACATGTGCAGCAGGCCGCCATGGTTGGGGTCACGCAGATTGTCCGTATAGAGCTTCCAGTTGCCGAAAATTCTCTGGCGCTGATAGCCCAGAACCCTGACGGGCTTGTGGAACAGCCGCCTGACCTGATGGCTGAAGACCGGCCCCAGATAATCCTCCAGCGGCGGGGTCTCGTCGCAGAACGTGCCGAAAATGGCGCCATTCATCGTCTCGACCCGCAGGCGCTGCAGATTGTGGCAGACCTTGTCGAAATCGGCCGGCAGGCCGCCGACACCCTTGATCCCCTTCTGGAAGGGCACGCCGATCAGCTTGCCGGTCAGGTCAAAGGACCACTGGTGGTAGCAGCAGGTATGCACCTTGGTGTTGCCGTGCAGGTTGCGCTGCACTTCCGCGCCACGGTGGCTGCAACGGTTGACCAGCGCGTGCAGGCTGCCATCGCGCGCACGATTGACGATAACCGGCGTATCGCCCACCGCGATCAGGCGGTAGTCACCCGGATCGGGAATTTCCGCTTCCAGCGCCAGGTAGTTCCATATCGGGCCGCGAAAGATACGTTCCTGTTCCAGTTCGAATACATCAGGGTCGCGGTACATGCCGTATGGTATGCGACTGCAGTCGGCCGCGGGGAAAGTATAGCGTGACAGGGCATCAGCCCCGGCAGGTGCGGTCATGAAGGATACTCCGTATGGGTCAGTCCGGATTGGCGGGAAAGCATTACGGCAGCTGCATCGGGGTATGGCCGGTGGATTCACGCGTGTACAGACGTGTCCAGTAGCCCTGTGCGTTCTCACAGGGGTGGCGTGGTATCTCCACTGGCATGTCAGGCAGCACGACACGCCTGCCACCAAGCCAGATGTCCATGATGCGCTTACGCTCTTCAAGCTGCGTGATGTCGGCCAGCGGATCGGCGTCAACGACAAGCAGGTCGGCCAGCTTGCCCGGGGCGATACTGTCGAATTCCCTGCCACCCCGCAGCAGGCTGCGGTTGCGGTGCGTCGCGGTGCGCAGTACCTCATCGGTGGGCATGCCAAGGAATCTGACCAGGATCGAGAGTTCGCGGGTTGCCCATTCGCCGTATGGCGTCATGGAAAACCCGCTTTCCGATCCGCTCAGGATCGGCACGCCCGCATCATAGGCACGGCGCAGGTTGTCGGTTGCTTCCGCCAGTTCCTGGCGCTGCACGTTGGGCCACCAGTCATAGGACGGATCATCGGGCCGGGCATACTGGATGTTGTTGACCAGCATGAGCAGGGAAGGGCAGATCGCGCAGCCTTCCCCCGCCGCGGCACGCACGCCCTCATCATCAATGCGGGAGGCATGATAGAGGATATCCACACCCGCGCGGGCGGAATAGAGCACGCCCTCCCGCCCACGGGCATGGATGGCGACCCGGCGGCCAAGGCGGTGGGCCTCCCTGACCATCGCGGTGGTCTCTTCTTGTGTGAAAGTTGCGTACAGACCGCCCGAATTGCCGCCCTGTATCCCATCCATCGCGATCTTGATGATATCGACGCCATCTTTGGTCTGCTGCCGGATGGCTTCAATCGCATCGGGCAGCGATGTCACCAGTCGCCCGGTGGAACAGGGCGGGCAGCCGATCCATGACGGATAGTAGTCATACAGGCCCTGGCGGGATGTCAGCGCCGCTCCGGCCGCGGTGATCCGCGGCCCCTGGAACATGCCTACATAGAGCGCGTTGCGCAACGATGGCGTAACCAGCCCCGCGCAGGCAGGATCAAGCAGGCTGGTAAAACCGGCCGCAAGCATGCGCTGTGCCGCCGCCAGGGCACGGATTGCTCGGTATTCCAGGTTTGGATAAAGATCGACTTCCTCTTCCGACCGGGCATTGCCATAGGAAAGATGGGTATGCAGGTCGCTCAGCCCCGGCATGACAAGGTGGTGGCTGTAGTCGATCACCACATCATCGGGCGCCGGGGCGGGAAGGGATGCGAAGGGATGTAGCGCGACGATCCGTTCGCCTTCGATGACCAGCGCCTGATCATGCCGGTAGGTGGAGTCCGTACCGATAAAGACGCGCCCGCATTTAAGGATGGTTCTCATGCGGCATATCCGGTGGCTAGAAGAAGGGAAAGCGCTGCATCCACATCCGCTGCCCGTTCGGACATGATGGCGTGGCCGCAATCGCCCAGAAGGACAAGATCGGCATGGGGCATATGGTCCAGCACCAGCCGGGCCATGGGGCCGGGCGGGCAGGCGCGGTCACGCAGTCCGTGCAGGATCCGCAGGGGCACGCGTATGGCGGCGGCTTCCCGCGCGGGCAGGGCGGCCGCGCGCAGGCAGGCATCGGGATCGGCCAGCATGGCGGCGAACGCGGCGCGGCGCGCGCTGTCGCCCGCAGCCTGCCAGCGGGCCTCCACCACCATCGGAGACGGGATGGCGCAATCGGCCGTCATCGGACGCATGGCCGCCGCCAGCGCCGCCCGGTCAGCCGGGGCGGACCAGAACGCCCGCAGCGCGGGTGTCGCGTGCTGCTGCCCGGCGGGCGCGCCGATCACCAGCACCCCGCGCAGGGCCGGGTGCCGTGCCGCCACGCGCAACGCGAGCGCGCCACCAACCGAATTGCCGATCAGCACCGCATCCGGCCCGGCATGGTCCAGCACCCTGCCGATCTGCTCGATCCACAGGTCCACGTCGAAAGTACAGGTCCTACCGGGCGGGATGGCCCCACCAAAGCCGATCAGGTCAATGACATGCACGTCATGCGACGCGGACAGCCGCGCCAGCAGGGGCGCGAAATTGATCTGCCCCGTCGTGCCCGGACCAATGCCATGCACCAGGACAAGGGGGGGCGCACCACCCGTACCCCGGCGGATGCGCCATGAAAAGGCAACATCCCCCGCCCTGTCCGATGCGCAGGCCCACGTCGGGGCCGCATCCGGTAGCGGCGCCTTCATCGGGCGGCTCCGTTACTGTCGGGCGCCCAGTACAGGATGCGGCGCAGCACACGGTCCACCACCGTCCAGATCAGGACCGTCATGAGCGCAAGCACGAACAGCGCGGCAAACATGACATCGGTCTGGATGCGGGCATTGGCGTTGAGCATGACATAGCCAAGCCCGGCCGAAGCCCCGACCCACTCCCCCACAATCGCCCCGATGGGCGCGATGGCCGTGGCCACACGCAGCCCCGAGGCAAAGGCGGGCATGGCGGCAGGAAGCCGCACATGGCGCAGGATGGCGCCGGGGCTGGCCCCCATCGTGTGGGCAAGATCCATCCAGCCGGGATCCGTGTGCCGCAATCCGTCGGAAAACGCGGCGGCAACGGGAAAGAAAATGACGATCGTGGCCATGACCACCTTGGAGGCCATGCCAAAGCCGAACCACAGTACCAGAAGCGGCGCCAGTGCAAAGGCGGGTATGGCCTGGCTCAGCAGCAGCAGCGGCATGATCCAGCGCTGCAGGCGCGGCGAAAAGGCCATGGCCAGCGCGCACAGGCTGCCCAGGAGCGTGCCGATGACCAGCCCCAGCGCCATTTCGGAAAATGTGGTGAGCGTGGCCGAGGCCAGCAATACGCGCTGTTGCCAAAGCGCATGCAGCACGGCGGGCGGCTGCGGCAGCAGGTAGAAGGGAATGCTGGCCAGACGTGTTGCCGCCCACCATGCGCCGATCAGCACCACAAACGTGACGACCGGCCTTGCCAGTGTCAGGATCATGCGCGATGTCCTTCCATGAGAATACGCATCAGATGCCCCTGGATGTGAAGCAGTGCGTCGTCATCCGGTGCGCGGGGTGTGGGGCCGGGCACGTGTATCGGTTCTCCCAGCCGTGCGGGGTGGCCGCTCAGTACCACCAGCCGGTGCCCGATGCGGCAGGCTTCAAGCGGATCGTGGGTGATGAGCAGGACGGTATGGTCCTGCAGGAGTTCGGCGGTCAGGTCCTGCACCTGCGCGCGCGTGAAGGTATCCAGCGCCGAAAACGGTTCATCCATCAGCACGAAGGGATGGCTTTCATAAAGCGTGCGGGCGATGGCAACGCGCTGGCGCATGCCGCCGGACAGTTCTGACGGCAGGGCCTTCGCCCGTTCATGCAGCGAGACCCGCCCAAGCAGGTGACGGGCGCGATCGGGGTCCGGGCGTTCACCGCGCAGGCGTGCGCCAAGCATGACGTTCTCGATAACGGTCAGCCACGGATAAAGCAGATCCTGCTGGCCCATATAGGCGATGCGCCCGGCAAGGGGGCGCCCGTCACTGGCCGTGACCGTGCCGGTGCTGGCCCGCGTCAGGCCGGCCACGATCTTGAGCAGGCTGCTTTTGCCTACGCCGCTCGTACCCAGCAGGACAACGAATTCACCCCCCTGAACCGTCAGGTCCAGATCGGTGAAAATGGCACGTGAACCGTATTGCAGGCCCAGTCCGGAAATGCGCAGGCCCGGCAGGTCGACCTGTCCGGGGGCGGGGCGGTGAGTGCGGGCGTCATTATCGTTCATGTATACAAATTGCCGAAGTCAAAACGGTAACGCAACATGATTCGATATCGATTCGAAAAAATTAATCTGCCGTTTTCCACATTACCCTTTTTTGTAACAAGGGATTCGCGTTTTCACGCCGGGCGCGCCAGTTTTGTTATTGCCGACCCGTAATGTCTGTGTATACATTTTATGGGAAATGTTCTTTTTGCCGACCGCTCCGGACGAACAGAAAAGGCAGCACATGAACCAGCAATCAGGAACGGATGCCGCAAGGCGGGATGCGGGTTTGACGGCGCGGTGGGACAGCCGTGCCGGCAGGACCAGTTCGACACCCTTATTATCCCGACGCGGCTTTATCGGAAGCGCGCTTGCCATGGGCGCGCTCGGGGTCCCGCTGTCGCCCGCGCGCGCGGCGGGGGGTGAAAAACTTACGGTCATTCTGGACTGGCTGCTCAACGTCAATCACGCGGCGCTGTTCGCCGCGCAGGAATGCGGGGCATTCACGCGGGCAGGGCTGGATGTGGAACTGGTCTCCCCCTCCGACCCGGATTCCCCCGCCCGGCTGGTCACGGCCGGTCAGGCGGATGTGGCGCTGGGGTATGGCACGCAGATCAACCTGCTGGTGGACCAGGGGCTGCCGCTGGTGCGCTTTGGCACGCTTATCGACCGGCCGATCAACGTTGTGGCCGCGATGGGCAACGGGTCCGTCCGCACCCTGGCCGACCTGAAGGGCAGGCGCGTCGGCCTTTCGGTCAGCGGGGTTGAGGAAAGCCTGCTGGCCGCCATGCTGCATTCCGCCGGCCTGTCAATTTCCGATGTCACGGTCACCAAGGTCAATTACCAGATGGTGACCGCCCTGCTGACCGGGCGGATCGACGCGGCGATAGGGGCCTACCGCAATGCCGAGGTGCTGGAGATCGAACACACATCGGGTATTGCCCCCGTCATCTTCGCACCGGAAGATCATGGCGTGCCCCTGTATGATGAACTGATCATGCTGACACGGCAGGACCTGCGGGCGGACCCACGCATTCCACGCTTCATTTCCGCCGTTGCGGAAGGGCGCGCGGCACTGCTTGCCCATCCCGATGACATGCGGCGCGCCTTTGTCGCCAGACATACCGAACAGGACACGCCCGTGCTTGAAAAAGCCTGGGCCATGACCAGCGGGTGGATACCCGAAAACCCGGGGCACCTGGATACGGCGCGCTATGAGACATTCGAGAAGTTCTGCCTGGCTTACGGCGTCATTTCAAAACTGGCGCCGCTGGACAGCTTTGCCACGGAAACACGGACATGAGACCCAATGCCCCCCGGATCGACCCGACCGATCTCGGCCCGGTGCGGGAATTCCGGGCCTGTCCCATCGGCCTGCACAGCCCGGCGCTGGAAGCGGTGCTGAACATCCTGCGCACCGGCACGATGGGCGGGAAATACTGCATCATCTGCCTGGAACCCCACAGGAAGTGGGTACTGGCCCGCCTGTCGGGCATACGCGGCATGCCGCCGGTGCCGGTGCCGGGCGTGGAATATGACGACCTTGTGGAAGCGGAATGGGACATCTTCCGCAGACGATGGGAAGCGGAAACCGGCACGCGCCTGCCCGCCGAATTTGATGGCCCCGCATCACCGGGCCCGGCCCCGCGAAATACGGGGGGAGAGGCCCGATGAAGACCCTGCTTGGCTATGCCGACCAGATCAGCGTGACGGAAGGCGATGAAATCGCCTTTCGCGTCAGCAGCGAAACGGCGGAAGCGTATGACGCCACAATCGTGCGGATCATCAATGGCGACCTGAACCCCGCCGGTTCCGGCTACCGTGAGGAAGAGGTACCCGGCACCGCATGGCGTGTCCAGGGCCGGACGCAGAAGGTCCATCCGGGATCCTGCATCATGGTCGATGCCGCCGTCCCGCTGGAAAAGCTGGCGGCGGGCTGGAGCCTGTCCGTGCTTGCACGCCCGACCCTGCCTGAAAGCAGCGGGGCCGATGGCGCGGGGCAGGTCATGTTCAGCCTGCGCGATCCTGTATCGGGTGGTGGAATTGAAATTGGCATAAGGGGAGAGGACGGCGCATACGCCATGGTGCAGGCCGCGCAGGGATGTGTCGTCTGCGCGGCCGGCGTTCCCATGCGCCGGCATGAATGGTACAGGGTGCGCGTCACCCTTGATCCGGCCAGGAATGAACTGACCCTGACACAGGGCGCACTGGAAAGCTGCGCCGGCATTGCCGACAGCGCGGCCATCACGGTCGCCTGTGGCATCAAACCGGCATGGACACCCGCTGCACGCATCATCATCGCGGCCCGTGCAACGGCCGGGGGCGATAGGGTCTTCAGCGGTTTCTACAATGGCAAGCTTGAGGCGCCGTGCCTGTCGGACCATGCCGGCGCGGTTATCGGGCAGTGGGATTTTGCCATCGGGATCGATGGGCAGGATATCTGCGACCACGGTCCCTTCAGGCTGCATGGACGGACGTGGCAGATGCCCGCGCGCGCCATGACCGGACATAACTGGAACGGTACCGTCCGCTCCTGGCAGGATGCGCCGGAACAGTATGGCGCCATCCATTTTCATGAAGATGACCTGGTGGATGCCTGCTGGGACAGCGATTTCGCATGGCGGGTCCCCCCGGGGCTGAAGAGCGGGCTGTACGCCGCCCGCCTGCGCAGCGCCACGGATGAGGACCATATCCCCTTCGTCATCCGCCGCGCGCCGGGCACGCGCCGCTGGTCTTCATCCTGCCAACCGCAAGCTACCTGGCCTATGCCAATGAGCACCTTGCCATCGATGCCGCCCTGGCGGAGCGGGTACATGACCATGTGCCTGTATTCGGCACATCGGACGTGTTCCTGGCCGAACGGCGTGAATTCGGCGCCTCGCTGTATGACCGGCACAGCGACGGGTCGGGCATCATGATTTCCTCACGCCTGCGTCCGGTGCTGAACATGCGGCCCAAATACCAGTCATGGCTTGGGGGCACGGGTTCGGGCCTGTGGCAGATGAATGCCGATACGCATATCATCGACTGGCTCGAGCATGAAAAATTCGACTACGACATCATCACCGACGAGGATCTGGACCGGGAGGGCCTGCACGCCCTTGCCCCCTATCGCTGTGTCATGCTGGCCAGCCACCCGGAATATGTCTCGACCCGGATGCTCGATGCGCTGGCGGCACACCGCGCGCAGGGCGGACGACTGGTTTCACTGGGGGGGAACGCGCTGTACTGGCGGGTCGTCTATCATCCGGCCATTCCCGGTGTGATGGAACTGCGCCGCTGTGAGGTTGGCAATGGCTGGATAACCGACCCCGGCGAAAGCTGCCATGCCTTCGGCGGCGAATATGGTGGCCTGTGGGAACGGATCGGCCGGCCACCACATAAAACCCTGGGGTCCGGGTTTATCGGGCAGGGGTTTGACAGGTGCACCTACTTCCGCCGCCAGCCGGATAGCGACAACCCGCGCGTCGCCTTCGTGTTCGAGGGCATGAAGGGCGACATCATCGGTGATTTCGGGCTGATTGGCGGGGGCGCGGCCGGCATAGAACTCGACCGTGCCAACAGCGCCAAAGGCACGCCGCTGAACACGCTGGTCCTTGCACGGTCGGAAGGACATACCAACACCTATCTTCCATCCACCTGTGCGCTGCTTATCAATTATGCCGGGCAGGGAGCGGCCCAGTCCGACCTGGTCCGTGCCGAAATCGTGTTTTTTGAAACGGCCGAGGGGGGCGCGGTATTTTCAACCGGATCGATCGCCTGGAGCGGCAGCCTGTCCCATGCGGGTTATGACAATTCCGTCTCGCGCATGACGGGCAACGTCGTGCGGCGCTTCATCGATCCCACTCCCTTTGAACTGCCGGCCACGGCGGCCAGGCCCGTATCGTTCTGACAGGATGAAACCGCAAGATGAAAAGGACTTCACAATGATGGGCCGCCGGATGGAACCCGACCTTGCAGCCCTTCTGGGGCCGGATGCCTTTGCCATCCTGTCCGCGCCGCATCGTAACTTCATCGATGGCCAGTGGCGCGAGAGCCTGTCGGGGGAGACACTGCCCGTCATCGATCCCGCCACGGAGTGTGAAATCGCACGTATTCCCCGTTCGGGCAGCGCGGATATCGATCTTGCCGTCATCAGCGCGCGGCGCGCGATGGAAAGCGGCCCGTGGTCGCGCATGAACGGCGCGGATCGCGGCCGCCTGCTGTGGCGGCTGGCGGACCTGCTGCACCAGCAGGCGGATGTGTTCGCCCGGCTGGAAGCGCTTGACACGGGGCGGCCGGTTTTTGAAACCCGGCTCGTTGACCTGCCCGGCTCGACCGGCATGCTGGAATACATGGCGGGCTGGGCCACCAAGATAAACGGGGAGAGCGTGCCCGTTTCCGCCCCCGGCACCTTCCATGCCTATACGGAGCGCGAACCGGTGGGCGTGGTGGCGGTCATCGTGCCATGGAACTACCCGCTGGAACTTGCGATATGGCGCATGGCCCCGGCACTGGCGGCAGGCTGCGCCGTTGTGGTCAAGCCTGCCGAACAGACATCCCTGACCACGCTGCATCTGGGTCACCTGATCGAACAGGCCGGTTTCCCCCCCGGCGTGGTCAATATCGTGTCGGGGGAGGGGGAAACCGCGGGGGCCGCCCTTGCCAGCCATGCCGATGTCGATGCGATTTCCTTTACCGGCTCCACCCAGGTCGGGCGCGGGATCATTCGCGCGGCGGCCGGCAACATGAAGCGGGTGTTCCTGGAACTGGGTGGCAAATCGCCCATGATCGTGCTGGACGACGCCGATCCTGAACAGGCGGTGCCAGGCATTGCCTCCGCCATTTTCTTCAGCGCGGGGCAGGTCTGCACGGCGGGCTCGCGTGTGTTCGTGCATGAACGCATATATGACCGCCTGCTTGACGGCATTACGGCCTTTGCCCGCAACCTTGCCATCGGGCATGGCCTTGATGAAGCGACACGGCTCGGCCCACTGGTTTCAGCCGAACAGCGCGACCGGGTGGCAGGCTATCTGGCCACCGCGTCACGCGCGGGTACCTACTTTGCAACGGGGGGCGCGCCCGTTGATGGGCCGGGCTATTTCATGCAGCCCACCATTGCAGTCGATGTCGACCCGGAGGCAGCGCTGTACCGCGAAGAGATCTTCGGGCCGGTACTGTGCGTCCGCCGCTTTGGCGATGGCCAGATCGATGATGTGGTGCGCATGGCCAATGATACGGTCTACGGCCTGCATGCCAGTATCTGGACTACCGGCCTGTCGCGCGCCCACCGTCTGGCACGGCGCATCAGGGCAGGCAATGTGTGCATCAACACGCATAATTTCTTTGATCCCGCCCTGCCCATGGGTGGGTTCAAGCAGTCCGGCTGGGGGCGCGCCGCCGGTTTCCCTGCTATAGAGCATTATACCGAACTGAAGGGAATTGTAGCGCGCCTATGACCGGTGAAGATGAACTGACCGAAAACCTGAACCCGGCCATGGCCCGCGCGCGTAGCCGCCGCACTGCCCGCAAGGACACGACACGCGCGCCCACGCTGGCCAGTATCGTGCAAGAACGGATCCAGAAGGCGATTGCATCGGGCGTCTTCACACCGGGCATGTGGCTGGAAGAAGAAAGCCTGGGGCAGATGTTCAGCGTCTCGCGCACACCGGTGCGCGAGGCCCTGCGCCGCCTGGCAGCACAGGGCACGGTGGAGATCCGCCCACGTCAGGGCGTGATCGTGACCAAGATGAACGATACGCGTGTCATACAGACGCTGGAGGTCATAGCCGAACTGGAAGCCGCGACCGCCCGGCTTGCGGCCGAACGCATGAGCGACGCGGAACGCGACCATCTGCACACCATCAACGAAGAACTCTCCGACATCATACGCCAGGGCAGCCGTGCCGGTTTCGACCGGCATAACGAACGGCTGCATACCGCGATCCGGCAGGGTGCGCATAACGAGATCATGGCTGATTCAGTCACGCAGATGCGCCAGCGCGTACTGCCCTATACCCGTGTCGAACGGATGGGGTCGGTCGAACAGATGAACGTATCCCATGCCCAGCACCAGACCATTGTCCATGCCATTCTGGAAGGCCACGGTGAACTGGCCTACCAGATGATGCGTGTACACGTCATGCAGGCAGGCCAGCTGCCCGAGGACGAAACCACCGACCTGGCGGACTGACCGCCACACTGCCCGCCACCCGCCAGCGGGGCGCACGCAATACGGAAAGCAGACGGACATGAATATTGATACACGGCCGGACAGTACGACCGATTACGCAAAGGGAACATTCTTCGCCCGGCTGCGCGATGCCGTGCCGGAAGCATGGCAGGGCTACATCCGCCACCCGTTCGTGCGCGGCATGGCCGATGGCACGCTGGAACCCGCGCGCTTCCGGGCGTTTCTCATGCAGGATTACCTGTATCTTCTCAACTACGCCCGCGCCTATGCGCTTGCAGTCTATAAAAGCGACAGCTTTGAGGAAATGCGGGAGTGCGCCGATATTGTGGCAGGTATCCTGAATACTGAAATGGCGATGCATTTCTCTTACTGCGAAGGCTGGGGCCTTGGCCGCAAGGAAATGGAAGCGCACCCGCCCGCGCAGGAACTCCGTGCCTATTCGGGCTTCATTCTTGACCGCGCGCAGGCAGGTGACCTGCTGGACCTGCTGGTAGCACTTTCCGCCTGTCTGGTGGGGTATGGCGAAATCGGGCTGGCGCTGGCGGCCGATCGTGCAACCCTGCGCGAAGGCAACCCCTATTTCTCGTGGTTCAGCGTCTATGCCGATGAACCGTACCAGGCACTGGTGCGCACGGGTCTTGCCCGGCTTGATATCGTGGCATCCCGGCGCGGCGGCATGGCCCGCCTGCCGGAACTGACCCGCCTGTTCTCCACCGCCGTCGCACTGGAAACCGACTTCTGGACCGCAGGGCAACCCGGCATGGCATGACGCAATGGCCCCGCAATGCCGATATGATCGCATATGTTCACACCATAGCCCGGAATGCCTGCATGTTTTCCACACGCGTTCGCCTGCGTCGCCTGTCCCTGTCGCGATCGCACGGGTGGCTCCCGCCCTGGCATGCCGGTGCCTGCCTGCTCGCGGGCATGCTTGCCCTGCCGCATGCCGCTTTCTGCGGTGACCTGATTGTCCGCAACACCGGCACCGCCGATGTGACATGCCATGTGGTGGAGGGTAGCAGGGCAGGTGGCATCCTGACGGTCAGGGCACATGACGTGGCGCATGTCAGCGCCCCTGCCGGCGGCATGATCGGCAGCGTTGACTGTAATGGCCTGAAAACCCGGGAAATGCATATCACACCCGGCGGAATGGACGGGTATCTCGTGCTCAATGGCAGGCAGAAGCGTGTGCTCAACGTCGCGCTCTACCCGTTCATTCCCAGCCTGCCGCAGGGAAACTTCCGGGCGCTGGTCCAGCATGTCATTGCCGTTTATCAGGAGCGTAACCCGGATGTGCTCCTCAACGCCGTCATGAACGAGGATGTGGACATCTACAGTCCGACCCGCCTGCTGCGGCTTCTGTCCGGCAGTGGTTATGATGTGGTGGAACTGGATACGTTATACATCGCCTTCCTTGCCGCGCATGGCCGTATCGCACCGGTGCGCATAAGCGGGGATGAACCGTGGCAGCCGGGTCTCGACGCCGTGCAGTATCATGGCGGGACCTATGCCGTGCCAAGCTGGCTGTGTCTTGATTTCCTCTATTCCTATTCCCCCGATATGCGCAACATCCATGGCCTGGAGCAGCTTCTGGCTTTCGTGCAGCGTGAACCGGTGGAAAAACGCCACATCTCCGCCGATTTTTCAGGCACGACCCGCCTGCCATCCCTTTACATGGACGGATATGTGCAGCGCTACGGCTATGACCATATCCGCGATGCCTTCCGCCTGCCACCGGACCCGCAGGTGGTGGCCAGCCTGCAAAGACTGGCCGTTACCTGTACGGACGGGAAGGAGAACCATTGTGTGGATGGCACATCAAGCCGCGCCGCAGATGGCGAAGTTGACCGGATATTCGCTGAAGGCAGGAGTGGACTGGATATCGGGTTTTCCGAACAGAGTTTTTATATCAACCACTTCAATCCCGCACAGGCCGCATCCCTGGTCATGATTCCCGTCCCGTGGGGGGAGAACGGTCAGTCAATGCTGTATAGTGATGCATTCGTCACGAACAGGGCCTCATGCGCCGTGCACCGTACCTGCAGGGCCGACAGCACGGATTTCACGACCATGATGACGGGCAGGGAGATGAAAACCTACATCGCCTTCTCGCACGACCTGCCGGAAGGCACGCCGGCGCGCCACCTGCTGGTTGGCACCCGGCCGTTCTGGGACCAGCAGGCCGTGCGGGACGATCCGGTCTACCGCCAGGTCAGGGACGTCGTGGCCACTGCCCAAGCATTCCCGCATGATCTGAGCGAATCCCTGCGCGACCGGATGGCACGGGCGGTCTGTCTCATGCTCAGGAAAGATATCCCACAATATGACTGTGACATGACCAGGGGGCCGATGTAACCCCGCGGACTGGCGCAGGTTTCCGTATCGGTCCCGCGCCACGCCGGATGGTGGCGCCACCTGCAGCGCGCATCAGGCGGCCGGCGCATCCTTCATCGCACGCAGGCATTCATCGCTGCTGGTCACGAAACCGAAGCACTGCCGCACGTTATACACCGTGGCCCGCGCACAGAAGTCGGGCGATGTCGTGGCCGCGCAGTCTTCCAGCAGGATGCAGTCATACCCAAGGCAGCTTGCATCCTGCAACGTGGCCATGACGCACTGGTCCATGTTCACACCCGCGAACAGAAGCGTATCCACCCGCAGGTTCCGCAGCACGCTGTCCAGCATGGTGTCCCAGAAGCCGCTCATCCGGTATTTGTCGATGTGGATATCATCGGGTGCGGGCACCAGTTCATCCACAATACCCGCGCTCCAGCTGCCCTGTTCCAGTACACGCGCACCCCGCACCGGCAGCGTGCCACCCAGCCCGACGCCTTGCCCTGCCGGATCATAGACATGCAGCAGGGAAGGCGGGATGTTGGCCAGATCCTTCCGGTTGCCCCAGTTTACCCAGACAACCGGCACATCCGCACCGCGCAGGGCGGGCAGCAGGCGGGCCAGAGGGGCGATCGGCGCACGCGCGGGCGTTATGTCCACGCCAATGCCAGCCAGCCAGCCTTCGGGGTGACAGAAATCATTCTGCATGTCGATCACGATGATGGCCGTACGCGCCAGGTCAAACGTGACCTGTTTGGGCGGCGCCATGACCGTGACGGGACGCGGTGCGACCTGTGGCCGGACCAGACTGGCGGTGGTGTCCGATACCTGCCAGCGGTTGCGGGTGTTGCAGCCCAGAGGGTTCATGGTTCTTCTTTCAGCCGCACAGGACCGCGCGGTCCTCATCATCAAGGGTCACGGGCGTGCCGCGACGGATCAGCGCGCCGAATTTTTCATCCGGCACCATGACCGTCAGGGTATAGAGCTTGGTATCGCCGGTATTTTCCACGATATGTTCCGATCCGGGCTTGACCAGCAGGGCATCGCCCTTGCGCAGTTCGGTGGCCTGCCCGTTGCACAGCGCGCGCCCCTGTCCGCTCAGCACGAAGAACAGTTCATCGGCGCCCTTGTGCGTGTTGGGCGGGGTCTTGCCGCCCACCGTGAAGATTTCAACAACGGCGACGCAGCTTGTTTCGCCGTCCTTTTCATCGAACAGCAGCACGAAGTAATTGCTGTCGTTTGGTGAGATGCGACGGGCCTCGATCTGGTCGACCGATCTCTTGTAGAAGGCGTTCATGTCATTCTCCAGCAGGCGAAAGGGGGAGGTGCAGGCTCGTACCGTCCTCCCCGGTCAGGATATGCACGGTGGTCACGCCCATGTCCGCCAGCGTGGCATCACAGGGGCTGACACCGGTGCCGGGATTGAGCGGAAAGGCCGGGAAACAGGAGAGCGCGACACTCAGCCGCAGGGCCTCCCCCGGTTGCAGGCGCGCGCAGGTCGCGCGCATGGGCACGGTGGTCTCCCCCGGCCGGGCAGCAGCATAGCCTTCCGCCAGGGTATGGACCTGCCCCGTCGTGGCAACGCGTGACAGTACCGCATGCAGGTCAAAGGATGGATGCGGGCTGCGCACCACAAACCGGCACCGGACCTCACCGGCCAGCAGGTGTGACGCGGCCAGCGGCGGCGTGGTGAACGTGGCGATATCGGAGCGGGCATCCGTCCGGCTGCGGTCAACGGGGCCGACCGGCATGCCAAAGCTGCCACCCTGCGGCGGGGCGGGCCGCCACGGGTCAAGCGTAAGGGACTGGGCGACGGCGGCAGGGGGCACCTGGCCCGCGGGCAGCAACGCCCCGTCGCGCGTATCGATGGCGGCGCGCCCCGTGCCGGACAGATGGAACGTGGCCCGGGGGCCAGGCAGGTCCGCACTGTCACGCCATGCATGCGCCCCCATATCGAACAGGCGCACGGGGGCATCGGGCACGGCAGGGGGGCGGTTTTTCAGCCAGTGGTCAAACCAGCGGACCTGCTGCTGGTCTATGTCGGTTATCGCGTCATTGCCAAAATCCACGTCCCCCGTGCGGCGGTCCCATGGGAAGTGCCCCCATGGCCCCACCAGCAGCCGGGCCGGAACATGGCCCGACAGCGCGCGCCACGCCGCCAGCGTGCCCGGCAGGTGACTGTCGTACCAGCCACCAATCAGGAAAACGGCCGGCTTGTTGGCAATGATCGCATCCAGATGCGCGGCGGGCGAGATCGTGGCCCAGTACGGGTCCTCCGCCGGGGTATCCAGCCATGTGGTGTAATGGCTGTAACGGCGCAGCAGGTCGAGGACGGGTGGCCTGACCGGCGCGGGGCCGGAAAAGGACAGGGCGCGTGACGCCGCGAACAGGGTTGCCTGTGCCGCATGATCCCCTGCAAGCCGCGCGGTCTCGGCAGCAAGCTGTATCGCCCATCCCAGATTGGCGCGAAGCGGGAAGGCCCCGTTTTCATAGGCCCAGTCATGGCGAAGATCCCAGCCGATCATGGCGGGCGCAAGGGCGCGCAGGGCAGGGCAGTGCTGCGTTGCGGCCAGAAGCTGGTTGGTCCCCTGAAACGAGAAACCGAACATCCCCACCAGCCCGGAACTGCCCGGCAGTCCGGCCGCCCAGTTGACCGTATCCACCCCGTCCTGCGCCTCATGGCGGAACAGGTCGAACGCACCACCGGATTCACCGCGCCCGCGCGCGTCCTGCATCACGACAATATACCCGCGCGCCGCATACCATTCCGGCGGCGCGTAGCACAGCGATGTGCCGATATGCCGCCCATAGGCCTGGCGCATCAGCAGCACGGGGAAGGGGCCATCCCCTTCGGGCTGCCATATATCGGCCACCAGTATCGTCCCGTCGCGCGTGCGCATGCGCCCGGTGCGCGGCGGGGCCACTGCATGAAGGGCCGTATCCGTCATGCCTGCACACCATGGCGGGTCGGTACGAAGCTGCGCATCTTGCCGGGATTGAGCAGGCCCAGCGGGTCATTGCGCTTCTTGGCTTCCAGCAGGGCAGGCGGGATCTTCTGGTGGGGACTGCCCTCCTCCAGCGTATAGACATGGGGATTGGCGACATTGACCCCATGGGCGCGGAACAGGGCGATGATCTCATCCAGCCGTTCCTGCGTGGTGAACCGGATCACCGGCAGGCCGGAACAGGTGATCTGGCCGCCAATGTTCATGAACTCCAGATGGAACATCACCTCGTCCCCCAGCAGGCCGGCCATGGTGGCGACACTGGCAAGCGTTTCATGCACGGGATGGAGGCATTGCAGATACGTGAAGGATTTGTCCTTTTTGAGCACCTGCAGGGTCGTGTGGTTCCACGTCAGTTCATAAAGCGGCATCTGCGTGGGGTTGTCCTCCGCCTCATGCGTGGCGGCGCGGTAGCACGGGCTGCCGTTGTGCAGGCGGGCCAGTTCCTCCACCACCGTCACGGCGGCGGGGGCGACCATGGCAATGACGATGGCATGCCCCGGCGGCACGACATCGGGCATATGCGGGAAATATGGCACCAGCCCCGCCTCGACCACGCTGACCAGCTTGCGGTCAATGCCCGGCTGCAGCGCCAGCAGGCGCCCGAAGGCGGCGGCGGCGGCAAAGTCCGCAAAGCCCAGCACCATGTCCTGCCAGTCGATTGCGGGTTCAACCGGAATGTCCAGCTCCGTCACGATGCCCGTGGTGCCATAGGCATGCAGCAGGCAGAAGGCATCCTGCCCGCGCAGTTCCTCCACCACAGGCTGTTCGGCCAGTGTGACAAGCTGCCCGCCCAGCAGGTTGCCCGGATTGTTCAGCCCGCCCCAGCGGATCGAACCAATCCCCCCCGAGCCACCACAGTAGAAACCGCCGACGGAAGCCGTGCGCTTGGTGGAGGGGAACATGCGGATTTCCAGCCCCTGCTGGCGCAGTTCCCGGTCCAGCGCCAGCATGTTGGCGCCTGCCTGCACGCGGGCCACGCCATTTTCCACCTTCAGCAGGTGGTTCATGTCGGTCATGTCCACGATCACGCCCTGTTCCAGCGGCACGGCCTGACCATAATTGCCCGTGCCGCCACCGCGCACGGTCAGCGCCACCCCATGGCGGCGCGCCGCATGTGCAATGGCCAGCACATCCGCCGTCGTGCGGGGCATGACAACCGCCTGTGCCGCAAGCCCGTGCAGCCGCGCCTTCAGCGCCGGGCTGTACCAGTAGAAATCCCGGCTCTTGCGCTTGACGATGGCAGGCTCGGTCTGGGCCGTGACCTGCGGCAGGTCCCGAAGGAAGGCTTCCACGGACATATGCGTCTCTCCTTTGCCTGGCCGGCCTAGCGGCCCAGATCGGGGGTGGCGGGGCGGATGCGCTCCAGCGGGTAGCGGGCGACTTCCGCCATCAGTTCCAGAAAGCCCGCGATGTACTGGTCCGCCACCAGCCGGCCTTTTTCCGCCGTGGCACCCGATGCGTCCCCGCACGCCCCGGCGGGATGCAGGTCATGGGCATGCCAGCCGAAGCCTACGCGCCCCTCGGCCTGCAGCCATTTGTATTCACGGGCCATTTCCTCGGGCCAGGACACGAAGTTCTCTGCCCGGTCCATCTGCACCAGATCGGGGCGCAGGTAGCACATCAGCGATGTTTCGACATCGCCCCCATGAATGCCGTATTTCAGCTCCGTCGTGCTGAACAGACCCTCGGGGCAGCCAAAACGCCCCCATGCCACGCATACCACAAACAGGTTGTGGGTCCGGCGCAGTTCACGCGCCACGATATCAAGGATCTGCGGCTGCCCCCCGTGGGAATTGAGCAGCACCAGCCTGCGCACGCCCGCGCGCGCCACACTGGCCCCAAGGTCCAGCAGCACATTGAGCAGCGTGTTGGCCGAAAGCGTGAGCGTGCCGGGATAGGCGATGTGCTCGTCACTCTTGCCCACGGACTGGATGGGCAGGGCGGTAATCGGCAGGTCGGCGGGCGCACGTTCCAGCGCGCGTTCCAGCAGCCCGGCATTGATGCAGCTGTCCACGCATACGGGCAGGTGCGGCCCGTGCTGTTCAATGGCGCCCACGGGCAGTACTGCCACCGTATTGTCCGGCAGTTCACGGAACTCGCGCGAGATCATGTCCTGCCAGTAGCGACGGGGAAGGGTATTGGTCATGTCAGGTCAGCTTCCGAAAAAAGGGGCACGGTTCATGTGGCCGGGCGCATCCAGCGCCCAAGCAGCAGGCGCTCGATGGTGGTCATGCCACCATGCAGCACCAGCCCCGTGACAGTGATAAGGAAAAGGGCGGCAAACATGCGCGGGATGTCCATCTGGAACCCCGATTGCAGGATTTCATAGGCAAGCCCGGCGCTGTTCCCGCCCGTGCCGGCCACGAATTCCGCAACCACCGCGCCCACAAGCGCCAGCCCGCTGGCAATGCGCACCCCGGCCATGAACATGGGCAGCGCACTGGGAATGCGCAGGCGCAGCAGCGTCTGCATGCGCGTGGCCTTGTGCATGCGGAAGTAGGCTTCCAGCCCCGGGTCCACCGCGCCAAGACCGATAAGCGTGTTGGAAATGACGGGAAAGATGGCAATCAGCGTGGCGCACAGGACCAGCGCCACGCCCGTTGTCTTGACCAGCACGATGATCAGCGGCGCCACGGCGGCGATGGGCGTGACCTGCAGGATGATGACATAGGGCATGAAACTGACCTGCAGCAGTTTGTGCTGCACCAGCACCACCGCGATGGCCGTGCCCAGCACGACCGAGACCAGCAGCGAGACCAGCGTGACCTGCAGCGTGCTGCCCAGCGCATGCAGCAGCATGGGCCAGTTGGCATGAAGGGAGGCGGCGATATCGGACGGAGCCGGGAACAGGTAGGAGGGGATGGAGAGCAGGCGGCACGCCGCCTCCCACACCCCCAGCGTGCACAGCCCCACCAGCGTCGGGGCAATCAGGGTCAGCCTGGCCATATGGCGTGCGTTCATGGCGCTACGCTCCGCCGGAAAAGGTTGCATGTGTCGCCTCGGTCAGCATCTGGGTCAGGTCGCGGCACATATGGGCAAAATCATCGCTCAGGCGGAATGTCTCATCGCGGCGGATGGCCGGGTCGATGTGGTATTCACCAAAGATCCGCCCCGGATTGGCCGCCATGACGATCACGCGTGAGGACAGGAAAACCGCCTCGTACAGCGAATGCGTGACAAACAGCGTGGTCAGTCCCTTCTCATAGCACAGGCGGGCCATTTCCTCGTCCAGCCGGTTGCGGGAGAACTCGTCCAGCGCGCCAAAAGGCTCGTCCATCAGCAGCAGGTCGGGCTGTGTCACCAGCGCGCGGGCAATGGAGGCGCGCATCTTCATGCCCCCCGACAGCTGTGCGGGATAGTGCCTGAGCACATGCCCCAGCCCGACCTGTTCCAGCGCATCACGGACCAGCGGGCCGGCGGTAGTGGCGGGCATGCGTTCCAGGTCCAGCGGCAGGCGCACGTTATCTTCCATGCACGCCCAAGGCATGAGGGTGGGGTCCTGGAACACGAAGGCCATCCTGTGCCCGGCCGAACCCACATGCGCGAAATCCCGCCCCCACCAGCGCACCTGCCCCGCCGAGGGGGCATGGATGGAGGCGATGACCTTGAGCAGTGTGCTCTTGCCACAGCCCGAAGGCCCGATCAGGCTTATGAACTCCCCCGGCTGGACCGCAAGGTTCACCGGGGCAAGGGCACGGACACCATTGCCAAAAACCTTCTCGACCCCCCACAGGCCGACCACGGGGTCCATCATACGGTCATATCCAGCTTTGATACGAATTCGGTCGTATAGGCCGCGCGCCACGTCGGGGTGTCGAGCGCATGGTTGTCACGGACCACGAAGTCATGCAGTTCCGCCCAGCGTGCGTCATTCATGGTACCGATCACGCCGCCCTTTTCCCCCAGTGCCCCGATCCGGCGCAGCGCGGCGCGGGAATAGTCCAGCTGGGCCGCCGACATGGCGGGATTATCGAGAACGATTTCCCTGTCCCCCGCCGCCGGGTCGGCGTACAGGTAATCCTTCCACCCCTGCGCACTGGCGCGAAGGAAGGCCGTCACGTCATCCCCGCGCCGGGCAACGATGTCTTTTGTGGCCAGAAGCACGTTGCCATAGGTGTGGTAGCCCAGATCGGACAGGAGCAGGTAATTGAAGGGAATGTCCTTCTGTGTCGCGGCAAAGGGTTCGGATGTCACGAATGTCTGGATGGCCAGGCGCGGGTTCATGACAAAGGGCTGGATGTTGTAGGTGTAGACACCGGCCTGCCCGTCCGAAAAACCGTAACGCGCGCACAGCCAGGGCCAGAAGGTGGACCGCCCTTCGGTATTGATCAGGATGGGATGCCCCTTCAGCTGTTCGATGGCCGTGATGTCCTTGTGCACCATGAATCCGGTCACGGATTTCTGGAACGACGTGCCGATGGCCACGACCGGCAGGTTCTTCGCGGCGGCCAGCAGCGCCAGTTCCATGCTGCCGATCATGATGTCGGCCTGCCCGCCAAGCAGCAGCTGCATGTTGTTGACCTGCGGGCCACCCATTTTTATGGATACAGGAACCCCCGCCCGTGCATACAGTCCCGCCGCACGGGCCTGATAGAAACCGCCATGCTCGGCCTGTGCGTACCAGTTTGTCAGCAGCCGCAGCGCAGGCTGGTCCGCCGCCGGGGCGGGACGCGCGCGCAGGAATGCGGCGGCGGCACCGGCCGCCAGCACGCTCCGCCTGCCTATGCCGTGTCTGTGCATGTCTTTCCCCATTATGTCCGCAGCCGGTTTCACAACGATAACGGTAGCGTAACATCATAAATTCGTATTGATAAAGCGGTATTTTGAATACGTCGTGTTGCCGAACAGGCATCATGCTGTTCCGTTGCCATCGGGGCGGAAAACGGGATTAATGATGCGATGGCATTACGGATACAGCAGGGCGGAGCGGTGCCCCACGGGAATGATGATGGATCTTGCACTTTTTTTAAACCATGATGCATACATGCTGGCCGATGCCACGCTGCCTGCCGCCGATGGTGGCCTGTTACGCCGCAACCTGGTGATCGCGGGCGGGCGCATTGCCGCCATCTCCGAACAGCCCCCCGGTGCGGGGCTGCCGGTGGCACATCTTGGCGGCGCGATGGTCTGGCCCGCCATGGCGGATATCCATACCCATCTGGACAAGGGGTTCATATGGGACCGCACGCCCAACCCCGATGGGACGTTCATGGGCGCACTTCAGGCCGTCAATCAGGACCGCGAAGCCTACTGGAGCGTGGAAGACGTGCGCCGCCGCATGACCTTCGCGCTGCGCTGCGCCCATGCCCACGGAACCCAGGCGGTACGCACCCATCTGGACACCATGGGCGCGCATGGGCACACCGTGTGGCCCCTGATCCGTGAAATGCAGGCACAATGGGCCGGGCGGATCGCGCTGCAGGCCGTATCGCTTGCCATGCCGCAATCCTATGCGGGGGAGGAGGGGGAGCGCATCGCGCGTGAGGTTGCGGCCACACCGGGCGCGTGCCTTGGCGCGGTGCTCATGCACGACAACGCAACACCCGAACACCTGGAGCGCCTGTTTGCCCTTGCGGAAAAATTCGGCTGCGGGCTGGACCTGCATGTCGATGAAAACAACGTGCGTGGCGGCACCGCCCTGCAGGCCGTGGCCGAAATGGTCATGCGCCGCCGCTTCAGCCTGCCGGTCCTGTGCGGGCACTGCTGCAGCCTGTCGGTGCAGGATGCGCCACGGCAGAAGGAAATCGTGCAAAGTGTTGCGGATGCGGGCATGGGCATTGTCAGCCTGCCCATGTGCAACCTGTACCTGCAGGACCGGCAGCCGGGCCGCACCCCGCTGTGGCGGGGCGTGAGCATGGTGCACGAACTGCATGCGGCGGGGGTGCCGGTCATGTTCGCCAGCGACAACACGCGCGACCCGTTCTATGCCTATGGCGACCTGGACATGGCGGAAGTCTTTTCACAGGCCGTGCGCATCGCGCATCTTGACCATCCGTTTGGCGGGTGGTGGCAGTCGGTTTCGGTCACCCCCGCACGCTGGATGGGGCTGGACACGACGCTGCGGGCCGGCAACCCTGCTGACCTGGTCATTTTCGAAGCGCGCGACATGAACCAGCTTGTCACCCGCCCGGCGGCGCCGCGCACCGTCATCCGCCACGGCCGGGTACTCGATGCGCGCGTGCCCGCCTATACCGAACTGGAACAGCCGGCCCCCTAGCGGGGCCGCGTTCCGTGCCCGACCGATTTCATATTACCGGAAATGGATCCAACATACATGAAACCGATTGCAAGAAGGACACTGCTGGCGGCCACCATGCTGTGCATGCTGCCACTGGCCCCGGCGGGCGCCGCTGGCAGCCAGCCCTCGCTGCTGGTGACAAACGCCTATATATTTTCCATGGGCGATAAATATAAAAAGCCCTTTACCGGCTACATGACCGTTGATGCCGATGGCCGGATCACATCCATCGCACCGGGCGCGCCCGGTGCCCGCATCCATGCCACCACCACGCTTGATGCGCATGGGCACTGGATCATGCCCGGTTTCATTTCCGCCCACAGCCACCTGTGGCAGGCCGCCTATCGTGGGCTGGCGCAGGACAAGACGCTGCCGGGATGGATCGACGCACTGTATGACAAGACCGCCAGCCGCGCACAGGCGGAAGATTTCTACTGGTTCACGCTTGATGGCGCGCTTGACCACCTGCAGCACGGCGTGACGGCGGCCTACAACTTCAATTACGGCAACCACTGGGGCCAGCCCAAGACCGAACGTGACAACGTGGACCATCAGGAATTCCGCGCGGAAATGGATTCCGGCCTGCGCTTCGTACACGGCATCAACCCCACGGCGGATGCGGCCGACCATTCGCTTGATGGCGCGCGCCAGCACCTGCGCGGCTTCATTGACTGGACAAAGGCCCAGCCTGCCAGCACCACGTTCCTGTCCATCATGCTCAACGGCACCGTCGCCTTCCAGGACACGCAGCCCCATGCCCTGTCCGAAGCGATGATGGAGGCGGCGCTGATGAAGGAATTCGGGGTGGGCAACCAGACCCATTACCTTGAACCGCCCGATACCATTGCCGCCGAACAGGCAGTCTTTCCCTATTTTGCCCAGAGCGGGATGATGGGGCCGGGCCTGATCTTTGGCCACTTCATCCACACCACACCCGAAATCCTGGCACAGACGGGCCGGGCCGGGGCCGCCATGTCATGGAACCCGCTTTCCAACGGGCGGCTGGCTTCGGGCACGGCGGATATTCCAACCTACCTGAAGAACGGCATCCGCGTTGGCATGGGTGAGGACGGGGAAGCCAGCGCCGACCTGGCCGACCCGTTCGAGAACATGCGCACCGGGCTGTACGCCATACGTGACAGATACCAGAGTGCCAGCATCATGAGCCCCTATGACGTACTGCGCCTGCATACGGTGGGCAGTGCCGCCGTGCTGCAGGTATCGGACCGGCTGGGCAGCCTGGAGGCAGGCAAGTTCGCTGACTTCCTGATCATCGATCCCACACATCTTGCCCATGTGTTCGACCCGTACGCCACCCTTGTCCTTGCCGCGTCGGAGCGGGATCTGGAGCAGGTCTATGTTGGCGGCAGGCTGGTGGTGGACCATGGCCGGGTGCTGACACAGGACATAAACACGGTGGAAGCACAGGCCGACCGGCGCGTGGCGGCATCACTGCCCGGCCACCACAGGTAACCCTGCGGGAAAGCGGGGCCACGCGGTGGAGGGTGTGAACTAAAATGCAACAGCGTGTGGCCTTCTTTCTATTTGGCGCAATAGGATCGCATCGGTAACGTTTGCGGGGTTCCTGCACCAGATGTGATGATCCGGTCCCGCCGGCGGCACGGCAAGGCCGTACCAGTGCTGCCGTGGCCCACGGCAGGCGGGGACTGAAATGGAAACGGAAGTATCTGATGGCTGACCAGAGGCGAAGCAGGTTCCCTGCCGGTATGTTTACATCTTTCATGCTGGCGGGTGCCGCCTGCCTGCCCGTGGCCGCGCAGGCGGCCCCGCAGGCGCAGGAGGTCCGCTTCGTTGTCGTGGCCAACTGGGAAAACGGGGCGGATAGCGGCGACGAACCCGGTGAATACCAGAACTGGGTGGAGCGCGAACACCTGGATGAAAAAGTACCCGTCCGTGGCGCGCCCGACGTTGTCCGGCGCAACAAGGCGGGACTGTACGGCATGGTGCTGCGCCATGGGGTGACCGACCTTGCGGCCTTCGTGCTCGACCCGCGCTTCGATTTCCATCACACCTACTGGCTGTTCACGGGTATTTCCGGTGTGGACCCGAACGTGGCATCGGTCGGCAGCGTGGCGTGGGCGCGCTGGGTCGTTGATGGCGATGCCCTGCGCGAAATCGATGACCGCACCATCCCCAGGGACTGGCCCTACGGCCTGTACGCCATTGGGGCCTCACGCCCCAACATGCTGCCCGAGGCACCCAACCATTACGGGTCCGTGACCGACGTGGCGGAACTGACCCGGGCCTATCCCCTCAATCAGATTCCATGAGGAGTGGATAGCGAGCCGCGCCGTGTCAGAGTGTGCTTGCTGAAACTCTCTGGAGGGCAGAAC
>ERZ746981.248-NODE-248-length-32320-cov-11.959836_pt1 | contig 32320 bp, 21 predicted proteins | sample MGYA00374948_ERZ746981 | MGnify/ENA primary metagenome ERZ746981 (study PRJEB28757, sample SAMN06711160) | food metagenome | host: microorganism | place: China:Harbin | collected 2017-01-30 | study: EMG produced TPA metagenomics assembly of the Analysis of...
ATAGGATTAGTATTAGCTGCTTATTTACGTAATTAGTATATAAAGGAAGCTTTCAATAAATCTCGGATTACAACAAAGATTTCTTAGATCTGCTCTGGCTGGAAAATTCGCGTGAAGTAACAGAATTTGAAATTAGTGCTAGTATAAGCTTGAAAGAATTAAGAATGTGCAGTAAACACATATACATTGTGCTAAACCGATCTAGATAGCACAGGGATTAGATAAAACACGTGATAAGTGTTCAATAGATTAAATATAATTGTTTAATTTAGAACATTCTTTTATCGATTGTATGAATTATCTTCGAAGAGCCATGCAAACCTCTTTTTTCAAACTTGAGTCCAACTTTAAACTCGACTATGCCCCATGCTCAGTCAAGAAATGGAGATCATCACGAACTGGCTTAGAGTTGACATTGATTTCTCAAAAATCTCCTATAGTTAATGGATATTTCGCAGTTGGAACTGAAATATTAGATGATAGTGGCTGCCCACATACCTTGGAACATCTTGTTTTTATGGGCTCAAAAAAATATCCATACAAAGGCTTATTGGATCTTCTTGGAAACATGGCTTTTAGTGTTACAAATGCTTGGACGGCAACTGATCAGACAGTGTATACGTTAACGACTGCTGGATGGGACGGCTTCAGAATGCTTCTTCCAGTTTACTTGGATCATATTTTATATCCAAAGATAACTGATGCAGCTTGTTACACCGAAGTTTATCATTTAGATGGTGAGGCTAAAGATAAAGGTGTTGTCTACTCAGAAATGCAGGCTATTGAAAACCAACCTTCATTTATCCAGGGATTAACTGCTCAAAGAACTTTATACAAAAAATCTGGTTACAAATCCGAAACTGGCGGTTTAACAAAAAATCTAAGAATTTTGAAGAATGATGAAATCAGAAAGTATCATTCAGAGAATTATCGCCCAGACAACCTCTGCATTATAATTTCTGGGTCGGTAGATGAGGGTGAGCTTTTAGATGTTATGACCAGGGTCGATTCTGAATTAGATTCATTACCTGCAGTTCCTCGTAAGCGCCCTTTTCTTGATTCACCCCATGATGAACCTCTTACTACGTTGGTTAAGAAGACGGTCGAATTTCCAGATGAAGATGAATCATCTAGCGAGGTTCAATTTTCATGGATAGGACCGGATGGCAGAGATCTTGTCATGGATCAGGCTGTTGATATATTATGTAAATATTTCACCAGTACTGCTGTTTCTTTATTTAGTCAACATTTTATAGAGGTTGATGAACCTCTTGCCACTAGTTCAGATTTCTACTCGGACAGCTTCTTGAAGACGGGCATTAATATTCAATTTTCCAATGTTCCAACAAATGAAGCTGACACTTTTCCTGAAAAGGTTCTAAAGTTGATGAATGACCATTGCGATTCCAAGAAATTGGATTTCAAAAGATTGAGAGACCTTGTGGAGCAATCGAGAAGAAAATATCTTTTCTCTTCAGAAAAGTCTCCAGACAGTGCCATTAATATGGCGATATTTGAGGCCCTGTATGGAAATGCTGATGGATCCAGTCTTGAACAATGGCTAAAGGATTTGCATGAATATGATAAATTATTGACATGGAGTGTGGATAAATGGGCTCAGACTTACAAGAAATACTTTTTGAATAATAAACCTTGTATAGTTGTCGCAAAACCTTCAGCCAAGCTATATTCAAAGCTAAAACAAGAAAATGAAAAGCTAATTGGGGATCGCAGAGCTAAGCTAGGTAAGAATGGACTTAAAGACCTTGAAAGAAAATTACAGGAAGCAGAGGCAGAAAATGAAAAGCCTGTTCCTAAGAAAATAATAGATAAATTTGGACAGCCAAATCCTTCAAAAATCGAGTTTATTAAAACAACACCTATAGCTGCAGGTCTCAATAAGGATTTGGTAAATGACTCTTCTTCCTCTGTTGTGCAGGACATTCTTGGTGATCAACCTGCAAATTTCCCATTGTATGTCCATATGGAGAATATCGAATCAAACTTTGCTATCATAAACATATTATTCTCATCTGAGGTTATTGATAAAAAGTATTTGCCATACTCGAACATTCTAAGGAATTTACTAAGCTTTCCTTTACGCAACGACGATGGTACATTAACGCCATACGATGAACTCATAAAGCAGATAAATCAGGATATGCTTGGTTGTGTATTTTCATCGTCCTTCCAGGGATCATTTGCCGAATTGTTTAGCTTGAAAATGACTATCCCCGCAGAAAATTACGTAAAGGCCATTGACTGGTGTTACAAGCTTTTATTCAAAACCGAGTTTGATAAAAAGCGTATTTTAATTACATTGCGAAATGCAATAAATAGATTGCCTGAAGTTAAAAGAAGTGGAACAGTGATGCTTGGTTCGTTAATGAACAAGGTTTTATTTACAGACAGATCTTTGCGAAAAGCTAACGATGTTTATCAAAATCAACAATTTTTTAGGGATCTTCTTAAGCAGATCGAAACCGACGAGGGATTTGAGAAACTAGTAAGTATCTTGGAGAAAGTTAGGTCCCAAATGTTTGACCTTGCAAATATGAGAGTGTTTGTGGTTTTGGATCATACTAAGATCGAACATCCACTTTCTTCATGGGAAAGCTTTATCAAGAAGGTAGAAGAAAAGAAGGGCCTACCAGGTAAACTTGTTCCACTGCCATTGACCTCAAATGTACTATCTTTGGATGGACTTAACAAAGAAAAAAAATGTTTCATTGTCACAACACCTGGATCTGATTCCAGTTACATGTATTTACAAACGAAGGTGCCATTTGAATATGATAGTAAGGATGCATTCAAAATCATTCTTGGGGCTGAGTTTTTCCAATGTGTCGAAGGTCCTTTCTGGAAAGCCATAAGAGGAACGGGTCTAGCATATGGAGCAAACATGTACAAGAATTTTGAAACAGGACAGTTGACATTTAGCATTTACCGAGGTGTAGATACCCAAAAATGCTATGAAGCGGCTAGGAAAGTTGTCAGCGATTATTCCAACGGTGCACTTGCCATAAACGATGAAATGAAACGTGCAGCAGTATCGTCTGTTGTTAACATGTTAACAAATGGTCAATCAAATTACTTTGAAGCCGCAACAGCAGAATTCTTTAACATAAATTTATCCAGAAGAGGTCAAGACTACAGTAAACGGTTGATGAATGAAATTTCAAGTATCAGCACAGACGACTTGCTATACATTTTCAACAAGTACTTCATTCCTGTATTTGATCCTTCTAGATCTATATGCTTTATTAGTTGCAATCCAGCTCAAGAAGAGAGCACAACTAAATACTTCAAGAATATTGGTTACAAGGTTTTTGTTGAGCATGTTTCACCCTCGGATGAAGACAATGTGGATGTGACTGAAGAGTCAAAATTATAGTCGTTGACTTTATATATGTACTGGAATGTGTATAAATATAACATTATAAATAAACTCGTTGAGGATCACGCTTTTTTGTCAGAGATGGAGGCATCCACTGTCAATCCAGCAGCCTCGCCTATGCTTTTTCTAGTTCTATCGTAATACGAGTTTACCCGTTTAATATTTTCTTCCTTAAGCTTCTGTGACTTCTTAATTAGCTCTTCGGTTGAAAAGGCTAGCTCCGCTTGCTTACTATATACCCTGGGTAATCTATTTTTTTCAAGACCAAGAATATATCCGCTGGATCTTTTGAATGTCGAGGGCATGAAAATAGCATAAGCAGTAATTCCGCAAGCAATAGGCACAATTCCTTTAAATATAAAGTTTGATCTTCTAGTGAAAACAACACCAGTAAGAATTCCTGTTAAGATATATAAGGTATTTGGCCATAAAGTTTCCTGTTTATCATGAAGGCTCGATAATGTGCGCATTGTCTGCCTTTCGTTCCTAAAATATTTATCTGTCTGTTCAATATACGTCTTCCTTAAAGCCGAAAATGCTTTGTCAAGATAAATCCTCGTGATTCTAGTGCATTTTTCAAGGACCGATTGTTTAGGCGCATTTTTAATCAGCATCAGCTTTTCCAATTCTGAACTTTCTTTCAACGGGTTTCCTGGTGCAATATCTCCTGTGTTATCAGCATAAAAATCTCGTTTACTATCGTTAAGGAGAGGCTTTTTCATAGAAAAGCATACAATGCCTGAAATAGCAACAGGTATCCCGATTCTGAATATACCTATCATCGTGAATCAAAATAAGTTTCCCAATTTTCTTCTTAGTACAGCCGAAGTTAAGCCACGTATATGTAAAAGCATTGCTTTACAGATGGTGTCGGGTATTCTTGAATGAAATTTGTCAGAATTAAGCGTCTGCGCGAATCGTCTTCCCATGAAAACATTTTACCTATTAAACACTCTTTTATCTCAAACTACCTTATTTTAGTTTTTTTCTTTCATTGAGGGGGAAAACTTACTATTTCCTAGCCAACATCACAAACAATTCTATGGCCATTAGAAAACAATCGTTATCTCTGATGGCAACCCCTCCGAAAATTCCAATGTTTCAAACACTGCCTCAATTCCCGAAGTTCCTCTATGAAAAAGCTACTCTTTCCCCGCAACAATAAAACGTGGCTGTGCTGAAGCGAAGGAGCAAGATAAAAGCTCGAAGTTTTCACTTTTATTTCTCCTGTTTGCATTACATTCACATAACATTGAAACATTGATCCCAATTTAAAGCATAGTAGTAGCTTTCTTATTAAGGAGCAAAATGTTTGATCAATTAAAATTGAGATTGAGCTCTAGTGGTACTATTTGTGGAGCTAATCCTGCAATTGGGAATGAAGCTAAGCCGACAATCAAGCAAATTTATGAGAGTAGGCAAAACTTTGGAGTGAATTTTGGTTCCCTATTTGTCTTGGAGAAGTATATATATGGCGATATGTTTATTGAAAATACCGATGTTGAACTTGATGCCATTAGGAAATGTGTGAAGTCAAAAGGATTGGAATGGACTCGTCAGAAGCTAGAAAATCATTGGAATCGATATTGTACGGATGAAGATTGGGAATGGCTTAAAAACAAAGGGGTTCAGTCAATTAGGATCCCTATTGGTTATTGGATGGTTGATGGTGGAAGATTTGCTCAAGGAACATCTTTTGATTCGGTGAAAAGTGTGTACAAGAATGCATGGACTATTTTTATTGAGAAATACATAAAAAAGGCAGCACAGTACCATATATCCATCTTAGTTGATTTGCATGCATTAGAAAATGGTGCCAACACAGGACAGCATAGTGGTGAGACCTTTTCAGAACCTGGCTTTTGGAAGGATGTCAAAAGTATTGATCACACATGTCAATTACTTCAGTTCTTATCTTCATCAATTGACAAATACGACAACATCAGTGCATTGCAAATAGTCAATGAGGCCCCATTTGATAACGAAGCAAAATACCAAAAGAAGTATTACACAAGAGCTATCAATTGTATACGCCAATCTAATAAAAGCATTCCGATCGTCATTAGCGATGGGTGGTGGCCACAACAGTTTGCAGATTGGGCTTTAGAAAAGGGAGGTGCAAAACTTGGCCTCATTATTGATGATCATGTTTATCGATGCTTCTCGGAAGATGATAAGAACAAATCTGCTGATCAAATAATTTCTGATCTTGAAAATACAGTAATTAGCGGTGATGCTCCGCAGAAAGCGGATTTTATTGTTGGTGAATATTCATGTGTTCTTGATGGAAAGACGTGGGAAAAGACTCAAGGGAACAGATCTGAAAAAGTAAGAGAATTTGGTAATAAAGAAGTAGAATTATTCCAGAAGAGAGCTTGTGCTGGTTATTATTTTTGGTGTTATAAATTTCAGTATGGCGATGGCGGTGAATGGGGATTTAGGCCAATGATAGATTCCGGATCTATTCCTACTAGGAACACCGAGCCAAAACAGCCTTCGGATTCTGAATTCAAAAAATATCTCCATGATTTTTTAAAAGGACACGAGGATTATTGGAATTCGCAAAATCCAAATGAGCAATATGAACACTGGAGGTATCAGGATGGCTTCACGACAGCATGGAATGATTCTCTCGAATTTTCAAAATTTGATAATTCTAGAATTGGTAGGGTTAACAGTTGGAAAGCTGCAAGAAGAGCACAGTATGTCCATAATAAAGGAGAAAGTCGATTTCTTTGGGAATGGGAGCAAGGCTTTGATAAGGCTTTGGAAGTATTTCAAAACTTATAGTTACAGCTACAAAATAGCTTGATTATTGTTATTTTTCTTTATTCGGCAACTCATTACATTTGTATGCATTTCAATGAAATAATAAGCATTTTTTTCACTGCCCATCGGCGTCTATGATAGGGTAAACATTTCTGGTGTTGTAGTAAAATGACCTCCATTCTGCCAATACATCACCATCCGGTTGAAGGTCCCCCTTTTCAACCAAAGTATTAATCTTCTTACAGCATCTCAAAATGGCTTTAATAGTGTCATTCCTCTTCTCAATATCCTGCTTTGGTGCTTCGGCCCTTTTCTTTTTAAAGAGCTTTTTGCTGCATACATGAATAAACGAGTCTAGGAGATCTGGGCTTGAAAAGATTTCTGGATGTAAAGCAATGATCTTTAGCACGATTAGCAAACACAAAAATATTATTGTTGGATCATCCTTAAACGAACATTTGACAATTTTCATGAACAAGGTATCGTAATCAACATCAAATAAAATTTTCAAGTTCAAATTGCCCTCAATAGCCGTGAGGGTTGAATAGATAAGCTCATAAATTTGCTTTCTGCTCTCTAACCCATCATCAAGTTTGTGCTTAAATGGTCCTATTTTGACAACCTTTATGTACTCCTTCTTTTGTATTAGTTCACTTTCCAATATCCTTGGAAGAAGCTTTGAGACCATAGGTAGGCCAACAGAAGGTCTCTTATACACGGCAGTAATCAAAGTTGCCAAACCGATTTTCTTGAGTTCTAGATTTGAGCTAAAAATAAAGTTTTCGGAGGTAGCCTCTTCAAGGTACTTTCCCAAAAGGGCAGCATTGTGCTCCAAAAAAGTACTCCTATCTAGACATAACTTCAAAGCCAATGTCAGGGATACTTTGACTTTTATAGAAGACTCTCCACTAAGTTCGTCATAAAACATTCGCACAATTTCTTCATTGGATAAAGCCAAATTTGCGAAACACTTAGAGGCAGCTTGACATTCAACTTCTTCATCCTTACCAAATTTTAAATTCATTGTTGATTCAATACTCAACAGAGTATCAAATAGATACTTTATCGTGCGATCATTGAGTTGAGCGCATTCCAAAACTTCACCCAAGCAATTTAACATATGAACGTGGTCATACTTTTCATTCGTGAAATTCTCAACAAGAAATGGTAAGCAACCTTCTAAATTTGACTTTACAATTTCGGCAGTAGCATGAACGGCCGCCTCACTTATTTTAGTATCTGGATCTCCAAAAAGTTTAAAGAACATAGTCAAATCTGGATGCAGTTCCATAGATTTAGAGGCCTGTTCTAAGAACGTCAAAGAAAATAAAATATCCTTCCCGCAACTAAGGTTCTTTTCAACGTTATCTATGGAGTCCAAGCCTCCGGATGCCACATAGACAATTGCCAATAACCTTGAAACATATGGATCTGAACGACTTCCACTTTTAGAGATTGCATCAATCATCTTTTTTGGCTCAGTCTGTTTTAAAATCGCCCTTGCATATTGCGTTAATGTGGCATTATCAAAGTTATTAATTTTTGAGAAACGGACCAAAAGACTTGTAAAGGTATCCGATAACGAACAGTCAGTAGTATTCAATATATGAGTTAAAATTTTGGCGCACAAAATAGAATTGCTAGCCTCCATTGTATACGATGTGCAAAGATCAGCCAGCTCTTCCGATAATTTCTTTTTTTCTGGTATATTTAAAATGTTAGCTTCCATCATTGCCAATAATGTTTTTAAAGACTGTGTTCTAAATTCAGAAGTTGTAATGTATTCGACAAGACGATTGATGATTCTTTCAGTCCACTCATGCTTTACCAATTTGACAACCTTTTCCGAATGGACCAATTCGGCGATGCATCTCATATCTGTCAGAATTAAAAATTCCAATGAAATTGTATCCGAAAAGACTTCAAGAGACTTTAAAAGTACTTTGTCTTCGTCTAAAACATATATAACCAGATTCGACAGGCAGCTAAGACACTGCTTTCTAATCTCTGTTGAATAATTTTTATTCAGAGTTTTGTCAATAAGCAAATGATCGAATGATTTTTCAAAAACCGCAAGGATATTACCTGATGGCTTATCTCTTGTAACATAATCAGATAATATCTTGTCAAGAAGAAATAGCCCCTGGGTTATTAACTCATGATTAGATGATTCTGCTGATGCGTGTATATTTTCAATCATAATTTCAAAGCCGGCACCAAGATTGTTCAAAGAATTATATAGTAGCAAAGTTGAATAAAGCCTTAGTAATTCAGGTGATGGGGGTCCATTCCTTAATTTATTAAGAGCCGTTAAAATTTCAGGAATCCAATTTTTATTTAGTCCTTCGACGGCACAAGATAGCTGTGTAATAAATTCGTATAGAAGAGTTAATTTTTCAGAATGACGAGGAGTCAATATTCCAACGTAAAACTTGCACAAGTTGTCGGCATTCAATTCCAATTCGGTACGAGGATCATCATCAGTTTTCATGCTTACGTCAGAACCTCTTCTTGCAATTGCAGATTGTCTCAAAGAATTCATTGATTTTAAAGTGTAAAATGGACCGTTTTTGTTTGTAGCTTTGAAAAGTTCTACAAAGCAGTTCAAGATCTCAGTCAAAGATGTGCTATTGGATTCAGAAAGCTCGAGTGTAAGTTGCTTCAAGGTAAATCGATAAACAGAAGGAAGCTTTGTGGGAAGTTTCTGGATAATAATCTTAATTAGTGCAGCAGCATCCTTTCTGAGCATCCATGAATTACTACTACCATATTCATCACACTCTTCTTCCTGCTCGTACTGTTCTTCTTCTGATGTATATTCAACATATTCATTATCGGTTTCCTCCTCTGCGTTATTATCACTAATAACATCGTTATCCCACTCAGAACTATTTTCCGAATACGGATCATATGTCAAAAATAATCGACACGCATTTAATACTTCATCCGAATATTGTGATGTAATTTTAGAAGAAACGTTGGCAAAAGTGGTATACAAACATGTAAATGCTTCAGATCTAATTATGTCAATATCTTGTTGAACATCGAAGTCATCATCCGGTTTGTTTAATGTGTCCAACCTTAAAGCGTTCATTATATAAGGTTTGATCTTTGAATAAATGTCCATTATTACGGCCGGATTTGATTTTATCAAGGCGGCAGAAATGGAAAGATAAACAGCCTCATACTTAATTTCATCAGATGATTGCACTTGTTCCAAAGCGAGATTCAATATCAAATCCAAGATGGATGATGACATCAATCCTCTTGAAAGTATTGCTAAAGCAGAAACAGATTTCTTTGCAATAATTGCATCAGCATGGAATGAAGCATAAACTAGCATCGTAGAACTCTTTGACAATTGCTGACTAGTAAAATACTTACCCAAATACTCCAAAATGTCGGTTAAAATTTCAATGTAATCAATAGCATTGCAAAAAATATCTTGATCTTGCAAAATAATATCCAAAGTGCCTTTGACTATACTTCTTCCAACTGAATCATCAGGAGTAAGATTTTTCAATATGTTGTGAATTGCCATAGTGTATATTGATGATGTAATTGAAATCTGATTGGGCTTTTTGGAGGACAACTTATTCAAAATGGAAACCACATAACCACTTAATCTTGGAGATAGAGATTCAAAGCATTTCAAAGCTTGACTTCGAACTTCCGCAAATTCATCGTCAAGACATCTGAGCAAACAATCAGCAAACTGATTCTTATCTTCAGAAGTATATTTTGATTCAGGACTTTCCAATTCCTTCTCCAAGTCATTTAATGCCATAAACCTGAGATCAGGGTCTGTGTCCCTAGTTTGGGTGAATAGATCGTGAAGATAGTACCTCATTACAAATCAAATGGAAGTTCACAACGCAAACAATTGAGTAATAATCAACCCAAAATTTATAAACTTCCTGTTATTGCCAAATTTCAAGAAAAAACGTTCAAAGTGATTGCTGATATATATTATTGTTCACAAGATTAAAGTGTTAGCATAGCATCTTTATGAGCGAATTGAAGATCTTTAATTCGGTCATGCATCTCTTTACTGTGAACGGACAATGTAAAAAAAATAAAAGCAAAAAAGGTATATAAATTGGAAATACAAAATGAGCGGGAAAAAAAATATAATTTCCTAACGATCTCTATCATAACTAACATTCATCCTCATACGAAACATAATATCTTTGAAACGAGCAATGTAATAGAACGATGAAAAAAAAAGAGAATTTGAAGAAAGAAACCAGACTTAGACGTATTAAAAAAAGGCAAGCAATCGTAATTTTGTCAGAAGAAAAATAGAAAAAGGGAATATGAAGTAGCCAAATCCTTTTGGGGATGGGAATAGCAAATGAAGCTACTGCTCAAATGAAAGACATAGTGTTGAATCTTTGGAATAAGTTTCCACAACCAGCCATCTCATTCTGCTGCTCTGCTTTCGACATCCATGAGGTAAGATTCCGAATTCTTCTGGTAGATGATGGATGCGTGCTAATGAACTCAGGAACCGAACCTCCATTCTGTTTTTCAAAATCAATCATTCTGGACCAGAAGCCTGGCGCCTTTTTGGGGTTAAAGCAAGCAGATGACATAACCATCAAGCCAATATAGTCTGCCTCAGTTTCCATCTCCCTTGAAGATGGTCTTTCTAGTCCTAAACTAACAATCAAGCTTCCAAGATTGTTAGAACCAAACATAGAGTATGAAATTAAATTCAAGGTAATGTAAAACGGTGATTTTGTTATTTTTTCTCCAATGTGGTGTGCAAGTTGATGACCTAATTCATGAGATAGGACAGTGGCCAAACCATCATCATTAGCACATAATGGTAGAATTGACCTGAAAACGAAAACCTTACCGTCTCCAATAACGAACGCATTAGGTGTCTCGCGTCTCATTGCAACATCATCAATAACATGTATCTTCCAGTCAGTGACTGGAATACTTTTAGTGTGCATGTCTTCAAATAGATTTTGTTCTTCTCCTGTCTCTGGGTCATGATAATGCTGCGCAGCATATATCAACCTTTTCATAACGTTTTTCACCTTTATTGAAGTAAGACTATTGTCAGGAAGGACATAATTTCCATATTCCGCCATGATTGACTTATATGACATTTGTCCCACTTTATTTTCTAGCCATTGTGGACATAACATTAAACGTTTTCTTTTGGTCACTGGCGCCTTTTCAATATGTGTGAAACCAATAAATAAAAGAACAGCTGCACCAATAGTGAAATATCTACTGGAATACCAGGCATTAAACGGAAACCTTGGACCCGTGCTTTTCCCGTCAAAGTAAACATAGCTAGTATACAATCTTCGAGAATTGTTTCCATAAAAGTATGAATAATTTGATTTGATACCAGCCTTGTATTTTAGTTGTGTGAATACACCTTTAAAAGCAGCATTTTGCGGATGCTTGTACTTGGGAAAAGCCCTAAGTGATGAGAGTCTGAAAAGCATAGTGAAGATAAGAACTTGCCAATTGATGAATATTAAAAAAAAGCCTAGATATAAAAGATAACAAGTTTCAAGATGAAGCAAAGGTTATTTGATCAGATAGAGGTACTGTACTTGCTTAAAGTTCAATACCCTCCTGCTTATTCTGCCTGTAGCAATTGATTGAAATTTTGAAGTTGCTGCTGATCTTGATGAAGGAAGGCTGTGCAACTTTCCGGAGTGAAAAAAAAAAAGGTTGTGTGTGAAAGGGTGCACAAAAAGAGAGCAAAAATGAAGCTGAATGAATCTAAAATAGAAGGAAGAAGCATAGACAATGTGAAATATTGTGAAGTGTATTGTATTCCGCTGATTATTCACGGAGTCGCATATTGTACAGTCAGATGACTGGTGATACAGATGAAAAGATTAAAGGTGACCTGTCTGATGAATCAACAGCAAATGTCAAAGCCCTTTTCTATGGAGTAGGGGCAGCAACTGCCATCATATATGGGCATAAATTTTACAAGCGAATATTATGTCGAATACCCACATCCTTAGATATCCCCAAAAAGACTTACAGACATCGGTATTTGTATGGAAAAGTGACATCTGTAGGAGATGGTGACAATTTTAGATTTTATCATTTGCCTGGTGGATATAGAGGTGGATGGGGGTGGCTCAGAAAAATTCCCGAGGTGAACAAATTTAGGGAACTTAAAGGTCAGACAATCCACGTTAGACTTTGTGGTGTAGATGCACCTGAAAGGGCACACTTTGGAAATCCCGCACAACCTTTTGGGGATGAAGCCTTGTATTGGCTAAGATCATACATATTAGGAAAAAAGGTTTATGTAAAGCCGCTGCGTATGGATCAGTACAAAAGAACAGTATCCAAGGTCGAAGTATTGAAATGGAATGGCTACAGGGATGTCAGTGCAGAAATGATCAAAGCAGGGTTTGGTACTGTTTACGAAGCAAAGGTTGGTGCGGAATTTGATGGAAAAGAGATGATTTATAGACATTATGAAAAGAAAGCTAAAAGGCATCGCTTGGGAATATGGAGCATTCCGGCAAGACGGAGAATGACTCCACGACAATACAAAAATAAATATTCATGATAATCAAATATAGTATTCAAGGGCAGAATAGTTACTTCACTCCGTGAAAAAAAAAAATGGAAAAAGGATAGTAGCCATTTCTTAGCATTTAACATAAATACCTCTTCTCATTTCAGACTCACGTTGCTCGAACATGACCTGAACTGCAATTCCAAGGCATATACATGCGATCACGAAGAATCCAAGTCCATGCTGCGTTGTTAACATGTCATTAAGTAATTGTTTTGAACCTTCCTTTCCTAAGCAGAAGCCATAAATGTTTGCAAGCATCATCAACCAGATATTTCCAACAGCTCCAAGACCGCACACAAATCTGTACCATGACTTTCCTCTATAAGGATTGAATAATTTTGTAAGAATAATTTCAGGAAGCAAGAACACAACGATTAGCCATCCCCAAATTAAAAGTCGAAGCTCGATATCATGCCAGATAGCAACAAATGAGAAGACGGCCAATGATGCCAAAATTCTGTTATGTGATCCTCCAAGAGGTATGTAAATGTATTTGATAATCCATTTATTATATGATCTGTGCCATGCCCTCCAAAACTGAAGGGCAGAATAATTGTTATCAACACAACGAATCATATTTTCAGGTGGATCGATACCGTCACACAACGCCCAAAATCTGAAAATCCTCCACGGAATTAGCAACTTTAACCAAATAATATTTAAGTTGAAGAGACCAATCATAGATATTTCGAAAGGAGTATCGCCTCTCCAAGCATGGGCCTTTGACACTGCCACAACATAAAGATAATGAAGAATGACCTCCATCATTAAGATACATCCAAGAAGTCTAATGCCATACAGTGCCGTGCGTTTCCAAGTCACTGATGGGAGTGTGTGTCTTGATTGGAAGAGGTAATCATTAAATGTGATGATAGGACCGGCAATGAAAAGCGGTGTGTAAAAGCAGTATGCCAGGTAGTTAGAAAAAGAATAATCAGAAATAGGGAATGGTGCATCCATCCGGCGTCTATCATTAACGAGCATTTCGTCAATCATTTGAGCTTCTGCAGTTGTTTCAGCGTTGATGCTCTCTTTGTTCTCAAGGCTTTTATCATTTAACGGAATTTCTTCTGTCTCATCGCTGAGTTTTGCTTTATGCGACTGGAGAGCAACGGATGCAACTCCCTCTGATATATCATTCATTCGTTTAATATAATCCAAGTTGAAACTAAGCATTTTGAGTAATGTAAAATTAAAGAACACATCCCATCTTGCAACAAGTCCCGTAAAAGAATCCATAAAGGAAAGGGGAGACCACAATTGGCCGAATCTAACTAACCTATATTTGTCGTTTATAAATAGTGTAGAAACACCGTATATCCACAAAAGAATAATGCCAAGCCTATGACTTTTCTTGGCCACTTTTCCTAAGAAGAATTCAATTGTCACATGAAACAATATCTTTAAGCAATTGAATCCGTGAATTGCAAACAAGAATATCAATCCACAAATAAGATCAAAGCTCGTCCGGCTTGTTCTATGTATGCAATTCACCAAGTGTCTTGAGCCGCAATGTAAAATTAGCAATGCTGCAATCTGAACCAAATTATCTCTGAAGAACCGATATTGAGAATCCGAATTATCAACTTTTCTGCCAAAGATCCATCCTTTACTGAGAATTCCTTGATAGATTGGGTAATTTGGATTTGTCTCATTACTAGCAGTCATACCAGCCCTTATCATCAACGGCACAACAATTGCAAAGCATACATAGTAAATACGAAATTCAAGAGTATTCCAGCGTGATGGAGTGGCCGATTTGATAATCTGTTGTCTGTGTTTCGGATCTTTCGAAGGTCCCAAGCGATAGTCCAATGCCTCGAGCGATAAAAAGTATGAAATGCTCGACCAATTCATTTTGTAAGACAGGAAAGCATAAAAGAACAGTGATTCAATATCTAAGATAATCCTCCTGCTTCTTCCCACACGATTAAGCAGCAGACAGACCACAAAAGCAATAGTCTGTTTATTGTTGGAGTTGTTGATTGGGGATCGAATTTGCTTCCAGAGTATGGCAAGAATTTCATCAACATTGAATAAGAAAACGCGGGAAAAAAAAATGGAGTGTGCATAGTATCATTCAGCAAATATTGTTGGCTTCGCCCTATAATCGATCTACACGTAATTTTCTCCACACCGAGTATCTGCTGGATTTGTCTCAATCTTGAACATTGGCAAAAATTATGATAAAAAAAAATAAGAGTAGTAGTTTTAAAGAATGTTTTAGAATTATCTGAATTTATCTGAACATTGTCTGCTGTTTTGAACTAGGCCGAATCACTTACTGGGAATGACCAATCCAAAAAAGCCTGAAGAGTTTGAAAGGCGGCCAAACCCTCCTGGTTGGGTGCAGCCTAAGGCACCGTATAATCCCTATGATCCGACAGATGTACGTCCATCAGAAGGATACCCTAGTGAATTTGATCCCCCTTCTTCGGTGAAACGTAATTCTGGGGCACCTGTACAAGATTTGACTGATTATGAAAAACTCAGGGTTGATATGAAGAGACTAAAGTACTATCCACGCCCACCTTCAGAACTTTATCCAGGAAGGCACAAAGTTTTAAGACGAATTAATCATAAGTCTTCATTTGTAAGAGGTTCCGAGATCACGGCAAAAGTATCTATTTACTTCTTAATTGCGTTCGGCGTCTTTTTTTATAAGTGGAACGACAATGAAAATGTTTTTGCTCCCTTCCGAAGATTCCAACTACGGATAAAAGAAAAGATTCTTGGTGGACTATCCCCAGCAGATTACAACGATTTATACAACTATGATCAGACAAAATCCATACCGCAGAAACCTTTACCGTCGATCATGTATGAAGATAATGAAAAGAAGCATCTTGTTGGAGGGGATAAAACCAACAACGAATTTATCAAGGATAGATTCGGCAATAAGCATGTTGTTTATGCCGAGCATGTGACGCAGCGTCAGGAGGAGAGTATGCTGAAGGCAATGGATTTAGCTGAAAGGGAAATAGAGTTGAAAAAACTACGAAACGGGTTACATCAAACGGATGAGAGTATGTCCACAAATAGTCATGACCAGAAGAGGCCAAGTTGGAAGTTCTGGTGAAAAGAATAATATAAATGCAAGATCATTAATTCTTCATGAACAACAAACCACATATATTCCATTATTTACAGCATGTACATCCATTCTATATATATGTATATTTATTTATACGTCCATGTGACTATTATTGCATGAAAACAAATCATTCAAATTCATTGCATCTTCTATTTATCTAGCGTTCTGTATCGGTTACACCCAAAATTTTCACTTCTTCAAAGCATGCTTCATTAAGTAATCTTTAGCCTCGTTCACTTTGGTGGCTAAATAGGGAGAGCCACCCTTATCCGGATGGTTCAAAAGCATAATCCTCCTATGATTTTCCTTCAGTTTTGATTTTGTCAGCGTGCTCTCCTTTAGCTCAAGAATTCTTAAAGCCTCCTTTGTATTCATCTTCGAATCAAATCCTCCTCTAAAAAACTGCGTTCCTTTGGCACCGAAAATGTTTTTGTATGCACCAGCAACAACATAAGCCGCAGCAAAGCATCCAAGAAAAGAGACAAATGGATGTGCTGACATATAAGCAGTTGTTCTGTTAAAGTACCTCTCTGCTGCAGATTTTTGAGGCTCTGCTTTGTACTGTTGAGAAGGATGAATATATATTGTCTCACCCTTTGGGGTTTTGTTATTATTGTCCCCAGGAACGGGGAGAGTAGGAATAGTTATATTCTGCATTTTTCGTTTTCCTCCAATGGTTAAATTAGCAAAATCAATATAGATCTTTTTTGAAATCAACTTAATAGTGTCCGATTGCATGAATTCAGTCCGGAGATATCTATCATTTTTTTTTATTTTCCCCCTCCCCAATTTTTTCACATATATTTTCTTCTTTCTATTTTCAAGCATTCAGAGTTTCAAAGCCGGTAGCATCCTTACACTATATTATTTTGTTTAACCCCACCCATTTTCAAAAGATCTGCACTCAGTCGTTTCGTATTTTTTTCCTTGTTACTACAGGTGGGGGTGCCCTATGCCGACTAGGCACAATTTAAGCCGAACCAATAGGGGTTGTTCGTTATATGCTTTTTTCTCTATCAAGTGCCACATTATGGAATATTTACTAAGAATGAAAGTGTGGATGCAAGAATTATTCTAATCATATGGCCATCTTTTATTAATTGAACGTAAAAATATGGTCTCAATCGTAAATAGGAGAACGATTCGAATTGGAAAAAAATGGGGCCTTTTTTTAAAAACAGCGAATACGTCACTAACCCCACTGACCGTAAATATATCATGATGTATATAGTTCAAAAGTTTTGTTCGACTTTTTCCTTCCTGTTCATTCCTTTTGTTCCGGAGTGTACAAACAGAAAGTTTATTATGCTAGTACCTCTTCTAAAAAGAATTATTAGATTTCCTTTAAAAAGCAGAACAAACTTTCTAGTTTCCACAGCCTTTTTTACCTCTGCTAGCTCTATTTTTTATCGCTACAGTCAGAACAGAAGATTTGGTTTATCCGCAATGTCAACAAACGTTCCACAATTACCGATCTCATGGGACCATGATGCAAATACTATAAAATCAGAGACAGATCGTCTCATCAAGGAAGCTCAGGCCTTAGATGATGCTGTAGCCACAATCAAGCCGGAAGATGCTACCGTTGAAAATGTCATTATCCCTTTTGCAGATTTAGAAAATAGACATAGCGCATTAATTGGTCAGTTATCATTTTACCAGCATGTTTCTCCAGATAAGGCTATAAGGGATGCATCTAATGAAGCAGATGAAAAATTTACAAATTTCTCTATTGAGTCCGGTCTTAGAGCTGATGTCTACAAAGTTGTTCATACAGTTTATCAGAATGTGAAAAAGAATCCATCCTTAGTGAAGGATTCGGAGACAAAAAGATTCATCGAAAAATTTGATCAGCAGTACCGCAGAAACGGTCTAGGACTTCCTGCAAATAAGAGAGCAAAAGTGAAGGAATTGCAACAGAAGCTTTCGAAGCTGTCTTTAGAGTACTCTAAGAACTTAGGTGAAAACACGGAATACATTCTTTTCACAGGAGAAGAGTTGAATGGTGTTCCGGATGATGTTAAGGCCCAGTTTGCTAAAATTGAGGATAAATCAGGTGTTATCAAATACAAGATGACCTATAAATATCCTGATCTATTTCCCGTCTTAAAATTTGCCTCAAATGCATCCACTAGAAAGGCTGCTTTTGTCGGTGACCAGAATAAGGCCGCTCCAAATGCTGATATTCTTATTCAGGCAGTGAAACTTCGTGCTCAATTGGCAAAGCTTTTGGGCTATAAGAATTTCTCGGAATACATTTTGGATGATCGAATGGCTAAAACGCCTGAAACAGTTATGAACTTTTTGAACGATTTAAAGGGCAAGTTAACTCCTTTGGGAAAAAAAGAGATTACATCCTTGAAAGCCTTAAAGAGTAAAGATTTAAAGGAGAGAAATCTTGAAGACGATCAGAAGTATTATGTCTGGGATCAACGTTACTACCATACGATGATGCTAGAAAAGCAATACAAAGTTGATGAGGTAAAAATCGCAGAGTATTTCCCTATGCAACATACGATTGAGAAGATGCTTGGCATTTATGAGCACATCTTTAACTTGAAATTTGTTGAGATTACCAAGGAGAACAAGCTGTATAATACTTGGCACAAAGAAGTGAAGCAGTTTGCCGTGTGGAAGATGGATAATCAAGAAAATCCGGAATTTGCGGGTTATTTGTTTTTTGATCTTCACAGTAGACCAGGTAAATATGGTCATGCTGCAAACTTTGGCTTACGTCCCGGTTATACGGATTTGAAGACAGGAAAAAGAGTGTACCCTTCAACCGCCTTGGTTTGCAATTTCACGAGAGACACAAAAGATAAGCCGGCCCTTTTAAAGCACGATGAAGTGACCACGTTTTTCCATGAGTTGGGACATGGTATTCATGATTTATTAGGGAAGACCAAGTATTCCAGATTCAGTGGAACATCCGTTCATTGGGACTTTGTTGAAATGCCGTCTCAATTCCTTGAGAATTTCTGCTGGGACAAGAGGCTTTTAAAGCAGCTTTCTTGCCATTACGTGAGTAATGAACCACTTCCTGATGAATTGATTGATTCTTTGATACGCTCAAAGAATGTCAATGGAGCTTTATTCAACTTGAGACAGTTACACTTTGGTTTGTTCGACATGGCTTTACATACATCAACTGATGGAAATGTCGACATTAATGATCTCTGGAATGGAATGAGAGAAAGGATTGCTTTACTTAGTAACGGTGGAGTTATCACAAAGGGCTTCGGAAGTTTTGGACATTTGATGGGTGGCTATGCCTCTGGATACTATGGATATCTTTGGTCTCAAGTGTTTGCAGAAGATATTTACTACACCAAGTTTAAAAATGATCCACTAAACATAAGGAGCGGCATGGAATACAGAGATAAAATCTTAGTTAAGGGTGGCTCTGGTGATGAAATGGATTATTTAGTTGATTTACTTGGAAGAAAGCCTAATTCGGAAGCTTTCTTGAAGGAGTTGGGTATTCAAAAATGATTCCAAGTTCTTGTATTCGCTTGATTCCTTTTTCTGAAAATTGAGTGGATAAAGCTGTGGCTTTTGCTGCTCGTCTAAATAAAGTTTTCACAATACTTTGAAACTTCTATCATTATAGAAGATATGTTAGCTTTAATATATCCAAATAGCTTTAGAGAGGAACTTGTTGCTTTTAATTCTTATTTTCTTATTAATAATTATGTTTGAAAGTACAAGGCATCATCGATGTATAGTATTGCTCATTAGTGGTATAACGCTTGTAGCAACTGTTCATTGCTCATTACTGTATTTTGTATGATGCACAAAAAATGGCTGATTTTTGACTATTATCCTTTTGATCTTTCGGTCATACAAAAAAAAAAAATTAAATAAAAGATGCAGTAAATAAATGTGCTTTCAGATGCATTAATGCATTTTCTCTCCTATGCATCGGTTTACTGTAATATTTACTACAAAGTTGTAAATAGGGTGGGTATGAATCATAATCAAGCACAGGTGCGAACTTTGTATATTAGAAATCTTAATGAGAAGGTATCAAGAAATACACTTCGGACGAGTCTAACGCAATATTTCAAAAGTCATGGTTTTGAAGTGCAAGACATTAAAACGTTTACAAATATTCGTTTGCGAGGTCAAGCATTTGTGACTCTTCGGAATCACTCTGAATGCATACGGTTGATGAATATGTTGAATACTTCAATGCTTTTAGGCAAACCAGTTCAAATTCAAATGTCGCATTCTAGTAGCGATTATGCTGTGGAACAGTCTTTTAAGGCACAATTCAAAAATGAATGGAAGTCGAAATTCGATGAATATCAGACGAAAATGAAAAAGATACGTTTAAATAAAAGGCAAACATTCGATGGCCACAAAAGCCTTAAAAGAAAGTTATCTGCTGAGCAAAATGGATCGGAAGTTTCCCAGAAGAAACATAAAATTCAAAGTCCCAATATTGCAAATAAAATTCTTCTTCTAACGAACTTATCCTCGTCAGTAGCCGAATCTAGTTTGTATAAACTATTCGAAAAGTTCAAAGGTTTTCAAAATTTGTCGCTTGTGAAAATACGGCATGTTGGTTTTGTTGAGTTTAGGTCCGAAATAGAGTCTACCGAATGTCTTAAGGCCATCGGAAATAGCCTAAAAGTCGACGGGTGCGACTGCAAGTTGCATTACGCCAAAAAATGAAGGTTGCATACCCAGTTAAGTATAAAACTTAGGAAATTAAACATTAGATTAAATAAATAATGAAAAATATTGTATATTACAAGAATTCGAAAAGATACCCTACAGCTTTAGTATTTGCCCGTTAAAATTGTCCTCCATGCCGTCAAAAAACCTTCCTTCTGTTTTCCACCTTTGTCAAGATCCCCTAAAAGTCTGTTATAGTAATTTGGATTTCCTTTTGGCTCCAACAATTTCTTGTCTATTTGATAATACTTCTCCCACTTCGAATTGGCAATGTTCTTCAAAGACTTAAACTGTTGATTGAGAATATCTATTGTAAATAAGTCTTTTTGATAAGCATCGTCTTTATCTGAGGAAAGTGTTTCTTTTATTTTCGTTGCGTCGATCTTCGTAGTACTTTTAGTCGAGTTAGCATCTTTCCTTCCTTCCTTTAGGACTGATGTGGGAACAGCTATTCCTCCAATGTTGCAAAACCGTATTATTTGTGATGTTTTAAAAGTTGCATTATGTTGAATTCTATCTTTGGGAAATTTCTCCAAAAGAGAGACCAACTTTTTTGCCTCCTGACCAATTTTATTGGAAGACATCTTGTTTACACGGGGATTAAACAGTACTCTCCATGAGCCGACCATTAAAGCTTGCTTTCACAAGTGGTGATGATGGTAATTCGATCTCTTTTTTTTTCTCTCCAAAAAAAAATTGCAGCGGTTTTACGCACGTGACAACGATGAATTTCTGAAGCTTCCGTAACATAAGTCGTACTCAAAATTGTTCAATTTCGTGGGCTTTTCAAGAAACATTTTCCTATCAATATATTTGATTCTTGTTCTCACATGTGCATCCGTTATAGTAAATGGAAATATTTTATGATCTTTGTACACTGATAAAGCTTTCATGATGCATATTTTATCATCAGTATATTTTTTATCATCCTCAGAATCGCCGCCGATCAAAAGTATATCATAATCCTTCGCGATTTTTAGAAGTCTTTCCTCTTCCATCTCATCCAACTTGTATACTTCCAATTCAGAAATATACTGAAAATGAAGTGTTTTTCCAGATATGATTTTGATTTTGGGTTTTTCCATCAATGGATATTCTTTTTCCCCAATTAGGTTCTTTTTCCTAATTTCTCCCTCCAGCCTGCGTTCCATGCACTTTTTTCCCAATAGCTTAACGCCAGCTGTGTATTTAACCCCCCATTTAGTTTTTATTTGATTTTTCATAACGCTTTTTAATTCATTCTGATGGAGGTCAATTCTTTCTCCAGATAGATCGCAATTAATAAGGAATCGTTTCAAGAATTCATCATCCTGCTTTGTGTGCCTTCTATCGTTCATTATTCGGATAGGACCCCGGCATTGCTGAAAAATAAGAGGATGAGAGTTGAAAGTTGAAGCGATATCTGGCCAACCCTTAAGTTGATAATACATTTCACAAAAGTTTGATCCAATATTACATAAATATATAAATATTCTTTACAACTGAGGATATGTATGAAACTCCTTCAGAAATTTGTACTTCATTTCCCAGGTATTTATGGGAGTGAGAAATCCTTTTTTTTTCGACCAGAACAGTAAAACTTTTTCCCCTCTTTTCTATTAAGATCGTATCTAACCAGCCTAATACAATAAAGCTATATACACAGAAGTACCATACATTTCCCCCTAAATTTTAAACAAAAATGTAACCATCGCTGTTAGAAATCTCCTCTAATTAAAAAGTCATGAATCATTGAACTCCTTTGTAATTTGTGAGGTATACTCAGCGAACACCTCTTGAAATTTCTCTTTAATATTCAGACCTGACAGTTCTGTTAAAATTGTTTCTATCATGTTCTGTGAAACCTTCAATGCAAGATTTGGTTTCCCCTCTCCAAGATAATCTACCACATTTTGTCTCTTTTCCAAAGCTTTCACAATTGAGTCAATTATTTCACCTTTGATGAGGTGCTTCGAAGAATTGCGCCTTAAATTGTTCTCCACGATAAATAAAAGATCAGAGAAATACGTAAGATAATTTACCACCAAAATTCTCTCCCACATGTCCAATCTCAATGCCGGTGACATGTTTTCATTTGGAAATCCCAGGTAATCCATAATACTTTCAAGATAGGACCACATACAATCGTCCAAGTCCTGTTTCGAAAAGTATGTCGGATGTTGTGTAGGTGAGTGTGAAAAATACAAAGAACCCCAATGAGAAATTTCTAAAAATGTATTTTCTGAGCTGGAATAAATTTCCTTTGAATCAACCACCTTCGTCATTATTTTATCATTTGCTAAATTGAATGGATACATCACGAGATGAATAGTGTTTGGTCCATCATCCATGGTTCTTCTGTATATTTTTGCCAATCCTGGCAAGTCAGTTAGCTCAATAGGAAATCTGTTATCAATGTAACTTTCTGTTTCATTTGAATTTTCAACCGGTTCGTGAATCACGCTGATGTTAAAATTAAATAAATCATTCAGCCGCTCTAAATATGGTGAAATTTTGTGTAAGGCCTCGTCAAAGTCCCATGTATACTGATTTGATCCAATCAGGATAAACTCTATTGTTATATTTTGTGCAGGTTCTGTCAACAACTGTCTAATTCTGTCGTTAAAAATAAAATCCTGATGAACAAAATTGAAGTGGTTGTTTTGGTGGTAGTATACTTTAATCAAACTATCTTCCCGGTAGTGTTCTAGCTCACCTTTAAAGCAATAATCAGTCAAAAGTTGCGTCACAAAAAATGGTAGATCATTCGTTTCGACTGCACTCAAAATATAGTAGAGTTCAGCATAACTTTTTATACCATCGACGTATATAGCATTCTGGTCACTAAGAAGCAATCTGACGAATAGTGCAAAAGGAGGATATCCATCTTCTTTAAAAGTATCATAATCACCATATGTCCAATTTACATTGTAATTAAGGGCAATATGTTCTTTTTCCTTAAGTCTACCTCCAAATTGGATATTCACTGCCTCTGGTAGATCCGGGAAACGAAAATCTGGGCACGAGTAATACGATGGCACATTTATGGAAACGTCTGAAATAGGATGCTCAATAAAATGTCTTACCACCTTTTCCGGAAGGTATCTATATCTTATATATTTATTGTATGTTTTGATGAATGGATGTGTGAATATAGCATTAAAGCACAGTGCCAACAGTCCAGCTATGACTGATCCTACCAGTAGATATCTGTATTTATTTGGGTATCTTCTTCTTTCCTTAGTCTTATCGTTTAAACTAACCATCTGATACTCTATCCACGTGTATAAGAATTTTCTAATATGGTTTCTAAATACAATGAAGTTCCATATATTGTTGATTTTAAGTCGAATCGGAAGTAAAATGGAGAAACAATCAATTTTGTCGAAGAAAACGAAGACAGACACCGATGGAAAAAAAAGGATGAAAAAATCGCTTGGCGTTTCATGGATTTTTATGATACTAGGCGGACGTCCTTTTATGTTTCGGTAAAATTGCCTTTACCTCTCAGTGAGACAAGTGGTCATTATGTCTGGAAATCTACAGCCAACGAAAGCACAAATATTAAAAAATTTGGAGGCTTTTAAGAACGTGGACACTCCTGAAAAGAAAGAAGAAATTTTTGTTCATGAAGTGTACAACAAAATATCGACTCACTTTTCGCAGACGAGATATAAGCCATGGCCATTTGTTCAACAGTTTCTAAGTGAACTCCCAGATAACTTACTTGGTGTTGATGTTGGATGTGGAAATGGGAAATATTTAAGCGTGAATAAAAAATTGTATATAGTGGGATCTGATTATTCCACAGGTTTGATTCAGCAAGCTAGAATGCTGCATAAGGATGAAGAAAGCAATGATATTTTGATTGCAGATGGTTTGCAACTACCACATCCTGATGGTATATTTGACTTTGCTCTTTCCATTGCAGTAATACATCACTTTTCGACCAAGGAAAGACGAGAAAACGCCATTAAAGAGATCTTAAGAGTCTTGCGGTTTCATGGTAAGGCATTGATATACTGTTGGGCCTTGGAACAAGAACATTCTAGAAGAGGGTATCACGATGGAATGGATCAGGATGTTTTAGTTCCGTGGGTTTTGATGAAGAAACAAAAGAAGAAGAAGAAAAATAATATTTCCAGTATTGATAAAAATAAATCTGAAGCCAGTGATAAAAAGGACTGCAACACTCAAAATACAGAGAGTGGAGATAATGTTAAACCTGATACTAAGATGAGATATTATCATTTATATAAAAAAGGAGAACTCAACGAGGATTGTGCTGAGGCAGGGGGGAAAGTAGTTAATAGTGGGTACGAACGAGATAATTGGTGGACCATAGTAGAAAAGATAAAATAAGCTACAGCGATGGGAGAAAATAGTTTCCGAATACAATCAAAATTTTGCATTTCTAGCGTCGACAGAAATCGATAGCATATATAAATCGCTATAATATACACGTGAGTTCACAACATTGGAGTACCAGATATGTTGCAAAGAGCAACATGAATCCGACTCCCTGTCATTTTGATGTGGAAATGTACATTCTGGGAGGTATTAAGTATTAATGATGAGCATGTCTCGCCCTTCAATATGACTGCGTGCTTTCCGAATTTGTGCGTGCCAACGATGCTTTTCTTCTCTCGATTCTTCCTTGTTTCATCAATCTTTTCAATGCAACACTGTCCAATGGATCTAATAACTCAAATGAGCAAAGAAGTTCCTCGCTGACGCTCATGACTGCACCCCAGTTATCAAATTCTCCACAATAATTAGGCGCAGAGAAAACAGTAACAAGAGACCTGTCATTGAAAAATTCGTAGCCATCTTCAACAACCATGTGTGCCCTGCATACAAGGTCAAATTGAAAACGGTTTAAGAATTTATTAATTGCGACCTTGTTAAAGCAATAAGAGACACCACGTTCGTTATCTTCCCATTCATTTGGTTGATCAGCCGGATCTGACCAAAGAAGATCATTAAGAAGCCCAAAGTCAGGGACGTCCGTCGGCCTCTTGATATTTCTGATTTCATCGATCGAGTTTAAAACCGGAGAAAGTCCACCATGGACACAAAATATTTTTGAAGCAACTAAAGCACAAACCGGTAGTGTGTTAAATGTATCAATAAAAAGCTTCCATGTTCTGATGTTGGTTCTCCTCTTGCATTCGTCATAGAATCCGTAAGCCCTTGTAATTTGTGCACACTCGTGATTTCCACGAAGCAAGAAAAAGTTCTCCGGGTATTTAATTTTGTAGCAAAATAGAAGTAGAATTGTCTCAAGAGATTGCTTTCCCCTGTCTACATAATCCCCTAAAAATAGATAATTTGCCGAAGGAGGAAAACCACATTTGGTGAATATCCGGATCAAATCGCTATATTGACCGTGTATATCACCTACAATTTTGACGGGTGCATTTAGTTCCAACAGGGTAGGCTGGCTCAAAAAAATTTCCCTTGCAGCTGAACATATCATAGCTATTTCACTATTCTTAACACAAACAGACTTCGTTCGCTTTCCAGAGTAACCTGCATCCAACAACCTCTGAATTAAGTTTTCGATATTCAGAGGTTTTTTCTTACGCTTTCGATGTACGTTTTGAGATCCTGTACCAGTGCTATCAGCTTTTCGTAAATCCGCACCATTCATATTTTCTTTCTTGCTACCATCTTGAGATAATACAATATCTGGTATCTCCTGATTGCTTTGTGATGAGGAGTTAATTGTCAGAGGAGAGCTTGTTAATTGTTCTTGTTGTATAGAGTCGGACACATCGGATGTAGGATCCTGCGATTTAGGAACCCATTGGCCGTCTTTGAAGCGATCGTATGAGTGTGATTTCCTCGAAGAATGTGCCGTACTTGCAGAACTCCTTCTTGATATAGAAATTGCTCCGTCATCTTTGTGCTTATTAGTAGACGTTGATGAATAGGAATAGACCGATTCACCATTTGTAGTAATCGAAGCCGAGGAAGAAAAAGAAGGCATCCCAGGACGATCAATTTTGGAAGAGGTAGTGCCATCACCATTCTTGCTGATTTGTTCTGAGTCATCGTTTTCAACGCTTGTCGAGTTGCTGGTACGATGCTTTCGAGGCCGTTGCAAAGATTTTGAATGGGAACGATGGTGATGATGGTGATGATGATGATGATGATGAACAGGAGAAGCGGTTGTCTTAAGAATAGGTGACTTTGGTGGTACCTGTATCATCGAAGGAGGGAGATTGCCATTTAGTTTAGTAGAATTATCCACATCCGTTAAAATTGCAGGTCGCCCACCGTCATCGTAATTCGAGTTCATATCATCCACCCTTGTCCCATTAAGGTTATTGGTATCAGCATCTGGTGCATCGTCTGTTGCCAAAGGAAGAGAAAGCGATGAGCCTTTACGACTGAGATCAGCCGATTTTCGTGATGATGTTTGACTGATGATACTCTTAAACGAGCGTTTGCTCCTCACAGAATGCCCTGACTGGACCGAAGTACCGGTCTCTGACCTTGAAAAAGAAGACAAACTCTTTTGCTTGGAGGTTTGATTTCCCATTGCTATCGGTCACCAGAATTCACTTGATAATTGTATGGTTATATTCAGATTTAATGAAAGATATGGTATATGTGTCTTGAAACTTCAATATGGGAATGTAGCTGCACTTTAAAACAAAAGGTCATTGAGGTCCTTTTCAACGTCGAGGTTTTAATCAAGACTTACGGCGTAATAACGAAATGTATAAGTTGCTCGCTACGGTTTGAGAGTACGAGAAAAAAAGGAAGAAAAATGACAAGGTTGAAACAATAAACCCATCGACGGAATTAAAGTACAAGAAAAAAATAAAATAAAAAATCCTAAAAATAAAAGAGAGATGAGAGAGATAGTGTTCGCAGGGAGGTAATATAATAATATGAAGAAAGTCGCGATGAAACAATACCGGCTTAGGTGAATTGAATTGGGTCGCGCTAAGCAGAAGAAATTTAAATAAAAATAGCAATAAGATACTTTGTATTTTAGAAGGTTTTAGTGGTGTTAAAGTACTATTGATGAATGTCTCCAAAATATAAGGTATTTGAAGTAAAAATTAAAATTCATATATATACATACTTATCCATTTATTTATATTTATATTTATTAGATTCATCCTGAGTGTATAGAGTAAGAGACAGGCGGGGTTTTGTCCGGCGATGGCATATTCCCAATTTTTTTTTTTTTTTTTTTGCATTGAGCGTGGACCCTTCAACTAGGAAAAAAGAAAGGTTGATAAAATTTTCATTTTCCAGCGATGATATCAAAACGAATTCAAATATATAATTTATTGCTTAAGCTTTTTGTTTAAGTCAAGACCAAGAGTAATGATTCCCCACAATCTCCGAATCGTTTAATTCAATCCATCCTTGTTGTTAATTTCTGCTAAAGGGACTTGACGAGAAATGATTTCGCTATCGATAATATGGCCGCGAATGAAATGTGGGTCTAGACCGCACCGACACAGAAAAATGTAAAGAGGTGGTACCGAGAAGTGGGAAAATTTGAACTAATGACCGATAGCATGCTTAACACGATAAGAAGTATCATCTCGTTATGCCATTTTTCACGTATTTACTTTGACTATCCATATCGGAATTGTTATTATCACTCCGTAAGCCAATGGTGGATAATTTACTTATTTTGTCTATGGCCAGTCACTTCCATTTAATAATACATTACTATTGTCATCTTCTTACTGCTCCACTTCAATTATTTTTATATTTTTATTTTGTTGAGGGGGAGGGCAATTTTTTACGCATAGATAAGAGGCAAAGCCGAGAGGTTTTAAGCGCGGTAAAAAAAAATAGAGATGAAAAAACATATTTGATTCTGCGGATATCTATCATCTATCTATTTTTCTTTTTCTTCAACTTCTCTCCTTTTTCCGTTATCTCAAATACTTAGGTCGGTATCGACGCGACTGTAGCATTTTATTTCTACTGATTTATCAGATAAATCAGAGAAATATTTATGTACCCTGATCATCATCTTTCAGGGAAAGAGTAGTATTAACCCAGTTAACCGTCATCATATTTTTAATTGCTATGATATGACTCAAATATAGGTTTTCCTGATTTGCTAATATAGTGTGTGCCTTTGCTACCATGAAATACTAAACTTTTTACACATTGTATTCATTCCTCACTGTCAACTGGTAAGTACCTCAAACGTAAATTCAAAATTAATTGTTATGGAAACGCAATCATTACGATCCAACAGGCAACTCTTAGTAGTGGTAGAACTGAATCCTTAAATATGATTAATGCTATTGTCTAAAATGTATATGTTTATATCATTAGGATCTTATTGTGGTGAAAACACTTGTAATTGTAGTCTTACAAATTGTTGAGATAAAAAAGATCTGCGGCTTGGCCCGTTAACATGAAAACGAAAAAAAAAATTCGTCGAAGAAAAATAAGCCGGAAACAGTAACTATTTACCGTCGGATGAACAAAGGTAGAGTCATAAGAAATTTCTTATCTTTGAAAAATAACGAATAACTTGGAATTACTCTTTATTGTCTAATTAGTTTTTTCCAAAAATTATTAGATATGTAAAGTCAAGTCAGCTAGAATCCAAAAGTTTTTTTGTCGTATCTGTTTTCTTGTCATCACATAAGACTATGTTTTTCCTGCCTCCAGTAAATCGTTTAATCACCTTAACTGTTAATTTGTTTGCTCTTGATTGTTATACCCTGTCAAAGCCAGAACATAGATGAAAAGTGTGGAATCTTTGAAGTCAACTCAATCGATAGTTTCTGTTGATGAAGTTCAGCTAAATTCTGCCATAGCTGGGCGTAACAGAAAGATCCTTGTTGACCATCCTGTCGATAATGATGAAGCCGTAATCTTGGCATTGGGATACAAAGCAGAGTTCAAAAGAGAATTCTCACTTTGGACCATTTTTGGCGTTGCATTTTCCGTTTTAGGTTTGTTGCCTTCAATTGCTTCCACTTTATTCTATTCTCTTGCCTACGCAGGAAACGCGGGCATAACCTGGGGCTTTGCTGTTGGTATCATCTGCATCATTCCAGTGGCTTTGAATATGGCGGAGATTGCAAGTGCTTTTCCAACTTCTGGAGGTTTGTATTATGCTACCGCAATGTTATCTCCCCCAAAATATAAGGCCTTATTTTCTTGGATTGTTGGTTGGTCCAACTATTTCTATCAGGTTACTGGAGCTCCATCTGTTGGATATGGATGTGCTTCCATGGTGCTTGCCCTTGCCTCGGTGGCCAATCCAAATTACGTCTACCAAACATGGCATTGCTACTTACTTACGGTAGCAATAACTACAGTATGTGCCGTTCTGGCGTCTTTACCCACTAAATGGATTGCCGGTATCAATGCAGCCACATCTGTGTTGAATATTGTTTTTCTTTTCATTTCTTGGGTATTTATGCTTGGTGGAAATAACAGAGTTGACCAAGGTCTCCCAAAATTTAATTCTGATTCATTTGCATGGTCTTTAGATAACTTGACTGATTGGCCAGATGGAATTGCTATTCTCTTATCTTTTATGGCCGTACTATGGACGATGTGTGGTTTTGATTCACCATTTCATATCACCGAAGAGTGTTCAAATGCTCAAGTTGCAACTCCAAAGGCTATCGTCATGACAGCTACTATTGGTGGTCTTCTAGGCTTTGTATTCCAGCTTGGTATTGCATACACTATAGTCGATATAGATTCTGCTGTTAACGATGAACTAGGACAGCCATATATTTCTTATCTTAACCAGATAATGACTAGGCCACGTGTACTAGCAATAGGTTCCTTTGCCGCAATTCTTGCTTTCACCATGACATTTTCTTGTATGATTGCAGCTTCTAGAGTGCTTTTTTCTTATTCAAGAGATCAATGTTTTCCTCTTTCCAGATACTGGTGCCATGTGAATAAATACACGAAAACTCCGGTCAATGCTGTTTGGGCTAATTGGTTCATCGGTATTCTTCTACTTCTTCTAATGTTCGGTAATGTTGCGATTGATGCGATCTTCAGTGTTGGTTCTATCGCTCCCTTTGTTTCATTTAGCATTCCAACTCTCCTCAGAATAACATACGCCAGAAAATTTTTCAAACCAGGACCTTGGAATTTAGGTAAGTTTACCTATATATCCGGTTTCATTGGTTGCGCGTTTGTCTTTCTTATGATTCCGATATCTGCATTCCCTCAGTATAGAGGATCTGACAATACTCTAGATTTGATGAATTGGACATGTGTCGTATATTACGGATCTATGATGTTAGTAATAGCATGGTACTTTATTTACGCTCATAAAGTTTACAAAGGTCCAAGAAGTAACCTTGGCCTTGATACGTTTTCAGAAGAAAAGGATTCAGCATTTGATGTTGTTGCTCCTACTTCTGATATGAAGAAGGATATGTAATCTTTCGCAACAATACTACTATACTTTCCCTTAATCCAGACAAAGTGAAAATTATGAATTAGTAATTTATTGAGAAAAATAGTATTTAATAGTCCAATAGTATGAGATCATTGAGCCATCGCCGAAATCTTATCACAGGATCCCCCTCGGAAAAGTATGTTTTTAAACATTCTAATTTTTATCATTTCTTTTCTATTCTTACAATTATTTTTTATTTCATTATGTTCAATAAAGGCTTTTGTTGTTTTGCAATAGAACTAACAAGTATATATGCGTCGCATGAGTGCTTAAATGTTATACATTCTTTTTACCTGATACTTTAATTGAACGATTTCGGCTAACTAAAAGATTCAACTTTTAAAAAAAATCTAAGGGTGAAATGATATAATATTGTCTCTTGTTTGTAAATATGGCATCACTTTTTGTGCTGTATATTTTAATAAAGAAGAAGAAGAAATCGTATACGTAAAAGGGAATAACGCATAAAATATATAAAAGCAATATATAAAATATGGAATTGCTAATTCTTAATTACCCGTGAACTTTATCAGTGTGGAGCTTTTTCGGAAATCCCGAAAGGTAGAGAAGCTGCTGATTTTAAAGTCAAATAATATATCAATTGTGAAATATTATGAAGTTTTATGAATTACCGCCTTAAATTCTTCAGTTAATATAAGTTCACTTAATTATTCACATACGTTTGCCTGGTACTCAATTTATGGTAATTCAAGTTGACACCATCGATGAGCATAAATTGTTGGAGTTAGAAGAAACAGCATGAGTTACTTCGGATTATAGCCGCCTGGAATTTTCTTCGGTAAAATTAATAAAAACTTTGTAATCAAAGATACTCGGACTATATAAGAGCTGTTCCCAAAAATGCGTAGGTACGAATATGTCTAATAGTATGATATTAGTGTCTTTAGTATCTTACCAATTGTGCATGTATCATCATAAAGAAAAATGAATTTACTTCCTTGACTCCGTCCTAGTCAAGTGGAGTGGAACTAGATGTATTGTAAAATATGCTATTGTGTGTTTCCCTTCGTAGAAGAAACAAGTTATATAAAGAAGTAAGGTAAAGTAAAGGAAAATAAAGTGAGGTAATCGTGCATAATATAAAAAAATGATTTAATTCTCAGAAGCAAAATTATGATAGTGCATAATTATTTTTCTGCTGATTTCCTAACGTATACAGTTCGTTCATCTTATCCAATATTATTCTAAATCTTCGTTACTTTAGAATAAGTTCAGATTTCAAACAAATAATTCTAATGACATATAATAATAGATGGCCTAATTCTAGGTAATATTCTCATATGTCTGATATGAAGTGAATCTTCAGCTGAAACCAAGAGTAACCTTCGGGTTCTCGCTGGATTACAAACGTGTTCGTAAGGACCCTATTTTGTTATG
>ERZ746981.249-NODE-249-length-32217-cov-679.993435_pt1 | contig 32217 bp, 30 predicted proteins | sample MGYA00374948_ERZ746981 | MGnify/ENA primary metagenome ERZ746981 (study PRJEB28757, sample SAMN06711160) | food metagenome | host: microorganism | place: China:Harbin | collected 2017-01-30 | study: EMG produced TPA metagenomics assembly of the Analysis of...
CACGCCCCTTACGCCGCATGGGTGTGGTCATGCCCGTCATGGTCATGTCCGCCATGGTCATGTCCGCCATGGTCATGCCCGTCCGGGCCATGGTCATGGCCATCGTGGCTGTGGCGGTGGTGCAGGTCGGGATAATGGGGGTGGCGGTGCACCAGGCGGGTATGCACATGGTAGTGCGTGTGCGGCTCCCCCGGCGGGTCGTCGTGGGTGTGGGTGTGCTGGTGGTGCCCGTCATGCACATGGCGGTGGGTGTGGGCCATTTCCTCGTGAATGTGTTCATGGTCGTGGCGCTCGCTCAGGTGCAGCCACAGGCCGATGCCCATCAGCCCCCCCGCCACCGCCAGCCGCGCCGCGTCATGCACGCCAAACACCACAAGCGACACCACCGCCCCCACAAACGGCGCCAGCGCGAAATACGCCCCCGTGCGTGCCGCCCCCAGATGGCGCAGCCCCAGCATGAAGGCCACAAGGCTGATCCCGTACCCCGCGAACCCCACCGCCATGGCCCCCGCCACCAGTACCGGCCCCGGCAGGCCCGCATGCATGAACACCAGCGCCAGCGCCATGTTCACGCCCCCCGCCACCAGCCCCTTGAGCATGGCGATGCGCACCGGGTCCACCGCCGAAAGCCGCCCGCTCAGGTTATTGTCAATGCCCCAGCACACGCATGCCGCCACGATATACAGCGCCCCGGGCGAAAGGGTGGCCCGCCCCTGCCATGACAGCACGACCGCGCCCGCCACGATGCATACCGCGCCCAGCAGCAGCCTGCGGTCCACATTTTCACGGAACACCACCCATGCAATCAGCAGGGTGGCAATGCTTTCCACATTCAGCAGCAGCGAGGCCCCGGCCGCATCCGTGCGCGCAAGCCCCAGCATGAGCAGCAGCGGCCCCGCCACCCCGCCGGTGGCGATCACCCCCAGCAGCCACGGCAGGTCACGCCGCGCCAGCGGGGCTTCATCATGCGTGGGCAGCCGCAGGGCCGCGCGCGCGCCCAGCACCACCGCCAGCCCCAGGCCGGAACCAAGATAGAGCAGCCCCGCCGCCATCTGGGCCGGCATGCCCCCCAGCAGCAGCTTGGCAAAGGGCGTGCTGACACCAAACAGCACGGCGGAAAGCAGGGCGAGGCCAAGGCCGGTCTTGTTCATGCCGCCACCCTATCATGTCCGGCACGGCGCTGCCATTGCCATGCGGCACGCACGGGGCATGGCCGGGCCACCACTGCGGATGCTCCCGCGCCGGCCCGGCATGGAGCCCACCATGCCGGCACCGTTACCGGCACGGTCATTCCATCAGCAAACGGGCATGACCATGACGTTAAGGACAGGCCCCGCGCGGCCGCGACCAGCGCATGCGCCATGCCCGGCCCGTGCCCGGCCACGCCCTGCCGGAATCCCATGATGGCCCGCAACACCCCCCGTCCGGCGCGGCCTGCCGCTGTTCCCGCGCCCGCCTCACCATTGATCATGCAGCACATCCAGCGCGCGGTGCAGGGTGCGCAGGCGGGTGCCGGGCTGTTCATCCATGCCGCACACCGCGCATACCACCTGCCAGCGCGCGGGCGTAAGCAGGGCATGCGCGCGGTCCAGGCGACGGCGGGCCTGCATGCTGGCCTCGGCATCCTCCAGGCTGGCCCCGCCGCCCGCGCCGGTATGGGGGGTATAACACTGCACCAGCCGCCCGGCCCGCACCGCGCGCCGCCATGTGGCGCGAAAGCGCAGCCCCACCGCATGCTGTTCGGGCGTCAGGGCGGCGTTGGCGCGGTGGAACAGGCGGTCCAGCACGCAGGTATCCAGCACGCGGCGCACCGGCCGGGGCCGGGTGTGGGGGGCCAGTTCCATGCGGGTGGTCTCCACCACGCGGGCGGTGGCGGCGGGGCCGGTGGCCCCCATGTCGGGCTTCAGCCCGGCGGCAATGTCGCGCGCCAGCAGGCGGGCACGCCGGTCGGCCCGCAGCAGCGCCGCGACACGGGCGCGTTCGGTGACGGAAGGGGATGGGAGCATGGGCGGCCTCGCATGACTTTGTGCACAAAAGTCATACTAGCGCCGGGCCATGCAGGCAGGCAGGCCATCCTCCCCCGGCACGGGCGGGCGGCAGGCCGGGAAAAAGGGCGGTGGCAGGCAGCCTTCCGCGCATGACGGGTCCCTGCCATATCCGGCCCCCGTACCGGCGGGTCCGTGGTAAAACCGGCCGCCTGCACCACACCGTACCGCCCGTTCCATGGTGGCGCAACCATGCAAACCGGCGCGGGGTGTTCCCTCTGTTCCCTATGTTCCCAACTGTTTTACAGAACAGTAAACGAATAGCATGCCCTGTCGCCCTGTCGTACACCAGATGGCAGAAACAGCGGGAACAAAGGGAACAGAGGGAACACAGGGAACAGGCCCGCCCGGCGGGGGCTGACGGTTTCGTGATACAATCTGTAAAATCCCTGTCCCGCAGGCGGCGTTACTTCCGCCAGACCCTGTAATGGCAGGTTGTTGTCCTGCCCCGGTGGCCTGTTATCGGCAATACGGGCGCCACCATGCGGATGGGGGATGGTCCCGCACGTTTTAATAACAATAAAATAAATAAAAACAAAAAAATAATACGCGAATCGCATTTTTTCGAAATAATAAATAACAATAAATGTGTATATGGAATCATCTTTTATTTGTGTGTGAGAACGATCATGTACAGAACCACCGTGGTGGAAGATGCCTCCATTGACACGACACCCCCGCCCGCCCTCACCCCGGCCATGGCCGACCTGCCCACGGCCACCGCCCTGCCCGCGCTAGCGTCGGCCGATGTCGCCCCGCTGGCCCGGCCCGTCATTCCCGCGCTGACGGGCATACGCGGGGTGGCGGCGGCATGGGTGGCCACCCACCACATGCTGCCGCCGCTATGCGCCAGCATCGGCGTGCACGCGCTGGACCATTCCAGCGTGGTGGAAAACGGCTTCCGCGCGGTGGACCTGTTCTTCATCCTGTCCGGGCTGATCCTGATGCTGACCCATGGGCATGACTTCGTGGTGCGGGACATGGCGCCGGTGCGGCGTTTCCTGATCCTGCGCGTGGTGCGCGTGGCCCCGCTGCATGTGCTGATCATGCTGGCCATCGTGCCGTTCGTGCTGTCACAGCCCGATTTCGTGCGGTGGTCGCGGGTCTATACCTCGCCCGAATATGCCTACCGGCAGCATGATTTCTCATGGCCGGGCTTTGTGCAGAGCCTGTTCCTGCTGCAGGCGCTGACGGTGGCCAAGCTGGGCACATGGAATGGCCCGTCATGGACACTGAGCGCCGAGGTACTGGGCTACTTCCTGTTCCCCGCCATGGCGTGGGGGCTGCTGGGCATCCGGCGCGTGGCGCTGCCGCACCTACTGGCGGCGGCCCTGCTGGGGGGGGAATGCGTGGTGCTGGCGCTGGCCCACCATGCCCATAACAACCCCAGCGGGCCAATGGGCACGGTGCGCATGCTGGGCGGCTTTGGCGCGGGCATGGCGCTGGGGCGCGCGGTGATGATGGGGGGCGTGTCCACCCGCGCCGCCGCCATCATGACATGGGGCGGCGCGGGGCTGGTGGCGCTGGGGCTGGTGGTGGCGGTGTTCTCGCCCGTCATGGTGTTCGGCTTTACGTGGCTGCTGGCGGGGCTGGCCTGCCGGACCGGGCTGCTGGGCCGGGTGCTGGGCTGCCGGCCGCTGCTGTGGCTGGGGGCGGTGTCATTCCCGTTCTACATGGTGCATTTCTTCGCGCTGAAAGTATTCGAATGGTATTTCGACCCCCGCTTCGAACAGATGGGCGTGGCCGTGACCCTTCTGGCCTGGGCGCTGCTGCTGGGTGTCATGTTCACGCTGGCCATCGTGCTGCACAGGGGGGTGGAACGCCCCAGCCACCGCCTGGCGCGCAGGCTGGCGGCGGGCGTGCGCATCACCCCCCTTGCCCCGCCCGTGCTGCCCGCGTAGCCGCCGCCATTCAGCCCCCGGCCGTGGCGGGCACGGGGGTGGGCAGGTCCTCGTCCTCATGCACCACGCGGGTGGGGAAGGCGCTGCCGCTGACCGCCACCAGCGCCATGCACAGCACGCCCACGCCAATGGCCGTGGGCGCCAGCACCCCCTGCCCGTGCAGGGCCAGCAGCCCGCCCCCCACGGCCGAGCCAAGCAGGATGCCGATATTGCTGGTGGCATTCACCGCCGCCCCCGCGATGTCGCCCGTGGTGGCCTGCGTGCGGATGGCACCGGACATGAAGAACGGAATGGCCCCGGCATAGCCCGCGCACCAGACCGCGCCCGCCGCAACCGACCCGATGCCGCTGGTGGCATGGCCCACCAGCAGGCCAATCCCCGCCAGCAGCAGCGCCCCCGCCCCCAGCATGCCCAGACGCGGGCTGGCATCAACCAGCTGCCCCGCGCCCCACAGCCCCGCCAGGCTGCACACGCCGATGGCCAGCAGGTCAAGGCTGAGTGTCGCCTGCGGCAGCCCGTGGGCCACCAGCACCGGCGCGATATAGGTATAGACAAGGTTATGGGCAAAGAAGAACCCGGTGGTGACCGTCAGGATCACGCCAAAATCCCGCACCGCGCGCCCGCTGCCCCGCAGGCCGGAGCGGGCCGCGCGCACCGGGGTGGCAACGGCGGGCAGCGCCACCATCACCACCACCGCCAGCACGGCGGCCAGCCCGCCCGCCGCCAGCAGGGCCGCCCGCCAGCCCAGGAACTGCCCGATGGCCGCCGCCGCCGGCACCCCCGCCACCGCGCCGAATGACGCGCCGCAGAACACGAACGAAATGGCCCGTCCGGTAACCCGCCGGGGCACAAGCTGGGCCGCATAGGCCGAGACGATGGACATGAGCAGCGCATGCGCCCCCCCGCCCACCGCGCGCCCCACGCACAGCAGCCAGAAGCTGGGGGCGAACGCGCCCATCAGGTTGGATGCGGCGTAGCCCGCAAGCGCCAGCAGCACCAGGCGCTTGCGGTTGACGCGCGCGGTCACGATGGTCAGCGGCACCGCCAGCGCGGCCACGATCAGCGCATAGGCGCTGACGGCCATGCCCACCTGCCCGGAATTGAGGTGGAAGGACCGCGCCATTTCCAGCAGCAGCCCCACGGGGGCCAGTTCGCTTGTTATGGCGGTAAAGGTAGCGGCGCACAGCACGCACAGGCCAAGGGCCGCAGGCCGGGACAGGGTGGAGAACATGGCTGTCGTTCCAGGGTTATTGTTTTTTGCGCCATATCCACATACCGCCCCGGTGGGAAGGAATTTCACGCGCCCGGGAAATGCGTCCGGCACAATAAAGCCATGCATTTTACGCCTGCCGCGCAGGGCATGGAAAACGGCCCGGTTCCGGCGGCCATGAGGCCCCGCCACCTGCGCTCCCCGGCCCGTTGCACGACGCGGGGCGGGGGTGGCGCGAGCGGGTGGTTCACCCCGCCCCGCCCGGCTGCCAGACCCAGTGGGTGGCGCCACCGCTGCGCACCTTGTGGCGCGCCCAGCCCATGGCGCGCAGCACCACGCCCGCGCGCTGCTGGGTCGCGCGGTCCTGCCGGTCCCGCGGCAGGCCAAGGGCCATGTGCAGCACATCGGCCATGCGCACGCCGCCCGCCCCCCGCCCGGCCAGCCACGCGGCAATGGGGTCGTGCCACGGGTCATCGGGCAGGCGGGCTTCCTGTGCCGCCTGCGCGGTAATGGCGATGGCGGGATCATCCAGCCACAGGGGCATGGGGCTGGTGGCCTCCCGATGGTCCGCCTCCGCCCAGAGCTGGGACCTGTGGGCGGCAACCCAGTCCGGATCGGCGCGGGTGCAGCTGATGGGCCAGTAGCGGCGGTTGCCGGTGGGGTCGGTCAGGTAATCGCATTCATTGGTGGTACCAACGAACACGCACTGGCGCGGGCGGATGACCTCGGTCGTGCCGTAGCTGGGGCGGTAGCGGTCATGCTGGCGGCTGAAGAACGCCTTGGCATCACGGCTGGTGGACCGGCCAAGCGCCTGCAGTTCCCCCAGTTCCACGCACCATACGCCCAGCAGCCCCTGGGCGGCGTCCTTGTCCCCCAGGTCGCGCGGCAGGTCGTCCTTGAACCATGCCGGGCCGAACAGCGCGGCCAGCAGGCGGCTCTTGCCCATGCCCTGCGCGCCCTCCAGCACGGGCACGTAGTCGAACTTGCAGCCCGGCTGGCGCACGCGCCGCACCGCGCCACACAGGAAGCGCGCGCCCACGGCGGCATGATAGGCATCCGCCCCGGCGCCCAGCGCCCGATCCAGCCATGTGGCCAGGCGGGGCGTGCCATCCCATGCCAGCGTGTCCAGCCAGTCCCGTACCGGGTGGCGGCGGCACAGGCCGGTTGCGGTGCGGCAGGCCTGTTCGGCCACGGCGCGGCTGACCGGCAGGCCGTAGGCACGCTGCATGTAGGCCTGCACCAGGGCGGTGTCCGTGTCCTCCATCATGCGCGGATACGGCCCCGGCGGGGCGGCCGCGCCGTCAAAGGCGGCCGGCGGGGCACGGGTCAGCATGGGGCGGCAGCCAAACGCATCCCACGCCAGCAGGCCACGCAGCAGCGGGTCATGCCCCAGCAGCACCAGGCAGTTGCTGAGCGAGGCCGACACCCTGCCCCGCGCCCCGCGTACAAGCAGGTCCATCCATGCGGCGGTGACGATGGCGGGGGATGGGGCATCAGGCATGGACGGACCTCGGGCTGGATGGGTTCTGGCGCGGCGGCGGACAGAGGGGGGAATGCGGTGTGGGGGCGTGGTACGGCCACCGCATGGACAGTGTGCGGGGCAGTGGTACGCGGTGGCATGGAATGTCAGGAAAGCGGCCGCCCGCCCGTGTCCGGGCCGGCGGGGCCAGGGCGATGCCAGGGCGGGGCCGGTGCGTTCAGCCGCCAGGGCGCGGGTTGCGCAGCCCCGCCCCCAGCCCGGAGCGGATGGTGGCGCGGGCCTCGGCTGGCGGAATGTTGCGCAGGCGGGCGGCGTGCAGCAGCATGTCGCGCGCCGTGGCCGGGTCCAGCAGCCCCGCCCCGCACCACCGGCCCAGCGCATAGGCCCGGGCGTTGAGCGTGGTGTTGGCCATGCCCCGGGGCGCATCGCACACCGCATGCAGCGCGCGCATGAGCGTGCCCCGCATCCGCTCCCCATCCATGCGGGGCACGGGCCGCGACGGGACGGCGGGCGGGGCCAGCAGCGCCGCAAGCCATGGCGGTATGGGCGGCGGGGGCACCACCCAGGGCGGGACGCGCCAGGTATAGGCCCCGCCCGTGGCCGGATGCGTGCCGGGCGGGATGGTGACCGCCTGCGGCCCCCGGTGCGGGTCCAGCCCCGGCGCGGGATGGCCCGCATGGCCGCGCAGGGCCTCGCCCCGATGGGCAAAGAACAGCACCGCCCCGCCAGAACCGCCGGTGCGCGTCATGGGCCGGGGCGGCAGCGGGCCATGGCGGCGGACCAGGGCGGCCAGCGCCGCCACCCCGTCGGCCGCGTGCGTGCCCGGCCGGTCCACATCCAGCGCGAACAGCCCCGACGGGCCGCACACCACCCGCCAGCCGCAGCCCGGCCAGCGCGCGCACCACCGGGCAATCGTGTCCAGGTGGCAGGTTGCCTGCCCTGCCGCGCCGCGAAAGCACGCGGCGCGCGATCCCGCCCGCACGGGATGGACATGCCAGCCCAGCCGGGCCACGCGGTACAGGTCTGGCGGGATGGGGGCGGTATGGGTCATGGCCGGTGTTTTATGGGATATATCCCAATACGTCAAGCAGTAATGGGATACGTCCCCCCTACCCTTCCGGCCGGGTTTATGGGACAGTTCCCATTATGGATACACGCTCCCCCGCCGCCGCCGAGATCGAACGCCGCATGGCGCTGCTCAAGCTCAATAAAAAGCGCCTTGCCGAACTGGCGGGCCTGAACGAGACGTATGTGCACGACATCCTGCGCGGCAAGTCGCGCAACCCCGGCGGCGACCGGCTGGAAAAGGTGGCCGCCGTGCTGGGCTGCACCGCAAGCGACCTGCTGCGCGCGCCCGCCGCCGGTGGCCCCAGCTCCGCCGCCCACCGGCTGAAGGCGCTGCGCGAACGCGGGGGCTACACCGTGCGCGGGCTGGCGCGCGACCTGGGCATGGGGGAGCGGTTTTCCAGCTATGCCTTCTATGAAAACAAGCTGAAGAAGGACTTCATTCCCGTTGACCTGGTGCGCAGGCTGGTCCCGCTGCTGACCGACCGGGGCGACCCGCCCATTGCCGCAAGCGAGGTCTGGGCACTGTGCGGCATCGTGCCCGGCGCCACCGACCTGAACGAAAGCATAAGCCGCGCCGAACGCGCCAGCATGCCCGTGCATGATGATGACGGCGCGATTACGGTGCATGAATACGACATCTCGCCCCAGGCGGGCGGCGGCGCGATCGTGGACCACACCGCCTGTGGCGATGGGGAGGGCCACCCCACGCTGGAGTCATGGCGCATCCCGCGCAACTTCATCCGCAACTACCTGCCCGATACGGCGGGGCTGGCCATCATCCGCGTCACCGGCAATTCCATGGAGCCGGAATTCCTGGCGGGTGACCGGGTGCTGGTTGATACCGGGCACCGCATCCCCTCGCCCGACGGGGTATATGTCCTTTGGAACGGCATGGGGGTCGTGATCAAGCAGCTGATGCTGGTGCCCAATTCCCGCCCGCCGCGCATCCGCATCATCAGCGTCAACCCCACCTATCCGGTGGATGAGGTCGATGCATCCGACCTGGTGATCAACGGCCGGGTCGTGGGCAAGTGGGTGTGGAAATAGCGCACCGGCCTGATGTGGCCACTGCCCTATCACGGCCGCATTCATCGCGCAGTCATGCATCCCGTGCCCGCCACCACTGCCCGGATGCCCCATGCCTGTCCTGCCACAACCCCACGCCGTGACGGGCGCCAGCCTGTCATGACCATGCCGACATCCCCCCGCCTTCCATGCCCAATCCCGCCATCCGGCCCCAATGCCCGGAAATACGGCGGTGCGGCCGCATGCCGACGGCGTGGCGGGCGGCATGGACGGGCGGTTTGGACGGGCAGTTTGGACGGGCAGTTTGGCAGGGGACCGGGCATGCCGGACCCTGACCCGTCATGCCCTGACCTGTCACATAACGACCTGTCACGCCCTGACCTGTCATCACGCCATGGCCGCCCCATTGCCGACCCCAACCGGAAGCTCCGCCGCATGACCGACCCGATGCCCCGCCCCCTGTCCGAAATCGCAAGCTATCACGCCCATGTCTATTTTGACGGCGCGCAGGCCCGCGCGCTGGCGGCACGCCTGCGTGAACAGATTGCCGCGCGCTTTGCCGTCAGGCTGGGCCAGTGGCATGAACACGCGGTCGGCCCGCATGTGGCCCCGATGTACCAGGTGGCCTTTGACCAGGCCGCGTTCGCCCGCCTGGTGCCGTGGCTCATGCTCAACCACGCGGGCCTGAGCATCCTGATCCACCCCGGCACCACCAACCCCCGGCGTGACCATATACGCGACGGGCTGTGGATCGGCCGCCCCCGCGCCCTGCTGGCCGACCGCCTGCCCGAACACACCGACACGCCCGACCAGCCGGGGGAGGTCAATACCCAGCCGGACCCCGAGGCGGTTATCTGACAGGCCCGGCAATCAGGTCCAGCAGCGCCTCCGCCGCCGGGCTGCGGTAGCGTTCCCTGTGGCGCAGGCCGTAAAACGCGCGCTGGCCCAGCGCCTGTGGCACGGCATGCAGGCTGCCCGCCGCCAGTGCCGGGGCCACCACCAGGGCGGATAGCGCGCTGATCCCCGCCCCGGCCTCCACCGCCGTGCGCACGCTTTCGTTGGAAGGCAGGACAAGGCTAACCGCAAGCCCGCCGGGGTCGATGCCGCGCTGGCGCAGATACCCCTCCAGTGTTGCGCGCGTGCCCGAACCCGCCTCCCGCATTACCCATGTAGCCGCGCGCAGCCACCCGGCATCCACCTCACCGGGCAGGCAGGGCGTGGGGCCGACCAGCAGCATGCGGTCATGCGCCAGCGGCCACTGCGCCAGCGCGGGGTCATCCACCACCGCTTCGACAATGCCCAGGTCCACCATCCCCTCACGCACCTGGCGGGCGGCTTCATGGGTGTTGGTAATGCCCAGTTCCACCGCAATCAGCGGGTAGTGCTGGCGGAAGCGGACAAGGACGGGCGGCAGCCAGTAGGCCGCAATGGTCTGGCTGGCCACAACCCGCAGCGTGCCGCGCTTCAGCCCGGCAAAGGCATCCAGCATGTGTTCCGCCGCCGTGGCGCGCGCCAGCACCGCACGCGCTTCGGGCAGGAACAGCGCGCCAGCACCGGTCAGCCTTATGCCGCGCCCCACACGGTGGAACAGCTTCACGCCGTGGCGGGCCTCCAGCGCCGCGATGGCGGCGGACACGGCGGATTGCGTGACATGCAGCGCACGGGCGGCGGCGGTTACGTGTTCGCGTTCGGCCACGGCAATGAAAAGGCGGAGCTGTTCCAGGGTCATGGGCGCATCCTGGCACAATCAATCGTTTATTGCGATTGGAATGACAGGAATAATGCGTTGGAGTGATGGGTTGCCCCGGCATTAGGGTGCGCGGCGAAAGGAAACCCGCCATGATCCCCCACCCCTGCCCCCGGCCCGCACAGGCGCATCTGCGCCGCCTCCTGCCCGGCATTGCGCTGTGCGCGTCGATCGCGGTGCTGGCCCGCGGGCTGGAGGCGGCGCAGATGCGCCTGTGCGGCCGGGTATGGCTGGAGGCACTCAACACCGCCCTGCTGCTGGGCGTGGGCGTGCGGACGTGCCTGCGGCCCGGCGCGGTGTGGGCGCCGGGCATAAAATGCTGCGCGCGCACGCTGCTGAACGTGGCCATCATGTGCATGGGGGCATCCTTCAGCATGGGGGCGGTGCTGCGGGCGGGGCCGGGGCTGCTGGCGGCGGTGGCGGGCATGGTGGTGTTCAGCCTGTCCTTTACCTGCGCCGTGGGGTGGCTGGTCGGGCTGTCCGCCACCCGGACGCTGCTAGTGGCGTGTGGCAATGCCATATGTGGCAATTCCGCCATCATGGCCGCCGCCCCGGTCATCCATGCGCGTGAGGAGGACGTGGGCGCAACCATCGCCTTTACCGCGGCGGGCGGGCTGGTGGTGGTGGTGGGCCTGCCGCTGCTTGGCCCCCTGCTGCATCTGGGCGGGGCGGCCCATGGCGTGCTGGCGGGGCTGACGGTCTACGCGGTGCCGCAGGTGATGGCCGCCGCCGCCCCGTTCGGGCCGGTGGCGGTGCAGGCCGGCATGCTGGTCAAGCTGATGCGGGTGCTCATGTTGGGGCCGGTCTGTGCCGTGCTGTCGGTATTGCGCGCGCGGATGGCGCGGACGGGTCCGGCACGGGGGAGGGTACGGGTCGTGCCATGGTATATCACCGGCTTCGGGGCCATGATGGGGCTGCGGGCCATGGGGCTGCTGCCACCGGGAATGGCGGCCGCGCTGGCCATGATGGCAACGGGGCTGACGGTACTGGCCATGGCGGCGCTGGGGCTGGGGGTGCAGGCGGGCGCGGTGCTGCGCGCGGGGCGGCCGCTGGCGCTGACGGTTGTGTTCTCGCTGCTGGGCCTGATGGGGGCGGCCCTGGTGCTGGTGCGCGGCATGGGCTGATGCGTCCCGCGGGCCGCCGGCGCAGGCCACAGGGCGCTTGCCTGCGGCCACCCCGTGCGGCAAAGCAGGAGCATGTCCCCCTTGCGTACCTGCCGCCGCCATATCCGCGTTCTTGCCGCCTCCCCCACCGGGGGGGCGCTGGCGCTGCTGCTGGCCGCGCTGCTGGGCCTTGGCATGGCCAACAGCCCGTGGCGGGGGGTGTGGCAGGCCGTGGTGGCGCTGCCGCTGCGGCTGGGAATACTGGGGGCGCATGGCCCGGCCACGCTGGGGGCGTGGGTCTCGGACGGGCTGATGGCGCTGTTCTTCGCGCTGGTCATTGTGGAAATACGCAGGGAAATGGCATCGGGGCACCTGTCCTCTCCCCGGCAGGTGGCGTTGCCGCTGGTGGGGGCGGTGGGGGGCATGGTGGTGCCCGCGCTGGTCTATCTGGCGGTAACGTGGGGCAATGCGGCGGCCATGCGGGGCTGGGCCATTCCGGTGGCGACCGATGCCGCCTTTACCCTGCCCGTGGTGCTGGCGCTTGGCCCGCGCGTGGCACCCGCGGCCCGGACATGGCTTATGGCGCTGGCCATTTTTGACGATATCCTGGGCATCATCGTGATTGCGCTGTTCTACGGCACGGCGGTGTACTGGCCTGCCCTGCTGGCGGCGGCACTTGCCACGCTGGGGCTGGCCGGGGCCGGGCGCGCGGGGGTGCGGGGGCCGTGGCCCTATGTGCTGGGCGGCGGGGTGTTGTGGGTGGCCCTGCTGGCATCGGGGCTGCACCCGACGCTGGCGGGGGTGGTGGCGGGGCTGTGCCTGCCCGCCACGGCCGCGCCCGGCCGCCCCACGCCGCTGGACCGCGCGACCCACGCGCTGGCGCCCGTGGTGACATGGGCGGTGCTGCCGCTGTTCGCCTTCATGAATACCGGGATTTCACTGGCCGGGACGCGGGTGGAAATGCTGCTGCAACCCGTGCCGCTGGGTGTGATGCTGGGGCTGGTGGTGGGCAAGCCCGTGGGTGTGCTGGGGGCGACCATGCTGGCCACGCGGCTGCGGCTGGCCCCGCTGCCCGTGGGCACGCCGCCGGGCATGCTGTTCGGGCTGTGCCTGCTGTGCGGGATCGGCTTTACCATCAGCCTGTTCATGGCGGACCAGGCATTTGCCGCACCCGGACTGGCCGACATGGCCAGGCTGGGCATATTTGCAGGGTCCGCCCTGTCCGCGCTGGCGGGATGGGTATGGCTGCGCATGGTACCGGCCCCTGCCCCGGCCCGGCGGCCGGGATAGGCCGCATGCGCCTGCTCCCCCCATGTCGTCACACCCTGGCCGCCGGGCTGCTGGCGGCGGCCCTTGCGGATACGCCATGTAGCGTCAAAGGTTCCGCCAGACCGGACAGACGTGAAGGTCAGGCCGGGGCCAGGCGCATCATCTCCCCCGCGTGCCGGAGCCGGCCCAGGGCGTGCGCAGCCAGCGCCGGTACCGGGCCACGGGCCATGATGTCCGGCCTTACTGGTCAGCCGAGCCCGGCTGTTCGATAATGACCCGCATGCCCCATGTCTTCCCGCCATCGGTGGTTGTCAGCACGACCTGATAGGTTCCGTTATTGGGGATGATGATGTGATCCAGTGGCGTATCCGTTGATGGCCAGGTGATGTTCTTGTCATCATAATGCTTTAACGACACGGTCATCGGCACGACCGGCGCCGCCGTGATGCCGCTTATGATGGCGGCTTTCTGGATGTCCTTGGGCAGCAGGGTCCCGATCGCCCTGATGTCGATATCGCCGCCACGGTTGGAGGGCAGGCTCAGGATGGCGGAGATGCAGGTCTCGTATTCCCTGTAGCTCTCGCTGGTGCAGGGTGTCTGGACGGTCACGCTGGCCGGGGTGCCATCGGGAAGCCTGACGTCCGTTGCATGGGCCTGGCCGGCCAGCAGAAGCGCCGGAACAAGGGCAAGAAAACGTTTACTCATGGCACGCGACACCTTACGGCAGATTCGGACAACGCTCACAACCCTATCCAGTACTCCAGATCGTCTCCCCTGCACAGGATGCGGCGGGACCATCCGGTTGGTTAACACATTATTTTATCATGGGACATATCCCGCGAAAATTCCCCACATGCGCCGCGCGGGCGTCATGGCTTACGTTATTTTAATAATGTCGCATGCCCCACCCCGGCGCCCCGGTGCATGCGCCCGGATACGGGCCATATCACTGAAAACCATGCCTGAAATGACGGCAGCCGCCATCGCGGCCACCGCCGGATAAAAAACGGGGCGGTTACAATCCACGAAATTTGCATGCTAGCATGACACGGTGCAATCAGCTCAGCCCGTAAGGCCCGGTACCCGGCCACCATCGAAAAACAGTCAAGATAAAGCGGTACGTCGTTCAAGAGATGCAGAGTTCCCTTCTTATGAAAAAATTCACGGTGGTGCCGCTCGTTCTTCTGCTGGGTGGATGTTACGGCGTTGGCTCCCAGAGACTGGACCGTGATCAACTTGACTATTCCCAGGCGCTGATCGGATCATCCAAGCAGCAGACACTCCTGAACGTCGTCCGCCTGCGCTATGCCGACACACCGGGTTTCCTGGACACGACCCAGCTGATTTCCGGCTACCAGCTACAGCGCAACATTTCCATCGGCGTCGGTTCGGATTCCAATCCGGTCCGGCCCGCCGGGGCTATCGGGGCACAGATACAGGAAAGCCCGACCTTCACCTTCCAGCCCGTTACGGGCGATGCCTATGCGCAGAGCTTCCTGCGCCCGCTGCCGCCCGGCAGCCTGCTGCCGCTGGCCATGGGCGGGCTGCCCATAGATATCCTGTTCCGCCTGTCGGTCCAGTCGGTCAACCTGATCAACAACGTGGGGGCCATAGGGGGCGATGTTGGCAGGGGATCGCCCGAGTTTTTTGAACTCATCTATGATCTCCGCCGGTTGCAGATCGCGGGCCTGCTGGGCATCCAGCTTGAACATAGCGAGGAAATACCGGGCAAGACACCGGCCTTTGACCGGGTGTTCCTGACGGTCTCGTCAACGACCGACCCGATCCTGTCCGACGTGGTGAAGGCAACACGGCGTTTTTTTGAAATGGGCCCGAATGACGAGCGCGTGGAGGTCATATACGGGGCAGGCAGGCCGCAGCGTGGCCAGGTCAGGCTGCTGACCCGCACGATGCTTGGCGTACTGGGGCAGATTGCCTACCAGATCGACGTGCCACAGGAAGATATTGATTCAGGACGCACCCTGCCCAAGGTCATCCTGATCGGACGCAATACGAAGCCAACGGTTTTTGTCCATGTCAGTAACGAACGGCCGCGACTTTCTTTTGTAACGATAAAATACAATAACAAATTCTATTATATTTCGGATACGGACTTCCCCAGCAAGCTGGGGTTCACGATGCTGCAGATCCTGATGGAACTGTCAAAAACCACCAAGAACCCGGGCGCCGTGCTGACCATACCGGTCAACGGGTAACTGTCACCGGCGGCACGCGGGCCGCGCCGGGTTGCCCGCCCCCGCCATGCCGGGCACGCCATCACGCCTGGCCACGGCGGGAACACCGCGCCGCGGCCCGGACGCCGCGGCGTGTAAAGGCCGCAGGGATCAGTCCCCCGCGGCCCCCAGCGTGGGATAGTCGATATAGCCTTCCGGCCCGTGGGTATAGAACGTGGCGGGATCGGGCGGTGTAAGCGGCGCACCCGCGCGCAGGCGTTCGGGCAGGTCGGGATTGGCAATGAAGGCCTGGCCAAAGGCAATGGCGTCGGCCCGGCCGTCTTCCACCGCCTTTTCGGCGCTTTCGGGGGTGAAGCGCTCATTGGCGATATACACGCCGCCAAACTGCTTTTTAAGCTGCGGGCCAAGGCTGTCCGGCCCTTCGGCTTCGCGCGCGCAGATGAAGGCAATGCCGCGCCGCCCCAGTTCGCCCGCCACATAGCCAAATGTGGCGGCGGGGTTGGAATCCCCCATGTCATGCGCATCGCAGCGCGGGGCCAGGTGCATGCCCACCCGGTCGGCACCCCAGACGCCAATGGCGGCGTCGGTCACCTCCAGCATCAGGCGGGCACGGTTTTCAATCGACCCGCCATACCGGTCGGTGCGGTGATTGGTGGAATCCTGCAGGAACTGGTCCAGCAGGTAGCCGTTGGCGCCATGAATTTCCACCCCGTCAAACCCGGCCACCTTCGCCAGTTCCGCGCCACGGCGGAAGGCGGCGACGATGCCCGCAATCTCCCCCGTTTCCAGCGCGCGGGGGGTGACGTAATCACGCAGGGGGCGCAGCAGGCTGACATGCCCCTTCGCCGCGATGGCGCTGGGGGCCACCGGGGCCTCGCCATTCAGGAAATACGGGTCCGAGATCCGGCCCACATGCCACAACTGCATGAAGATGCGCCCGCCCGCCGCATGCACGGCGGATGTGACCTTCTTCCACCCTTCCGCCTGTTCGGGGGTCCAGATGCCGGGCACGTCCTCGTATCCGATGCCCTGCGGGGTGACGGGGGTTGCTTCCGACAGGATCAGCCCCGCCAGCGCGCGCTGGGCATAGTATTCGGCCATCAGGTCGTTGGGGATGTGGGTGCTGCCCGAACGCAGGCGGGTCAGCGGCGCCATGACCACGCGGTTGGGCAGCGTCAGCGCCCCGACCTTGAGCGGGGTGAACAGGGTTGGCATGTCATATCCTCCACGGTTCGTTGTCGCGCGGATGATGGGCGCATCACCGCACGCCCGCAAGCCCCCGCCCCATGCGCAGGCAGGCGGCCTGCCGCATCCCGGCTTCGGGGAAAAAAACCGTCCATGCGGCCTTGCCACCCGATGCAGGGATTCATCCCGGCCCCTCGGGCGGTGGCAGGGCCTGGCGGATGGCGGTGGAATAATCCGCCCCGATCACCGCCCCCGGCGCGCGCCGGATGCGGCTTGCGGCGTGCAGCGCGGCATAATCGGGGTAGCGCTTTGCATCATACGGGCCAAGCAGGTCCATGTCATAGGCCATGTCGGCCGTGTGGCCGCTCAGGATCACGCGCCAGTCCAGCCGGTAGCGCAGCCTTGCCCCCGCGCGCGCCAGGATGCCGGTGGTGCAGTTGTCGGTCAGGGTGTTGTACCAGACCGGGTGGCGGGTGATGTCGTGAATGGCGGCCACATAGCTCAGGAACAGCCGCGTACGCACTTCGGGCCGCAGGTCCAGCCGGTACAGGTACACCCGCTCGTGCCGCACATCGGTGCGCACGCCAATCAGGTCACGCTCATCGGCGGTCACGTAGAACAGTTCGTAATGGTGGAAGAACCCGGCAATGGTGGAATAGGGAAAACGCGCCTGCCGCCGCGTCTCGATGGAGATGGCCAGGTGCTGCCCGTCACTGAAGCCGAAGCTCAGGAACACATGGGCAATGTTCTCCCCCGCCCAGTAGGAGGTGACAAGGTCCACGCTGTCCAGCCGGTTCAGGTCATAGCTGGCATCGTACCACGCGGGCAGGTAATCATTGACCGTGCGGTAGCGGAAATTGCGCACGTTGCGCACATGGATCACATCGCCCGTGCGCCAGGTATCGGCGGGGATGGCGTATTCCCCGGCCCAGACCCGGTCATTGCGCGGCGGGTCGGTCACGTACCACACGCCCGCCATCACCCCCAGCGCCGCCCGCACGCCGTGGCGCGCACAGGCCCCGCGCAGCCACCCCGCCCCCAGCATGCAGGCGGGAAAGGCCACCGCCAGCCCGACCCGCAGCGCATCGGGCAGGATGGTGGAATAATATAGCGCCCCCGTGCCCAGCGCCGTGCCCAGCGCCGTGCCCACGCCCCCCGCGATCCGCCCCGCCCATGGCCCGACGGCCGCCCGGCGGCCCGCCCTCATGGCCCGGCCAGCCGGGCGGGTGTGACGGACAGGCCCGGATTGGCGGCAAGCTGTTCAAGCAGGATGCGCTGTACCTCGGCTATGGTCAGGGGGTTGGACTGGGTGGAATGCTCCGAATTGCGGACAACCAGTTCGGATTCCACGCCGGGAATATGCGCGCTTTCATAGGACACCACGCCATCATCGGCATGGGCCAGGTCACGCGGGTTGCCGCACACGGGTATGATGGAATGGGTGTGCACATCGGCCACGATGGGAATGGTGGGCAGCGTGCGCATGAACGCGCTGCGTGGCGACATGGCGTAAACGCTGCCCAGGCGGGGAATGCTGTTGCGCAGGTGCGTGCTGTCGCCCGCCGCACTGGTCACGATCTCACGCGCGGTTTCCGTTACACTCAATGGCAGGCTGGCCATGCCCCCGATCAGGCGGGCCACCGACAGCCCGGCCAGGTAGCTGCCATGCTGGGGGGTGGAGATGAACACCACGCGCTCGATTTCCGGCATGGGGGTGGGGAACATCGTCTTTTCCACCAGCGCGCGGGTTTTCGCATCCAGATGGAAGGACGAAAGCGGGCGCCCCGCCGTGCCGTCCCACAGCCGGCTGCCGGGGTCGATCACCAGCATGCGCGCAAGCAGCCCCCCCTGGCTGTGGCCCACCAGCGTGATGTGCCCCAGCGCCGGGTCCGCCGCAACGCCACCCAGATCCGCCACCGCCTGTTCAATGGCATGGCGCAGCTGCCAGGCGGAATAGGGTATGGGACTGGCGGTGGCGTAGGAGAAGAACCAGAAGTCAAAATGGTTGCGGATGGCCGGGTCTTCCAGCAGGTCGTTGACCATGCTGGCCCAGCGGTACGGGCTGGAGGCGGTGCCATGCACGAATATCACCGGCATGCTGCCCCGGTGGCGCGGCGTCATGGCCACCAGGCGCGGGCGGGTGCCGTCAAAGGTCGTGCCATCAAAAAAGCCCCGGTATTCCTTCGTGCCCAGCGCGGTATCAACCAGGCTTAGCGCGCGGCCCGCCGTCTGGTCATACGCCACCGGCACCCGTGCCGTGCCAATGGGGGTGGTGGCGGTGCCCTGTTCCATCACGCGCAGCACCAGCCGCCCGTGCAGCCGCGTGCCCAGCACCTGCGCGCGCGGGCTGTCCAGTTCCATAAGCAGGCTGGCGGGCATGCGCAGCCGGTCGGACACGCTGAAGCTGCCATCGGGCACGGCCGCCACGTCCGGCACGGGGGCGGCGGGGGCCGTGGGGTCGGGACGGGCCTGCACGGTCAGGGCCTCCCCCAGGCCGGGGGTGCGGTAGATGTTGTTGATGCCGCTTACGCCCATCGTGGCGGTGGGGCGGATATTGTCCAGCACGCGGCCGTGCCAGTGCAGCTGCGCGGGATCGGCCACAAGATCGATCGTGCCAAAGGGCAGCGCCAGGTGCTGGTCCGCCACCGTGACCGACGCGCCGAAGGCCGCCGCCAGCCCCAGGTTGTACAGATCCCCCGCCTGCCGGAAGCGCGGATCATATCCGTCCGGCCCACCCGCCTGCCCCGGCTGCAGATAGGCATAGGCATAGACGGCGGCAGCCAGGAAATCCTGAGGCCGGTGATGGCGCAGCCCCTGCCGGTAGCTGAGTTCGGCCAGCGCGAACAGCACGTCCGCCCCGTCATCATGGCCCGACGCCTGCGTGCGCAGGGTGGCGATGGCGCGGTCGGGGCTGGCGCGCCACAGGGCCAGAAGCGCGTGGCGGCGCAGCACGATCAGCGTGCTGTCACCGGGCCTGCCGCCCTGCAGGGCGGTGCGCGCGCCCTCACGGTAACTGTGCACCAGCGAGACCTGCCGCACGCTGACCGGCCCCGCACAGCCCGCAAGCCCCGCCAGCGCCAGCAGGCAGGCAATCCGGGACGCGCGACCCGCGCGGGCGGTGGGGGGCAGGGCTGTGCGCGTTTCGGTCCATTTCATGGGGCAAGGTTAAGCACCAGTTCGGGCCAGTGGGAAGACAGGATGGGAAGAAGGGGACGCAAAGAGGGTGTTGACAGCCCCGCCCCCCTGGCGTGCATGGTGGGGTGATGCAGCAGCCCTTTACCTGCGCCAATGCGCGCTACCGCACCGATACGGGCACGGGCCACCCCCATGGCGCGGGACAGGCACGGGGCAGCGTGCTGCCCGCCCCGCTGGTCACCCGCGCCGATACGGGCGATACATTATGGCTGGAATACGTGGCCGGGCCGGAAGGCCGGGTGTTCTGGCTGATGTGGTACGACGCCGGCGGCCAGCCGCGCCTGACCCACAGCGCGGTGATGGACCGGGCCAACATGCAGGTCATGCTGCACCGGCTGGGCCATGGGGGGCACGGGCCGGCCCGGCCTGCTGTGGCAGCGGTTTCAGGGTAGGCCGCCTGCCCCCGCACCGGGGCGGCGCGTTCGGAATACGGGCTTTTCTGGCAGCCACCGGCCACGGCGCCGCCCTGCCCAACCAGTGGAGGACACGACATGACCCCGCCTTTCCCGCCCCGCAGGCACCACGGCCTGCGGGGCGTCATGGCCCTGACCGCCCTGTCTGCCGCCCTGGCGGGCCTGTGCGGCCCGGATCTGGCGCATGCCGCCCCCGCGCGCACCGGCATGGCCAACCCGGCTTCGGTTTACTGCCAGCAGCGCGGCGGCACGCTGGAACTGCGCCACACGCCACGGGGGGTGACCGGCTGGTGCCATCTGCCCGATGGCACGGTGGTGGAGGAATGGGCCCTGCTGCGCCGCCAGTACCCTTTGTCCACCCCCACACCCTGACGGCGCGGCCGGGATGAACCGCCGCCGCGCGCCCCTGCCCATCCTGCCCCTGCCCAGCCTGCCCGTGCCCGCCCTGCCCATGCTGGTGCTGCTTGTGCCGGTCCTGCTGGTGCCGGGTGGCTGCACCGATGCGCTGATGGCGCGCAACCTGCCCCCGCAGCAGGACTGTACCCGGCGCGGCGGCGCATGGCAGGTGACGGACCAGGGCCATACCGGCCTGTGCCGCCTGCCGCCGGGCAGCCGGGTTGCGGGATGGGTGGTGGGATAGCACACGGGGCGCTGTCCCCCGGCGGCGGCCATGCAACCCCGTCCCCGGCCGCCCGTTCTGGTGGGCATGCCAACGGAGGAAAACGTGTCCATTCCCTTCCCTGCCCTGCGGCGGCTCCCGGCCGCATCCCGCCCCCTTGCCCTTCTGGCCCTGTGCGCGGGGCTGGCCCTGCCACTGGCCGCCTGCACCGGCAGGATTGGCGAGGACGCCTGCTTTTCCTGCGCGGCGGAAAAGAAAGCCGCCAGCACCGATACCGCGCAGGCCACCCCCACCACCCTCCCGGTGGGACAGGGCACGGGCGACCAGCCGGGCTCATCCCGCCCGGCGTCCCAGGCCCGCGGGCCGGGCGTGGCCACCGCGCCGGGCCTGTAGCCCCGCCGCCATGCCTGTGGCGGGACAGGCCCGTGGCGTCACATCCGCATCGTGTCACACCAATGTGTTCGCCCGCCGTCCCGCCGGGCTGAACCCCTGCCCCGCCCGCCACGTTGACCCCATGCCAGCCAGTCGGGGCGCACACCCCCTACAGACACGGCCGGGCATGGCCTGCCACGGCGGACGCGACAGGCCACGGGACGGGACGACGGCAGACCGGGGCAGGACACACCGCCTGCCGGCCACGGCGCAGACAAGACGGGCCACAAGCCCGCGCGCCCCCCCCGCCCGCCTGCATGCCGGAACGCCATGCAGGGCTGGTAGATGCGTGTTCCATGACTGTCACACCCGCTATTGCTGCAGGAGGCCCACCATGGCCATCACACGTAATGTAGCCCATCTGACCACCCGCATCGGAGATTTCCTGACCGGCGCGCAGGGGGACCGTTCCGGCGCGCTTTCGGTGCTGAATGACATACTCGGCCCCCTGCCCGCGCCCGAACACCCCAGCATGCTGGAAAACCGGGCCGAGGCCGCCGGCCTGCTGCCCACCATCCGCGCCTGGCAGGAACACGCGCAGAGCCCGCCCGCCGATGAGGCCACGATCCACGCGCTGTTCCGCCCCGCGGAGCTGGAACGGTTTTCCACCCAGACCGGGCTGTCCGAACCTGCGGCGATGAACATCCTGCGCGAAATGCTGCCCACCGCCGTGCGCCACCGCGCGGTAACCGCACAGGCCAGCCGCGCCGCCCCGCCGGTGCAGTAACCCCGGCCCGTTCGGGCCATACCGGCACCAGGCCGGGATACGGGCCACCACCTGCCCGCCCGCACGGGGTCCACCCCGCCGCGTGGCGGGCTTTTTCATGCATAAGCGGCCCTGCCGGCCGGACGATGCGATATCGCAACATGTCCGTGAATTTTTCAGGATGGGGGACTGGATTTTTTTATACTGGTCAGATTATATGAAAAACGGAATGAAACAGTTCTCCATGCAGGAAAATATGGCCTGTATCCGTTTTTTTTAATAGCGAGCGGCTTGTGACAGATATTTTCTATAGTAGATATTTTGACGCCCTGCAGGCATGCAGGGGCCACTCCAGGGATGATACTGTCGAACGCAATGGAATATCCGGCGAGGCCCTGAATGACCGGTATGGACCCGATCTTGATAATATCTATACTTTCCTGAAAAAACTGGCCCACAGGGTCGCACTGTGCGCGGACGGCCTGAATGACGGCCGGGCCGGTTACCTGGAATGGCATAACGACAAAGGCATGCCGAAACGGATCGATTCCGAAACAGGATTCAATACCGAGCCATGGATCCGTCTCTACCCCCACGTCGCAACCGACAAGGTGGCATACCGGCTGGGGGTTACCGCCAACCTGAATGGCAGGTCCGTGCGGGCCTTCACGCTTGGCATGCTGGCAGCCAGCCCCAGGATGAAGTCTGTGGCGCTTGAGGAAGTCGACGCCAGTAAACTGGCCGATGCCAGTGGCAACATATCCATGGATACGCTTGTGAAATGGTGCTGCGGGGCCATGACAAAACTTCCGGCCTATACCAGCCCGTTCGAAAAGACCGACGACAATACAAGCCTGCTCCAGTCCGCCACGTGGAAAGTCATGGAACAGCCGCTGAACGTCATTTATTACGGCCCCCCCGGCACAGGCAAGACCCACAGGGTGCAGGGCATCATCGAGAGGATGCGCAAGGATGGTGAAAGGGAGGATGATTTTTACCGTTTCGTGACGTTCCACCCCTCCTACGCCTATGAAGATTTTGTGGAGGGCATCCGCCCGGGCGTGACGGAAAACGGACAGGTCGATTACAGCGTCAAGGACGGCGTGTTCAAGGAACTGTGCAACCAGGCGCGCGAAAACCCCACCCAGCCCTATGTCATGGTCATTGATGAGATAAACCGGGGCAACATCAGCAGCATATTCGGGGAACTGATCACCCTGATCGAGCAGAGCAAGCGCGAATTCATGCCCGGCGGGCTGAGTGTCACGCTGCCCTATTCGCAGGAGAAGTTCTCGGTACCCGCCAATGTATTCATTTATGGCACCATGAATACGGCCGACCGTTCGCTTACCCTGATCGACACGGCGCTGCGCCGCCGCTTTGAATTCGTGGAAGTCAGCCCCGATCCCGCGCTGCTCGACAAACTGATGGTTCCGGGCGCCAGCAAAGAAAAACCCATCAATATCCGGCGCATGCTGGAAGAAATGAACAGGCGCCTGGAGCTGCTGTATGACCATGACCATACCATCGGCCACGCCTATTTCACCGAACTGTGCAAGCTGCGGGAAGACATGCGCTTTGAGCGGCTGTCGCGGATCATGGAGAAAAAGATCATTCCCCTGCTGGAGGAATACTTCTTTGATGACCTGAAAAAAGCCGCCATCGTGCTGGGCGACAACCGGAAAAGCGATCGCGACTGCCGGTTCCTGATTACGGGCAGCACGGCAGAAGACCGCGAAATACTGGACGAAGCCGGCAGGTCCGTCCACGCCACCTGCAAGCGCAACGCGAAAGCCCTGAACAACCCCGATGCCTATATCGGCATATACGAAACATCGGGCGCGGAGGGCCAGAAAAAGGCATGACACGGGATACGCCCGATCCGTCCGGAAACCCGTTTTATGAATATGAAATCGTAACGCTTGACCGCTGCAGGGCAACCTATGACGATGATCAGGCCACGATGGTATTCGAATGGCTGAAGCACGAAGGCCGCGCCGGCGGCCGCGCCCTGCCCCGGCAGCATGACACCAGATCCGACCCATGGGTCGGCACGCCCTTCCAGCACCGCATGATGGTGGACGGGCGCTGGCAGGTGGTGGATGCGGTCAGGTTTTCAAGCTGGGTCGGTGTGGTGCGTACGCCCTGCGGGGCCCAGATCGAGATCCTGCCCAAGACGGGCAATGACAGGGGGGCGGACAGGAAAGCGGCGCCTGCCAGCACACGCAGGCAGTTCATACAGATGCTGGCCTGCCTGCCGGAAATGCAGCATATCCGCCATCCCCTGCGGGCACTTGTGGACACGCAGATGGATATGCCGCTGGGGGACATATTCCTCAGCGCCTTCCTGCACAGCGTGGCCGGCCTTCTGGGCCGGGGCATGCGGCGTGATTATGTCCGGCACGAAGACAACCTGCCCACCCTGCGTGGCAGGCTGTGCATGGCCGCGCAGATGCGCCACAACCTGGTCCGCCGTGACCGCTTTTACACCCGCCATGACGAATTCAGCGCCAACAGGGCGGAAAACAGGCTGATCCACACCGCCCTGCTCCGCGTGCTGGAAATGGCGGGAACGGACGCCAACCACAGCCTGACGCGCCGGCTGCTGGTGGCGTTTGATGGCGTGCCCCTGTCCACCGATATTGCCCGTGACATGGAACTGGTTCGGCATGAGCGGGACATGCATTACTATCACGAAGCCCTGTCCTGGACGGTGTTCATCCTCAACGACCTGTTCCCCCTGACCGCGCGGACAAGGAAAAACACGGACACGCAGCACGAAGCCGCCTTCATGCTCTTCCCCATGGAATGCGTGTTTGAAAAGGCGGTGGCCGTGGCGCTGGCCACCCAGATGCCGCAGGGCTACCGGCTGGAGGAACAGTTCACGTCACGCCATCTGGTCACCTGCCTGCCAAAGGCGGGACAGGAACCGGAACAGCGCTTTTCCCTCAGGCCCGACATGGTGGTGCTGCGGCCTGACAGCCGTACGGTCTGCATGGTGCTGGACACAAAGTGGAAACGCCCCGTACCTGACGCCTCCGTTCCCCTGGCCTTCCGTGACAGCTGGATAAACCAGAGTGACCTGTACCAGATGAAGGCCTATGGTGATAATTACCTGAACGAGGGCAATGGTCCCGTTGTGCTGGTCTATCCCCGCACCAACAACTTCATTACGGCATCGCAACCCTTTATCTTCAACAGCGCCGACGGCACAGTGGCCGATATGGAAGACAGGCTGCAACTATGGCTTGTGCCCTTCTGCCTGGACCGGCACATCCTTGTCCTGCCCGATGCGGACGGCAAGGCGGAAAAGGACATGCCGCCTGCGGAAAATGCCTCCCGCCCGCTTGATTTCGGGCAGTTTATTACCGACACGCCCGCCCGGCGCTATCAGCTGGGCCTGGACATGGGCAGGGCGGACTGACGCTGGCACGCCGCCACGCCCGCCCCGGTGGGCGTGCCCCGATTAGCATATACCGGTTAGCATGCACCGGTTAGCATGCCCTGGGGCCACTACCGGGCGGGGTGGCGGAAACAGCCGGGTTCATGGTCATGCACCATGCCGGCCGCCTGCATCCAGGCATAGGCAATGACCGGCCCCACAAACCGGAACCCCCGCGCCCGTAGCGCCACAGCCATTGCATGGGACAGCGGCGAGGACGCCAGCACCCGCCCCGACAGGTTGCGCACCGGCGCCGCGGGCACCATGCCCCATGCAAAACGGGCAAAATCCTCCCCCCCATCGCGCATGGCCACATAGGCGCGCGCATTGCCAATGGTGGCGCGGATCTTGGCACGCGCGCGGATGATGCGTGGGTCCGCCATCAGCCGTTCCTCATCCGCCGCATCAAAGCGGGCCACGCGGTCGGGGTCGAAACCGGCAAAGGCGGCGCGCAGCCCCTCGCGCCGTCGCAGCACCGTGCGCCATGACAGCCCGGCCTGAAAGCTTTCCAGCACCAGCATTTCCCACAGCATGCGGCTGTCATGCACGGGCTGGCCCCATTCGTGGTCGTGATAGGCCATCATCATCGCATCCGCCTGTGCCCAGGCACAGCGCGGGCGGGTGGGGTCGGGTGCGGGAGTAATGGCCATGCAATAATCCATAATAAAAAGTTTTTGGTGAAGCTTTTTCCAAAAAGCTCCAGAGAACGCCGCCTTTTTGAAAAAAGGCGGCACCCAAAAACTTTTATACGTTTTTCATACGCATAAAAAAACCGGGACCGCATGGTGCGGCCCCGGTTCCCTCACCCCGCAGGGGGATCGGATCAGTTCACGTTGTCCAGCGCATAGACTACCAGGTCATCCGTCACCGGCGTCATCATGAAGTGGTGGCCACCGGCCATGATGGCGACATACTGCTTGCCCTTGTACTCATACGTCATGGGTGTCGCCTGCCCGCCACCGGGCAGCACGTCGTTCCACACTTCCCGGCCGGTATGGATGTCGAAGGCATGGATCATGTTGTCCGTTGTCGCGGCAACAAAGATCAGGCCACCAGCGGTAATGACCGGGCCGCCATTGTTGGGCGTGCCGATGGTCAGCGGCAGGTGCGTGGGCAGGCCGAACGGGCCGTTGGCGCGCGCGCTGCCCAGCGGGTGCTGCCACAGCACCTTCTGCGTGTGCATGTCGATGGCGGTGATCATGCCATAGGGCGGGCGGTTGCACATCATGCCCGTATATTCATCCCAGAACGGCGAGACCACGATGCCGTACGGCGTCTCGGCCATGGCGCCCGCGCCCTCGGCGCCACCGCCACCGGGCTTGTAGTTGGGGTCATCGACCGGCATCAGGCCAAGCTGGTCGGCCTTCTTGCGGCTGACAAGCTGGTCATACATCGGCGTGTTGTTCCAGTTGGCGATCAGGATGCCGGTCTTTTCATCATAGGCAACACTGCCCCAGTCGGACCCGCCATTATAGCCGGGATATTCCAGCCACGGCTTGTCAATGCTGGGGGGCGTGAACTCACCCACATAATGCGCGCGGCGGTATTTCAGGCGGCAGTAAAGCTGGTCGATGGGGGACATGCCCCACATGTCGGCTTCCTTGAGCGGGGCAAAGCCAAGGCGCGGCATGCCCACCGACCAGGGCTGCGTGGGCGCGCGCGGATCACCCGGCACCATGCCCGGCGAGGGCGCGGGCCGTTCTTCCACCGGCAGCACCGGCTCACCCGTGCGGCGGTCCAGCACGAAGGTCTGGCCACGCTTGGTGGGCATGATCAGCGCGGGCACGCTGCTGCCATCGGGCTTGGTGAAATCCATCAGCGTGGGCTGGGAGCCGATGTCGTAATCCCACACATCCTTGTGCACCGTCTGGAACACCCAGCGCGGCTCACCCGTCTTGACATCGATCGCCACCACGGCGGAGGAGACCTTGTTTTCCTCCGGTGAACGCATGGCGCTGTAGTAATCGGCGGCCGAATTGCCGGTGGGCACGTAAACCAGCCCCAGCGCGTTGTCACCAATCATCGCGGCCCAGGAATTGGGGGTGCCACGGCTGTAATGCTCGCCTTCCTTCGGCTCGCCATGTTCATGCGGGCGGTTGACATCCCATGCCCACAGGAAGCGCCCGGTCTCGGCATCGTAACCACGGATCACGCCCGATGGCGCCCAGCGGCGCTGGCCATCAAGGATTTCCTGGTTGGTGATGATCGCGCCATTGACGATGGGCGGCGGCGCGGTCTCGGCCACGAAGCCGGGCACGGACTCACCCATCCCCTTCATCAGGTTGACCATGCCGTGCCAGCCAAAGCCCTCGCACACCTTGCCGTCCTCGCTGTCCACCTCGATCAGGCGTTCATCCAGCGTGGCTTCAAGGATGCGGTGATGGCAGTGCTCGCCTTCCGGCACGGTGGAGGAAGTGTAGTACACCACCGCCTTGCACGCTGCCGTATACGGAATGCTCTCGTATTTCTCATTGGCGTGGAAATGCCAGACTTCCTTGCCCGTGGCGGGGTCGATGCGCATCATGTCGTTCAGTGCCGAACACATGTACATCCCGTCACCCACCTTGATGGGCGTGGTTTCGGCCGCCCATTTGTTCACCTGCCCCGGCCCCGGCTTGCTGCCGGTGTGGTAGATGAAGGCACGCTTGAGGTGGCTGATGTTGGCCGGCGTGATCTGGTCCAGCGGCGAATAGCGCGTGGCTCTGTCATCACGGGCATAGCCGGGCCAGTCATCATGGGCGGGGTTGGCCACCACCTGCTCGACCATGGGTGTTGCCTCGCTGGGTTCGGCGGGCGGGCCGTCGGGAATGTTGGCGGCATTCACACCGGGGGCCTGCGGGCCGTTGGGCGACGGGGCCGAGAACGCATCCGCCGGCGGCGTGGGCTGGGCCGGTGGCACGGTGGCATTGCCAGTGCCGGGCGGCTGGTCGGCGGGGGGAACCTGCGCAAGGGCCGTGGCACAGGACAGGCCGGTGATGATGGTTGCGCCCAGCAGCAGGCCGCGCGGCATCGGGGTCCGGGACATTACGCGACCTCCCGCACAAGGGTTGAGCGCGCGGCTTCGGCGCGTTTGAGAACAGGCAGGCACGCCAGCACACCCAGGGCCAGCAGCGTGGGGCCAAACACGCGGGGCAGCAGGCCCCAGCCGTCAAGCCCCACTTCCCACAGCGCCCACAGCCACGTAAAGGCCACGGCGGCAAGATAGAGCAGCCCGCCGGCCACCCGGCCCATGGCCATGAGAAGGCCCGCCACCGTCACGGCAAGCCCGACAATGACGTAGTACCACGACCCGCCAATAAAGGCGAGTTCCGCCCCCATGTACAGTAGTGGCAGGCCCAGCAGGATAATGATGACCGCAAGACCCAGCGTCGCCCATCCGGCGGGGGTCTGTGGTGTTACGAAAGCAGACATGATGGATGTTCCTCCAGTATCATGATGCGGAGGCTAGTCCCGCCTTCGTTAAACGTGAAAAAACGAAACCGTGAGAGTGGTAACGACTTTATGAGTATTGTTACACCCTTATCAGTATTCTGCCAAAAATTAACAGCGCGCATTCCGCTTTTGACCAGCAGGTCTGCACTATACGGGCAATTAAATATTAATTTTTACCTGTCCCGTTCCCTGACGGAACCGTTTCGTATTCAGGACAGTCCGGCATGACCACAGGGCGCCAGCCATGCGATACGGCGCGGCAATCCGCGCGGGAAGGGACAGGGCACCGCCGGCATGCCCCTGCCCGCGCCGGTGCGGGCGGAAAAGGCCGGCCGGTAATCACGGGCGCATTCCAGGTGAAGCCCTGCCGCGCAAACGCCCCGGCCCCTGCCCGCATACGGGGGCAGGCAGGGCGGCAGGCGTGCCCGCATCCCCCATCAGGGCGGCGGAGACGGGGCACATCTATATATGTACATATATAGACAAGGGCGGCACTACCTCATCCATCGTGGTGGTATCAGGCCCTCCGGTCCGGCAGGATATCGTTCAGCGTCGTCTCGTCCAGAACCTTGAGGAAGGCACGCATGGATTGCGCCAGCAGATGACGCAGGCGACATATGTCTGCCAGCAGGCAGTGCTGGCCGTTTTCCGGCTGGCACGCGACAACGGAATCCATGTCCGTTTCCATCAGCCGCACGATATCACCAATAACGATTTCATGCGGCAGGCACGGCAGCTGCAACCCGCCAGACCGGCCACGACGCGCCACCACCACCCCGCTATGCGACAGGCGGTTGACGACCTTGACCAGATGGTTGTGGGAAATACCGTGACTGTCGGAAATTTCGTGTACGGATACACGCCGTTCGGGATTACGCGCCAGATAGACCAGAACGCGGATGGCATAATCTGTATGAAGGGTCAGGCGCATGATGGCTTGTCGGTAGCCTCCTTGCGTGGTCTGCCTGATGCGCGCATGGCTGTGGAAAAGCGCTGCCGTGGCACCGGGCTTCCCGCAACTGGCGTCAGGTCGGTCATGAGCATGTAACGGGACATCCCTACACCGCACGTCTGGAAATTGTACATCATGGTACCATATTCATTCCATATGTCGTTATAATTAAAAATTATGTTCCAGGCGCACCAGTACGGACCCGCAATACAGGTTCCGACAATAAAAAGCCAGTCCCGCGGCTGTCATATCCGGGCCTGCCGTCAGGTTATGTTTCCGCGTTGTCCGGTCTTTCCATGGTCACACAGCATGTCATGCAATGTCAGGCGGTCCAGCACGGCCATGAAGGCATTCATGGACTTGGAAAACAGTTTCCGCAGGCGGCAGGCATCGGCCAGGATACATTGCTGGCCACTGCCCGGTATGCATGAAACAATGGCCGATACATCTGATTCCATCAGCCGCACGACATCACCGATCACGATCTGACGCGGCGTGTGGGCCAGTTCCACACCCCCGTTGCGGCCCCGGCGCGCCAGCATCACCCCGTTGGTGGACAGGCGGTTGATCACCTTCACCAGATGGTTCTGGGAAATCCGGTGGGTATCCGCAATTTCCTGAATCGCGACCCGCCTGCCCGGGTTCTGTCCCAGATAGATCAGGGCGCGAATGGAATAATCGGTGTGGAGTGTCAGGCGCATGCCCCCTCATGACGCCTGTAGCGTGATTTCGGTATGATCTGGCGCAAAGATATGCTCCGCCAGCACAAGATTCGCGGCCGAAATGGGGGGCGAAATATAAAAACCCTGAATCCGGTCCACGCCAATCGCACGCAGGATTTCCATCTGTCCGCGCGTTTCCACCCCGCTGACCGTAACGCTCTGCCCGAAGGCATGGGCCAGGCCGGACAGGTGGGCAATCACGTCACGGGCCTGCTGGTCATGTTCGATTTCACGGACCAGCTTGCGCGAAATCTTGGCCTGCGTGAAACGGATGTCACGCAGGGCGGAAATGGGCAGGGTTGCCAGCCCGAAATCATCCAGCGCCAGCTGGAACCCCATGGCCGCCAGTTCCTGCAGGCGCAGCAGTACCCGGTCCGACCGGCGCCCGGCCAGCACGCTTTCCGATATTTCCAGCACGTAGTCGGACGCCTTGCTGCCCTGGCGCTTTATTTCGGCCTCCAGATCGTTCTGGAACCCGATATTGAGCAGGTCCAGCCGCGAGAGGTTGATGGTCAGGTTGGGATAGGTATCCAGCGTGTTGTTCCACAGCCGCATGTCATTCTGGAACGCCTTGACCAGGCGGGGGCTCATGGCCTGCGCCAACGCCGCATCCAGGAACACGTCATGGAAGCTTTCCGCCGCCAGCAGCCCGCGCTGCGGATGGTGCCAGCGCAGCAGGGCCTCGATCTGGTCGCACCGGCCGGTGGCCAGGTTCAGGATCGGCTGGTAGTACAGCTCGAACTGGTCCTTTTCCACCCCCGTGCGGGCATCGGTCAGGATCTGGGCGCGTTCCAGCGCGTGCTGGTGCAGCGTGATGTCGAACATCCGCGCCTGATGGCCACCGGCGCGCTTTGCGGCATACAGCGCGATATCGGCGTTCTTCTGCAGTGATTCGGCGCTTTCCTGGCTGGCCACGGGGCTGACGCCAATGCTGCCCGACACGTTGACCATGGTGTTGCCCACCTCGATCGGGGCTTCAAGCTCGGCCAGAAGCTGGTCAAGGATATCCTGCAGCGGCCTTCTGGTCAGGGTATGGTCCAGGATCAGCGCGAACTCGTCGCCCCCCAGGCGGCAGACCGCGTCCTCCGGGCTGACCAGCGCCATGAGGCGGGCGGAAATGACCTTCAGCACCACATCGCCCGCATGGTGGCCATGGATGTCATTGATCTGCTTGAACCCGTCCAGGTCGAACATGACCAGCATGATCTCGCGCGTGATGTTCTGCGCCTTGTGCTCCACCGCCGTCTGCAGCACGTTGTTGAAGCCGCCACGGTTGAACAGCCCCGTCAGCGGGTCGGTGGCGGCAAGGGATTTCAGCCGGTCACGGGTGTTCATAAGCTCCGTGATCTCGAAACGCGTGGCCACGTAACCCTCGATCGCGCCAAGCGAATTGTGCTTGGGCATGATGGTGGTGGCCACCCAGTACAGCGTCCCGTCCTTCGCCCGGTTGCAGATATTGCCACGCCAGATCTCGCCCGTGCGGATGGTACGGTACATCTGGCGGAAGAAGCTGGCGTCATGATACTCGGAATTGACGATCCGGTGCGTGGACCCCAGCAGTTCCTCACGCGGGTAGCGGCTGATTTCGCAAAAGCGGTCGTTCACATAGGTGATCACGCCGCGCACGTCGGTAATGGCCACGATCAGCACATTATCGACCACATCGGCCCAGAAATCGGAATCCTGGTGGGTCAGTGCGCGCAGGCGGTCATCGTGTTTGAGTGACATGGCTTATGGCTCCCTCTGTCGCCCTGAAGGGATCAGGATCGGTTTGTGGTTGTCGTTGCTGCGGCCTCCCCGGGGGCCGTCGTGGACGTGTCCTTTCCTGTGGGTGAAGTAGCCGGCTGCGCGGCCGTGGCGGGTCTGGCGGGGCCGGGCTGGCCTTTATCCGGTGCGGCCTGCGCGCCGCCTGTCGCCCCCCCTGCCGCGCGTGCCGCCTCGATATCGCGGATCACGGCGGGTGCGCCGCCATGGCGCACCCATTCCTCCAGGTCACGCGGCGCCAGCGGCTTGGCGAACAGGTAGCCCTGCATCACGTCGCAGTTCAGTTCCTCCAGCAGGGCGCGCTGCTGCTC
>ERZ746981.250-NODE-250-length-31974-cov-11.406057_pt1 | contig 31974 bp, 18 predicted proteins | sample MGYA00374948_ERZ746981 | MGnify/ENA primary metagenome ERZ746981 (study PRJEB28757, sample SAMN06711160) | food metagenome | host: microorganism | place: China:Harbin | collected 2017-01-30 | study: EMG produced TPA metagenomics assembly of the Analysis of...
TTACCTAAGTGGGTGGATATAAATGTACCAAGTGGTCTGTGTGATAATGTTAATGCCTTTAACATTCTAACAATTGTATATGTGTCATGATAGAAGAAAAAGAATTTATGTTGGATGTATGAGGATATTACCTAGTATTAGGAAATTTATTATCATATGTCCGACACGCACTCTTGATTAGAAGCATTCGAATAATCATGTCCCTTAACGTACCAAATGGCTTGGTAATGATAAATCTAGTAAGAATGTCAGCTAACTGGTCCCTCGTACTAACATGCTTGATATTGATACTTTTCTCCCCAAACCATTCTTCTAAACATTTCAACCTGACAGCATATTTTTTTACAGTTAAGTTTCCTTTTCCAATAGGTATTCGAATCATATCCGAGCTGTTTCTTTAATATTTTCGCATGAAAAAGGAATAAAGAATGATCTATGTTTATTCAAGAGACATAATGAAATGAGGATGATCATTCTTAGCTGTAACAAGTATTGTCAAAGAATCTTTGCATTTGATTTAATTATGCATATTTAATTAAGAAACAAACACTGACTTTTGGAGAAAAGGATCAGCACTTTTGGTAACCAGTATGCTAAATATACTACTATCAACAAATTTGGTGCGTGTCCTGCTACTTCAATAATTTATCTGTTCCCTGTACCGCACATTAGCTGCATCTGTTGCTGCTATTCGTATCATCTGTATACCACTACTTATGACCATTTTCTTTGTTCAGGTTTCATTTGGATGGAATGAACAAGGTAATATAAACTAGTATTTTAACCAATGCAGGTTACCAATAATAATATTTTTTATTGCCATATCTTTCTACACCACCATTATCAAATAATGTACCAAATCAGCCAATAAAATTTTTCCTGCGCTTTATGCAACCTCTTTTAGTTCTTCTTGTTCCATGCCGTAATCTAAATTTCGTATTTATGGTTCAGACTGGTCCTTCAATTGTGAAATTTTAGCTACATAACTTGAATTAGCAGTAGAGTAGTAATCAAGTATATATTTTCAGGAAATCATTTTGCATATGTTTTCTCATGTGTCCTAGCATTTCACAGATTGTAAATCAAATACTAGTTAAATCCATATAGTACTTGTTGAACGGGTTTTGATGCCAACTATTTTATAAAGTTCTAAATAAGTAATACATTGAATGTTTCTCGATAAAGGTAAAGAAGAATGTATAAAAGAGATAGGTAAAAGGATAAAGCAGTTTTTGGGGTACAAAACAAGGCAAAAAAGTTGTGTATATATGTGAATATCGATGAATTTGCTATCCACATGAGCTAATAAAGGTAATAATTAAGTTGATTGATTCAAGTGTGACACCGATTACTTTATGAAGTTTCTTGTTATAACCAGAATATTAAGGCTAAAGAAAGGAAAAGTATAAAAGTAAAAGAACCAAGGGGAGATGCACACGCTTAAACACCTTTAATCCTTAAGAGCGATGCTTTCCTTCTTGGCCATAAACGAGGCAGGACCGTTTTATGTAGATGTGCCGACATTACCATAACGTATAAAACAGTTACATTATAATATACTTAGGGTCCAATAAAAGAGAAATTCCGTTATTTTATATCATATTGTCATATAGGAATCCTTATATGTGCTTACGGCAATTACTGAGCATTAAAAAATTGCAGGTTATAAAGGAATGTAAGTGAATTTGTCGTTTCTCCAGCCGCATAAATTTTAGTAAATTTACAGTGCACTGCGCTTTTCTAAGAAAGAGGGACAAGGAGAGGTGGCAGACTTAAAGCAGATCATAAGACATCTTCGAAGGGGTTGAAAATTGATTTCCTTTGTATACATACAATGTTATGTGTGCATTTATAGTATAATTTTCTTTTAAACTTAAATAGGCATCTCTAGTTAACAGTACAAAGTAATGATTCTTCGCAACTTACTTAGCAAGAGTTAGCTATTAAAAAGGAATACTTTTACCAAACCGCGTTATTCATTACGTAGCCGGTACCTGATGTATATATCAGGCTTTTTGCCTTGGATGACTTTGAAAGCTTTCTGAGAAACTGTAAAACAAAAATTCACTAATGCGATATATATGAAATTAACTGAATTTCGCCGAAATGGTTGTCATTACAATCAAAAATTGAGTGTTTTTAAATATAACTAAACTTTATGGTTCAGGAAAATACATGGAATTTGAAAAATGTGAGCTGTATGCATATTGTCGAATACAAAATCACAGAAGTATCAGTATCAGACGATAGGTTTCTCGATTCATAAAATACAGGAGATAGTATAATAAGGTATAAGTATGAGAATATATAATCAATTCGAACCACTGAAGCTGTTTTTAAAAAAGAAATTAGGAGAATTCTTAAGTGTCTGTAGATACTCTTTTCGAATTTCAAGAGATTAAATGACGATATTTTTTGAAAGGAAAGGGAGTGTCATCTTATGGCTGGACCCTGCGGGAAAAAAAGCGGGGTCCGAAAAAGGAAAAAAAAGAATGTGATTGTCCTGCATGACCGCCATCCCAGAAAGGGGAAAAATACAAAACGTGCTGATAACTTCGGGTACAAAATTTCTGAATATTCGGAACGGCAACATATAATTCACGGGGAATATACGAATAATGTAGTCTATGAATTCAAAATACAGCGAAAACGGGATGGAGCAATGAGTAAAATGATATACTAAGGTGATTCACACATTTACGTTTATTACAAGCGATGTCTGCTGCAAACCAATACGATAGAAATAAAGAATCTAGATGGATACGTGCTTCAGGATAATTTAAAACTCTGCGAATACATTTTTCTGCCACTTTTATGCTTATTTTTGACGGAGATGCCAGTATTCTAGCAGACATGTGATTATAACTTAAATACATGGGGTCTCCGCAACGAATTTTTGATAGTGAGCGCACCATCTTCAGAAAAACATTCTGAGGCTTTCGCGGTTTTATTTCATTATATTATACAGAATTATTTTTTTGCCTTTTTATTGCAAATTGGCTGCTAGTAACCACTTTTTCTCCCTATATCCGTAGCGTAGTATCCGAAGCAATCTTAGTACTTTCATCTTACACTAATACTGAATAGACATGCCATTTCTTATATTCCTTCTGAAATGATAGCAATTACTCTAGCCAAGGTAAATTAGAGAAATGATAATTCAAGTTGGTAAAGATAAAATGATTAAAAACTAGCATTCTAATATATAGACGATGCCCATGCCTTCTGCTATCACACTGAATTGGAAAACGTTCTAGTCTAGTTAGTTAGTTAGTATCCGAGTTTTTCCATTATTATCAGGTGTTAATTTCAGTTCATAAATTTCTCACAGTTTTTTTCTGGCTACAAATTGCCATTATGTTACTTTTTTTATACCCTCGGACGGACTTATTTAATTCAAATAGACAATGTTCCCCAGATTAAGGTACGTCACTCTAAATTACATATGCGTAGATATGGATGTTTTCCTTCGTCTGAATGAATTTAAGATTGATATTAGACCTATATTCCTGTCTTAACTCCAACCCGATAAAGTGTTGAAATAAAACACTTCATTTCTATAATTTCCTTCTTGCCTTGTTATTTTGAACCCAAAATTAAGAATTTCGCTCCGGATTTAATTTAATTATCAAGCTTCAAACAAACAGTATTGGTGCTGCTTCCAATACTCATCGTCACATTCTTAGTATAATAATTCAATTGTTAAGTAAGCCATCCATGAATGATGACTCAAGCTAATGATAAGCATGGATCTTTGTCACGGCATGGACCAAGTCGATTCTTCCATTCACTCAAAGGCCATCTTTCGCATGAATCTAGCTTTGACTCTTCTTCTAACTCGGATAATAAGAGTCATAGGCATACCCATAACTTCTCTCTTTTTCATTTGGGAAGTTCGGATGATATTCCAAAAGACCACCCAAAACATGATAAGGTTAAATCTGCTTCCTTGATCGAACATAAGAAAGTACATGCTCATTTTAACATACCAGATCCTTCTACGGGTAAAGAAAGTAATGGCTTCTCGGAAGGTTCGGGTGTTCATCGAAGTAGTTCCTCTCCTCAGATTAACTTGAAAGGAACTGGTGTGGAAAAGTTGAGAAGATCAAATACTACGGCAGCTTCCCTACTGATACATAAGCCAAAGATGGAATATAATCCATACGGTATTTTACATTCACCACATATCTTGGATATGAGTACTATGTTTGGACATGGAAATAAGCCGGAAAGTCAACTTATGTTGCCGTATCCAACAGAGAATCCGAATGATTATCTTCCCAAAGAGTTGCAGGAGAAGTATCAAAATGTCGAGGAAATATACGACACTGCAGAAACAGCTCTAATAGGATCGGGAGGAGCAGCTCTTATTAAGAAATTGAAATTAAAGGGAAATCCAAAAGTATTTGTGGCGTTAAAGAAGTTTTCACTTTTTAGGGATGAGTCTGCTAAACAGTATTACCGTCGTGTCGCACAAGAATACATCGTGATGAAAAATTTTAAACATTTACACACGATATCGTGTTATGAACTATTGAAATTACCAGTATACATGCAACGTTCATGGGGAATGACAATGGCATATTTACCATGTGATCTATTTTCCCAAATAAGGAAACCTGCATGGAGGTCAACATCACTTAATGAAAGGTTGTGCTATTTCAAACAAATTTGCTTTGGATTGAAATACCTGCATGAATGCGATATCGCACATCTAGATATTAAACCAGACAATATTCTTGTGGCAGAAAATGGAATCCTTCGTATCACTGATTTGGGATGCTGTGAATGTGGTCATGAAGAACCAGGAAACTTTAAAAGTGCGATAAAGTTGAGAAATAAACTTCTTGGAACTCCACCCTATCAACCACCAGAAGTTTCTAATTACAAGAGCATTCAAATAGAGAAAAGAAGGAAATATGATCCTTTCAAGTTTGACTACTGGTCATTGGGCATTCTTCTTTTTGTTTTGATTAAAGGACAACCCCCTTTTAAAGAGCCAAAGGCAACTGATCTGGCTTATTCCGAATACAAAAAGATCTATAAACGTCTGAAAGAGGTTTACCCAGGATTTGTAAAGAATGAAATGAATCACTTTCCGACCACATCACCATTTGCGATGGGTTTCGGAAGTCCAGCCGTTGCTCAAATTGCATGGAGATTTTGTGACCCAGACCCATCGACTAGAATGACTCTTCCTCAACTATTCCATAATGAATATTTTCAGAAGATTCAAATGTGTATTGACGAGGCTAATTATGAATGCAACTTTGTCCATCATAAAGCTGCAAAATATATGTCTTTCAGCGCCATGTATGGATCCAATATAGAACTTGTCGAGAATTGCAGGGGAAGCCGGAGACTCACTAGCAGTTCAATGGAGAGGCCAATTATTTTGAATGAGCGACATAGCTCGTCCGAGAAGCCGAAACAATCAAAACATCATTATACTTCGCTTCTTGAAGTGGGACTTATGAGCCGGAATAGATCTGACAGTAAGAATAGCAATACATCAACTCACAATAAGGGCGATGACAAAAAGGACCCATCACTACACTATAAGTCAAATTTGAATAAAGTGGAGGAATCAGAACATGAGGCTGATACGGATGATGATAAGCAACATCGTGATTCTAAATGCAATACAGAAGGCGGTGCTAATATAAAAATTCATACCTTATTCAAGAAAGGTAAAGCAGCTTCCAAGAATGATGATACAACAATATCTCACAACTCTGGCGATCGGGTAAGTCATTCACTTATAGACAAGCCATCGTTTAACTCACATAGTGTTTCCGAAAACATTGCAAGTGAAACGAATAGTTATAAAGAACAAATATCAGGAGCCGTCCCTAGTAATAATTCATCTAGTTTTAGCCTCACGAATACGAAAGATTGGTCCAAGTATGAGGATGCAGTAACGGAAGATGATACCACATATACATCATCAAATACGTCCAGTATCATAAATATGAAGGTTAGTACTACTAGTGGCAAATTGATTCCAATCGATAACAAGGAAACAGAATCATCTAAGAAGAGCGCAGAGTTAGTGGATGATGTTGACAACTTGCAGGATAATGAATTGCATCCAGCTGATATATACAGTTTCATCTATCCTGATGGCAGGGTTGTTTTGTACGAATTTGATGACGAGGATTACAAAAATGTCGCCACGGAGTACATGGTGGTAAACTATAAGGATATTAAGAAAAGTACCGAGTTTACAATAAAGCCACATTCTCATTCCATATACTAAATCATTAGAATATAAAATTTCACGCTGTTGTGACTGCCATATTTTAGAAGACGTCGACGTTTTTTTTTGAAGGGCTCAAATGAGAAATGCTCTTATTTTTTTTACGCTTTTAAACCTACGTGCATTTTACGCGCTGCTACTTTTTTTTTGGCTGAGCCAGGGCAATCATTTATATGACTTATATTGGGAAGATCTCTTTTAATATTCTTCTTTCTTTTTGGATCTATTCTTATCGACTTGATACGAATAATGTTAGTCCTTTGCTTTTAAATCCGAAATTAACGGCTTTTTTTTAATTTTGATGTTCGTAGTCGTGTGTTCGTGTATTTTTTTTTTTTTTTTTTTTTTTTTTTGGAAATTCACTCCTTGAAAAAAAAGTAAGCGATACGTTTAAACGTGCAGTTTTAAACAGTTCACTGCATCACAACATTATCACCTCGAATACCTTTACTGGAACAGACTACAAGCATTAAACGGGCAAAAAGTACATGTACACTTTTTAGAGGTATTAATTTAATTCCCAGGAGCGAAGGTAAATCTCTATATTATTCACTAGTTTGGGGAATATATATAGAAAAAAAATATTAAACAAAGCTTAAATATTACGAATACCACAGTTTCGGGGGATACAAATATGGATTTAAGAAACTTGATATCCGCAAATGTTAGCGACACTCCTCTCAAGAACGGGACGAATGAAGTTTCCAAAAAGCTAATGAAATCGCAGGATAACATACCTTTAACAGAAAATGAAAAATTAGGTCAGATTCATCCATTGAATAAGTCACAATCAAGACTCTCCATACATGACTTGATGAATAATGACGAAACTCCTGCTTCAAATCCATATTTAAAACCACTGGAACGTGAAAATTCGGGCAAGGCACCATTGACGCCACTGAAAACGAATATATCATCCTCTCCAACAAGTAGTATAACTGGAATACAAATGCAAGCCTCTACGCATGAAACCAGGGAGCCACAGCAGAGAAATATGGAAATTAACTCATCACCAAAGACACCGGGTCACGATATTAGAAGAAGAAGTAGTATTAGTATTATAACAAATGATGAGGATGTTGATATGCTTGGAAATAAAACCCCAAATGCTGCTCTTAGACATTCAACAAGTACGAATAAGACAAATACATCAAACACCGATTTCTCAAACAAGGAGCAAGATGCAAAATCCAAAATTGATGTTACGAATGAATTGAAGAAAAGAAAGCTGAAGACGACGAGAGGAAGACCAAAGAAAAGGATTAAGAAAACTGAAAAAAAGGAAACAAAGAAGAGCATGACTGTTGGGGACAGGGAAGATGGCAAAGAAACGAAAAATACTGCAGATATCGAGGCACATAATGCAATTCAAGAAGAGATACAAAATTTAGAAGAACTGAAGCATGAAGAGGAGACAGAAGAGCATAAACAGAACAAACCAAGAAGATATGAAGAAAAACCAACTTGGGCGAAAGATTACATTCCAAAATTGCTACTTCAAGAACAGAAAAAGCACCAATCGTTTGCCAACCCAACTAAATTGACAGTTCCTTCCATAACAGGTAGTATTCCTAGAAATGATTTCAACAAGTTGGTTACTGAATGGATTTGGGCTAATGTTGAGGGAATCAAGCACGAATTTTCAGATGTCCCGCACGTGGAGAATTTCATTGAATTGGAATTGAAACTAGGAAATATATGGGACAAAGTGAAAGATCAAAGGATACAGCTACCAGTTAATACCGAGAGTGTGGTAAACATGGATTATATACATCAGAACTGCTTTTTTCAAGGTGGAATGCCTCAGAAAAGCTTTAAAGATATAAAAGAATTTTTACAGGGCTTAGTTAAAGATGGACAGACAGGAAGAAGGAAGGATAAATTTATCATTGAAACGTCACATAATGTTGACCTAATAGCTTCTGAAAAAAGAAGGAACGACAAACTAGTGACAGGGCGTGTGACTCTGGATGTTAAAACTAAGAGACGAGTTGCAAGCATAGATAAACAAAGAGTTTCCGATCTTTTCATATATATGCCAGGTACATTATTTGATTTGAGGTTATCAATGTCTTTAGAACTTCCACATGAAATGAATGATGCGGCATTCGAAAACTTCAAGAGAAGAGTCACATTAACGAGGGACAAGGATAGAATGAGTTACATTCATCAGTCTACTGCGACGAGACTGGATTTAACGAAGGTTGTTGAAAATGAAACAACGAGATATGAGCTGGAATTGGAGATGAACACCCCTGAACTATTGAGGAGCATGAGTATTATTTCTGATGATCCATTGTACTACGTGGACCTAGTCCAGGCCTTTTTAGACAACGGAAGAATTATTTCGCGGCAGTTGAGTGTTCAACATTGAATATATTGGCAGAAAAATGTATACTTAACCTTTTATCATCATACACGTTGTAATATATAATGGGGGATATGATATACTCTCAGCAAAATAATAAACTTTATCTTACTATATTTGTAGTACTCAAAGATTATTGAGAATGGATCCTGGATCGCGTGGGCTAAAAAAATTTAATTGTTGACAATTCGGTTTAAATAGTAACAGATGTTCAAGCGAAATTTCGACTGATGGGACGTGGCATTTGCTGACATAGAATCAATCGTTCTTCACCTATCTTACTCGATCATTAAAAAAAAAGAATTATTTAATTTCTGACTATTGCTCGCCATCTTCCTATTAATTACTCAGGAATACACACCAGCTTCTTGAGTACAAAAGGAATAAAGGCAGAGATTCCGATTAAAGCTAGCTTGTCCCGAACAACCAACACTGATTTTCAGCACACTATTGGTGAATATCTTCCAGAACGAGGAAGGTTAGATACTTGAAATGAATACCATTTTAACATGGATTCTGATCCTTTTAGCAGTTTCAATAGGGCTATTATACTTTTTGGTCTGGCTTTTTTCACATAATCCAAGGGAAGCATATCCAAGTGAACTAAAATATTTTACCAATGATGGAGAAACTGGGTCACACATGCTTCCCGAAAGAAATTCACCGGCATCGGATGACATATATCTCTCTATTGTTATCCCATGCTACAACGAGACCAGTCGTCTCAAGGAGATGCTCATTGAAGCTGTTTCCCACTTAGAAAAGCAATTTCACGGGAAGTACGAAATTCTCATAGTAGATGATGGTTCCACTGATGGCACTGCAGAGTATGCATTGAAACTTGCAAACAAATTAGAACTGTCACCACACACAATGAGAGTCATCAAATTTGTGGAAAATAGAGGTAAAGGAGGAGCAGTTTGTCATGGCCTGCAGATAGCACGTGGTGAATATGTGATGTTTGCCGATGCGGATGGTGCATCCAAATTTAGTGATATGGACAAGCTGGTTGAATCGGTTCGCAAAATGGACAAGGGAAAGCCGGAGGAGATTCCTGCAGTTGCAGTTGGTTCAAGGGCGCATATGGTGAATACGGACGCCGTTGTCAAGCGTGCATTCATTAGAAATTTATTGATGTATGGTTTACATACGTTGGTTTATATTTTTGGAATTAGAGATGTGAAAGATACACAATGTGGGTTTAAACTATTTAACAAGGCAGCAGTGAAAATTATATGCCCTTTGATGCATACAGAAGGTTGGATATTTGATGTCGAGATGCTTATCCTTGCCGAGAGACGCGATATAAATGTTTCGGAAGTTCCTATAAGTTGGCATGAGGTCAAAGGTTCAAAGATGGTTCTTGCAAGAGATTCTCTTAACATGGGAATCGACTTGGTGGTTACGCGAATGGCATATATTTTGGGTGTTTACAGTGACAAGAACAAGAATGACCACAAGTTAAAGACAGCCTAATTTAGATTCCTGCAACTCCTTGACATCATAATTCATTCATTTTTTTTACTGTATAATTAATTAATCAATATACCATGTAATATCTATAGTAGCTTACAAAATAATATGCAAATATGCACTAGTGCAAGGGCTGTGCGTTTAACCTTCTAGGGAGTATAAACCTGTTCTTCATTTTCTTTTAGAGGTGCCATCGTCCTGTTTGCTTTTCAATTGGTATTTATTATTTACAAAACTTTTTTTTCAGCTTCAGTAGGATTTCACCTCGACATAAAAATGATGATATGATAGATAGTCTTGGTCTATTTCTGGGGAATAAATATACGCGTTGTACAACCAAACTATTTCCTTTTAACATGTCAGGTACACCCGATTTTATAATAAGGAATGGCTTAAGGTTTGTGAAACCGTACTATCATGTTTATCGCACGACTGTTAAAGGACGATGGTTTGGTAAAACAGCCCTTCAGGTGTTCACCGAGGAATTTCGAAATTATGATGGAGAACATTATTTAAAGAGAATTATGGAAGATGATATCAGCGTTATAAGAAGAAAAAACAAACAAAATATAGAGTTTAAAGGATCAATCTTATTGGATACCCCTTTAAAATCAGGAGATGTTATTGTCCACAGAGAGCATATACATGAAAAGCCAATTTTGAATAGGGAGATTGGCATAATACACGAAGATAAAGATCTTCTAGTTGTTGATAAACCATCCGGCATTCCGATGCATCCAGTTCAGGGCTACTTGTACAACAGTTTGACCGAAGCTCTCAAATCAAAATTAAACATCTTAAGACTCCATCCTTGTAATCGTTTAGATAAAGTAACAAGTGGACTAGTAATATTGTGCAAAAACTTTGAAAGTGCATCTTTTTATCAAACAATGGTTCAGGAGAGAGAGTTCAGAAAAGAATACATCGCTCGAGTAGATGGTGATTTTTCTCACTCTCCTTTGGTTTGTAGAAATGATGTGCTGATAATTGATACAAAGAAAAAGGCAGAAGGGGTTAAAAAGCGGACCGCCATTACGAGGTTTAAATTTCTTCGATACAATTCAAGGCTAAAACAGAGTATTGTTTTATGTATTCCAGAAACTGGCCGGACACATCAGATAAGAATACATTTAAGGGATTTAGGCCACCCTATCATAAATGACTGGGTTTATAATCCGAGATACAAAAGAGCATTCAGTAGATCAGCTGTAGAATCAAATTTACCGAAAAGCTTGAGTGAAATACAGAAAGAACAGGATGAACGAAGAATCGCAATGTATAGCGGTAAAACATGCTCTGAATGTGGTATTAATTTATATAGAGATCCTGATCCAAATTCTATGGTCCTATTTTTACATGCATTAAAATATACAGGTCATGATAGACAGGGTGGTATCATTTCATATGAAACAGGAATGCCCGCGTGGACAAATATATAAAATTCCAAATTATGTATAGGAATATTATTATAACGGTCGAATGCAATTATAACTGTGCTAACTGTCTTTTGAACTTAGTCCATGGTATGCTTTCGTTTACATTCCGGGCACGCTTTTCTAACGTACTTCTGTTCAATCTCTTGACTTGTTCTAGAGCCAGGCCGACATGTTTATTGAATTCCTCCAATTGCTCCTTGGTTCTTGGATAGGTCTGCGAGCTAAACCAATATAATCCATCCCAATATTTCATAAGAATTTCATCATGGGAAAAACATTTCATGAATTGCTTTCTTAAAATTTTGCGGAATCTTGCTCTATAGACAGAAAGTTTGAATGGGCGAACACTGCTTTCCATGTCTCCAACTGACTTGCTTTTCAACCCTGAAATATTCAAAAGTGCAGGATCTCCAAATGTGATGTGGCACGCCGGACGAGACTTCCTTATTCTTGCCATGAAATGATACGAGGGCCAGTATCGAACAAAAAAGTATGGACATTTGTAAGCATACGGGGATCTTGCAGCCCCGTACAGCATCGCAAATCTAAATAGATCTGTGTCCACACCCTTCAAATCCTCTGGCTTCTTGCATAAAGGAGTTGTATTATTTACTGAATCAAAAACATTATTCGGTAACTTCCACTTCGCATTTTTTAATTCTTCTTCGCTAATAGGGTAGTCTTTAACATTGAAGGTGAATTTCGGAATATTCAATATCGGACGTATATCTTCTAATGTATCGGTTGGTGGTTTATAATGTATTAATTCAACACTTTGAAAGTCTGTCATTTTCTTTTCCATATGCTTTATTTTCAAATGGGCACATATTTTCGATAGGGCTGTATCTAGGTTATATTGTAATACTGCTTCGGGCCTGGTCTTTGCATTCGATCTTCCAACAAAGATTGGAATCTTGTGAACGTGAACGCTTTGGATATTATTTTGCAAATTGAACTTCCACCTTTCTTTAGAATTATGGTTAATATGAACCTTTACTTCTGGTATGTCGATTAATGTTCTGATAAATACTTTACTTCGGACACCTTGTCTGTTAAATATTGCATATTTTGAGTACATTTTCTTTAGCAATCTGTTTCAAAACCCCTTTTTTTCCCAAACACCAGAAACCAGCATCAGTATACGGTAAAAATTATACAGCTTGCATCAGTGAACATAATTTTAAAGTGTTTGTTAAAACCTAACCGATGCCATTTGTGTCTGCCTTGTGGTAAAGTTTTGGCCACGTGACTGGGGCCTTCCACAATCTTCAAAACAATCTAAATATTGCATTTGTTTTTCATTAATTTTTTTTGTCCTCGACCGCGAAGCACGATAAAAGAAACTCGAACTAAAAATACTTAAAAAATAAACCGCTGTAATAAATTTGATAGCATATTAAATCATTAATGGCTCTCTTCACAGTCTTAGCAGAAGAGTAGCTTGAAGGGGCAATATTCTACATTTAATATCAATATAAGCATTTGCATGTTATTACTACCACATTGGATCGGCTACTTTTGAAATAAGCAAACTTTATTTTGGCGGGACAAACTCTTTTTTAAAGCGTTTGTCTTTTTTTTTGACAGAGCGTTGGGTGGGATCAGCCCCATCAAATATAAACCAAGTGGAACAATAGAACGTTTAAAATATTTTTATTTTCTTCAAATATCTGGTTAATGATGTCGTGTGTAAACAAGGAAAAAGAGGATGAAACACAAAAGTCTGGTTTGAATAAGTTACTTGCCACTGGGAAACTTTTGGGAAGTTTGAACATTGACTTTCACCAACTAACAGGAATTGATAACTTATGGGCACTCAGAGGCAAAAAGAACCCATCTGCAGATAATGCCTTAGATTCAAGTAGTACAAGTAGTCTGAATGCTGAAGATCTTACTATTGATGAACAAGAAGAAACACACGAGAGTTTCCCTTTGAAAAAAAGAATTTGGATTAAAAGGGAAGGAAAGAATCCTACCACTATATTTGTATCCCCTGGAATGCTGGTTGATGATTTAAAGTATACAATAACGAAAAACTATCCGACAACCTTGGCATTAGAGTGTGATCCCTCTGAAATTAACATTAATGCAACTGTATCTCCTGATGGAAGGAATGCTGAAGTAATTACGTTGAAGCCGGATCTGGATGTTTACAAATTTCTTGATGATTATTTCCCTGATGGGATGAAAATTATTGATGCATTTACCATAAGCATTCCTACAGGCAAAGGAACAATTCAATCTGAATTGAAGCAACGAACAAAACATTTCAAAAAGAAGGAAAAGCAGCGAGTGGGTATTCATGAAAAGGATCAAGGACAGATAGCCAATTCCAAATCACGAAATTTACGACAAGAAGGTAACATTGCATCACAAACATCACCGGAAAATGCAATGTCAGCATCTACTATTCCACCTGTTGTACTAGTTGCAAAAAGAAAGATGGCCCAAAAGGATGAAAAAAGCACTAGATCGAGTATAAATGGATCAGGATCTCAGAAATCCAGTGATCGCTTTCATGCAAGAAACGGGACACAGAATTGGGATGGTATAAAATCCCAGGAAGTAAGGTCAAAGTTCTCCTTATCTACTTTTAATAATTTGACAGGTTCCGACACTCATCGAAGAACAATTAATGACATGAAACTGAGGCCAAATGCCGGGATTTCAAAGATTCTTTCCCATATTAATGTTTTAGTTGTTGAGGATAACCTCGTGAACCAGAAAATTATGGCTAGACATCTTAAGTCCTGCAAAGTTGGATTTAAGATAGCATCGAATGGAAGGGAAGCCCTTGAAATGTGGAAAGAGGGGGGCTTTCATCTTTGTTTTATGGATATTCAATTACCCGTTATGTCTGGACTTGAGGTTACTAGGGAGATTCGGCGACTTGAAAAAGTGAATCGAATTGGAAACTTTCCTACATCTCAGCTGTCTGGTTCAAAGGACAAGACAGATAACAAAGCTCCAAGGGCATCAGATAAATTAGACCTTTCACTTTTTCGTTCACCAATTATAATTGTGGCTTTGACTGCATCTACGGGTGCTGAAGATAGACAAGAGGCGTTAGCAGTTGGATGCAACGACTATCTCACGAAACCTGTACAGTTAAAATGGCTTAGGAGCAAGCTTACAGAATGGGGTTGCATGCAAGCTCTAATCAATTATGATCATTTTAGAAGCGACTATTAAGAAGTGATTGTGGCATCAGGAACAGGCTTTTTTGTTATATGCGCTACTATTCATGGTTATAAATTTAGGGTTATTTATCAATTTACTTACTTTTCATGCGCAGTCACAATTCAATCTTCCTTTTTTTTTTTGATACGCTTTGAATGTTGTTAATTGAAGTCTATACATACACACGCACTGCCTTTTCCTTTATTACAATGCTTTTTCGTTACCGTCTTTCTTCTGTTTCATATTTCAAACTGTTTTTGACTCTACTTCCTATGATAATCCGCTATCAAAAGTGCTTTCGGTATTATGTTTTAAATATGGATTTCTGTGTTATTTTCCCATTATTTGGTTATATTAAGTAGAAATCTGTGCCGCTTATATTTTGCCATTAAACTGTGTGCATAATTGTATTCATTATGTTATATTACTGATGAAAAGATACTATACGTTGTTCTGCTTTCCCTGCCGCCTGTACAATGATCCAGGTAGGGAATCATTAATATGCCCACTTTTATTTTTCGCTAACGAAAGTGTACTTGTGACTTTCTTCAAGGATTTCTTACGAATGATAGCACTTAGTTTTTCATAGACCAGAGAAATATTTTTGAAATCCTTTAAGCGACTTTCAAGGAATGCAATGATTTCATCATCTTTCTGCACAGAGAATATATCTAACAAATCTAAGAAGCTGCTTGTCAGCACTTTAGATTCGAGCATCTTTAATATTAATTTGCAAGTTTCCAACTTGTTTGGAACAGATGGTTCGAGTTCCCACTCGGCCAATTTCACATCTAAAACCTTATGTTCAGCTGTTGAAAATTTCCAAGAAGCCATGCAGTACCTCATAATCGTTTCAGAGAGAAGTATTTGAAGTATGGGCGAGACATCTGAGACTTTTTTGACTAATCCTTGATTTATGATTTGTTTTATCACATTGGCATAATTTTGTGTGAAGATTCTTGGATTCTGATATCTCTGCATACCTAGTGAATGTGACAAAAAGCGAACAGTTTGGATTAACAATGGTGTTGTCTCGTCCCGGTGCCGATTGAATTCGTCACTAATATCCTGCAAGTCGTCCATAATATCTTTCCTTCCCGCATTTGGCATTAATGGTGTATTAGGTAGCATAATGGAAGAAAGAAGTGTTGTGCCTTCGTTAGCCATATTGATTAATGTGTTCATTTTTTCTTCTGATCCTAGACTGCTCAAGTACTTTATTGTATACTTTGTTGTTCTTGAAGACTTGTTATCATTTATGGATGAATGGTCTGGATGGTTTGGTGAAGTAAAACGTATCTCCAAACCTGCAATATTTGTTGGAATATTGGAAATTCCATCTGTTTTCCCCATTTTATCGACGACTCTAATTGGAGTGCACAAGGGAGAACCGAGCATAGAGGATGGAAGTGTTATTGTGCTTGAAGTTGTCAACTCTTTTGAAGCCTTTTTATGATTTAAATGCTCTGCAGCAGAATGGCTCATAGAACTGAGGCCCCTAAAAATGTTGTGTAGGTTATTAGAGGTAGCCTTCAGTAAAGCTTGTGCTCCTTTGAATGCATTGGCGCTCGATATAGTATCACTTCTAGGCTCAATATCAGAGCATAACCCTTTTTTCCCTGTTGTAGCTCCAACTAGCTCAGAGTCTCCATTTTTGACTTTATAGAAGCTTTCTGAATTTCTTCCTTGCTGCTGAACTATATGCCGGGATATTTCTGAGCTATTAGTGTCAACTTGTCTAACCATACATGGAGCTGGCGATTGTATTGATACATTATTCAATGGTAAGAATTCCTCATCATTTCTGTGTGATCCTTTTTCATTGCGTAGGTACTTTTGATAATCTTTGTAGCTTCTATAAAAAAAAATTCCGAAAAGCACTAGAAGAATTGAAAAGCAACCTACCAAACTAACACTAACCAATAAATCCTTATGGTAGTTGCCGAAGTCGTGCATCAGGCTTTGCTCTGATTTAGCAAAAAAGTCTATCTCCTCCATATATATCTTTTCAATCTTACAAATTTCCCTTGAGATTACACTTATTCCCACTATTGTAAGGCAAAAGAACAAAAGGAACGAAGAGCAAATAAAGGGATTTCCTGAAGTATGCAGATCTGGCGGTAATTTTTAGCGAAAAGGATTCTTCTTAAAAAAATTTTGTTAAAAATCAACAAGATTCGGATCCACAAAGTACCTAGACGTTTTTATATGTTAGTAACATTGATTCCAACTTATACATTAATAAAAAGTATAAATTTGAAAATATTGTATGACTTCAAGACTTTTAAGAAATTCAAGATAATAAAATCATCTCCCATTAAAGGGTTTAAGCTTATAGATTTCCCGTTTCATCTATTGCGTATATGTTTTATATCCTTCCAACGAAGTCTGATGTATAAACTTCCAGCCTTTCGTTAGCCATTCTTGAGGGAATTCTAGGATATGAATAATACCGACTTATTTCGGCGTTTATCAATTTCGATGTGCACGTATTCAAAATAGTACTATGATGTTTTACCTCGAGATGAGCGGTTGATTGAAGCCGTTCGTCACTTGCGATACATATGCAGCTATATTATTTCCTTGACTGCACTTCGGCTAATTTAATCTCAATTTGAATTTAGATATGCGATAAAAAATATATATTTTTTCAGAAAAATTATGTGGTAAATCATTTACCGCATAAAGGCTGCCTAATATTTAATCTACAGAGGAAGTTTAGAAACAAAAATGTTAGAAACGACCTGTGTATTACCTCCAAATATTCATTGCTATAAAAAAAGAATAACAAAATCTGAAGTTGAACCTATAAATCTTTAGAAAAAATAGCCAGAAGAAACAAAGAGTAAATGTAGCCATGCTGAACCCTCAGTTCTGTGTTGAAAATGGATAATGCTGATATCCAGTGCTAATAAATGCCCTATCTATAAACTTCTGCCATAGACGCAGAGCCGCCACATTGCCATCCCCAGACTCAGTTAATTTGTCATGATCTTCATAAAAGGTAGTATCGCCATTCTTTCCTTTTATCTCCTTGTTCTTTTTTAAAGGAGAAGATTTAGAAAGCCTTCTTGCAAGTTTTATCCAATCTTCAACCAGCAAACCAGTCATATTATAGACATCATCATCAGTGCTGTACTGAACACCAAAGCTAATTTTCTGATCTCCGGACTTTTGCAACTTATTGAGATCTGCATAGTACTGTGTATATCTCTCTGGACTGAACAGTTGATTCACATATCCCGGTCCCAAATCAATGTCTGATGGCATCACCGGAGGAATAGTGATATCTTTTTTCAAGGTGTAATACTGTTTGTTGGCCGTGAAGTTTTCAGCTATCTGTAAAGAGTCTGCCAATTCATCTGATTGGTCCAATATTTTATTTGCCCTTGCAAAAAACACATCCCATCCTTCAAATATCTCATGATTGTCATTATTTGAAAATAAATCCGTAACATTGTACTCCCAGACTCTGAATCCTGGGTTATACGTTGGAATGACCGATGCTGAAACGTGAGCAAATGAATATCTTTCTCCGTGCTCGCCTGCCTTTTTCTTCCCCTTGATTCTCACCAGCAAATCGTCTCTTATACTATTTAAATATGTGACCTTCCCAACTGGTGCACTATCATATCTTTTAGACTTTCTATTCACTCCAAAGTCATCGTCAAGTAAGCCCATAGCCCTATACATATCAATATCGTCTCTGAAATCTTTAACATCTTCATCATCATTATCAGCATTCTTTGCAAAGATGTTTTCTTCTTCATCACCATATGTTTCGAAGTTCAATGATTTTGCATCATCTTCAAGTCCCATTGCATTCAATCTATTTCTTATTGAACGCCAAGCTTTAACGGAATCAAGTGGAACAAAATGATCCGTATTCATATGACCCCAAACCCCTCCTATAATAATATCCCGATATTCGTGCATCCAGACGGCCATTTTAGTGTAGCAACTATAGTGTAGGTTTTTAGGAATAGGAGGAACATGGCCACTAAGCCAAACTTTCATATGTCTTCGGCGCAGCTCCTTCAAAGTTATTGATAGCCATTCGAAAAGTTTGTACCCAGGCTGTTTCCTACCATCGCAATTGTCATTCAATGGGTTCGACTTGAAAAAGTATAAAGTGTTGATGGAAAGGACAGCTAATTTTCCTGGGATCACTTCTCGAAAGTAATAAATACCTCTGTCAAACGTATGCATCTGTTCCGCAGGCACAAAACTCCTCCAAATTTTGTACATCTCACGTGTCTGTAATGTTGGTCCAGGGGCAACTAAGTTGTGTGGATAGACATCGTTATTTCCCAAACTTGGAACAATCTTTACTCTGCGTTCTTGTGGCATTTTTTCTTCTTCTCCGTCATCCATAAAAGTAGTCTCCATTCTGTCTGCTACTTTTTGATTCATTGAGAAAATATCGGATTCCAATCTAGGATTACTCCTATCGTTGTCGTGACGGACATTATCTCCAGTCCATATAACAAAGTCAATCTTATCTTTTAAATTTTCACGTATCCAAGCAAGAGTGTCCTCATAAAGATATATTGGTGAATCGCATCCGCTCATAGAATCACCAAATTTATGACTTAGCTCATCAGGTAATGCTTTTGGATCCCTTTTATGGCATTTCCTTACTATCGAAGAATTCAATTTATTTAGAAGGTCCGGATGCATATCTGTAATATGAAGGAAGCGACCGTGATAAACAACATCCTTTGATTCCCTAATAGCATTTCCATTAATATCAGTTAATCTAACTCTCACCGAATGATTGGGAGTTAGCCCCAGTCTCAGATATTCGTCCTCATCATCATCGCTAACCTTAGTTACTGTAATGATGCCACGCTCGTTGTATGCGTTTGCAATATCTGTTTCAGAGCTAATTTGTGATATAGTCACACCGCATATGAATATCACTGCCAGTGTAATTGCGAAGGGCACAATATTATTTAATACGAGATGTGACTTCGAAAACTTCATTATCATTCAAGTTGACTGTGTCGATAGTTGAATTAAAGTCAATATTTTTGGTAAGATGATTATTGCTTACTCCACACGCCGAATATGGCTTTCATGAAGAACAATATTTTTTGCAAATGAAAATTAAGCTTAGATACACTTTACAGCCTAAGGTAATAATAATGAATACTGTTCAAATGAAGAGAAAGTAGCACTTCAGATGATGATGGCTTAATTATGGCTGCATGAAGTTTTTCGTCCCCCGTAATAAAGTACCAATATTTAAATTAACAACAATAAAATCTTGTTTTTTTCTTTACGCAGCGAATTTGCAAATACTACATATACCACGTTGTGGTCTTTCTTCAATCTCAATCAAGGCCAGCTACAAATAAATTTTACGATGATATTATTGATGTGTGGTATTTGAAATATGTATGGATTGGAGGGTGCTTAAATTAGCTCAACTACGTTATATTTATGTCGTATTTTATGTATGTACTTCTGACTCCCGAAATGCAAACCGTAAAAAATACCCAGTAAATTATTCAAGGCTGTGCAGCAATGAAGCTTCGAACTTCGTTTTTAAATGTCAAATACTATATTCATTCCCTGAAAAGGAACGGATGGATACTAGGGAGAAATAAAAGCCTTGCTAGCACTTACCGAGTATCAAATAGTAGAGTAGTCATAGAGGCTTTAAACAAGCATCTGGCGTTACATAGTTTTCTAGTATTTTTCTCAGCATGAAAAAGTAACTCGTGCTTGATTTTCTGTGCAGGTAGCTGGATGTTCGATTGTCTGCTTTGATCGAATGCGTTTTCCATTTTCGGCAACTTCTGACTTTACAAATAAATTACGGTATGTATTTGAAGAAAACAAAACAACAAAGATAGATTAAAAAAATTTAAAAAATTTAATTTTTGAGAACGTCATTTAATCCAAACAAAATGAAGTGTACCAACCTGCTTGGTCATAATATTTATGTTCTGTAAAATAGCACTTTGAACATCAATGCAATCATAATTTTGCAAATCAACTCATATTTCTCTCAGCATGTATGGTGATGCAAAATATGGGATAGCATTGTCAATTGCTTACTGAACTGAAGAGAGTCTATCTATTATGTACATAATTGCTATAGCCGTGCACGAATGCCGAAAGTGGGCAATACGCCTGCCCAATCTCACTTTTTTTTGAAGACTGTGCATTGTTGAGGTAGCTCCAGCCTTGGTCTCATTTCATATTTTTTCCTTCCTCTTTGCTAGCCCGCCTTCACCCCTCTCTTGTTTTTCCCCCTGTTCTGTTCGGCTATTTTCATATTTTTATTTTTTTGCTTTCTCTTGCCATGAGTGAAAACGCTTACTTATTAAGCTTGGAATTGTATTTTCATCTGCTTCTAAGTATATTGAACTATAAGTCATTTAAACGATATCTAGTGCCCCATATTTTGATTCAGTTTACGGTGTCTCTTAGTGTTCTTTATCAAACACCAGCAACAAAGGCTACTATTTATTATTATTCAAAGCATTACATTTGTCCAATTTACGCTATTAAAAGGCTAACGATCCTAATTAATAATAACCAAGGCCAGAAGCGAAACAGGACGTACATTCCCCTGAGAGACAATAATGAGTTTGGTTTCGCAGGAACAGCTAATGCAGAATCAACAGCAACTGCGACAATTGGATGAGCAAAGGCAGAAGCAAGTGGAGCAGACAAAAAGTTTTCAGTCCAATGCCTCATCTGCTCGAGAAATGGTTCAAAGATTAAGAACAATTGACCACAAAAAGGAACGTAATGACCCCTCGAATCCTCTATTTATCCAAATGCCTACCCGTGCCAATCCGACTGAAGTTATGGCCGCTAGGTTCAATTCTTGGCGAAATATAATTGGATGTCTCATTCACTATTTAAAAGAAACGGTATCAGTTCATGAAGAAATAAGTCGCCAGCAGATTCGTCTACATCACGCAATAAGTTTTCCTTTCATAACACAAGGGTTAGATGGCGAGCTTTACCAGCCAATGCGTGTTGCTAGTGCAAATGGTTCATCGTCTGTTGCAAATGCGGCCACGAGCATTTTTTCCGGTCTTCATGGAAATTCTGCTACCTCACCAGAGGTTGCTGATTTGTCGAAGCAAAAGGATGAATTTGACTTAACAAAAAGATTTTTTTTACCGTTGGGAAGTGGATCTATTCAAGATTTGCCTACAATATTATATCAATATCATGCAAATGCATCCTTATTAGCACAATCTGTGGTTAAGGAGTTAAATGGAACGATAATTCCTCGTTTACAAGACCTTAGAAGAGATTTGCTGGTAAAAATCAAGGAAATTAGATCACTCCAGAGTGACTTCCGTAATAATGTTGACAGATACCACCAAGAGACGAGAAATGTGCTCAAGGGCTTTGTTCAGTCCATTGATGTTAGCAAGCGTGCTCCAGGTACTCTTCCACCAAGAAATGACCCATATCTTTTAAAATATTCTCTTGATGGTCAGATAAAACGTCAATTAACAGAGGAGAATTACCTACACGAAGCTTTCATTAACATTCAGACCTCAGGAAAGGAACTAGAGAAGGTGGTTTATATTGAAATTCAGACTGCATTAACTGTCTATGCCAAACTAATGGGTCAGCAGGCCCAAAATATTTTTGACAGATTGATCTCCAAACTCGATACAGGCATCTTGGCCAAGAATCCAGGTTTTGAATGGGATTCCTTTATTGCAAAGGATACGGCTAATTTCATTGATCTTAACACGCCTATGAGACATCTTAGTGATATGAGATATAAATACCAGACTGACCCAATAACATTACCTATCAGATCTGGTTATTTGGAGAGAAAATCCAAATACTTAAAGTCATACGCAAGAGGTTGGTATGTGTTGACATCGTGCTTTATTCACGAATTTAAATCACCTGATAGGAAGAAAGATCCGATTCCTGTAATGTCACTTTCATTGGATGATTGTCAGATTGCGGAACATTCTCGCAAAGATGTGAGAAATCCAAATACATACCACAAATTTGTTCTTCATGCTAGGCAGAAAGGTGGTTTGTTGAGAAAGGGGCATAATTGGGTCTTCCGTGCGGAGAGTTATGATGCCATGATGGAGTGGTATAATGATTTGAAGAGACTCACGCAGCTACCAACACCACAATCAAGATCTACAATTGCCTGGGAAAGACGCAAAAACAGGGATATATCTAGCATGGGTGCTAGTATTTCATCATCTGCAAATTCTTTGAGTTCGACCGGTATTCAAAAAAATGGTAACCCTGTTTCAGTAGCAGGTAACAGAACCTCTTTTCATAAAATGAGATCAACCGCTTCCAATTACTCCGCACAAAATTCGATGACCAACAGATCTATTGATACAATGTTGGGTGTTTCGGATGCCTCAAAAGGTCGCATGCCAGAAAATATGGGATCTTCTCAGGGAGTCCCAAAGTCCATGGTGACGAATGATGTCGTTTTAAATCTTCAAAATGATACTTTGGCACAACACAGAAATTCCCAGAATTCCCATCCTGTTATGTCCAAAAGGGTGGGCGGTAATAATGCAAAAACTGTGGACGAATCTGTGTCTACTGCAGGCTTAGAAGATATTCAAGCTGATAATGCTAAGGATAGTTATATAGATGGTACGGTGGGAGAGAAGTTTGGTGAAATGAATGTTTCTGATGACACACGGAAGGAAACACAAATATAAAGATGAAGTGTGTTAAAAGGCCATATCAGCAGTTGCAGGCATTACGTAGAATTATATCATCCACAGAGGTGTTAGGAATTGTGTACTTCCTTGCTTCCCCTCTCTTCTTTTTACTGATTTTACTTTTATTCAGTTATATATTTACCGAGGAATCTAATTAGAATGTTGCATAGTTAGTTATATTAATTTGTGTTCTTCGGAAACCGAAACTTTTTTTTAATTTTTGACAGATGTGTTTTTATCATACATAATTAGAATGCGATTCACTTTTTTTCGTGCTTATCTCAATTTGATTTGCTGAAGCAGCGGTGAAATTCAGGTTAGACTTGAGCGAACATTTCATTTCCGTGAAATATATATCGTTTCTTACATTTCATTTATACACAATTATATGTCATCATCTCATCCATTTTCGATAATCACTTGCCATGGAAAGATCTAAATTACGTGCTGTTGCAGACTTTCCCGAGCCAGGCATACAGATAACATCACAATTTCCAAAGATATTTAGCACGATATGCTTGGGAATCTGTTTTATCGTATTTGTATTCTATAAAGGAGGTAAGGCCTTTTTCACAAGATTCTATTCTTTACCACCTCAAAGTTATGTACAGAATATCAAGGAGGCAGTGAATGGTAACGGATTAGTCAAAAGGTCCAAAGTTGGTATAAAGAAGGCTAGCTATAGAAGAAGACTTATTTTAGCCTCAGCAAAGCCGCTGATGTACTCGACCGTCCCATTGACAAGCAAGAAAGATACAGATTGTTCTAATAAGGCTTATCAGGATATTAGAATTGCCAGGGTTGATAAGGAGGAAAATTCTGAATTTCTTAACCTTATTAAACCAATGGAACCCGACTTCCCAAAAAGAAAAATATTATATGGTTTTTTTCATCCTTACAGCTATGCTGGAGGAGGTGGTGAGCGTGTTTTATGGCAAGCAGTGTACGTGACATTGCAAAAAAGTTCAAGAAACGTTGCCCTTATTTATACGTTTACCGAATCAAACGATCAATCTGTTTCTTCCATACTTACATCTGTTCACAAGACATTTGGTCTTGATTTCTTCACTGAGGACAAAAAGGGCAGGGTTGTGTTCATGCAACTTCCAAATAAATACAGATGGATTATTGATGGAAACTCATTCAAGTTTCTAACTATGGCATTTCAGGCATTGGGATCTGTAATTGCCTTCTTTTTTGCAATGAATGAATGCGCACCAGATATATTCATAGATACGCTCGGTCTCCCATTCAGTTATCCCTTAGCAAGCTGCTTTCTACAAATTCCTGTTTATGCTTATGTTCATTACCCATGGGTTTCTAATGATATGCTTAACAAGCTTGCTATCAAAATGAAGAAGAACCCGGTGTATATATTAAAATACGCTTACTGGTACCTTCTGATGAAGTTATATTCTATATGCGGCTCTTTTTTGACAGAATCCTCTTGTAACTCAAGTTGGACTCTAAAAAATCTATTAAAGGTGTGGACGTGGGCAGATGAAGATTCAAAACCCGCTATCATATACCCACCTACTGGGATTGATGAATCTAAAATTCGACTTAATGCAGACAGTTCAAGGTCACATATATTCTTGTATATTGCTCAATTTAGACCTGAAAAAAGACATGAGTTGTTGATCAAAGAATTTCATAAATATGTTACACGGTGTGACAAATTGTGCGCTAAACCGTTCAAGCTTGTTCTCATCGGCAGTACCAGGTCTGATGATGATAAAAAAACGGTTGAACATCTTAAGAGTCTTATCAATGATTTCTCGTTTCCTGAAGGAATGATCGAGATAAAGGTTAATGCCGCTAGAGAAGAGGTTGATGAATTCCTCAATAAGTCTGAATTTGGTCTGAATGCTATGTGGAATGAGCATTTTGGTATTTCTGTTGTCGAGTACATGATTTATGGTGTTATACCGATTGTTCATGCCAGTGGTGGTCCTCTTGCAGATATAGTTGTTCCTGTGGATTCTGATACAGGAAAACTTTTAGTTGAGAAGGGAGAAAGTTATTCAAGAGATACTATAGGTGAGACTTATATGTCCGGGCTTTTCTTCCAAGATCCTTCTGATCCAGATTCTAGTACTAGAAAAACTGAATTTGAAAGTTTATCCGACGTTCTTTGGCGAGCTTCAGAACTTACAGATGCTCAGAGACTTCAATATCGTAAGAATGCTATAAGTGTTGCCGAAAAGAAATTCGGAATATCGGTGTTTGAGCAAGAATGGGATAGAGTTACAACATCATTAGCTGATTACGAAATGTATGAACGTAATAAAAGGGGTAAAGTCGAAAGGTTATATTGAGAATAGGATATTGGAACTTTCTGTATTTGAATGCGAATAACGCTTCTGCGATAAAAGTAATGAGTAAATCTTCCTAATTATTTTTATTTCCCTTTTTGTTAACACGTAGTTTGTGAGAAACTTCTTCGTTGATGAGATCGTCCAACTTTGCAAATAATGTATTATTCCATTTGAAGTTTGGCTATCAGTTCGAGAAACATTTATTTGTTCAAGCGTTCTAATATTCAGACGCAATTTAGTAATCTGTCTGGTATCATGAATCATGTTTTGTTTTATGTCTTCTATTTCAGTGACCAGTGTGTTCTCTAATCGTTCGTAAACTAGAGATAGTCTAAGTATTTCTTCTTCCAATTTGTCTGACGTACTTCGAAATTTATTTGAGCTGTCTGACATTTCCCCACCAGGTGTAACATTAGAAATATTGTTCAATGGTAAGTGATAGTTTTGTCTTTCTGCAATTTTTTTTATATCTTTCCTCTGTTCATGTTCATTTTGGGTGATGTCATCAAGGCTGAATATCCAAAGCACAAACGTACTATAAGCGAGGTAAAGAACTGCCTGATACATTTTAGCAGCCCAACTGATTATTAATATGAGGGAAGAAATAGTCCATATATTTGGACTGCACTCGGTTAATTTCTGGTTTAAATTGATTCCTATCAAAATGGATTGACGTCTGATAGTATTGGTTATAGGAGAGTTATTCATCAAATAAAGCGTTAAAACGCATCCTGTGCAACTGAAAGATATGATTCTAACCATATAATCATCTTTGTCGAAAATTATGCCAGCTTGAACAAAACTTAAAAATATTGAGTCTGCAAGTAAGAGTGCTTTTAAAGAAGCGTTATATCTTGTAAAAATTGTCTGCTTATTTGATCCAATTTCGTCATACGTACTTGAGTGAGCTGATGATATAGTAGTTTCATACAAAGGTCCACTGCAAGACTTACACAGATTTTCCATATTTTGGTTCATATTTAATAACAATATTTTTTAATGCTTTGTATTTGTTCTTACATCCACTTGAAATTAGGCTCTGCTTGTTTTGTTACATTTCACGACGTATTATCACATATGAAAAAAGGAAATCCAAACAGGTATTAAGCGCCAAAATTGTAATCCCTTTTTTCACGTGATGCTTTACAGGGTTATAAACCCTTGATTTTTGGCTCCTGCAAAAAATTATTATTTCAAAAAAATTTAAGCAAGAAAAAAGTGAAGGCAAATCGAGATGAAAAATCGAATATCACAGATCATACTCTTTTTACGAGTTTAAATTGCATCTACAAGAGTCTTTGCAATAGCATATAGGAGTTCTGTTCAGATACACGTCATAAATACAACATGGTTTTAGTTCAAGATTTGCTTAACCCTGATCCATCCACCGAGGCCCAGAAACACAAATTAAAGACATTGGTGCAAAGTCCAAGATCTTATTTCATGGACGTTAAGTGTCCGGGATGTCTCAAGATTACTACTGTCTTTTCTCACGCCCAGACCCCAGTTACATGTGATTCATGCTCCACAGTCCTATGCACACCAACTGGTGGTAAGTGCAGATTGACTGAGGGATGTGCTTTCAGAAGAAAGTAAGTGCATTCGCTTTACGGGATTGGCGAGTGTGGCACAGACATAACGAAAATAATATTAATAACAACTGCTTATAATGTTTGTTAGAATCAGTAATTGCTTCACATTTCAAACTTATATTGCATATTCCAAGCTGAAATAGATTTATCAGTCCTTATACATCTTCATCCACATCAATTGGCATTAGCGCATGTTGTAATGTCGTTATCCAAAAACAATTACTGGTTATTCCATACAGTCATCACCGCTTTTATCACAGTAGTGGAATATCATAATTTTGCATATTAATAGGTTAGGGCGCCGTCTATTTATGCAGAATTCGTCATCCCCATTTTCCCTTCATATCTATCATTGTATAGTTAGATTTTCTAGATTTTCTACTTATTAAGTACACAAATATACAGGTACTCAGTCCATAAAGTTAGTATGATAATGTATATTTTTGTAATGTTGGAAGTAATTGGAGTATTGTGTTCATACCATGTATTTTTATTTTCATCTCATAAATAGTAATGGTAATGGGGATGTTGCTTTTTCTTTCGTTAATCATTTAACTTATGTTGGTAGGGCATTTAACCGTGTTCATAACTCTCCTTATTCAGACTACCTGATAATATTAATAAAGCTTTATTGAGATGAATTTTGACTTGGTGCAGGTTAACAACAATACAGAACTAGTTGAGCCTAAAAGAAATATCCCGAAAGTTCTTACCATCGCTGGATCCGACCCCAGTGGCGGTGCTGGTATAGAAGCGGATATAAAATCTATAACAGTAATGGGTTGTTACGGTTTGACTTGCATTGATGGTATTACGATTCAAAATACTATGGGTGTTTATGGGAAAAAGGTGACTGAGTTGGAAGGCCTTACCAAGATTCTTTACTCTAATTTTAATAATGGTAGCCCAATCGATGCTATTAAAATAGGGATGATGACAGAGGGGATTGTCCAGTGGTTTAAATCTTGCTATTCGCATGGTATGGTGAAGTTTTTAGTTGTGGATCCTATAATTAGTTCTAGCTCCGGCTATAATTTGGCAAAAATGATGTTAATCAAAAGTGCTATTGATAATGTATACTTACATGCCACACTTTTGACGCCGAACTTTGAAGAAGCATTGAAAATCATTGAAATTTTGGGGCATGAGAGGTCCAAATACACCTCGAGGAATTGTTTAGAGTCCTTCTACATGTTAGCAAAAGATATAGCATGTTTTACGAAGTGCCATGCAGTATTATTAAAGGGGGGTCATATGCCACTATCCAAAGTGAATGACACAGAACTCGTTGACGTCCTCTATGACCCAGATAATATTGATAAATTTACAATTTTCAAGCATGGTCGTATAGTTGGAGCGAAGAATACCCATGGTACTGGATGTACTTTGTCTAGCGCCATTGCAAGTTGCTTGGCCCTAGGGAATTCCCTCCAAGATGCAGTTCAGATTGGTACAAGTTATGTTCACAACGCAATGAAGTTTGCAGACAGTGGTTTAGGTAAGGGCAAAGGACCTTTAAATCACATTTATTATATGTAACATTTATTCAAGAATCTTATAGCGATCATTTGATGTATACTAAGCTGTTAGTCTATTCCATTAAATATCTATAAAACAATCAAAAGCATGTACATAACTCAAATTTGACAAGTATTTTCCTCATCAAATATTGGACCCTTTACACGGTAACTCATTTAATGTCTCCTCTAGTATCTCCTTTGCTTTTAGCATATTAGTTATACGCAACCTCTCGTTGCTCAAATGTGCATTATCAGAAGATTGGCCTGTTGGAAGATGAGCCGCTTCACAGTCAAATGTCTTCTCCAGGAATCTGATTGAAGGAATAGATCCACCCTCTCTAATGAATATTGGTTCGATACCCCATATTTTCTGCAGGTTTTTATACAAAATCTTGTATGCTGCATTTTTTGTATCTGCAAGCCATGGTTCCGCTTCATGTGTGATCTCAATCTTAATATGATTCTCCGTATGTAAATTTTTGAAAGATTGTAATATGAAAGAAACCAAACTCTTCTTTACCTCCTCTATATCCTGAGTTGGAACTATTCTAACGGACAGAGTAGCAGTTGCAGCATGTGGGATGACAGTGGAATTTCCAGGTCCAGAAACATGCACCTTATGCAATGTCAATGATGGCATTCTCCATTTGGTCAAAAGCTCATGAACTTCCGCACCTTGCACCTTCTGTATGATTTGCTGATACAAGCTACGCTCCTCCTCTCCTAACTCCTTCACCGTGCTGTAAAATTCTGGAATTCTCACCTTGCCGGAATCATCCGTAAGTTTCGATAACACGTTAACCAAATCAATGGTTGGTTCTCTCGAGACGCCACCATCTACACCCGAGTGTCTATCCGGCTTATCAGACCATACTTCCACGTTCGCTGCCACAACACCTCGTAAACCATAGTTTAAACATGGAACATTATCATCGAGCCAATATGAATTACTAAGCATCACCCAATCAATATCACCAATAGTGGCCTTATTAGCGGTGACTATGTCTTGAAAGCCATAGGATCCTGCTTCTTCTTCTCCTTCAATTAAGAATATCGCATCGCATTGCAAGTTTTTGGACTTGTAAAGGTCGGCAACAGCATAAATTGCGGATAATAGTGGACCTTTATTATCACTGACGCCCCTACCATACAGGTAGCCGTTTGTAGGAGTAATTTCCCATGGATTTGAGTCCCAGGATTCAATATGATCAGCCTCTATCACGTCATAGTGGCCATACCATAAAATTCTCGGAACTTTGTTAGAGTTGGATGGCTTGCTGCTGTTGGCCTTAAATGTTGCAAGAATGACAGGATTTGCATTAGGAACCGGAAGTAATACAGATGATACAGCACCAAGCTTCTTCAATAGTAAGCGAATGAAACTAGCGCATTTTCGTGATTGTTCCATATATTTTTCTGGCTGTTTTGAGACAGTTGGAAAAGACACCATCTTTTTTAAAACTTCAATCATCTCCGTCGTCGAAACATCACTTTTATCACTCTTTGCAAGGGTACAAGATTTTGTAATCATATTTACATTCCAAAGTGTCACCGTGTTATCCATCGAAGCCGAAATTAAGTACGAAACATCCCCCGGCTTAAATTGACACAACGCTAGGCATGCAGTATTTGTAGGCAACCATCGCACACAATTGTCATTGACTGCGGGCTTTTTGCATATACCCTCTTGAGTACCTACAAAAAGAAAGGTGTCAGAGAGAGATAAGCAGTTTACATCACCTTTCACAGTCTCGAATGATCTCACCAATTGGAATGTCGATAAATCCCAAAGATTGACGACACCGTTTGCCAATCCACAGTATAAGGAGCAGCAATCCTCCTCTTCTTTCGTTAGCATACTAAGAACAGGTTCCATGTTATTCAATGATCTTAAAAGGGTAATCTTGTTCTCCTTAAAACCCCAGATTTTAACCATGCCATCCCCCCCTCCACTCAAAATTATATCATTAAATTCTTCAGCAATGGTTCCACCAAGCAAGCTCTTCTGCGAATCAATATCACATATAGTGTCCATCGCGTAAACATAGCCATTATGTGCATATGATATGATATTTGTTGATGGAATCTCAATCAGTTTAGACGCCATCAGAATTTGGCATCTATCATCGCCCTCTTCTGATGAACTTTCCGGTATCGGTGTAGTAGAGCCAGAGACATTACTACCACTACTCGTTGAATCAAAAAAGCGATCATATCTAACCGAAGGAAGTGACGAAAGATTTGCCTTGTCTTCATGTTTTGTTTTACCGAGATGTGCAAATGAAATGGATGCGTTTTGAGAACCAAAGAGAATTGTCTTCGATGAGTCTATCCAAGCAATCGAAAAAATATCACCAATATCGACAGGGGAATATATAGTATGAGTTAATTCTAATATTACTTGGCGCTGAGCACGACCTGACTGCACAATTTTTATATTCCATATTTTGACCAGAGAATCTGAACTTCCGCTAAACATGATTGTCTGACACTTTGCTAGATGCAAGCATAACACAGAACCTGTATGAGCCTTAATTTGCCCCAACTTCTGAAACGTATAAAGATCAAATATTAGAATGTATGAATCCTGCGTACCGCAAAATAAAAGACCATACTTTGATGAGCAAGCCAGGCAAATAATTGATTGATTATGCGTCCATCTATGAACAATTGAATTGTTCATCTCGATTGCCGAAGAGTCTGAAAATGTTGAATCCATCCCAGGTGATGCATCCCTATAGGAGGTAATTGACGGTGAAACACCCATGACGGTACTTTGAAGATCTGAACTAGATGATGTTAATGGTAGCTTTTTATCATCCTGAGTTAGTCTATAAAAGACATTCTCATGTTTACTTAGCGGCATCATCCAATGTAAACCAGTTTGTCCATGGCACTTCTGCGTACACCGTTCTTGTTGGACCTATTACGAGATTGCACGTGAGTTAGGAAGCCACTTTCAAAGCAATACAGTTATTTTTTTTTCATTTGTACAAAGCAAAAATTGACACACTCGATCCAAAAAAAGTCCGACTAAATAAATTAGACATACAAAAATTAAATGGTCCCTAGCAGGGTCGAACTGCTGATCCTCGCGTTATTAGCACGATGCCTTAACCAACTGGGCCAAGGGAC
>ERZ746981.251-NODE-251-length-31852-cov-32.798647_pt1 | contig 31852 bp, 32 predicted proteins | sample MGYA00374948_ERZ746981 | MGnify/ENA primary metagenome ERZ746981 (study PRJEB28757, sample SAMN06711160) | food metagenome | host: microorganism | place: China:Harbin | collected 2017-01-30 | study: EMG produced TPA metagenomics assembly of the Analysis of...
TTTTTCGCGGGCGATGTCGGCGTGTTCGGAATCGGCCTGGGAACTGACCGAGACATACTCGCCAGCCGCCATGGACAAGGCGCCCGCGACAAGCGCAGACAGTCCCGCGACGAGAATGCTACCACGTGTCGCATGAGAGCTGGCAACGCCGACGATGAGGCTGCCAGTCGACAGCGTTCCGTCATTGGCGCCGAGAACGGCTGCACGCAGCCATCCCAGTTTTTCGACGGCATGACGTTCGGCCAGAGGATGGAGACGCGACATAAGACAACCTACTGTTTGTATAAATATACCACAAGAATACGGAGAGAAGTGTTGTGTTGCAAATGGTATATTTTTTGATACTGCGAGTTATTTTCAGTTTTATTTAAATTTCCGGATCAGTTTATTTTGTTCAGGTTCATGTCAGGTAGGCATGATATCTAGTTGGATTTAGAATTCATTTCTTTCTGGGACACTCATGCCTTATTCAGCACTGGAAATCACGGACAGCCTGTTGCGCTACGACAGGCCGACGATCATTCTTCACTGGATGACCGCCTTTCTGGTGCTGTTTCAGTTCGCCGTGGGCGAAACCTGGAACTGGCCGGCAAAACCCGTTCATCATCTGATGGTCGTCGCGCATCTGACCGCCGGTATCCTGCTGACGGCAATCATGGTGTTTCGTATTATGTGGCGCTTGACGTATGGCAAACATATGTCGGGCCTTTTGCTGCCTGTTGACCGGGTGTTCGCTCTTGCCGTGGAATACACGCTCTATGCACTGCTTCTTGCGGAAATCGTATTGGGTTTTCTCTGGCGGTGGGGTGCGGGACAAATGATGAGTTTTTTTGGCTTCCTCATTCCGCCTCTGTTCACCCGTTTCTCGGCCGTGACCCTCGACAAGATTCAGGTCCTGCGTCACTGGAACGCATGGCTGATCCTCGGCCTTGCGATTGGCCATGGCAGCGCGGCACTTTTTCACCAGTTCGTTCTGAAAGACAATGTCCTCAGACGCATGCTGCCGCATGGCTCATGATCTCCATGCTTGGGAAGCGGCGTTCAGGTGGTAGCCTTCCGGTCGGCTCTCTTGATGCTGCTTGGCAAAAAGCTGATCGCAATGAGAACGCCCCTCGTGTTCTCCGGAATAGGGGATGTTATATTCATGCTTGCCTGCCGGACTGCCTACGATGACTGATCCGGTTTCATAAGAATTGGACGAGTTTTCTCAAGGCAGACCAGTTCACTCGAATCCGGTGACTGGGTGCTGCACATAACTTCCCATTAAGGGGAATCATTTGCTTTTTCTATTCTTGTAACGGGGATTTCTCATTTTTGTGTGAGGGAGCATAAAGAGGAGGAGTGAAGTTGGAAATTCCGTGACGGGTTGAAAGGAGGGGAGAGAGTCTCCGCTCCGTCCGTCATGGAGTTTCCGCCATGGCTACCGCCATTCAGAAAATCAGCCTGAGTTCTTCCCGGGATATTCCCTTCAATAAACTTGTTCTGTCACAGTCCAACGTCCGGCGTGTGAAGTCAGGGCTCTCGATTGAGGAACTGGCCCGCGACATTGAACGCCGCGGCCTGCTGCAGAGCCTGAACGTCCGCCCCGTCCTCGACGATGCGGGTGTCGAAACCAGCCTGTTCGAAGTTCCCGCAGGCGGCCGTCGTTTCCGCGCACTTGAGTTGCTGGTCAAACAGAAGAAACTCAACAAGACGGCGCCCGTGCCCTGCGTTGTGCGCGAGGCCGGATCAGCCATTCTCGCCGAGGATGATTCTCTGGCGGAGAACGTCCAGCGCGTCGCCCTGCATCCGCTGGACCAGTTCCGGGCATTCCGCGACATGCTGGAAAGAGGCATGTCCGAAGAGGAAATCGCAGCCGCGTTCTTCGTTCCGGTCTCCGTCGTCAAACAGCGTCTGCGCCTGATGACGGTCTCTGAAAACCTGCTTGAGGTCTATGAGCAGGATGGTATGCGACTGGAGCAGTTGATGGCCTTTTCCATCAGCGACGACGCTGCCCGTCAGGAGCAGGTCTGGGAGATCATTGCCCAGAGCCATAACCGTGAGCCCTATGTCATCCGCCGCATGCTGACCGAGAAGACCGTGCGGGCGTCGGACGCGCGTGCCCGCTTCGTCGGGCTGGATGCCTATGTCGCGGCCGGTGGCCACGTGATGCGTGACCTCTTCGAAGCCGATGATGGTGGATGGCTTCAGGACCCGGCCATTCTTGACCGGCTGGTCATGGAAAAACTGCACGCGGCAGCCGAGCAGGTCCGGACCGAAGGATGGAAGTGGATCGAAACCGATCTGTCTTTCCCCTGGGGGCATACGCGTCACCTTGTCGAGATCGACAGTACGCCGGTTCCCCTCTCCGAAGAGGAAACGACACGTCTTGAAGCCCTCCGCATCGAGCAGGAGGCGATCGAGGCGGAATACGCCCGGGCGGATGAACTGCCCGATGAGGTGGACAGCCGTCTCGGCGAGATCGAACAGGCGATCGAGGCCCTTGAAACCCGTCCCGCGATCTTCGATCCCGGTGATGTCGTTCGCGCGGGGGCCTTCGTCAGCCTCGATAGCGACGGCACTCTCCTGATCGAACGCGGTTTCGCCCATCCGGAAGATATGGAAGATGAAAGCTCACCGGACACGCACACTTCTGCGCAGGCCTTGGAAGCCCGCACTGCGCACGACGAAAAAGACGATTATACGATCGCCGGGGCGGGAGAGCCCGACCTGCCCGATGATACCGAAGATGAAGAAGACGTCCGCCGCCCCATCCCGGACCGGCTGCTCTCCGAACTGACGGCATGGCGCACACTCGCCCTTCGTGACGCGCTGGCCAGCAATCCTCATGTGGCGCTGACCGAGTTTCTTCACACACTCTGCCTGAATCTGTTTCACGACGACCGATCGGGAGCCTGTCTCGAAGCCGGTGTCCGTTCCGTCGCGTTGCCGGCGCAGTCGGCTGATCTGGCGACCAGCATGCCAGCGCATGACGTCCGCGCACGCCATGAAGGATGGAAGCAGGATCTGCCGCAGGACGAGGACGCATTGTGGGTCTGGCTGGACCGCCTGGATGAAACCAGCCGCCTGGCTCTGCTGGCGCATTGTCTGTCATTCGGGGTTAATGCCCTGTTCGAGAAGACAAACCCGCATGCGGCGGTCTCGCCGCGAACCATTGAACGGCGTCTGGCCCGAAGCGACCGGCTGGCGTCCGCCCTGCGGCTCGACCCGGTGGAAGCAGGATGGCAGCCGACGGTCGAAAACTATCTGGGACGCGTCACCAAGCCGCATATTCTCGACGCGGTGCGCGAAGCGCGGGGCGAGCAGGCGGCAGAGATGATCGCCCATCTCAAGAAGGCCGACATGGCGCGCGAGGCCGAACGGCTGCTCGAGGGGACAGGCTGGTTACCCGATGCACTACGGGCGGGTGCTCCTCAAACTGGAAATTCCGTCACTGAAGACGATAACGGAACAGGTGACGTCACGTTACCGACTTTCCTGAGCGAGGAGATCGCTGCGGAGTAAATCATCGAGGTTTCTTGCACGAATGCGACTTCCGTAGTCCGGAAGTCGCATTTTTTATTGGCTCGTGTTTTCCCGATCAAGGTCTGGATACAGTTTCACGGTCCACAAATTTTTCGAGGGTGCGATTCATCCGCTCAGCAAGCCACGTGCAGAATGCCCGTTTTCGGTCATCCTGCGCGATGTTGGCCGACGACAGGCAGACATAGCGCGTTCCGTCGCGCGCAAACCGCCGCGGCGCGACGAGGAGCCCTGCCTCGATATCCCCGGCCGCCATGAAGACTGATGCGAGCGCTGCACCTTGTCCGGCCTGAGCGGCCTGAAGCGCCAGGTAAAAATGTTCGAACGTGAGCTTGGGAGCACGTGTGCGTTTTATACCGGAAAGACTCAACCATTGTTTCCATGCGTCGGAACGGGTCATCGTGTGCAGCTGAGCACTCCTGAACAAAGTGTCCGCCTTTCCATCAGCGACCAATATAGGTGCGACCACGGGCCCGGTCGCCTCGTCGCAGAGTGGATAAATGTACAAATCCTGATCGATCCGAAAATCTTCCCGGCGAATAGCAAGATCGATTCGGTCTTTCTCGAAATCGATCGGTCCCCCGGCGGCAAAAACCTTCACATCCAGACCGGTATCGCGCTTCAGGTCGCCAAGTGCCGGAATCAGCATTTTCAGACACAGCGTCGGCTCACATGAGATCGACAACGGGGGAATAATGCCATCGCGATGAAAGTCCTCCAGTGCCTGTGCAAGATCCTGAAACGCGTCATGCAGCTTTGCTGCAAGTGCTCGCCCACGGTCGTTCAGAACGTTGGCACGCGCACGACGTATGAACAGCTCTTCGCCCAGTTCATCTTCGAGTTGTCTGATCTGCCGGCTGACGGCTCCGTGGGTGACGTGCAGTTCGTCTGCGGCCGCTTGCAGCGTTTCATGCCGGGCTGCGGCTTCGAAAGAGCGAAGTGCGTTGAGCGACGGAAGGCGGACAGGAATACGCATGCTTTATTCACCTCCGCGTTGCGACCGGGACATGTGAGATTACCTCACGAATGAGCGTCAGGACAAATCGATTTTTTGCCCTGCCACAGCATGTCATTTGCAGAATTGTCGCGAGTGCGGCACTGGCAGAAACTGTTGTGGACACAATCATGTCGTTACCAATATTCGCCGATAGTTCCGATGGTCATCGCACAATCGAACACTCCTTGCAGGCTGCTCAGAATGCTATCATGTCACAAAGCTATTTCATGTCGGACGGACAGATACTGAGAGAGGTTTTTCAGTCTTCTTCGGGATGCAGCACTGTTCGTCTCAATGACTTCTGTGATTCCTGGAACGACATGCCAGTCGATACCTATATGGGGGATCGCGGTGTTTATCGCCGACGTCGACATGCCGCATATCATGTCTCGAACGATCACAGAATTAAGAGACTGCCGCACCGACCACATTATCAAACGGTCAGCTACAACCATCTCAATGGCGGGGTAGAGCGTCATTTCGAGCCGATCCCTGACACGATCGCCGACGGGGTCGTGCTCAATACTCTTCTTCAGTTTGCTTCGGCGGTCTTTTCCGGTGTCGATCCCGTGGCATCCTGGTTTGTCGAAGTCCACCAGTTCCGCATCGAAGCGATCGAACACGGCGGGAAATCGACCCCGGAGGGGGCTCATCGCGATGGGGTCTCCTATGTGCTGATGGTGCTGATTGATCGTCAGAATGTCACTGGCGGGGAGACGACCATCTACTCCCTCGCGGGCGTTCCCCTGACGGATTTCACGCTCCAGGAACGTTTCGATATCGCGCTCGTGGACGACGAAAAGGTCGTCCATGGCGTCAGTCCGGTGTTTCCGAAAGACGGAAACCAGTTGGCATATCGCGACGTGCTCGTCATCACGTTCCGGGCGGAACGAAACTCTGTCCTAGAGGAGGCATGTCCATGAACCAGCTCGCTCTCGTCTTCGGTGTGACCATGCTGGCTGTGATAAGTCCGGGCGCGGATTTCGCCATGGTGTCGCGCAACAGTTATCTTTATGGCCGACAGGCAGGCATTCTCTCGGCCCTGGGCATAGCGGCATCATGCTGGACCCACGTTTTTTACGCCGTCTTTCTCCTCTCATCAATGCAGGTGATCCTGCCTGATCTGCTTCTCTATGTTCGTTACGCCGGAGCCGCTTACCTGCTGTATGTGGGTATCAGGACCATTTTGTCCGGGTCTGCGATCGAGGAGGCCGAGGAGCGTGTCTCATTGGTGACCCCTTCGCGCTCCTTTCTCGACGGTTTCCTCACCAATGCACTCAACCCGAAGACCGCCGTCTTCGTCATCAGCCTCTACACGCAGGTCATCGGACCTGCGTCACCGCTCAGCTACGCGCTGATGTGTGGCATGATGATTTCGCTTTGTCATCTGGCCTGGTTCGTCGCAGTCTCCTATGTGCTGTCACAGAGTGCGACCCGCCGCTGGATCCTTGCCCGGGCCGGAATGTTCAACCGTGTGATTGGTGTGTTTCTCGTCTGCATTGGTCTCGCTCTTGGCTTCTTCGATCATGGGGGGGCGCACTCATGAAACCGGAAAAGACGGTCTTTCTCGATCTTGAGGGCGTTCTGGCCCCTGAAATGTGGCCTTATCTCGGCAAGAAATTTGGCCTCGACGCATTGATGGCCACGACGCGCGAGGAGCCGGATTACCGGCACCTGATGACGCGGCGGATCGAAGCCCTGAATGTGCACGGCATATCCATGTCAGACATTCAGAAAACACTCGCGACGCTTCCCCTTTTTGATGGCGCGGTCGACTTTGTGAAGCACCTCGCCCGCGAGATGACAGTCATCCTAGTCACGGACTCGTTCCGACCGATGAACGAACCCTATATCAGGGAACTGAAGCCCGACGAGGTCTTCTGCCACCATTTTCTCCTGGACGACCGGGACCAGGTAACCGGCTTTGATTTCTGGAACGATTTGCGGGGCAAGCATGAGGCAGTCTCCGCCTCCAGCACGACCGCCGCGATGACGTTTGCGGTCGGCGACGCGTTCAATGACCTGAGCCTCTTACGGGCGGTCGACCGGGGTATCCTGTTCAGACCGTCTCGAGCTACGCAGGCCGCGGCGACCGACCTGCTCTGGGTATCCACTTACGAAGAACTGCTCGGATTGTTCATGGCAGAGCAGGAGCCAGCAGTTATTGCCCACACCGCAGTGCCTGACGGACGTGGTCGCTTTGCCGAGGATAACAGGCGAGCATAAAGTCTTCCGTCAGACTGGCGATCATGGTGTTTTCTCGCTGCTTCCGGTCCCCGGAAGCAGCATTTTCCATGCAGGTCCGGCCCTGAAAGAGGGAGAGGGCGGCTTCGCCTTTTGTGCCGAATATCCGGCGCAAGAGGAGAGTTTCCATGACCATGACCGTTCTTCCTTCGACCCGTCCCGCCACTGGGTTTCGCATCGATCCTTCCCGTGGCCGGGTGGATCACCGTGTATCGTCCGAATGGTTTTCCCGTCCTGACGATGAACGCTACCTGTCTCTCGCCGACCTGCACGCCGCGACCCTGAACCGTGCGGAACGGGCTACCGCACGCACCGTGGAGAGCCGCGCCATTCGCGTCGAGGCCACGCGCGAGGATGCCGAAAGGTTGACCCTCTCGGTGCCGGGCCAGAGCGCGCCTGTTGCACCGACCCACTGGTCCTTTGGTCAGTTGTGCAGTCTGGTCAGCGCGCCGTCGTCTTACCTGCGCAATCTTCCGGCTCCGCTCGCCGCCATCAACCTGCAGCACGGGCTGCTGTCCCATCGGGCCGAACTGGTCAAGACACTGGAAACGGGTGATGGCCGTGTGGAACTGCGCGCTGTCACCGGCCCGGATTATGGCCGGATCTGGGACCATGAACTTGTCGGCGCCGTGCGCAAAATTGCTGGAAACGGGACGGGCGATACGAACTGGAAGGTTCCGGGTGTCATCGACTGGGCGACGATGACGCATAATCCGCATGTCGATATCACGAAGGAAACCACGACACTTTACGCGTCAGACAGGGATGTTTTTCTGTTTCTTGTCGACGATACGCATCCGATCGAGGCCGGACGACTGCCGAATGGTGAACCTGATCTGTTCTTTCGGGGATTTTACGCCTGGAATTCGGAAGTCGGTAGTAAAAGTCTGGGAATTGCTTCTTTTTATCTTCGCGGGGTGTGTCAGAACCGCCTGATCTGGGGGCAGGAAAACCTGCAGCAGATCACGATCCGTCACAGCAAGTTCGCCGCAAACCGCTTTGTCCATCAGGCGACGCCAGCACTGCGTAATTTCGCAAATGCCAGTGCAGCGACGTTCATTTCCGGCATTCAGGAATCACGCAGGCAGGTTGTCGCGCGTGACGAGGAGGATCGTGAACGGTTCCTGCGGCGTCAGGGTTTCTCGAAGCCGGAAACCGCAAAAATCATTGAAACCGTGCTGCATGAGGAAGGCCGGCCCCCGGAAAGCGTGTTCGACTTCGTTCAGGGCATCACGGCGTTCGCGCGGACGAAGAGCAACCAGGACACGCGCCTCGACCTTGAAGGCAAGGCACGCAAACTCATGGAGCGTGTCTGACACCGCACCAGATCATTTTGTCCCGCTTCTCGCGAAAGCCCGGATCGATTCCGGGCTTTTTCTTTATGGGGAGGTTTCCCGATGGCCGACTATTTCACCCATTTCTCGTGCGTCCTGGATGTCGGGACGTATGAAAACGCGATGCGTGCGCTCGAATTATATACAAACGAGCCGGAGGATAGTGATGGATTCCGGGTTGCCGACGGCTTCACGCTTTCGCTGTCGGGCGAATGCAACTCGGAGTTGTGGATCCATGACGACATCAGTGGCGATCCTGAATGTGTCATCGTGTTCGTCCTGCGATGTGCGGCGGAATTCCGTCTCTCGGGCTTATGGGGTTTCGAATACGCTAACACATGTTCCCGACCCCGTCTGGAAGCTTTCGGGGGAGGGGCGCACATTATCGATCTTGGCGCGCGAAAGTCCGTTGGCTGGACCAGCACCAACGAATGGCTGGCGAGCGCCCTTGAGGGAGATGATCCCGATGCCTGAGATCATCTCCATTACGGTTTATCAGATTGATGAACTGTCCGACGTGGCCCGTGAAAGAGCCCGCTGCTGGTATCGCAACACTCTGGACGGCTTTCCCTGGTGGGATAGCGTCTATGAGGATTTTTTGCGGATATGCGCGATCCTGGGGATCGACGTCACCACGGCATCGCAACGGTCGGCAGTGCCATCGGGCAGAACTGACCCCTGTATTTATTTCCGGGGTTTTTCCAGTCAGGGTGACGGTGCGTCGTTCGAGGGCACATATCGGTACGCCCGGCATGCCGCTCGTGAGACCCGCCAGTATGCGCCGCACGACACCCAACTCCATGCAATTGCCGACCGCCTGGCGCAAATCCAGAAGCGGAATTTTTACCAGCTTACCGCGAAAATCACGCAACGCGGGCTTTATTATCATGAATACACGATGCGCATCGATGTCAGCCGCGATAGCCCGTCGGGTCAGGACATGACGGCTGACGCAGAGCGGGAGATGATCGACGTGCTGCGTGATCTGGCGCGCTGGCTGTATCGCTCTCTGGAAAAAGAGTGGGACTATCAATCATCGGACGAAGCGGTCGAGAACGGCATCCGTGCCAATGAATATACATTCACCGCAGGAGGTGACCGCTTCGGGTAACTCGGTTACTCACTATTTGATGGCCACCTGAAACAGATCAAGAATGTCATCGAGCTCGGGCCTGTCCATAAGATGGTCTCTTTTGGAAACGGAGAGTTTTGGTATTGCACGTTCGAAGACGGCTAGATTGATTTCTTCGTTCAGTCTGGAAGGATACAAAATCCCATCTGGTCGGGCTGGATGGTCATGAATCGCTAGCGACCACTGTCTGGCAGCACTTTGGTCCCGTCCCCCGATGACATCGCTGGGAATTCCCATTTGTACGGGATGGTCGCCTCGCAGATCGACAACCAGTAGATCCTCGGCGACTTCTATTTCCGCATAATCTCGGTCGGTAATTTCTTTTTCGGCGAGCAAAAGCTCGCCAACCACGCCATCGCGACTGTCGCGCAGAATGGCCTCTACGAAACAGACCTTAGGAGAACTGCCGACATACATTACCCCGAAACGCTCCGATTCAGGCAGGTCGGTTCGCGGGTCACTGAACCGGCTTTCGTTTTTCCCGAACCCCAAGGCGTCGGGGAACTCCTCCATCAGGATTCGGCCATAGTGGGAGCCGCTGGACACTGTAGTCAGAGCGAGGTCAACCTCACCGAAATTTTGAGGGGGCAGGGCTGTGGAAGACATTTATGCGAACGTCCCGTCTGCAACGCTGGCTGCGACTGAAAGAACACGTTCGCCCTGTCCTTCCTGTAGAGCGGTAAGGGCTGTTCGCCCTTCGAGTTCTGGATGTTCCTGTGTTAGGAAACGGTAAATGGTCCACGGACTTTCACCTAGCGTGGAGAACAGCTTGGCGATAATGGCGAACGGGCGACCATCGCTGTCCAATTGCCACGTTGGGTAACGGAATCCTCGAGTTGCAGCCTCAAGACCAATCAACTTCCTGGCTTTCCGTTTTGCATTGACGGTGACGCTAGTCGTGCCCATGCGTCGACCCAATTCCTCTGCCGTCACCATGTCATCACGTGCGAGAATTTTCGCTGCAAGTGCTTCGCCGCGTGCCTTCGCCCGGGTAAGGCCATTATTGGGTGGCCTTATCGCCTGTTTCTCCCCCAGCGGTTTAGGCTGTTCCAGGCCAGAGATGACCTGGATACCTCCCTCAGGGGTGATTTCGACTGAAAAGCGGACACTATGTCCGGTTTTCCGCGTCTCCGCCAACGCGTGGCCGAGATTTTCGATCACAGAGCGTGTTGTTTCCACCTGCCTGGCGACAGATGCCAGGACAGTTCGTCCCACAGCAATTGAAACGGGTTGCACGCCGCGCGCGCTGAGGACTACAGCGCCGCTACGCCTCTTTGCCGTAAGGCGACGTGATTTTGTGGTGGAAGAGGATGCAGTTGCTCGGGGCATGGCGTTTCTCCTGCTGCATCCTCTCTATTTTCGACAAGTTTGTCAAGTTGAATAAGTTCGTAAAGGCATGACGTTTAATGTCACGCCTTCATGACCTGTCAGCCGTTCAGCGCGTCTTTCAGGGCCTTGGCGGGTGTAAACGACAGCTTGCGCGATGCCGCGATCTTGATTTTCTCGCCTGTCGCCGGATTGCGTCCTTCGCGCGCAGGGACATCTTTTACCTTGAACTTGCCGAAGTCGGGCAGCGAGATCTCCTCGCCCTTTTTGGCGGCAGTGGTCATCGCTTCCACGAGGGCGTCGAGCACCTTGCGGGTATCGGTCTTGCTGGCGTCGGTCGTCTCGGCGATCTGGTCGACCAGTTCTGAAATCTTCATGCGCGATGCCTTCTGTACGAATGGTTCAGGCGTAATCCTCACAGAACCGTTACGGGGAGATTGTGGCGGCTTCAAGCCCGGCGTTCTCCCGTGGGCGGGGACGGGAAGGGAGAGGGCTGTTTTGGGCCGGGTGGTTCCGGCGCGGGAGAGAGAGAGGCGTGCCGGGACCGTTCCTCCTTTCCTCCCGGAGACCACCGTTATGGATTGCCCTGTCACACCCACCCCCGACCTGCGCGGCTTTGCCGCCGCGCGGTTCCTTTTGTCCCACCTCGAACGCGGGGAGATGCTCGACGCCAGCCGACTGCGTCACGCCATGGAATCAGCATTTGATGCCGCTGATGCGACGGGCGGCTGGGACTGGAAGATGGCTTATGACGCCGCCGAGGCCGCTTCCGTGCTGTTCCTGCGCCGCTACGGACCGGCCCTTATGAGCAGAGCATCCGACGACGTGGATCTGCTGGCCCGTATCGCGCGTCTGGCGTCCCTTCTCCCCTCGCAGACGCGCCGCTCGGACGACAGCCAGACCTGGCAACAGTTCTCGACACCATTACCGTTGGCGTTCTGCCTTGCTCGTGCGGCTGATATCGGGCGCGGCAATCATGTGCTGGAGCCCTCGGCAGGGACCGGTCTTCTGGCCGTCTTCGCCGAACTGGCGGGCGCGGTCCTGACTCTCAATGAATACGCACCGGGCCGTTCCGACCTGCTGGCGGCCCTGTTTCCCACGGCCCGGTTTTTCCGGCATGACGCTGCCCAGATCCACGACTATCTGCCCGAGAGCGTTCAGCCGGATGTCGTCATCATGAACCCGCCCTTTTCAGCGACGGTCCATGTGGCGGGGCGGGCGCCTGACACGACGTTCCGGCATATCGCCTCCGCACTCGACCGGCTGAAGCCCGGTGGGAGGCTTGTCGCCCTGACCGGTGCGTCCTTCTGCCCCGACAATCCGCGATGGACCGATGGCTTTACCGCCCTTCAGGGGAAAGCCTGTCTGGTGTTTTCGGCCGGTGTTGCGGGGGATCTGTACCGGCAACATGGAACGGGTGTAGAAACGCGGGTCCTGGTGTTCGACCGCACACCTGCTTCCGAGCCCTCGCATTTTGTCGCGGCCCGTGGCACGGCTCCCGATTTTCCGACCTTGTTGGGTTGGATCACCAACGATGTGCCCTCGCGTCAGCCACAGTCACACCAGCCGGTGGCCATGCCTCGCAGCGCCCCACTTTCAGCGCCCCGGACCGTGCGGGGGTATCTCGGGCGTAAGGCCACAACCGGCGTCTGCCAGACGACCGTGTCCGAAGTGCGGGGGGCGCTACTGTCCTACGAGATCCTGCCGCCGGACGGAGACGGAACCGCGACGACACGTCTGTCTGACGCGCTCTATGAGGACTATCGCCTCCAGACCATTGCGCTCCCCGGGGCACGACCGCACCCCACCAAACTGGTGCAATCAGCCGCCATGGCCTCGGTGCGCCCGCCCGGGCCTTCCCACAAGCCAACCCTCCCTGATGCCGTCATTCGTGACGGCCTGCTCTCTGACGCGCAGCTGGAATCCGTCATCTATGCCGGCGCGGCCCATGATCGCTATCTGGCAGGCCGATGGAAAGCCGATCAGACATGGGATGTCCTCACTCGTGTCGGTGAGGATGACCCCGACGGCGTCCGCTTCCGTCGTGGCTGGTTTCTCGGCGACGGCACCGGCACCGGAAAGGGGCGCCAGGTCGCCGGAATCATCCTCGATAACTGGCTTCAGGGCCGCAGGCGGGCCGTCTGGGTGTCGAAATCCGACAAGCTTCTCGAAGACGCGCAACGCGACTGGTCGGCGCTCGGCATGGAGCGGCTGCTGGTCACGCCCCAGTCACGCTTTCCGCAGGGTAACGCCATCCGTCTGACCGAGGGTATTCTGTTCACGACCTATGCGACGCTCCGGACGGAAGAACGCGGCGCGAAAGCCTCCCGCGTCCAGCAGATCGTCGAGTGGCTGGGCGCTGATTTCGACGGGGTCATCATCTTCGATGAAGCGCATTCCATGCAGAACGCCGCCGGCGGTAAGGGAGAACGGGGCGATCAGGAAGCCTCCTTGCAGGGGCGCGCCGGACTCCGCCTGCAACATGCCTTGCCGGATGCCCGGGTGGTCTATGTCTCCGCCACGGGGGCTACGTCGGTCCACAATCTGGCCTATGCCCAGCGTCTGGGCCTCTGGGGCGGAGAGGATTTTCCCTTCGTCACGCGGGCCGATTTCATTGCGGCCATTGAGGCCGGCGGTGTGGCGGCCATGGAGGTACTGGCGCGCGATCTTAAGGCCATGGGACTCTATGCCGCCCGGTCGCTCTCCTACGACGGCGTGGAATATGAACTGGTCGAGCATCAACTCACACCGGAGCAGATCCGCATTTATGATGCTTTCGCACGCGCGTTCATGGTCATTCATAACAATCTCGACGCCGCCATGCAGGCCGCCAATATTACCGGCACAGAGGGCACGCTGAATCGTCAGGCCAAGGCGGCAGCACGGTCGGCCTTCGAAAGCACCAAGCAACGGTTTTTCAACCATCTGATCACGACCATGAAGACCGTGACCCTGATCCGCGCGATCGAGCGCGATCTGGCCGAGGGCCATGCTGCCGTCATCCAGCTTGTCTCCACAGGGGAAGCCCTGACCGAACGTCGGCTGGCCGAGATCCCGCCTGACGAATGGAAAGACCTGCGGATTGACGTCACGCCTCGGGAATATGTTCTTGGATATCTTGAGCACTCGTTCCCGGTTCAGCTTTATGAGCCCTATAGCGATGGGTCTGACCATGTGTATTCGCGGCCAGTGTTTCATGACGGCAAGCCTGTCCTGAGCCGCGAGGCCGTGGCCCGGCGTGATGCGATGATCGAACAGCTTGCCGCACTCCCGGCACTGCCCGGCGCACTCGACCAGATCATCCAGCATTTTGGCACGGACTCTGTCGCCGAAGTGACTGGCCGCTCGCGCCGCGTGGTGCGCAAGGGGGACCGGCTTGCCGTGGAAAGCAGGCCAGCAGCGGCCAGCCTGATCGAGACACAGGCATTCATGGATGATGCCAAGCGCATTCTGGTCTTCTCGGATGCAGGAGGTACTGGCCGGTCCTATCATGCCGAACTTTCGGCTGCGAACCGCCGTCTGCGCGTACACTATCTGCTGGAGCCCGGCTGGAAGGCCGATGCTGCCATTCAGGGCCTGGGGCGTACCAACCGGACCAACCAGGCGCAGCCGCCCCTGTTCCGACCGATCGCCACGGACGTGAAGGCGGAAAAGCGTTTTCTTTCCACCATTGCCCGGAGGCTGGACACGCTTGGCGCCATGACCCGAGGGCAGCGTCAGACGGGCGGGCAGGGGTTGTTCCGGCCGGAAGACAATCTTGAAAGTCCCTATGCCCGGGATGCGTTGCGGCAGTTTTACCGTCTTCTTGCCCGTGAAAAGGTTGAAGGCTGCACGCTGACGGACTTCGAGGCGGCGACGGGTCTTTCGCTCGTGGATGACAATGGGCTGAAGGATAAACTTCCGCTGATTTCCACCTTCCTGAATCGGATGCTCGCCCTGCCGGTTGTTCTGCAGAACCTGCTGTTCGCCACCTTCGAGGATTTATTGGCCGGACGGGTGGAAGCCGCAAGAACAGCTGGCGTGTATGATGCCGGGCTGGAAACGCTGCGCGCCGATAGCTTCACCATTCTCGCACGACAGATCATTCATACGCACGCTGAAACCGGGGCTGATACGGAACTGCTGACCATTCGGGAACGCAGGCGGTCCGAACCCGTTACGGTACCGCAAGCACTTGATCTGGGTCGTGAACGGGAGTCCGGATACGTCCGGAATACGCAGTCTGGCCGGGTCGCGGTCCGCATCCCGGCGCCGGGACTGGTGACGGAAGAGGGAGAGTACGAGCGGCGCGTCCGGCTGGTCAGGCCTATGGAGACGCAACTCCATTCCGTCGACGCGTTTTCGGCCAGCCACTGGAAGCCCATTGATCAGGAGACTTTCGTCCCTCTCTGGGAGGCGGAGTTGCGCACGGTTGATGAATTCGTCGAAACCGAATTCCATATGGTGACGGGGCTGTTGTTGCCGGTCTGGAAGCGGCTGCCGACGGATCATGCACGTGTCTATCGCCTGCAGACCGATCAGGGGGAAAGGGTGCTCGGTCGCCGCGTGCCTGCGGCCTGGGCCGCGAATGCAGGTGCAACGGGCAGTCCTACACTTTCAGGTGGTGACGCGCGCGCTGCATTGCTGGACGGTGGGACGGTCCTCCATCTGGCTGAACGGATGCAGGTGCGGCGGGTCCGGGTTATGGGACGGCAGCGTATCGAACTGACCGGTTTTACCGAAGGGATGCGGGAGCGGTTGCGGGCCTATGGCCTGTTTTCGGAAATCATCTCGTGGTCATTACGGTTTTTCGTGCCGGTCGATGAGGCAGGGGATAAGGTTCTCGAACGGCTGTTCGAGACATGGCCGATCGAACGCGTGACGGAAAGGGAGGCGGCATGATGGCGGATCATGATGCGCGGGATCTTTCACGCCGCCTCGCCGAACAGGCGGAGGCGGTGTGCCGTCATTACCTCTCTGCCGGACGGCGGCATGGCAATTACTGGCTGGTCGGCGACGTGCGTAATACACCGGGACGGTCGCTCTATGTGCGCCTGCATGGTCCCTCGGAAGGGCGGGGCGCGGCTGGTCGCTGGACCGACGCCAGCACGGGTGAATTCGGCGATCTGCTCGATCTGATCCGTGAGACTCTGGGTTTGCTTGATTTCCGTGACGTCGCTGACGAGGCACGCAACTTTCTGGCGTTACCGCATCCCGAAGCAGACCGTGCGGAGGAACGTCTGCGGACCGCTCCATTGCAGCGCCACGAGACGGGTGGCACCAGCACGGACGCTGCGCGCCGTCTGTGGGATGCCTGCCGATCTCTGTCGGGCATTGCAGACGCCTATCTGCGAAGCCGCGATCTGGCCAATCGCTCAGGATTGGCCGCGCTGCGTTTCTATCCTGACTGCTACTACCGCGCCGATGCCGAGAGTCCGACCGAGACATGGCCCGCGCTGATCGCCGCCGTGACCGACCTCAAAGGCCGTGTTACCGGCATCCATCGCACCTGGCTGGCGCGGGACGGAAAGGGCAAGGCGCCCATCGCCATGCCCCGTCGGGCCATGGGCGACCTGCTCGGCCAGGCCGTGCGCTTTGGCATGGTGTCTGACGTGCTGGCGGCAGGCGAGGGGATCGAGACGGTGCTCTCGCTTCATGAGGTCATGCCCGATCTGCCGCTGGCCGCCTGCCTGTCCTCGGCGCATCTCGCCGCCATGGTGTTTCCGCCCACGCTGCGTCGCCTCTACGTGCTGCGCGATGACGATCCCGCTGGGGACCATGCGGTGGCGACCCTGCTGGTCCGGACGCAGGAGGCGGGGATCGAGTGCCTCGTGCTGTCACCGCGTCTGGCGGATTTCAACGATGATCTGCGCTATCTCGGGCGTGGGGCGATGCGGGCGATCCTGCATCCCCAGCTTGCCCCGCAGGACGTGGTGCGGTTTCTGCACCCGGTCACGCACTGAGGCGATCGATCATTCACTTGGCTCAAATCATCCGGAAACCCATCTTGTCTTATCTTAGTGAGGTTTCCACGTAATATCGACTTGCCTTAAAGCCGCCCTCCAGTTCCGTCCTTATAGCACTCGAAAATGATGCTCTGATCCCGATTAGACAAACCGGTTTCAACAGCGCGCCTATAGACAGATTGCGCCACGTCGAAACCGGGAAAAGACACAGGTAGTTGCGCGGAGGCTTTCTCAACCAGACCCAAATCTTTTGAGAATACAGCGACCGATCCGCCAGGTTCAAAGTTCTGATCCACCATGCGTTGACCATGCTCGCGGAGTACCCTGCTCTCGGCGAACCCACCAAGCAAAGCCTCCCGAACTCTGCCTGGCTCAAGACCGAGCGCAATCGCAAGGTTAAGACCTTCGGCAACAGCGACCAGAGTTTCGCCAAGAATCAACTGATTAACCAGTTTGGTAATCTGACCGCTCCCTGATTGCCCCATGTGATTCGTTCGGCCTAGAATATCTAATATCGGCTGCGCCTGAGCAATCGCCTCAGGTCTCCCGCCAGCCATAATGGTCAAGGTGCCCCCTTCTGCACCTCGCGTCCCGCCGGATACGGGCGCATCGACGTAAAAATATCCCTGTTTTTCCGCTTCTGCGGCAAGCTGTTTCGTTTCGTCTACATCGCTTGTCCCAAGGTCAACGATGACGGTCCCCTTGCGCGCCGAGGCGAAGATGCCTTCGGTACCAGTCAACGTGGCGGTAAGTGCCGCCGTGTCAAAGACCGAAACAAGTACGGTCGAAGCTGCGGCGACAGCCTGAGGAATAGCATCAACCACTGCGAACCCAGCCTTACGGGCATTTTCGCGCGTTTCCGCGGACCGTGACGTCGCAATGACATTGATGCCGTTACGATATAAACGTTCGGCAATCGGTAGACCCATACGTCCTAGACCGATAACAGCCACTGTAACAGTCATACCACGCGTCTCCTTTGGGTCGAAATGAGAACCAGAACTACGGCGACAACCGCACCCGCGGCACCAGCGACAAAGACGGACTGATAATTATTATTTCTAATGAACAGGCCCGTTACTGGTCCCGTAAGTCCAAAGGCCAGATCCTGAAAAGCGCTGAAAATCGCTATGACCAGTCCACGATTGGAGGGCGGCACACGTTTGAGCGCTTCGACGCCTAACGCGGGAAACCCCAATGCAACTCCCATACCTGTCAGAACGGTCCCGATCACCATGAAACCCGGACCGACTGCCTGCCACAGGATAATCTGCCCGGCGCATGAGAGACACAAGGAACTGACGGCCACAGCCCGCCCGCCGAATTTATCTGGCAGTCCGCCGAAAACGAACCGGACGGCAACCACCGCCATACCGAAAAAGATGAATGCCGTGCCAGCGCCCGACCAATGATGCGAAGCGTAAACCAAAGTCAGGAAAGAGATAATGGTTCCGTATCCTGCCATCTGAAATGTCAGGGCGCACCCAAGAGGCCATATCTTCTTAAGAACCTCAGAAAAGGAGACATTTATGCCGTCAGGCTTTTCGATGGTGGACGCCGGCACGCCATGCGCGACAAGACTACCCAACACGGGTAACAGAACAAGAATAGCACCAACCAGAAGAAGGGAGAGAAAGAGCGACGCCTGTGCGTTGAAGGCATACAGACCTATCGGCGCGCCTGCCGCGAGCGCCCCATACATCGCAATACCGTTCCATGACATCACGGTACCCGAATAACGGCTGCCGACCCGGTCGATACCCCATGTAATCGCTCCCGTCAGAATCATACTTTCACCGATCCCAAGTATTATGCGCCCGATTAGAAGTATTGCGAACGCCAGAGGGGGGAACGTCAGAACAAATGCGGAGAGAATGAAGGATAGGCCGGACAAGACACAAACCAGAAGGCCGCGGCGCGTGGTCCAGGTGGCGCCAAGGCGATCAACGATGTGGCCCGCGAACCGACGGCTGACAACCGTCGAGATTGACTGAGCGCCAACGATCAATCCACTCACGATCGGAGAGAAATAACCGATCTTGTGCATGATGAGCGGTAGAATCGGCAAGGGAGCGGCTATCGACATGAAACCAAGAAGAATAATCCCGTTCAGAGGAAGCAATAGCGGCAGAACCGACCCTGTAGTATTGCCGCCCTCTTCTGATGATGCAATGTCCATATCCGCTTCCCTGCCTGATCCCGTAAGACGGCTCATATCAAGTCAATACCTACGATACGATGACGGACGTCTCCATGAGTGAGTGGACAACGACTTTTGCTTCGTCCTCAAAAAGGATGTCGTCACTGTAAAGTTTCACAACCTTCTGCAGAATATCGGCATAGTCCTGCCTTTTCTTTCTGTAAAAAGAGGAAAGCTGTGCCCGCAACTTCTCCGTAACATCCCCGACAATTGCGCTGTGCTCGCTGTTGGTCGGGCCCCCCTCCATCAGCTTGAATATTGTCTGCGGATGAAGACCCACATCATTCAGAAATCGCCGGGCGTTCCGCTCGCTTCCCAAATAGTCAGGAATATTTGCAACACCAAGATTTTCCCAATTCACGATCATTCCGCTGGTTGGTCGATAGACGTGAGGAACCGCGAGAAATGTCTCCTCAACCTTACGGGAAGTTTCAATCAGCATCTTCGTCGAGAACCTGATATCTTGAATGGAGATGTTTTTCTCCAAAAAGATCTCGTTTAATGTTTCGATGGAAGGCAGACCCGAGCGGTTTCCGAAACCCGAAAACGCGGATTCGATAATATCGAACCCGTAATATATTGACGTCAGCGCATTTTGTAGACCCAGACCCCGATCATCATGTGCCTGTAGGCAGAAATTCAAATTCGGGTAGCGTACACGCAGGTTCGCACAGAGAACGGCCAACGTCTCTGGAAATATTTCCCCGAGACTGTCATTGATCCGAACCGTCGTGATACCGCACGCGACTGAGCGGTCTATTTCATTGACGAGTTTCTCATATTTCGTCTCGTCGACACCGCTTTTGAAATTATTTAAAAGGCTTACACGGAATTTGGAGAAACCCAAATCCGAAAATCGTTGGACGACTCTCTCAAAAAGACGGTCTTTCGCACCGTAGTCGAGCATTGCCAGGCTTATGACGACATGGTTCTTCAAGCCGTCCGGAAAGCCTTTGAACCGTTCGTAAATAGGTTCCCAACAGTTCAAAAGGAGGATGAACGTCGCCGTCCATTCGGGGTGAACCGACGGGTCATTTGCGGCACGGACCACGAGGTCGGCGATATTATCCGGGTCATCTGGCGCCGAGCCGAAGATAATATCTTTCACACCAGTATGAAGAATATCGAGAGCGAGAGACACTTTCTCGGAGCCAGGTACGGAAAAAGGACACCTTTCCGCACCTTCCCTAAGGGGCTCATCAAGAAAGCCGGTCAATTTGAAGTTGTTATAACGGGGCGCAAACCCACTTGGCATTGACAATTCCATCGCACATTACTCCATTACGCATTGTTCCCTGAGATCTATTCATCAAGATAGAATTTTATTTCTGGCGAGATCCGAGTGACGCCCGTGTCCCGCAAGGGTTACCTTGCACAGGCGCGCGATATATGTAAAATTAATGTTCTATATGCACGATATAGGATTTCTTAATGTCGGATGGGTTCGACATCGATCTGCTCAACGCTTTAGTAACCGTGGTTGACACCGGAAGCTTCACGGCGGCTGCGGCGAAACTAAACGCCACTCAACCGACGATAAGCCTCAAAATCGCCAGACTGGAAGCCGAGGCAGGACATCAATTGCTCACGCGCAGCCGGAAAGGGATTGTGTCGCTTACTCGGGAAGGAACGATCATCGAAACTCTGGCCCGGGAGACGATCCGCTTGCATCATCTCGCACGGCGAAGACTGAAAGAACCTGAAATCGAAGGTGTTCTGCGCGTGGGCATGTCGGATGACATAGCAAGTGGAATGCGTTTTATCGATATTCTCGGTACATTTTCTAAATCATATCCATGCGTTCGGATCGAAATCGAGATTTCTTCGGGGCAGCATCTATTGACCAAAAAAAGACGCGGTGAACTCGATTTCGTCATTTGCAAACTCGATCAATCGGATCATTCGGGAGCGCGTCTTCTGTGGAAGGAAAGACTATATTGGGCATCTGGTCGTGAAATCATTCTGGACACGAGCGAGGCGATCCCGCTCGTTACGTTCATGCCACCTTGCCTTTATAGCGAGATAGCCAGAAGTCGCTTGTCCAGACGGTCAATTCCCTGGCGAATTGCCTTCGTAAGCCCCGGGCTGGCAGCAGTGTCGTCTGCATTACGGGCAGGTCTTGGTATTACCGTCCTTCCGCGATCCCTGATCGCCGAAGACTTGCTCATCATCAATGGAGACACTTTCCCGGATGCTGGCGACGTCATCTTTGGTTACTACCGGCGCGACGAAGCCGTGGGAAAAATATTTGACTTTTTTGATGACGTCATAAACAGCGTCAGACCATCATAGTTGTATTACGAACCCCCCAGATTGTGTGACGATGGCGGTATTGCCACGCTTCGAGCAGCTCCCGTCGTGTCGCGCGGACACCTCTTGTGCGTGAGAACGGACAGTCGCCGAGGACGGAGCGCTCATCATTCAAGTGAACGCACCTACCTCTCGATCGCGCCAGTCGCGCTGGGTTCGTAGCCGCCTATTCGGTTGTCCCCACCGCCAGACAGCTAATAGTAATCGCTACTTGAACGCCTCGGTCTTCAGCTCACGCAACTTCACGTCGACAGCGCTATGCGGCGTTTGGCGTCACCGTCGGAGTCGAACAATCTGTTTGGCAATGCGATGCATCTTGCCGCGCCACCCGATGCTCGGGTGGCAGGCGAGGGGATCGAGACGGTGCTGTCGCTCCATGAGATCATGCCCGCTCTGCCACTGGCCGCCTGCCTGTCTTCGACGCATCTCGCCGCCATGACGTTTCCGTCCATGCTGCGCCGCCTCTACGTGCTGCGCGATGACGACCCGGCCGGAGATCATGCGGTGACGACCCTGCTGGCCCGGACGCAGGAGGCCGGGATCGACTGCCTCGTGCTGTCACCGCGTCTGGCGGACTTCAACGATGATCTCCGCTACCTCGGGCGTGGGGCGATGCGGGCGATCCTGCATCCCCAGCTTGCCCCGCAGGACGTGGCGCGGTTTCTGCATCCGGTCACGCACTGAGGCGGGCCGGGAAGGGGGTGTGAGGGTCATCTTCTTTCCGTGTGGCGCGGGGCTGTCCTGTTTCCGGATGGGGCGCGCCCGCGGCCTTTCAAGAGGGGGAGCGGGCGTCAGCCAGGCCGGGCCTGCAATGGCGGAGCCGGCTATTTTCCGCCGCGCGTGCCGCGCTTTGCATCGCGAAGCAAAATAGCCGTCTCCCTGCCATCCTCCACTGCGTTCCGGCCGCGCGTTGCGCGGTTCCGGCCCGGCCTTCGTCTGCCGCTTGCCGCCCCCGGAAAGGCCGCGAGGGGCGCGGCCAGAACCGGAGGACAGACCCATGACCCGCACACAGGACGATTTCGAACCTGCCCACACCACCTCTTCCACCGCCCATGTCCTGGCGGAACTCCAGCTTTACGGCCACCGTCCATTCGAGGACGAGCCGGACGCGAGGCCGCTGCCCGACGCCGGCCAGATCGAGGGCGCGGTTGCCGATATCTTCGACGCGCTGTCAGCCACGCTGACCGACACGCGGCTGGAACCCGATCTCGAACCGCTGCTCTGGTCCACGGTCAATGTCTTTCACCGCATGGTCGGGCAGGTGGAGCGTGATCTTGACCGCAACGAGGTGGCGCAGAAACGCAGCCAGCAGGAACAGGATGGCAGTGAGATCCGCTCTGTGGAACTGGAACGCCTGATTGCCGAGGGCCTGACCCTGCTGGAGCGACGCAACGCTTACGAGATCTTCCGCGACCTCGCCTGCGACCAGTTCGAACGCCTGACGATTTCGCCCTGGCGGCCACGTTCCGGTTCGCTGGTCAGCCGCAGCACCCTGACGGCGTCGATGATCGACAGCCGCGATTTCCTCAATGCCCGCCGCAAGGCCGAAACCGAACTGCTCGTGCCTCCCGGCCCGAAGGTCGCGGTGACCGGCGGGCTCGATTTCGAGGATCATCTTCTGATCTGGAAGCGTCTCGACAAGGTGCGCGAGAAGCATCCCGATATGGTACTGCTGCACGGTGGCTCGCCCAAGGGCGCGGAATTCATCGCTTCCCGCTGGGCGGATCATCGGCAGGTCGCGCAGATCGCCTTCAAGCCGGACTGGAACCGGCATGGCAAGGCCGCCCCGTTCCGGCGCAACGACGCCCTGCTGAAAGTCCTGCCCGTCGGCGTCATGGTGTTTCCGGGATCTGGCATTCAGGACAATCTGGCCGACAAGGCGAAGCAGATGGGCATCCCGGTCTGGAGGTTTCGCAGGGAGGCTGGCGCGTGAGCGTCAGTTTCTCTTTCGTGACACCTCACGTGGTTTACATGGGGTGACTATGTCATGGAATTTGCAAACAGGAACTTGGTGACAGTAACTTGCCGTGCTCTGCAAATGGAAAATTTATCGTTTGAACGAGTGTCATTGTGAGAGAAGAGGACAGGAAAATGGACAATAATCGACAGGTCGAAATCGGTAGTGATCCACAGGACGCGTCGTCGCATAAAGAAACGGATCATTTTTTTGGGGACGTTTCTGTCTGGAACAACGGTGAGGGTGCGCTGCTTCATGCAAGTCTGTCACTGGAGGATGTTATCCGGTCGCAGCGGAAGGTCGTGAGCAAAATTCATCTGACACAGCAGTTGCGGCGTCTAACAAAGAAATACGGCAATATTCGTTTGCATGATTCGCGCAGTAGTCCATCATTTTGGCAACTTCTTTCCCTTCTGAACCTAGACGATATTCATTTTCTGTCCATAGGGCTTTGGAAGGAGAAACAGTCCGATATCACAGGCGTCATGGCAAACTGCACCCTTCATTTTCTGGAAGGTCGTGTCACCGTCTGGCCCTACTGGACATTGTATAAAACCAGTGAGGAGGTTCTGGGTACTCTGGTCGGTCCATTGCGAGATAATAATCTGATTGAGCGAACCGTAAAACAGACGGATGCGTCCAGAATTACTGACAGCTCTGATGTAAACAGACAAAATAATGATTTCCTGAAATATCTTCGGGGTTATTGAAAAAACCGCTTGCTGAATTAGACGTCGAACTCTCTCCTGCAAAAACGAGGAAATAGTCAGCTACGGCTAATCGACTGACCACACAAACACGTAGGGCTCCCCATTGCTCGCGCTGCCGGTTGAGGCAAACGGGATGGACCGCGCTCCGGAAGGCCCCGCCCGGAGAGTTCAGGTGGGGGACGTGACCTCTCGCCCCATTCCAACTGCGGGGACGATGGATGAGGGAGGCGATGGCCCCCTTCCACGTCGGTGAACAGGTCGAAACAGCAGCGGCGAAGGACGGATCGTCCAGCGGGCAACCGGTTGGCCAGTCTTCGTTGGAACGACGGGTCCATAAGATGCGGCCCGAACCGTTCGCAGCAGGAACGCGGCAGTCGGGGCGGGTGTCTGGCCGCAGTCCGCGCCACCAGCATGGAAGACGGTCGCACCGGGCAATGAGGATTTCGTCCTTTGTAGCACGTTTCCCACCTGTCGGACCGGTCGTGCCGGCATCGTCTCTCCATGGGGCTGGCGGGTCCGCACACCATGGCCTCTGTCGGATGGCTGATCTAGGCTCAGGACTCATAGCCAGAACATGACGGTTGCTGCGAGGCAGATGGCCGAGAAGAAGACATTCGGGCATCTGTCATAGCGTGTTGCGACACGCCGCCAGTCCTTGAGACGTCCAAACATGATTTCGATGCGGTTGCGGCGTTTGTATTTCCGCCTGTCGTATCTGATGGGCCTTGCTCGGGATTTCCGTCCTGGAATGCAGGGTTTGATACCCTTCTCTTCCAGGGCATCCCTGAACCAGTCAGCATCATAACCCCGGTCTGCCAGAAGCCATTCTGCCTTGGGGAGGCTGTCCAGCAAGGCCGTCGCCCCTGTATAATCACTGATCTGACCTGCTGTCATAAAAAAGCTTAGCGGTCGTCCGTTCCGGTCTGTGACGGCATGCAGCTTCGTGTTCATACCGCCTTTGGTGCGACCGATCAGGCGGCCTGGATCCCCTTTTTTAACCGCAGGCTTGAAGCCGTACGGTGTGCCTTGAGATAGGTCGCATCAATCATGATGGTCTGAGGCTCGGCCTTCGCGGCAGACAGGCCATCCATCATCCGCATGAAAATGCCCATGTCGCCCCAACGTTTCCAGCGGTTGTAGAGCGTCTTGTGCGGACCGTATTCCCGGGGCGCATCACGCCAGCGCAAACCATTACGGTTCACAAAAATGATCCCGCTCAACACTCGGCGGTCATCAACGCGAGGTTTGCCGTGGCTCTTGGGAAAGAACGGCCGCAGACGGTCCATCTGTTCGTCCGTCAGCCAGTACAGGTCGCTCATCTTCAGCCTCCTCACGGAGCCTGAATCAAATTCCTACAAGAAAATCAATGGGTCCTGAGCCTAACAGGTCCTAGCTGTTTTGTATGTTTCATATGAGTGGTGAACAGGATTCCATTGACATCGTATCCGCGCTTGCTGATTCTGTCATCAACGACACTTATGTGATATAGACCATGAGTAAGAAGATGAGTCAGGATGCCTTGTGCGGTTAACTGACCAGGTTCTCCATCGGTGTATGTGAAGTCAAATACTGCCTGTCGATCATGTTCAGACAGATTTGTCTCATAATTTATCAGCCAATTGTCTGTATTACGAACACTTGTGATCAGTTCGGTCGCTGAAGGTAGTTTATCAACTACAGTTTTTGAATAAACGTGTTTCGTTTTCGTTAGATGTGCGCGGAAAATCTCGTCGACAATATTGATATGTGCTAACCAGAACAGGATTGTTTCGACGATTTCCTGATCACCTGACTTTTCTGCATTCATAAGACATGTAATCAGATTTTCATCCATCCACTTTTTGTATTCCATTAATCCTGACATATTAATCCTTTGTTTCATTTCTGATGAGTCGTTCACATTCAAACGGAGTAATCATATCGGCCAGAGTGTAGCGGTCGAGAACGGACATCATCGCCTGCATTGTTTCTGACAGAACCCCTCGGAGTCGACATGAGGGCATAAGAATACACGTGTCCTCTCTTTCACAAGTTTTGTGGCTGAGGCAATCAAGCAAGCTCATGTCTTCTTCCATATAACTTACGACTGCACCGATACGTATCGTTTCGGCCAACCTTCCCAAACGGATACCACCATTGCGACCACGCAGGGTTTCAATAAAACCACCTTTACCCAGACGATGAATCACTTTGACCATGTGAGTTTCAGAAATCCTGTAGGTCTCAGCGATCTCCCGAATGGAAGACAGTCGATCAGTTCGACTACCCAGGAAGATCAGTGCACGGAGCGCATAATCGGTCTGCAAATTAAGTTTCATACCTACAGCATGCATCTACTTGACAGATTTTCCAAGATGTCTGACACAAAAGGTGTATGGACTATGAACCTTAAAGGATCGAATCACAATGTCCGCCCCACTCGACGAAAAAACACGCGCTCTCGTTGTTGCGACAGTTCCAGCTCTCAAAGCGCACGGTCTTGCGATTACGGAAGAAATGTACAAGCGTCTTCTGTCGCACCCCGAAATTCGAGATCTCTTTAATCTCTCCCATCAGCGGGATCTGGAGCAGCCCAAAGCACTGGCGCTGGCTGTTCTCGCGTATGCCGAGCATATCAATGATCTTGGAAAGCTGAGCGGCATGGTCGAGCGCATTGCCGAAAAGCATGTTGGCCTGAACATTTTGCCTGAGCATTATCCTTTCGTTGCAGACGCGTTGATCGGTGCTATCAAGCACGTTCTCGGCGATGCGGCGACTCCGGAAATTATTGATGCATGGGGTAAAGCTTACTGGTTTCTGGCAGATGTCCTGATCGGTCGAGAAAAACAGATCTATGACGAGCACGAACATGCTCCTGGAGGCTGGAAGGGGTGGCGTGAATTCACGGTCCGAGCACGGCACAAAGAAACGCCTTTCATTACTTCGTTTGATCTGGTTCCAGTCGATGGAAAGCCGCTTTTTCATCATAAGGCCGGCCAATATCTGAGCTTCAAACTTGATATTCCGGGTCACGGGTCACAACGACGTAATTACAGTATTTCTTCAGCACCTGGGGCCGACCATTACCGTATTACTGTCAAGCGTCATGATCAGGGGGTAGTCTCAACGTGGCTTCACGACAGTGTGCAGGTCGGTGACATTCTTCAGGCCGCTAATCCAGCGGGTGATTTTTTTCTGGATGAAGCCAGTCATGCCCCGGTCGTTCTTCTGGCGGCAGGCGTTGGTCTCACGCCGCTGATCTCTATGATTGAAGATCTTGTCGCAACACATTCTGGTCGTAAAATACATTATGTTCTGGGAGCCGACACAGTTGATCTGGCAGCGTTTGTGCCTTTTGTGACGTCTCTGGCGACTGCAGGAAAACTGACAGCTGAGTTCTTTTTTGCAAAGGGCAATGTTCCTGCGGGAAACCTTCCAGGACAGCCTGTTGCGCAATCCAATGTTGCTTCATCAGGATGGCTGCATAGAACACTCAGTCATTTGACAGGTAGCAAGGGAACAATACCAGAAGCTGTCTCTTCTGCGGGTATTACGGTTCATTCAGGTCATATTACACAAGATTGGCTGCGCAAAAACCTTGATCACGCAGCGACCTATTACATCTGTGGCCCGGATTCTTTCATGCGCGACATGATTGAAACTTTGCGTAACGAGCAGTTGTCAGGCTCTCAGATCCGCTATGAGATTTTTGGCTCCGCATCTGATCCGGCTCTGGTGATCTGAAACCTGTCAGACGACCTTCTCAGAAAGGAGGAGGTCGTCCGGTCGCTTTTTTTCTGTTTTCTTAAAGTTTTAGCCAGAAAGTCCGTTCAGGATGTCCAAGACGTCATTAGTCAATCGTGCTGACAGGGATCCTGTCAGCACTGTCCTGAAGTGGGTTTTACTTGTTGTCGGGTTTGCTACCGCGATGCTGCTGTTCTGGACAACACTCAGGACATATCAGGGTGTTCCACCTCAGCCTCAGAGATTTGTTTCCCGGTCCGGGGATGTCATCATGACTGCAGATGACATTATCGCTGGTAAAGGCGGGTTCCAGAAAGCAGACCTGATGGATTATGGCAGTCTGTATGGTATGGGCTCGTATTATGGAGAAGATTACACAGCATCCTTACTAAAAAATATTGCGCTTTCAACACGGGAAAATTATGCACACGATGTCGGAGAGAGGACCTTTTCCCATCTGTCTCCGGAAAAGCAGACGGTTGCGACAACCCATATGCGTGAGGATCTTCGTGGCATCGATCTGACACAAGACACGGTTGTGTTACCCGATGCCGTATCCCACGCTTTTGTAAAAATACGTGATGAAACAGCGGCGTCGTTTCTTAGGACAGACCGCTCTTCCGGCTGGAATGCGACACAGGCTCTCACGCCAGCGCTTGCGTTAAAAACAGCCGATTTTCTCATGTATTCAGCTTTGACGACTGTGGCGCATCGCCCTGGCGAGACCTATTCATGGACGCAGAACTGGCCGTATGAACCGTTGGTTGGGAATACACCAACGGGGGCCACATTTATATGGACGTGGGCGAGTTTTGGCTTTGTTTTTCTCGCATTTGGTGTCGTTCTGTTTATCTATGAATACTGGCTTGATGATGCTGATACTAGTTTACGCGAGTGTATTCTGGTTCCTGCACGTCCATTAACATCGAGTCAGAGAAAAATATGGAAATATTTTCTGCTGGTTTCGGCCTTGATACTTATACAAATACTTGTTGGCTCGATCATGGCTCACATGTATTACGACCGGTCTAGCTTTTATGGTTTTGATGTCAATCGTTACATCCCGTTCAGTTTTATGCGTGATGTACATATTCAGGCACCTATAGTCTGGATTGGCCTGTCGTGGATTGGAGCTGCCCTGTTCCTTTCCCCGGTCATCGCCGGAGGCGAAGAAGCACGAGGTCAGGGATGGCTTGTCGATGCTCTATTCTGGGTTACGGCATTTGTTGTGGTTGGCGGTCTCGTCGGAGACTATCTCGGTATTATGGGAGCGATAGATACAAACTGGTTTTGGTTCGGCAATCAGGGGCTCTCTTACATCCAGCTTGGTCGGTTCTGGCAGATTGGTTTCTTTGCAGGTTTAATCGTGTGGAGTGCGCTTGTCATGCGCGCTCTCTGGCCAACAGTGCCTGGCTGGATAGATGCTGCTCGTGATTTCTGGACAGGTCGTATCCGGCTTGAACACCTGATCTGGGCCTCAACAGTAAATATTGCCCTGTTGTACGTCTGTGGAATGGTGCCTCTGACAGGAATCGAGAAATCTTTTACACTGGCTGATTTCTGGAGGTGGTGGGTCGTTCATCTGTGGGTTGAGCAATCGTTTGAGTTTTTTGCTGCAACCATGACGGCATGGACTCTTATGGCAACGGGGCTGGTGTCACGAAAGCTGGCCGAGCGCGGAATGTATTTTGAAGTCATTCTCGTCTTTCTTGGTGGGGTGATTGGTACTGGACACCATTTATATTGGGCAGGAGAGCCCAGTATCTGGATCCCATTTGGAACAATGTTTTCGTTTATTGAGGTGCTTCCACTGGTTCTGCTCATCATGGAGGGTATTCATCATTATCGCCTGATCAATGCTCACGGAGATTTCCAGTATCGCGTTGGCTATATGTACATTATTGGCGCTGCTTTCTGGAATTTTGTTGGTGCGGGCGTTTATGGAGGAGGTATCCTGAATGCGCCATTGGTCAACTATTATGAACATGGTACATTTTTAACGTTAAATCATGCACATGCATCTTTGTTTGGCGCCTTTGGTGAACTGGCAATTGGTCTGATTTACTTCTGTCTGCGCTATATCCATGCCGGTGAGAAAACGTTTTCTGAGCGACCAGGGATCTTGGCATTCTGGCTATACAATGCAGGTCTCATTCTCTGGACTGTTCTGAATTTCTTCCCCGTTGGCTGGTCGCAGCTCCTGGCTGTTTACGAGCATGGTTACGCTTATGCACGGAGTGCTGCATTCTATGATACGACATTGTTCTGGCAATGGATGCGCCTGCCTGGTGATGTTGTCTTTGCAGGTGGTGCTTTGGTCATGAGTGGTGATTTTATCATCAAATTGTATCCGCTTTACCCGCTATGGACACAAAGACTTTTTAGGAGTGTGTCTCTGGACACCAAAAAGGATTAGTCTGTCATGAAATCTCGACACGACGTTCGGATAAAACGAGTTTACGATCTGCCTTCGGAAATAGATGGCGTTCGTGTTCTTGTGGATCGATTGTGGCCTCGAGGGTTGCACAAATCAGATGTTAAAATGGATTATTGGTTAAAGAATGCTGCTCCAAGCTCCGATCTTCGACACTGGTTTGATCATGACCCGGCTCACTGGGATGAATTCAAACTCAGGTATCGTCATGAGCTTTCTGAAGGAAATTCCGACATCAAAAAACTTGAGAACCTTATGAAAAAAGGGAGGATCACTCTTCTTTATGCTGCGCATGATCCGCTTCATAATCACGCTCTTGTTCTCCAGAAATTTCTGGATGAGCAGGACATATAGGTATTGACGCTAACGTATAAAAAGTATTCATCCGTTATCACGTTTTTAGGAATTATGTTCCATGCCGAATTTAAGTTTTGCTGAAACAGATCAAAAGAATTCTCCCATTATTTGTGACGATGCGATTGTCCGGGTCCATCGCTCAGGCATCATCGAGTTGTGGGATGACAACGCAGTTCAGATGTTTGGTTTTGCGGCGGAGGAAGCTATTGGGAAGTCACTTGATCTGATTATACCGGAAAAATTACGTGAACGGCACTGGAAAGGTTGGTCTTATGTCGTGGAGCAGGGAGTAACAGGTTTTAATTCAGATCGTACACTCACCGTGCCGGCTTTAAGACGGAATGGTTCGCAGATTGTTGTTGTATTCAATATGGATATCATAAGAAACCATAGTGGAAATATCGATGCGATAAAGGTTGTTTTTCGTGATATCAGGAAGCAGCCATGAAACCGTATCGTATTACGTCGGAGTTCAATGCGATAACTCTTCCCGCAGGTCTGCGTCAGCGTCATGCCACGAAGGCTGGCGTATGGGCAGTTATCCGTATTCTGGAAGGAACTGCGACGCTCGTGTACGTTGACACTGGAGAAGTCAGGCATCTGACACCTTGTGAACCAGGCCTTATCAAACCGGAGCAGACGCATTACCTAAAATTATCTGGTTTGGTCCGGCTAAAACTGGAGTTTTACGATTCTGATCCAGTTCATTCTTTGTGAAGTATATGAACACTTACATCTGTAGCTGTAGGGCCGACCCTTTGTGAAATGCTATATGCCCAGTTTTCTGACTGACAATCTCGTATTGAGGTTCCTGGCCTGACGCATGATGATGATACCCATTGACGAGAAATGGTGATGTGTGAATTTTCGTAATTTTACCTGTGACATAACCGGCTTCAGAGTTCCATGAAACAATGTCGCCAATTCTGAAGGTTTGTGAAGACATGGTAATTTTCCTTATGCAACCGAAGACACTGTAAAATGACCAAGGTTAAATGTAAGACGATTTATACGATTGGTCACTCTACGCATTCCCTTGACGAATTTATAACACTTATTTGTCATTATCATATTACATTCGTGGCGGATGTTCGTGCGTTTCCGTATTCCAGGCGTAATCGGGATTACAATGGTAATGTCCTGTCTGAAGCGCTTGGGAAAGTAAACGTTGTTTATCGTCATTTTCCGGAGTTAGGCGGGAGACGTCCGCGGTCCAGAACCGTTGCACCTACGATTAATGCATTCTGGCGTGTGCAAAGTTTTCATAATTATGCCGACTATGCTTTAAGCGATGAATTTCAGAAAGGTCTAGCAACTTTAATCGAAGCGAGCCGATATGAAACGGTTGTTTTAATGTGCGCAGAGGTCCTTTGGTGGCGGTGTCATCGGCGCATTATTTCAGATTATCTTCTTTCTAAAGGTTTGACGGTGATCCATATCCTGTCGTTGACGAACACGCAGAAAGGCGTTCTTACGCCTGGTGCTGTTGTCGAACCAACAGGTTGTTTAACGTATCCTCTTCCAGAGTCCGTATGTGTCCAAAATGATGAGAAGTCATAATAAAAATCAGAATATTCCATCGGAACCTGGAGGGTTCTAAAAACCCCCTGGTTTTGAGGTCTTCTGTATGATTCTATTTCTTCTGCGTTGATTGAGGGAAT
>ERZ746981.252-NODE-252-length-31833-cov-11.271760_pt1 | contig 31833 bp, 19 predicted proteins | sample MGYA00374948_ERZ746981 | MGnify/ENA primary metagenome ERZ746981 (study PRJEB28757, sample SAMN06711160) | food metagenome | host: microorganism | place: China:Harbin | collected 2017-01-30 | study: EMG produced TPA metagenomics assembly of the Analysis of...
TATTCTAAATCTTCGTTATTTTAGAATAAGTTCAGATCTCAAAACAAATAAATCTAATGACATATAATAATAGATTATCTAATACTAGGTAATATTCTCATATGTCCGACATAAAGATGAAATATCCTCTTGTGTCTGTACTAAATATATGTACAAGTTATGTACTACAATATATCTCAAGATACTAGACTAATCTGGTAACACTAACTTTAACACCACTGCTGTTGGAACTTATGAAATAACATGATTCTTCACTTGTAATTATTTTATTTAAAATATGTGAATCAAATCAATCTTAAAACAAAGAAACATACTTTTTGGACACAATGTTGATCACAATCTTCATTCCTACTCAACTCCTTTAAACTTTTTAGTGATTTCAAATTGCACACGCTAAAAATGAAATTTCACTTGAAACAAATTTTCAGCAGAATTTTAGAACAACCTCGGTTTCTCAATGAAGGGCAAATAGGACCGTATAAACCCTATTTAGCTATTCTGGTCACTCAATTCAAACATGTCCTTTTTTGAATTCAAATTCTCTAGTCAAACTTACCCATAACAATTGGATATTTGTGTACCCAGCAGCACATGCGAAGGAAGGTACAAGAGTACAAAGCAGGCGCTGATGTTACAACAATATCGTATATGAACTATAACTAATGAAAATATTGGATCAAATTATGTCACACTTTGGATTGACTTGAGAAGAGCAAAATCATTAGATATATAATAGCACAATACCAAACTTTATTAGAGCTGAAAGTCCAGTTGGATAAATAGCAGAATCCATTTTTTCTGATAAAATTATTTGTATATAGTTGATAACTTAGAAAAATAACGCCAACTTTTATAATTGATGTGAAGTACATACTTTAATTTTTTGAAAGAAGGGTGTAGAATTGAAGGGGACAAAAAATGTATGAGCCTAAAATATTGTGAGGATTGCATGCATATAATTAAATACTTATAAATACTTATCAAAAATATGATTGAAACAAGGCGGTACAGTTTTTTTGATCTGACCATCGACGAATACATTCTACCCAACATTTTTCAGGTATGATAAGGATCCTGATTAATCCTCATTTTTCTCATCATCTTTACAAATATATATTCCAGTTATACAGACTAGATGAACACATGAAACTAGTCAACTTTTTAATGATGAAGGGAGTCGTGATACACAACGCACGAATGAAACAAATATCAGGATAGGTGTTATGCTTGCAGACAAGGAATACATATTGCAGAAAGGATTCAAATGCTTTACACTTAGCACGAAAAAGTGGCATAAAACGGTCAATATACCTTTTTTGCTATTAAATTAAATTAGACGGATGGCCAGAATTAGTTGCCATTTATTTTAAATTCATTAAAATAAACGTGAGAATATCGCAATGCTTAAGCTAAAAGACGGACGCATGATAGTTTCTTGTTTTCAAAAGTTTGTCCTGCAATATATAATGTATTGGACAAGTTTTTGCGATTGCTTTTAAATATCTATTGTATTACAAAAAGTACTGATTTGATATAATAACTTAAATACCATTCAATATGATTATTATTATGAAAGCCAAATCCCTCACCTTTTATCCTTACAACCTTTTTACGATAGCATTATAATGCAATGCTTATAACGGGTGATATTGCAGAATCATTTTTACAAGAAATTATAATCTAAGAAAGTTATTCATTAACTTAAAAAGTTGAATGCTTTTAATTAAACACATTTCACTTATACTGGTCTTGCAACAATTTGCTTGAGGAATGAATTTTGAGACTTAGGAGTTTGTGGAACTATAGAATGATTTAACCAAGTCTCAATAAAGTAAGATAAAAATCATTGAAATGCGGTTTAGAAAAAGAAAGGGGGGGATGGGGGAAAAAAAGCATGAGAAAGAAATCCTGAAATTATGCGTGAGAATAGTTGTATATTTTGACATACAGAAGAGTGTTACATAATATCCATCTAAGTGTTATGATAATAACTTCAATTATATATCAGGATGGATATATGGGCTAAGGGGCATTTTGCGAAGAATTATAATCTGTCAAAGGAATTTAGAGAACTATGTACTGCATGCAGGAAAGGTGATATAGAATTAGCTGATAAGTATATTGCGACGGGTATTAATTTAAATCAAATGGATGAGTGGGATTATTCGCCTCTTATTTTGGCTTCAATATGTGGACATGAAAATATAGTAAAGCTTTTACTAGAAAAGGGATGCATTGTTAGTCGTGATACGTTTGAAGGCTCACGGGCCATTTACGGCGCCTTAAATGATTCTATAAGGTCGATTTTGCTTAGCTATGATATTACTAAAGCCGTCGATGTTACTCAACCATTCGCATCCCATATAACAGGCATATTGTTAAGGCCAAAATTTGTTAGCTTTGATGCTCTTCTTACTTTTCCTGATCTGCCTAAGGAAAGCATGAAAATTCATCGCTTTATGCTAATGGTGATCTCAGATTATTTTTGGGAAAAGCTTTCATCTAGTGACACAAAAGATAGTTCCTTTTGCGTGAGTACACAAGATATACTCTGTAACCGGCATAATGTTCGGAGTTGGAAATTTCTTGTGGACTATATTTATTTAGTTCCAAAATTAGATCTTAAAGATATTGATATTGATGATCTTATTTCCTTAGCAGAAGATGTTCATTTACCCGATCTTGCATCTGTAGTTAAGCGGATATATGTGGCTAATACTATGGCCGAGAGATCTAGGGTTAAAAATCAGGTTCAACAGCAAATATGTTCTATTGCTCGTGGGAAATTGAAGCGATTCGTAACTCAACAAATAATCCAACCAATGATCGTTCGAAAAATTAATGTATCTTTGAAAATAAACAATGACGATACTGTGATAGATATAACTAATAACGATGCTTATAAAAATGTTCTTTCCCCGGATGAAAAGAGACATTTGATAGATAAAAACGGAGCGGACGTGATCCTTTGTGTTGAGGTCGCAGATCATTACCTGTTTTACCCTGTTCATCGTGCAATCTTATCTCGCTCAGAATATTTTGACACTCTTTTTAGGTCTTCTTTCGTGGAGACATCTCTTTTTTTGGATACAATGCTCGAGGATGAAGGTATAATTGATAGGCAATATTTCTTGAAAAATCCGAATGCAATTCCTGTTCTTTCTTTACCAGTTTCATCTGTGACGCAGTGTATAGATGGGTTATCATCAGAAGAACTGCAAATTAGGGGTAGCAAACTTGTGGAAATAATTTTGGACTTTCTTTATTTTGACACAGTAGACATCCCTACTGTTCTTGCAATAGACACATTGATGTTAGCTGATTCTCTTTTTATTGATAGGCTTAAGACTATGGCTGCCATTGCTATTACTCAAATAGACAATTATGATGAATGCGAGATATCATTATACGATGTACTTCGAGTGTCATGGAAGACGCGAGTCCAAAGGCTCGAAACACATGTGGCCAAAATTATAAGTGCCAATCTTTCTAAATATTTACACGATCCGGAATTTAAAGCTGTGATTGAAGAATCAGCTGGGAGGATTGACGCACGAGAAGACTATGATACAATCGAATTAGTTGCTGATATTAAATATTATCTTCGACGGAAATATCATATAGATAACGAGGACGAAGGTCCGTTGAATCCTAACTTGAAATATGTAGAAGACGATGAAAACTACAAGCAAAGGAAAAAAAGATATGAATCCGAAGTATCCGCATTAGACAAAGTGGTACAGAATCTTGGACTGGATACCGGAGAATTTAACAAAGTTCCACTTTAAACAATCGCTTGTTGAAATGCATCCGACTAAAAAAGAAGATATATTGAGTCGAAAGTACTATTATTTTGAAATATCGTATCTTGATTAATATTCATCAAAAATTGAGAATTTTATTAATTCAGATGAATAAAGTTAGCTCTAACGCTTTGATTCAAGCAACTGATTAGCGCGTTAAAGCCGGCAACGTTAACATCTTCGTGAATTCCCACACCCCACAGAGGAGGGTTTGAACCAATCCTACAGTTGATATATGACGCAGCTTGAGAATCAGAATCTTTACCAAGAGAGTGTTCGTGATAATTCACAACGTCGAAGTCTCTATTGAAATATGCGGCGAGCGAATTTGCAAAAGCAGATATTGGACCGTTTCCCACCCCATTTAACTTGATTTCCTTGTTGTTGTTCTTGATGATAGAATGTATTTCTCTCTTTCCTCCTTTTTTGGTATCACTATGATAATCAACAAGTCTAAAAGCGTTAACTTTCTCCAGCTTGATTACAGTGTTTTCCGGAAATATGATATATTTTGTTTCAAAGAGACCGACAATTTCTGACGTTTTCAATTCTCTTGTTTTAGCCTCTGTTTCACGCTGAACAACCTTAGAAAACTCAATCTGAAGTCCTCTAGGAAGATCTAATTCCAAGTTTCTCAGAATGATCCAAGAGGCCCCCCCTTTACCTGACTGAGAATTAACTCTGATAATTGCTTCGTATGTCCGGCCAATGTCTCGAGGATCCAATGGTAAATATGGCATTTTCCAATCCACAATGCGGCACTTCTTTCCCGAACTTTCAGCTTCAAATGCAAGCTTTCTCTTTTTCTGTTCATGCTTCTTAAACCCTTTTTTAATTGCGTCCTGATGAGATCCAGAGAAAGCACAGACAACAAGTTGTCCGCCATACGGTGCTCTGGGATGAATAGGAATTTTATTGCATTTTTCAACGACATCAATCACAGACTTCATGTCAGAGAAATCCAAATGTGGATTTATGCCCTGTGTATAAAGGTTTAAGGCCAATGTCACTAAGTCAACATTACCGGTACGTTCCCCGTTTCCGAAAAGGCATCCTTCCACCCTATCTGCCCCTGCCAATTGAGCCAACTCTGCGGCTGCAACAGCACAGCCTCTATCGTTGTGCGGATGAAGAGAAATACAAACTTTTTTTCTCTCAGATATTTTATTGCAAAAATTCTCTATTTGATCAGCATAAACGTTAGGTGTCGACATCTCAACAGTAGCCGGCAAATTAAAAATAATCGGATTTCTAATGGATGGATTCCAGGCTGCCTTCACTGATTCGCACACCTCAATTGCGTAATCTGGATCAGTATCACTGAAAGTCTCGGGTGAAAATTCAAACATCCATTCAGTTTCATGCATGTTTGGATCATCTTTCGTGAGAGTTCGCACATAACGTGTGCATTCAGTTGCCTGCTTTTTTGTTTCCTCTTTAGAGAGATTGAATACAATATCTCTGAAGCACTCTGATGTAGCCATGTATATATGAACAATAGCTTTCTTAGCACCTTTGAGAGCATCAATTGTTCGCTTTATAAACTGTGGCCTACATGGCGCAAGGACCTGTATGGCCACATCGGAAGGAGCATTCTGGACACACCAGCGCGTAAAATCAAAATCAATTTGTGAAGCAGATGGAAATGCAACCTCAATTTCTTTGAAACCTATTTCAACTAACTTCTTAAAATAAACTTGCTTTTCTTCCACTGTCATTGGATCAGGAAGGGATTGATTTCCGTCCCGGAGATCAGTGGAAAGCCATCTTGGTGGCTTGTCCAGTGTTCTGAGAGGCCACTGCCTGGTTTTTAAATTGAGTTTTGGATCAAATTTTTTGTACTTAAGTGAGGGATCCTTGAGCATTGTCATTTCTTATTTGGATATAAAAAGCAAAACAGTATATGGCCTTCTTGTACAATACAGTGAGTCGAACTTATAAAGATATGTCCTATCGCGGTCGGTGAATCCATTATATTAAAACTAAGAGTTATGATTAACGAAAAAGAGGACGCGCTAACACCAGTTTATTTATATTCCACACGAATTATAACATTAGCAGTTAATAGTTATTTGTGTGACATATTGACAAAAAATTTTCCTCTATGAATAAAATTTCATTATATATTTTTCTCTAACATGCCCCGCTTAGCTCTTTCGGGAAACTTCTTGTAGAGTCATCATTCTAGAGTCATATCAGCAAAAGAGTGTGACAGACCACCCATCCGAGTCTTGAGGAAAAGCATATAGCGTACTATAATTTTTTTGTTCAAGTTTAAGATTATATAGTGATACTATGTATAAATTTATGTGTACAATTCTGGTACTTATAATGTTGTATTAATTAGTGCTAGGCAGTTAGTTCAGGAATTTTCAAACTCGGAGCTCGGAGTTTTGAAAAAAATCATTACATAATTTCGGGCTTCGCACTCTCCTCAAAATTCCGGATAAAAGGCGAGTCTACTTTTTCGCGATAAAAGAGGAGAAAATTTTGAATTCTTCGAAACAAATATTTCTGATGTCAAAAATATCAGAGCTAAATTGGATTTCACCATTAACTCGAATTCATTTTCACATACTGTGTTGTATCCTAAATAATCATATTATAATGGCAGGTGGTATAAATGTTGATGTTGAATTTTTGTAAGTTTTATAAATTTGCCGACAACTTTGAGTGTAATACTAACAATATTTGGAAAAGAGGAGGATTGGACTCTATTTTCGGTGGACTCACAAAAACAAAGTGTATTGTCACTCGTAAGGATAACAATGTTCCCACAATGAGAGATCTCTTGGCTTACATCGTGCAGAATATTTTGGTGGATAGAGAGAAAGATCTTTGTGTTTTCATGCAGGAAGAAAATGTTAGACCGGGTATTTTGGTGCTCATAAATGATACTGACTGGGAACTTGAAGGCGAACTTAATTACAAATTAAACAACGATGATTTAATTTCTTTCACATCCACTCTCCACGGAGGATGAAGTTTTAATTATAATGTATGATCATGATAGCAACACATAATTAGTTTTATCATTTAATTTCGGTTATTTTGCAACCCAATAACCCCTTTCCACCCCAACTTGTACTCGGAGAAAGTTTTAATGACACTCTGGGACTGTTTGCCTCATTTCTTTCAACAACAATTTCTATAGTGCGATCGATGTTGCTTTTGACCACGGTTGCCACGCTTTGTAGGTGCTTATGATTTGTTACATTAATATGTCCAAAACTCAAGATTTTATCGCCGGATTTAAGCCCTGCCTTTGCAGCAGGACTATTGGGTTCAACTTCCTCAACAATGGCGAAAGAAATGAGTTGTTTGCAATTCCATTTAGCGCCCCTGTTTTCGGGATCAACTTTATTGGTTTTTAATTTTATCTCTTGGAACATATCCTTGATTTTGAAATCGACGATATCAATAACTTCTTTAAGATCATTACGTAGGCGAATGATCTGTACCCTTACCAAACGTGTCTGAATAACATCTATATCACTCCTAGGAAATCCATCCTCTGTTAATAACTTGGTGTCCATGTCCACATGTAAAGACTTCAGCCGAGTAAACAACATATCTAATGATCGTTCGATCCGTTCCTTGAGCGTGCTTAATTTATCCAAGCTATAATTCCTAGCAGCAACTAGGTCACAGTCGGGCAGCGGGAGATTCAAATCTCCCATTGCATTCTCAAATGACATTTATGAATTATTGTTGTTGCTCCCGAATAGAATGAAAATGATTGTAACTGAAGTTAGGAGAATATGTATGGCAAATGTTTTCTCTCACGTAGCTTTCGATCTGTTTTTTAAATTTGAATTACGTAAGCTGCAATTTAGTGCTTCGTCGCCGAAAACATTTTTTTTCGACTGATATTGAAGGACAAGTTGAAAAAATTAGAAAGCGAAACTGCTCCCCTCCCACGTTCTTTTTGCATCACCGTCTACTCATATATGTCAGAGCTTTCTCCTTGGATATATACCAGCTAAGCAACTACAGAAAATGAAATTCTCGAAAATTTTGTTGACTCTGACCTCTCTCTTAGCATCGACGGCCGTTGCTGCCGACAATGCAGACATTAATGCGAAACAAGCACCGGCCTATCAGAAATTCCAGCCAACTGATGAAAAGCCATTTAATTTTAAGATTGACTATCTTATCAAAGGTAAACAGGAAAAGTCTTCAACTGAAGTTGTAAAGGTTTCAAATGGTGAAACTGTTAGTGTTGTTTATAATTTCACTTCTGGGGAGGAGGAACCTTGCACGATTATTGGTGTTGGGGGTCAGTTGGTTTCTCCTGTCACCGGTGATGTGAAAGCCAACGTGACGGCAAACCAGATCGGTCCTCTTGCTGTTTCCACTGATGAAAGTGTCACGTTTATTCAAAATGTTGCAGTGAATATGATTCCTGATGACTATTTGTTTGTACCTGCTGTCTACATTGTGTACGAGAAGAAGTTCATGAAGTTGGGCGCAAGAAATCAGATATTTGATGTGACCGATCCAAAAATATCCTTCTTTAATCCGAAATTGATTGTCTCGGAATTATTACTCGGGGCTACCGTTGCTGGCTTGGTTTATGTTCTATATGGCACATTCGGTAAAACGTATTTGAAAGGGATTCTTCCTTCTCCTACCTTAAAAGCTTCTAAACAGAAGGCATCAAAGAAATCCACTACTTCAATCTCTAAATCTACTGGTGTTGACGAATGGCTCCCAAAAACGCATCTTAGAGAAATCACAAAGAAATCTAAGAAATCTAATTAAATATCTTGAAGCTTATAAACATTCATATGAAGGGATAGAATTTTGTTGCTAGAAGCTGTATCGCAAATAAAGTATATTTTTTCTTCTTTTTTGAGGTCAAATGTAATTTTTGTCATCAATCATTCTAGTTTGAGTAATTTATTTTCTTTGATGTATACATATAGCTTAATTTTTGTTTACAGTGGGGGAGTAAATTGTAGATAGCTCCAGTGTGCTCTTCTTTGGCAACCTTAAAATAAGAACCTATACTGTGGAGCAGAATTCAGCTTTTTGGTGTACTTTATTAAAGTTAGTGTTACCAGATTGGTATAGTACCTCGATACTTCTTGTAGTACATAACCTGTACATAAGATTTAGTATAGACACAAGAGGATATCTCATCTTTATATAATTGACATTCTTCTTCTTATATGACACCCTATATCTTGTTCTCCTAGGAACCTTATTGATTTATACTTATTTTGTTTTGACATACTTGCATCTTCTGGAATTATAAATGTACATGAGTGCTGTAATAAATGCGTCGACAGCCGCATCTACAGAAAACTGTCTTGCATTGCTTATGCCGAGAAGTCCTCGCTCATAAGGACTAAAGGTATTTAAAGCATGTGCATTTTCTCTTTTTATCACATTCTTTTTACCTTATTTTTTAGTTCCTTTTACAAATAGCTAATTCATAAATGCATAGGAATATGAGACAGAAAGTTTACCACACACGATTTATATTGTCGAAACCTATGAGTTATAATAATACTTTTTATGTTGATATCTCATAAAGGTTCAACCGGTATTTGATTTATAAGATGTAAATCAAGTTAATATTCAGACGGATATCAGAAATAGACCGCAGGAAAATTTTTGCCCTGAAACAAAACTCTCCTTAATTTACTTTCAGCTGAGAATGACCTACTCCACTTCTATGGAAAAATATTTCTTATATGTATGTACTACTTTTTCTTTATATACTATGTGTGCCTTAAAAGGGACGACGACTTTATTGCGTAATTCGCAATACATATTGATGTAAAGGAATTTATCCATCTTGAAGTGAACCTTCAGCTGAAACCAAGAGTAACTTTCGGGTTCTCACTGAATTTGTTAAAGTTAGTGTTACCAGATTTATATAGTGTTTCGATATTTATTGTAGTATGTAATAGATAGTATGTATAATGATAGACAAAAGGGAATATCTTCACTTTATATAGATGTGGTTCTCGTATTGATCAGATGATATAACAATACCATCTTCACTTACTTGAACTCCATTGTTCGAGAGCTACATTGTTTTGACAGAATTACAAACGTGCTTATAAGGACCCCGCTTTTTATGAGGGTCATTCTATGCAATAGAAGTCTTTTCTAGATCGGAACTATATGACCAATCTCGTTCATAATCTTGAACATCTGCGTCCTCGGTACCTACGATAAATGGGTATAAGAACAATTAAGCGGATACATATGCCACACATGATTTATATACTCTGACACTATTATTAAGTAATATTCTCATATGTCCGACAATCATAAAGTCTTACACAGTCTCACATAATCTACATGTGGTACACTTACCGCACTCAAGAATATTCCACAAGAGGTATTAGTAAATCAAAATAATGATATAAATATGCGGGAAATTTAAAAATATGTAAATCTCAGATAGTTTAATGGCTAGAATTTTCGCTTGTCACGCGAGGGATCCGAGTTCAATTCTCGGTCTGAGAGGACGCGAATTTTTTTGCCATTCAATTATTACAGGTTCTTGATGCGCTGTCGTCATTTTTCTCGGACTTTTTATTTTTTTTTCACTCCTTGAAAATTAAATGCAACACACGTTTGCCACAGTAGTGTTCGAATTTTCTATTGTTTTGAATCGTTCAAACTGAAAATTTATTTATTCGGGAGTTTCGCGAAAGATCTCAGAGCGGCCCCCAGGTGACTACGGGCGGAGATCAACCGCAGATGTCGGACAAAGACCAAATTAGGTATTATCAGCTAGAGGGTATTGATTACATAAATAACCATAGGTTAAATCTCATTAGATGAGTGCATGCCAATATTATACAAAGGTAATCGGTCGTAAATAAAAGAAGTGCGGATCTGATGATGATTCTTTTCTTCTGGATAAAAAAGATGCGTGAGTAGTCGACGAATAAAAATAACGGGGAGCAGTCATCTCCGGCGTGGATTACGCATGTGGCTGTATAGGGCAAAGGATGATTAAAAAAAAAATTTCAAAATTGAGAAAGCTCCGATGAGTCGGCTAACAGCAATGAGAAAAATGAGAAAGAATCAGAATGTGCACACCCAAATTAATGCCAGAAGAAACATATATAAAAAGAGAAAAGTCACTTTCTGCCCACAGTCATTAAAACCCCTTCTTTTCCTTCCCGAGCTGCGTACGTTTCTACTTCCTGTTATCAAGTGTTGCATTTATCAGCAAAAAGTATAATTCTGTCAAAATGGTTCATAAGCTTATTCTTCTTAGACACGGTCAATCCGAATGGAACTCAAAGAATTTGTTCACTGGTTGGGTTGATGTGAAGCTTTCTGCTCAGGGTCGTAAGGAGGCTAAGAGAGCAGGTGAGTTGTTGAAGGACTCTGGATTGAAACCAGATATTGTCTTCACTTCCTTGTTGAGCAGAGCTATTCAGACTGCTAACATTGCTTTGGAGGAGGCTGACTTCCTTTACCTTCCAGTCGTTAGATCATGGAGATTGAACGAGAGACACTACGGTGATCTGCAGGGTAAGAACAAAGCTGAGGTTTTGGAGGAAGTTGGACCTGTCCAGTTCAAGGTCTGGAGAAGATCATACAACACCCCACCACCTCCTATTGCCAGGGGTAACAAGTTCGCACAGTTCGATGATGCCAGATACGCACACTTGGACCCATCCGTTCTTCCAGCTACGGAATCTTTGCAATTGGTTATTGAGAGAATGTTGCCATTCTACCAAGATGTCATTGCTAAGGAATTGAGAGAGAACAAGACTGTCTTGATTGCAGCCCATGGTAACTCTTTGAGAGGTTTGGTCAAGTACTTGGAGAAGATCTCTGACGACGATATCGCTAACTTGAACATTCCAACTGGTATTCCATTGGTCTTTGAATTGGATGATGATCTCAAGCCAATTAAGAAGCCATACTACTTGGACCCAGAAGCTGCTGCTGCTGGTGCTGCCGCCGTTGCTGCTCAGGGACAGAAGAAATAAATGACATTCATTCGTAAGTGTTAGGTTATGCCTTTTTTTGGTCTTGGCTTTTGCATTACATACGGTGTTATATCTTTTAATGATATGAAATCTTGAGTACTAGTGTGTTCGTAAGTTGTATTTTTTTTTTGGTAGTAGGATGTGAGGATACTTCCGACCCGTCGATATGTAGATAACTTATTTCTTATATAGAGTTCGTGATATTTTTTCAATATTTTTTTAATTTATCTAGTATTTCGAAAGACTTTTTGGTAGGCCTTTCTTTGATTAGTTAACTTACAATTCAAATCCGATAGTAATCGCGTTGTACACTTAAATTATTCGAAAACGGAGTCTCATAATATTCAGGTGATCAATTAATATTGGATACATGTTGTACCTACTCACATGCTTTGGTGTCCAAAGTACCATCCCCTTGTACAAGTCAGGTACTGCCATATGCTGATAAGATCCCCACATGTTTCTGCTCGATCATTTCACACAAAATTCCCGAGACATAAAGTTGACAGTAATGAACTAAAGAGCACCAAGAAGGTATGGCCTCGTTTGATCAGACAAGAGAGAAGACGTGCTTGGAAATTTGTAAACTGCACAATACAGAAAGCCCAAAAGGCATTAGTTCAGCAAGCTACTCAGACTTCAGATATAAAAAATGATACTGCTGATTTTGATAAAACCAATGATTTGACAACAAAGAGGCTGACAATAGGAAGTTTGCTACAAACAGAATCATTTAGTATATTAAATCAGCAAGATTGGCACCATCTCCTTACCAAATACCGCAGATTACATGGAAGCAGCGCAAAAGTTCCTTTGACTGGGAAAGGAACAAGATACGACTGCGCAAAACTATTATATTTATTCATGAACTCTAAAGATTTCGATATACATGATATTCAAATTATGTCACGAGCAGTAGAAATATTAATTAATCATCTTTGGTTTCACAATGCTGCGGCTTTAATTCTGAAGATGGACTTACAGCTTGGCGATTTACTTTCATTTGTTGACACACTTTTAAAAAAGAATGAATTGTTGCACAATTCGAGTTGGATGAAATTCCTTTTTCTCTGCAGACTATCTGACGTACTTGAGGTGGTCAATCCCCGATTGGTTTCACAGATCAGTTATTTAAATTACAAGAATGGCTACAATTTGATAAAATTAAAATTTATGAACCAGATCTTGCATAGGCTCAGTACCCTTGATTTTAGTGTTGGAGATTTAGATATGGCTATCAAAGATTTTCACAATAATGCGCTTAATGGTAAAACGGATCCCGACATAAGTGCTCTTCATCTATATGCCATGATAGATATAGTAAAGGCAAAAAACCAGGGAAACTTGAAGGGACAGCTATCCGGGTTCAATAAATTGTTAACGTCATACTGCACAGGTGAAAGTATATTTAAGGAAACAAACTTTTTTAGTTCCATCCTAAATCATCTTATAGAGGTTAAAAATTACGAACTTATTAAACTTGGTTTAAATAAAGACTTCGATCTTTATTATTTTGTGCTAAATCGTCAGCAGAAGGTTTTGGAATTGTTAAGCAGATATCCTTTACAATATGCTACGCCAATTGACTTTTTTTCGTTGACACGCTTTGTTAGTAACAGGCGTCTTTCAGTACAAATCTATAAAGAATATTCGGTCAGTTCGGCATACAACGACCAAGGCAGCTCTTTTACACCACTAATTATAGACAATCTAGGGAACAGCATTTTAAATCAAACGCAATTCTTTGTTCAAGAATTTGGAAGATTATCCAGATCAAAAAAAGGGAAAGGACTCATCATTGAATATAAAGCATTTGAACGGTTTGACAATGTGAACGAAGAAGTTGCGGGAAAACACTACGGTCGTTTTCTTTATTTGCTAGGAGAAATAAGCGATAAGGATGAGGTTAAATATGTGGTTCAGTTCATAGTGAAATATTTTTATGTGGATCATAGAGAATACTTGAAGCGTCCAAGAAAGCTCCTTAAGATGCTCCTAATATCATCAAATGTCGATACACTGTCTCACAACAGGCAAAAGCAGATTGGAAATTCATTAATGAGTAATGCTAATGATTTTTTTGAAAAGGACGCAACTCCAGTACGCACCTTAAAGAGTTGGATCGATATATTAAGCGAGTCTAAAAAGATATCCGCATCATATTTTTTACCATTCTTATTAATCTGGCTGCGGAATTGTCATCAGCTCAATGATAGATTTGAATCCTATGTGCTTGCAGATAGACTTTCTGATCTGTTGAACAAATTCCTAATTTCAACAATAAATTATTCTTCTACAAAGAATGTGTCCAAAATATATTTATCAAATAGGGAATTGCTAAAAGCTGTTGCCATAGAATTTTCAAAGTGCGATTACAAGTTCAAGAAATACATTCTTAGAAAGCAAATTGAGAGTATTGCTAAAGTAAATGCTGACGATAACTTGGATTGCTTCAGCAGGCGTATTACCGCAGAGTCTGTTATCTTAGAGCTTTTTATAAAAATGCTTTTCAAGATTCTTCCGAGGATAAAAATTGAAAACTCGGATTTAAACTTAGATCCAAAACTCTTTTGGGATATCCATGACTTTTTGGACTCAATAACATTGAAATATCCCCAAAAATACCCGCCGATAAATGCTATTAATCCTATAAAGGCCACAAGTACAGTGGCAAATCGGACAGTCGGAAATCCTAAATTAAACTTTCTGTTAGATTCACTTTTTGATTCGAAGGTTTCTCCTCTTGAAGGTAAACCTTCTAAAGAATTCGATTGCTCTGAAAATAATGATATATATAGTACCATGATGAATATGTTTTGGATTCTGAATATTGATTCGCATCACTCAGAGACCGGTGAGTCTAACAACAGTGCAGATAGACTTATTTCGGAAAGCAAAAACGATAAATCTGCGCCATTCCTAATTGATATTGATGACGATGGCCCACGAAGTGGAAACAAAACGCGACTTAGTTTGGAACAAAAGCAATCCCTTTTAAACATCTTTTGCACGTTAAGAATAAAGTCAAAAATGGTGGAAGATTTGATCTCTAGATATCCGGATAGGGTTCCTAGACTGATAACTTATTACTATCAAACTTATAATGGTGATATTCCATTAACATTGATACATTCCATGATGATCGGAATTTTCAAGAGCAAAAATACTTTTAATACCAAATTAGAGCTCTTCAAAAGATTGGAGAAACTGGGAGCAATGATTTATGATTCAAATGATTCATCCCTATTTCATTGTTACGTTAGGTTCAAAGATGTACATATTGCACTTGTCGATTTAATAATAAAAGATGCTAAAGTGAGTGGAAAAGGCTCGTTGATGACTTTATCTTGGGGATTAAGAAAATTTATAAGAACTCCTAATATTTCACAGTATGGCTCATCTATGAAAAGATGGGTATTAACTTTAAAAGAAATGAAAGTCGGACACACAGGATTCTGGAGCAACGTTTGAAGTAAAATACTGGCTACTTGAATTGACGACTCGTTGATAAAATTCAAATAACATTTAGCATTGTTCGAAGAAAAGGATTCTTATACATTTATTTTTTCATACTTGTAAATATTTTGATGCTCGTGACTTTGACCGCATTCTTTTTAAACGTCACGACTGCTTATCAAAAAGAACGGAACAATAAATTTATGATTGGCGTGCTGATAAATAAATAATGAATAATAAATATGTAGCAATTGAACACTCACTTCTTTCGTACCAGCTCCTCACTTTCTTGGGTCGAAAGAAAAAAAAGTTACATGTATTAGGGAGTGTTAATTATATAATATAAATGAAAAACATAAATATAAAACGAAGTTGTTGTTTATCTTACGGATAACAATACACCAGAATATGAGTCTTACCTTTCAGATATCCTAGTAAAGTTATCAGTACCACTCGGATTATCAAACGGGATCTGTAACCAATTCAAGTCGTCATATTTTGAATCTGCTTCCAAAACATGAAATACATATGCATTTCTCGAGGTCTGGGAATTATTTCTATCTGATTTGTGGACCAAATTTCCATGAATCAAAACCAAACTTCCTGCAGGAACCTCGACATTCGTATATTTTGATGATTTTTGCCATGAATTTTCTCCCTTTTCATGATCAACATTTGAATTCCAGTTTTTCAAAGGCTCATTAACGTGAACAAACTTAGTTCCACCTTTTTCCGTGTCTCGGACAAATCTTTTCTTCAAAGTATGCATTTTATGCGACCCTGAAATAATCTGTAAGCATCCATTTTTTGCAGTACAGTTCTCCAAAGCAAACCAGAATCCAAGACACGTAACAGGATTCGTATAAAGAAATTCCGAATCCGTGTGCGGGGGAACCTCGTTACCTATTCCAGGTTGTTTTATGATAACCATGCTTTGTAACGCCCTGGGATCTCTATAACCTAACTGGGTGCAAATTTCACTTATGGTTGAATTAATGGTTATACTTTTGAAATTTTTATCCAAAATATGTAAACCATGACCGATCTTGTTAATTGATTTATCAACTGGTTTTGTCAACATGCCTTTGGAATCAAAGGCATCTGGTTCAAAAAAATAGTGTATTTTATCAGAAGATTCCAAGAAATACTTATTGCCAATATGCTTTCCATTAATCTCAGTCGTGAACTTTGTCATAGGATGCTTGTTGATGTCGAACTTGGAATATAGGTGTTCAATCTCATAATTTAAAGATTCAACCACATCCAACCTTAGAAAGTTTGGAATTACAAGGCAACCATTTTTTTCAAAATCATTAATTTGTGTTGGTGAAAGCCTCATGTTTAAATGACAAACTGAATGTTAAACTTAGTGTAGATCATAAAGCAATTGGGTTGGCTGCTGGCATTTTCTGTTCATGTCCTCATTTAGTAACTGGATTCCCAGAATTCTAGATATATATATTTTTTCTTGCTTGCGACATTACGCCATCACGTCTACATTTTATTTGCCAGCCAAAGGACGCTTCTCAAACTAGCGAAAACACCTTAATTTGAGAGCATGCATTCAGACGTTGCTCCACCTTATTAAAGATTTTCAAAACGTTGACACATAAAAGATAACATTGCTAAATATGTACTGTCCTATTTTGATCAATCTGAAACAGTATTTAATTACGTCGATCGACCTCAGCTGATCACTAATTCTGGGCAATAAATTTCTGCTGCCGATAGAACATTGCCCTCTCTATCGGTATATCAGAGTACGTAACAAGAACTCTTTCCATCTTACACTTTCACAAATTTGGATTAACCATCCAGTATCGAGAATCTTCATAATGGTTGATATACCAGCGTAAGTATGTCTGTTGATACGGTTTGTTTTAATATCTAGCTACTAACTTAAGTTATTGTTTTCCTTTGAGCAGTCCTGTGGTTAAAAAGCTCTTATTATTTACAGCTTTAATGGTGAGCGCACCACTTATTGTATTTTTTGCTACGAGATCCTTAACTGACAATGACATAGTGAGTGGTGGTGCAGCTGCATTCGTGGCAAATGTTGTAATGATGTTATATGTTTACATTGCATTTAACGAAGACGTTTCGCCTTCCTATAGCTCCAAAGAGGTAGAGAAGAAAAAAGAGCAATGATTTGAACATACTCAATAAACGAGGGCCGCATGAAATTAGAATAGGTTTAATAGTGTTCCAATTGTCGATTACGAAATATTTTTTTCCTTGTAAAACTGCTTAACGAATATTACAGCGTATATTACTTTAAGATTCAAAAGCGAAGGTTTTAATAATAAATAAATATATTTCATCCTTAAATAATAGAAGCGGAAGATTAAACACTCATCATGCTACCATGGTATGATAGTACATTAAACATTGACCCTCTCTAGCTCCTCTCTTCCGGCCTTGGTATATAAATAAGCATTATAGTCTCTAGCCTTTGCCCAAAAGCCATAAACAATACATAATGGAACAGCCCAGTAGAAAACTTGTGACTTAAATCTGCTAAATGTACTAAACACAGCTCTATTCAGAGAGCCCTTTAATGGACTTTGAGCATAAGGAGAGACTGTATACTGAGCAATGTACTTTTGCTTTGGAGAACCTTTAATATTAACATATGTTAGTATTTGATAGATGACAAGTCAATTTACGTACCGGCGGCAGATATATGATTCAACGTCATCTGCATTATCATCCATTATATGACTATTGGACATAATCAAATGTATATCCTTAACATTTAAGCAAGCTATAAGCTCAAAATTTATCTCAAATATGCTGACAAACAGTCAGCATATGATGAATTTCTAAGTTGATATCACCTGCTTGTCAGCGAGAAAAGTATCACAATATTAACATGCTGCATAATGTACGCATAAAACACTTACCCATATGTCCCCACCATCCCATGTAATGAACAACCATTATTAACGTATGATATATATCTTTTTTTTCGTAATTCCTTAGATGTCTAAGAGTTACAAATATTTGTTTAATGTGTTCATTCTCTTTATTAAGACGCTACGTAAAAGACATAATTTTTTTTTATTAGTCTCTTTGCAAAGAATCAATGTTCAATTTTTTGCGTTAAATTTCCTATCCCAAAACTCTTCGCATCTCCTCCCCTCCTTACACAACCAAATTAAAAAATCCCCAAGATTTGGAACAACTCCATTGGTTGGATGTTGATCTATATTTTTACACAGCCTAATTAGATGAGGAGAAAAAGCATTTTGTATTTATTTTGAAAACCACGACTGTAGGATAACTAACAGATAAGCTGACTTTTGCAGAATGTGAAAACTTGATGATCATTTATATATATATAAATCTAGTGCTATAAATGATAAAAGTATTATCTGTACGTGTATTAAAAAAGTAATAAGTGCATGCGTGTATTAAAAGGAGCCACGTGATAGATTATTTTAGTAGAGTTCAGAGTTGAAGAATGTGTAGTGTAAAAGAGCGAAACAAATATGGTCTCGCAAATTGTGTCCAATGGAAACACGATACGTTTCTCAAGTGACTTGGTTCGTGGTAACTTCGAATATAGTGAACTGTAATATGGGGTTTTCTTGCCTCAAATAAAACATTTGCTTATCACCATATCGAATATTTTGAATTTACATTTTTAATTTAATATAGAACAAATTTGCACACTCTTTCCAGATATTTGTCCCAAGACATGATATTCTGTTCAAAGTTTCTAGACAGTCTGCTTTTTGGAACAGCAATATACTTTTTGTGCATTGCACCATATACCAAAGTTGAAGAGTCATTTAACCTCCAGGCCATTCATGACATAATTTTCAATGGGGTTGATGATCTATCTAATTATGATCATAAAGAGTTCCCTGGTGTTGTGAAAAGAACCTTTATTGGTGCTTTATTAATTGCAATTCCACTTAGTATCCTACCTGAATCACTGATAATGAGACTCAAGCCGTTAGTAGATGTCTTTTCTCCTACGAGTTTTTCCCAGGCATATAATCTCACTTGGCTGAATTATCAATTTACTTCCAGATTATTACTTTGCATTTTCAACTGCTATGCATTGTGCTATTTAAAGCATCAGATCAGTATATCGTGCAGCAGAAGGACGAAATCAATAGGTACATGGTTTGGTTTATTACAGTTTACACAATTTCACATCGTTTTCTATAGCTCCAGAACATTACCAAATTTCATGGCCCTCCCTATTTTCAACATTTGTATTGGAAACTTTATCAATGGTGATACGACTAGAAGCATTGGCCTTCTCTTTGCGCTTGGGGTTATTTTTCGTCTCGAAATCATTATGTTCGCCGGCATACTTTCTACAGTAGCCCTATACAGACGGCAAATAGAATTCAGGTCATTAATTGTGGTAGCATCACTTGGAGGAATTGTCGGATGCTTAATCAGTTATAAAACAGATAGCTTTTTTTGGGGAGAGCCTTCACTTCCTGAGCTTGAATCATTTTTCTTCAATTTGGTCCAGGGGCAATCAAAAAAATGGGGTACGGAACCTTTTCACGCATATTTTACCAAATATCTCCCACGAATGTTTATGATTCCGGTGGTTCCAATATTTTGCTTGTCGAGTCTAAAGTCAGATCTAGTGAATTATCATGTGAGCACAATTAAAACTGTGGTAATTTCTTCGTTCGTCTTCATTGGTGTTATGTCGTTGCAGCCTCATAAAGAATGGAGATTTATCATATATGCAGTTCCTGCATTGACCATGTCAGCTGCAACCGGCATAGCAAAATTGACCGAACATAGGTATAAAGGTTATACGCTTAAAATTGTATTGGCACTGCTTTGCCTTGGAAACTACATGCTTTCATTATTTTCAGCATATGCTTCGAGCTTTAACTATCCTGGAGGAGAAGCTCTTACACAACTTAATATTCGTCTCGGACATCAATTTTCAGAAGGAATGCTCTATCCGATTGTTATTCATTCGGATATCGCATCCTGCATGAGCGGTATTACTCTTTTCAACAAACTTAGAAATGAAGATGGAAAGCTTGACATCACCTACGACAAGACAGAAAATATTACCGAATTAAAATCAAAATGGGATAGCTTCAATTATTTGGTTACTTATGCAGACATTGATGATAGTGTCAATAACAAGAAAGTCTTTCCTGTGAAGGACGGGTGCACGTGGATCAAGATTGATTCAGTCGATTCCCTAGTTGGAGTTAATCGTGTGGGTGCAATAAGCTTTCTTTCGAATCCACAGAAAGCAACCCTGACAATTTATGTAATTATCAGGAAGTTGGATATTTCGTACTTTCGGTCTTTGTTAAGAAGTTTTGTGCATATCGAACCCCAGGTGTTTGTATATGAAAAGTATTGCCCTTCATTTAAGTGATTTTTAGTGCGCAAGCATCCCTTGTACGCGGCCTAGTGTCCAGCATTCAAGTAGATTACATATTTTCTTTTTTTAATTCTCAGCGATGAACTTGTACCCTTCTGTAACGAGGACCTCTAATTGCATACATGATGTTTCTTCTGGATCTCACCAACATGAAAGTTATAAGAGCTCCAAAAATTACCAATGGAACTAGAACGTAAAATGCCTCATATTTTGGCCTTGTTGCCGCACGCTGAGCTTCATGTTCCTTGTACTGTGCTTCCCGATCATTTTGTTTTTGCTTTCCATTATCTTCGCCACCAGGCTCATCTTTTTTACCTGTCTCCAAATTCAACAGTGAATTTGGATCCTCTTCTGTCGGAACATCAACAGTAATGTCAAATGTTCTTTCCTCATCGGTTAACGTGTTATCTAAGGTGCCATCAGAAAGATAGGTATAAACGGAATGTATGTTGACATCGTTTTTTGGTTTATTGTTCCGATCAGTTTCGGTAATGTCAATACTCTTGAGGGTGTCAAATCCATCAATAAGTTGCCCGAACACTACATAATGTCCGTCCAACCAGCTAGTTGCCTTCATAGTGATATAAAATTGTGAAAGAGCGCTGTCTGGTCCAGCATTAGCCATTGCGAGCCGTCCTGGTCTATCATGTTTAATTTTAAAGTTCTCATCTGGCATAGATCCCCTTTCTTTTCCATATATAGAATAACCGCCGCTTCCATCGATATCTCCCCCTTGAATCATAAAGTCCTTTATCACCCTGTGAAAAAGAGTTCCCGTGTACTTCTGGGTTTTGGCCAAAAGATAGAAGTTTTTGGCAGTCTTTGGAACATCATCATAAAATATTCCTAGCGTTAGGTTTCCAATAATTTCCTTATTTTGCTCGACCTCAAGGATAACAACTCTTCCGATCTTAGGATCACCTTCAGCCGAAACATTCTCGGTTACTTTGGAGGATTCAGCAACCACTGTCCAAATAGTGACAAAGAACGCAACTAAGTATTCAATTCTCATTTCCTAATATAATACAAACTTTGTTAACGGTAACATGTGCCGCAAAGAAATTCCTTAAGAATCTCTTAACTTCATATCTAATTCGGAACAGGAATTTTAATGCACGCATCCCAAACTTTTTTTTTGGTCGTTGCTTGATCCTTTCTTTCAATCTGCTATTTAAAGTAAAGCAAACATACAAGAATTACGAAATATAAGAAGTTTAAATTAAACAACAAACTTTCAATTTAGTGGCATTGGAATAATATCTTATTGCACACATACAAGTGGATCTGTTTACTCGCTAATATCATATTGAAATAGTACAACCTGAAAAATTATAAAGAATAAAGAACTGCTGGACAACGAAAAAAGAAATTATAACGAAGACCATTGAAGGAAAAGAAGAATAACAAATATAAGAAGAAGAAGAAGAAAAAAAAAAATTTGTTGAGCCTGACCCATTGGCTGATCGATAACACCATCATAATCCTGTCACATCAACCAAGAGATGAGCAGACCTGCATAAAACGCGAAATATAAATCAAAGTACTTTAGAGTGCTCCTTATTTGGTGTTCCACTGTTTCTTTTCCTCAGGGGTCAATTGTCTCCAGAGAGCAGCAACCCTCTTAGATTCAGTTGGCAGCTGCGAAGCAGATGTCACATTGGCTCTGTTGAAATTGACTTTAACAAACTTATTGTAGCCTGAAAGCTTAGGTGGATATTTAGCTTTCCATTCCGCCATCTTACGGTCATATTCAGCTTTAGCCTCTTCCTTAAGAGCGTTGTACTTCTCCTTGACATCTGATGATTCCTCTCTCCATTTCTCAGCAATTTGCTTCATTGCATCTGTTGGCGGAGTGTCTGTCTTTCCCAATTCAGCACGACGCTCCTTGTAGTAAAGAGAGAAGGCACTCATTGGTCTCTTTGGCTTTTCGAGGTCCTTTTGGCTCTTTCTCTTTTTCGATCTTTTCTTTCCCTTGACAGGTTGGATCGAAGAGGACAAGCCAGCCTCTTCGAACACTGGGGAAGCTGTAATAAATGAGCGCGACGTTGTCAAAGCTATTGAGGACTTAAGAATCCTTGGTGTGATTTTTTTGGACAAGTGGTTAAACATTAGTTTATGTCAAAGAGTCAGTACAAGACCGTCAATTAAATTCGAACGATCTGGTTATTTTCAATTCCAAGTATTACTGTATGAAGCGTTAATTTGATTCACACACCTGTTAGGATTGAAAATATTGCAGCTTTGAGATAGTATTAAATATGTTTACTTGTTTATATATGTATTTTTTTCTTTTCCCTTTTCTCAGTAAGATGTTAAGGAATTAGTTTACAGGTAACTTTTTTTGTGCAACAAACACGCGACTTATATTTCGCTTCGCACTGCTGGGGTATGCGCTTTTTTTTTGTTTATTTTACGAATATTACTCGTTATTTTTGCTGTGTTTTTTGTTTACAAGACTCTTTGTCTTTATAAAATAATATGCATTGTTCAAAGTCCCACGTACTTTCTGCATTGTTTTCATTCATCTAAATTTGTGTTCTTTACTAATTTCATGCATTATTTCCCGTCTGTGTGGTTACACTCCCACTTCCCAGCATAATCACGCTTTTCTGGCTTTACCTTGCAACGCTTGCTCAAATCTGCTTTTTTCTCAAAAGCTTTAGTCTTGATGAAATATTTATACCCAATTTCCAACATCTTGCACATTTCTGCCTGTACTTCTTTGGGGATCCATTCTAAAGCCGCTGTACGTCAGAATAATAATATTTCCAGAAATCACTATATTATATTATTGGTGCTAAAATTATACTCTGGTTTAATCTTTGATGGTGTATCATGCAACTTATTTGTTTACAGATGCCGTAATCTGCTCTCTAATTTTTATGCGAAAATGAGCAAGCGATCAATTAAGAAGGCGGAGTCGATTTATGAAAACAAAAAAAATACGTAGTGATGTTGCGGAAAAAAATGAATTTTTTTATGTGAGTGGAAAGAATACTGATGTCTGGTGGAATAAGCGTAGTCGTTGGGTGGTGGCTGATTTCAGACTTCGAATAAACAGAGAATGTACGGGTGTATTAAATATTCGGATAGCTGCAATTTTTTTTTACTTGGGTATGGATGTAGTTTTACTATTACTCGTCTTTTTTACCCATTTCAGTCGTCTTTCCAAAAAATCTCTTTCGTCTCTCTCTTTACGATCGATCGGCTCTTTTTTATTTTTTGCTATTGTCTATTGTCCCTACTATTAAGAAACATGAAAGTTTTCTTCTAGGCTGAGATGATGTAGGATTCATATTGTCCCGCCCCAAGATAAAAAAAAGCTAATCTGCTCAGAAGCCTACCGCTGAAGTGATTACTGTAGTTAATCTTTGAGATCAGTTCAAAATATGACGACTTGTATCACAATTATTTCAAATCTGTTTCCCAACACAATCTGATAGATTGGATCCGAATTAAGTCGGCCGTAAATACTTTTGAGCATGGCTAAAGCCTCTTCATATAAAAGGCTTGACTCTAGAGCGTCCGAAAAGTCTTTATCACGCATAAGTATACAGCCGCGGAGTATTGGCGATTCAGAGTCCGAGACTATAGCACAGTCATCCGTTTCGTCGAACAAGCTTTGGCAACCGGGATTGTATCTGACTAGACGTCATCGCATCTTCAATAGGATTGCCGATAAATTTGTTTATTGTTATAACAGTTATGTGGTGCCCAACATGGGTGTCACTTTAACATTGATTTCACAATTTTTCAACTCACTAATGATCCTTTTCTGCAAGCTCCTACTCATGGATCCTGATTTTGACGAGCCAATGCATCCATTTCAAATTCTCTTTGTTCGTATGAGTATAACGTACGTCTGCTGTGCAATTTATTTGATCATCAAGCATGATGCTGATTTCCCGTTTGGCCCAAAAGGCTACAGAAAGTATATGATCGGCAGAGGAATTGGAGGTTACATAGCTGTGGCGGGTCAGTATTTCGCTTTACTTTATCTCACAATGTCCGATACAATATCGATCACATTCTTGGCGCCAGTTATAACATCATTAATGGCATACATGTTTCTTCATGAGCGATTCACCAAAGCGGAGGCAATTGGTGGTATGGTTGCATTTGTGGGCGTTATATTCATCTCTAGACCTAGCTTTATCTTTGGAGGCGAGTCGACCTTGGATTCAACTACAGCAGGAACTGAAGCTGGGGCAACAACCGTTGATCAAGGCTCTTCTGGAAGCGGAAGAAACTTGGAAACTTCTGACCCGAAATTAAGATTATTAGGAAGTCTTTTTGCGTTGTCTGCACCATTTGGAACAGGTATAGCTATGTGTTCTATCAGGAAGATTGGTTTTCATGCTCATGCCTTGGTTACTGTCTCCTTTTTCGCTTTAATTACCTGCATCTTTTCTTTTCTTGGAATAATGTTAACTCCTGGTCTTAATTTTGAAATGCCTCGCAATGCGCGGCAATGGGCATATTTGATTCTCTTAGGATTAGCTGGGTTTATTATGCAGTATCTCCTAACCGCCGGTATGCAAAGGGAGAAAGCTGCAAGGGCCATTGCTATGTCATACTCTCAGCTTGTATATGCATCTTTCTTTGACCTCGTTATTTTTGGTCATTGGCCCTCTAGGATGAGTTTAATTGGAGAATTCATTATTATAGCCGCTGTTATATCTATTCTCTACTGCAAAGATGACTCATCTTCATCGTCCTCACACACCGATACCGAATCTTTTGCTATGGGAGGACATTCATCAGGTGAATCGATCTCCATGAGCAGTTTAAGTGATGATGATGATGATAGCAACGATATTGTTACTTAAGGTATGCGGTATTATTAAGCTCGACGTAGTTTTCCATACCTTAAAGCAGAAAGTTAAGTTTTTTTTTGAAATATTAATTTTATTATGGGATTGTCCTTATTACACTCTTATAGTGTTTGTAGCTTCTCTTGTCGTTTATTTGTTTTGCGTTCTAAGATTCTGCCTCCAAAAATAATAATTGAAACCCAGTGAATTTGTATATGTTTTCTATTCTTGATAAATAACCGTCTGTCACCTACCAGTGCCAAAAGAAAGCGCGATTCGTATAAGAATAGAAACAATTATTTTAAGAATGAGTATGCGAATACAATAAGTAGACATAATCTAAAAATACATCCATCAAATTCACTATGTAGTATTTCATAAGTTTCTGTATCTTTTACCATCACAATTTATATTCTTTAGGTACACCATCTTGATTAGTTGAGAATTTTATTCACGTAATCGAACTGCCAACGTTCTTACATAATGTTGGGTCCATCCATGCTCGAGCGAGCGAAATTGAGTCTAGATTCATTTCAAACTATATCCGACTTGGCAGAAGACACACTTAATGGAAATTATAGCGAGATCAGTAAGCCATCGATTTTCTCACGAGCATTGGTTTGGAAATTGACAATATTAAGAATAAACAAGATCAACCCACAGAAAGGGCATAGTGATGTCGAACTCAATTTGAGCAATATCTTGAAGTTACGACGTGATTACAGCGAACTATTGGATGAGTTTGAAATACCCTGGAATCAATTGAGTAAACAGAATGAATATTATCAAAAATCCTCTTATGATCATATTGAAGGATTTGATATAACTGATGATGTAAACAAGAAAAGGGTGCTACAAAAAATTAGGGTAAGTAGTGATCCCCTATCTCGATCAGTTGATCCTGACTTGAATGAAACTCATAACGATATCAAACAGCAGGAATCAGATACGCAAACTCTTGAAGCCATTATTACAGATGTTGATAGGTTGTTTCCTGAATATCCAAAATATTTTATTCAAAATATTTCAAATAGACGACAAGTAATTACAATATTATATTTATGGTGCCAGTTGAATGCAATTCCTTATTATCAAGGCTTACATGAATTGTGTGGGGTTATCTATATGGTGTTCTTCTCAGAGAATATACCACGACACTCACTTGGAAAAAGAAAAGAACCAATCACAAAGCTCGATGAGGAGATTTTGCTTCTGATGGATCCTAACGCTGTTTCTCATGATACTTTTGGCGCTTTCAATATTCTGATGAAGCCTATCATGAGTAAGTATTATTCAGATGGTGCCCTATTACAGGAGACAATAATGTTTGATTTGAAACTTCATCAGTGTGATAAATTTTTGTATCACTTATTCAAAAACAAGTTCAAATTGGATGGTCGAATCTGGTTAATGAGATATCTACGGCTTGTTCTAACAAGGGAAATTGGTATTTCCACTTCTCTCAAATTATGGGATAGGCTAATTTGTTTTAGTTTTTTGCAAAATCCGTTTCAATCTGACATAGATATCACCCTTTTGATTCCATTTATCATTCTTATCATGCTTGCACTGATCAAGCAAAAATTGATTGTTTCTGATTATGGAGAGGCACTGTATCTTCTTCTTCATTATCCAGTTCAAAAAGAGGGATTAATTTCTGGCCCTACATCTTTGAAGGATTCTATCATATTAATAAGTGATAATGAGAACGATGAGGAGGAAGAGATAACCCGTGATCAAAACAATGGGAACGATAACACATCTGGTAATTTCGACATTAGTGTACGTGGTGAAGAATATCATTCATGTAATGAGTTGCCGCATAATAATAAAAATGGATATGATAGCGAAGCATTAAATAACGATACAGACTTCACTTATATTGAGCAAAATCATCAACGACAAAGATTGACTGAATCATCACTCACAAGAGATTCTTCCGGCAGTACCTCATCGGGTAAAAGTTCCAGTAGTTTGGACGGCGAAGGAGAACATATCATGCTATCTATAAAATTGATTGTACCAGATGCAATTAGGTTATTTAGGATGACTGATTTCGAACTTCAAACGGAAGGTTGTAAGATACTTGAAAATTATTCCAAAATGCACAATAAAGGAGATGGCCACGGTGGTATCTCTACGAAAAAGATACAGCACTTGAGCAATTCTGGAATGCTAGAAAATTTACTATCAAGGGCACATTCATGGGGACATGGAAGATCTAACAGTGGCATTGCTAAAACAGTCAATCGTATCTCCACGGGGTTGGGTAAAATGACTATTAGCCGAGCAGAAATGCAACCCAAGCAAGACTTGAGCAAGGATTTTGACCGAACCAGAGTAGAGCTACTGTTGCGGAAGAGGGTTAAGGACACGCTCAATAGTAAATCAGATAAGCAATAAGCAATGGAATGACAATCAGTGGTTAGAACATTACAAGAAAGAGAAGAAAAGCCTTTACTCAAATTTTATAATATGTCAATCTTAATAATCGATAGCTAACTAAATAGAACTTTTTTTTATCTTATCCACTTGCATACGAAGGCTTCTTTCACTCTCCTCAACCCAATTCAAACTTTCAAGGTGGCTGTTCAAAAGTTTTAATACATCCTCAAGAAGGCCTTCCTCTTCGTCTGTCTTACTATTTGAAGTAAGTAGAGAACGATTGAAATTGTCGTTCACCTTGTTTACTTCGGATATCAATGAGGAGAAGTTTGTTCCCAAAGAATTCAATCTCATTTCCAAAATCTCTGCGAGTTTGTAAGATTTTTCTCTCACCTGATCATTTGTCAACGAACCGATTGAACCACCAGAGGTTACGGTTACAATTTCAGAAGATCCACCCTGTCTGGAGGAAGAAAGAAGAGACTCTGACTGTTTTTCATAACCTGTGAGTAGTGTTTCTAGCTCCTCTTGTTGCCTTTCGATGTATGAGAGTGTTTGATCTATCTTGTTTTGCTTATTTTCACATTCCAATGAATCTGAATAAAGCTTAGTAATCTTTTCTGAAGAAGAAACCATAACCTCATCCCATGATCTAATCTTTTCACCATAATTCTTAAACATCTTAGAAGCAGAAGAAAGCTGGTTCGTCCACTTATTGATAAGATCATCTAAATTTTTATTTGTAATAGAAACTTGTTTTGGTTTAAAATCTTCAACCTTCACAGAAGCCTTCTTCTCGTCGTTGGTCTTGAATCCTGGAAGTGCATGTTTTTTGCCATTATTTTCATTTGTTGGTGCCTGCTTTAATTTATCATTATTTTTCGAAGAATCAAACGTGAATTGTGATCCTTTTTCAGTTATAGCTGATTTGTTGGTTTTTGTATCTTTATCGACTGGATTTATAGCCTTTGCACCAAAAGTAAATGTTGGTTTATTCACGCTACTGCTGGAGTCTGATTTGGAAGTATCGTCCTTAGTCACGCCAAATGAAAATTTTGGTGCGCTTGTTGCTGACTGCTTTTTATTTTTATCGGAGTCCTCAGAAGAGGGATTATCCTCCGCCTTCTTTGTTAGGTTACTGGAAACACCTGCAAAGTTAAATGTTTTTGCATTTGAATTGTCAGATGTACCGGCACTGTTGGCATTCCCCTGCTTTCCGAGCAGGAAAGTGGGTTGACTTTGGTTTCCTTTCGCTGGTAAAGCAAAACCTGAAGATGCTTTCGAATCTGAAGATTTCACAGAGGTATTGCCAACGCCTAAAGAGAATGTGCCACTGCTATTATTCTCTTGAGAAATATTATTCTTCGCACTTCCAAACGAAATTTTCGAAGCGTTTGCAATATTTTTGTTATTATTTGCAGTACCGAACGAAAATGAGGGCTTGCTTGAAGAATTTTGGTCAGATAAAGATGATCCGAAGGAAATCTTTTTGTTACTAGCGGTTGGAACTTCATTGGAAGCCGATGATGAAAAGTTGAAAGTTGGCTTACTTGCAGTTGAATTGGCTTTCTGGTTAATTGCATTTCCAATTGGTTTACTGTCTGAACCACCAAAACTGAATTTGGCATTTCCTGCTTCTGCACTGTTGCTGCCAGACCCAAAGCCAAAAATAGGACCACTATTGCTAGTTTTTTTGGTACCAACACTTGAATTCTGTCCTGGTAAAGTCTTGTTGTTATTATTGGTACCAAAATTAAATGTTCCGTTTGTATTACCGTTTGCACTCAATGAACCGCTCTGACTTTGACTATCAAAGTTAAAGCTTGGACCCTTATTCCCGGAAGATTTATTCAAATTCAAACCAGTAGAATTCATATTGCTGCTGCCAAACGAAAGGTTGTTGTTGCTGTTGTTACCTGTACCGGAATTGTCACCTCCAAAGATATTTCCTGAAGAGCCATTACCGTTTTGATTATTTACGGAAAATGAAAACACCATTTCGCTTCGGTCGTTATCACTGATATTAGGAATTATTCTGGCTTGTTTAGTTGACGTTCTATTTAACCTTTGTATTTCGTATTTGTATTTGTTTGTAAAAAATGTGCCTTTTTATTTTGTTAAAAAATGTGTATGATAATTTTCTTCGCAAACTTTCAGTGCACGGAAGAAATTTTTTGAATATGAGTTCATGCTTATCGCAGTAGGATTTTGCTTTTAAGTGAAAGATGCGTTAACGAACTCTCTGGACAATTACAAAGAGTAATGTGACGTTACGCTGTTCTTTCTGCTTGTTTTTCTTCTTTAGGTAGGCAATGGTATTTTTTTGGTTGTGTTAATGATTATTTTTAGCTATGGTAATATATTATAGACTTTGCCACTTTCTATGATTTTTCCAAATTTGATTTAAGGGATCTTTTCCCAATTTAAATTTTTATTTTTGCTTACATGGTTAATATCTGTTGACTAAATTGACTTCTTTTGGAAAATTATTTTCATATGAAAACGACACAAGTATCATTACAAACTATATGGAATGATATCTATTCTTTTGAGCTTACCACTTGATCACTCCAATGGTGGATTCTGGCATTAGAATTGGTAGTACAACCAAAGCCTTTTAAGTAATGTTGATCCAAGTCAGCAGCCATGATGTCTGAATATATAACTGTGGTACCGCATATCAATCAGAGTTATGTTTCTATTCTTTCATGACTATCACACCATCAATAATACAGACCTTTAATGGTTGAACAGGTAATTCACACACGAAAGAGGCATATGTTACACCAAATAGTCCCAGCATCCAAAAAAAGAAATATATCTAAACTTATTTGTTTTCCAGTGTGAAATTCCAGGTCACTGTTGTGTTCAACTGAAGGTTTATGTCAAAATGTATACATTTTTTGATAAGTAGTTGTAAACCATGAAAATTCCTTTTCTCTTTAATTGAGTCATGTAATAAAAAGAAATAAAGTAGTACACGTACGTATGAGATCATTCTTAATATATGTTGAATGAATTATCGTTAAAGTTGGTGTCACAAACTTCAGTGTAGTATTTCATAATATTTGATGTATATGAGAAGCATGCCGTTGAATTTGCACAAAAGGGAATATCGTCATATTATGTAACAATAGCTCAATTTGTAGAAGTGTATGTCCACAAAAACATTCTAACTTGATTTTATGTGTGACACTGATTGCTTTATTAAGTTCACGTTCTTTCTAAAAGAGGCCTATGACTTGAAACTTGTCTCTTTCAATTTAACAACTGTTTTTATGTCAAAGGCACATTAATGATAAATTTTATCAAGGACCTAAAAGCCTAACACAAAAATATCACCGTGTTCAATCATTAATTTGAATGGCACACTATACTTAAAAAATGGCAGGTAAAGCTATATGGTATGATAACTGGTGAGACATTATCAAAACAATAGAAGTATAAAACGATAAGGTTCTAAGTAGAAGAAGGTCTATTGTCTAGGTTGTCGTACAAGAAGAATGACAACTACTTAAAGCTGAGATATCCTCTTGTATCTATACTAAACCTTATGTACAAGTTATATACTACAATAAATATCAAAATTCTAGACTAATCTGGTAACACTAACCTCAGCAGACATAATAATACCCCGTAGGTTCCAGTATTATCGGACATATGAGAATCTCACCTAGTATTAAGTAACATATTTGTTAAAGTTAGTGTTACCAGATTTATATAGTATTTCGATACTTATCGTAGTATGTAATAAAGAGTATGTATGATGATATACGAAAGGGAATATCTTCACTTTATATAGATGTAGTTCTCGTATTAATCGGATGATATAACAATACCATCTTTCCTTACTTGACTTACTTGAACTCCATTGTTCGAGAGCTTCATGGTTTTGACATTAACAGCTTACAGAAGAAGAGAACGGGAAGAATAAGAGAAAAGATAACAAGAAGATAAAAATAAGAAAAACAAATAAAACAGATAAAAAAACAAGTCATTAAAAATAAAGATATTAATAC
>ERZ746981.253-NODE-253-length-31599-cov-12.321077_pt1 | contig 31599 bp, 19 predicted proteins | sample MGYA00374948_ERZ746981 | MGnify/ENA primary metagenome ERZ746981 (study PRJEB28757, sample SAMN06711160) | food metagenome | host: microorganism | place: China:Harbin | collected 2017-01-30 | study: EMG produced TPA metagenomics assembly of the Analysis of...
CTTTCCTTATTGGGAACAGTGACTTTCAATTATTTCTCTGGCTTTAAACCAATAGGTTCTTGGTTTGACCCCTTACACTGCTGTTTAGGGTCAATGGTCTAGTGGTATGATTCCTGCTTTGGGAGCAGGAGGCCCTGGGTTCAATTCCCAGTTGACCCCTTTCATTTTTATTTTTTGTATTCTTGCGCTTTTTTGAAGAAGTTAATTAATTACCTTACATTATCTTATTTCACATATCGTTTTGTTTTGATCCAAATGTTGGGAAATAAAGATATAGCTGAGGCTTGTTTTAAACTACTGCTTATGATTAAGCCTAGCTTGTTCCCACGTAAAGCTAAAGAAATTTTGGTTTGTGAGAGCAGCTGGTCTCTTCCTTTTAAGGTTAGTGCTGAAAATTTTTTTGGGCAACCGATACTTTTCTTTCCTGAAAAAAAAAATAAAAATAAAGCGAAAAGTGAAGAATAATATAAAACAGATCTAGTTTCTTGATACCTCATTAACGTATCCTTTATAGATCAAGAAGGCAGTCTGCACATCAGAGTGGAAAAGAAAACACCAAGATGATTAGACCTATTCTTTTGAAGGGTCACGAGAGACCTCTAACGCAGGTCAAATTTAACGTCGATGGGGACATATTATTTTCAGTCTCGAAGGATCAAGAGGCGTCAGTTTGGTACTCATCCAATGGAGAGAGAATTGGTACACTTAATGGACACAAGGGTACAATTTGGTCTATTGATGTTGATCAAAACACAGATTATGTGATAACGGCATCGGCCGATTTTACAGGTAAACTCTGGAAGGCACAAACAGGTGAATGCATTTATACTTGGAATTTTGAGGCACCAGCTAAAAGAGTGGAATTTAATCCTGAAAGTAAGAAGGCTTTGTTTGTGACGGATGAGGTTATGGGCCAAATTGGTACTATTAAAATCTTCCCTATTGATCACTTAAAGGATGAGCAGGCTTCTACGGCGGAATTAGAAATTAAGAATGATAAAGGCGTTAGCGCAAGATTTACGGTTGCTGCCTGGGGTTACGGTGGAACGACTATTGTTGCAGGCCATGCAAATGGCGAAATTACAAAATGGGATGTTAAAACTGGTGCTTGCCTAGGACGGGTGAAGGCCCACGAGATGCAGGTTACTGACATACAGATGGCTCAGGACAAAACTTATTTCATTACATCATCGAAGGATAAATCAGCCAAACTGTTTGACGTTGATAACCTTCGTTTACTCAAGACATATACTTCCGATGCACCATTAAATACAGCATGCATTACTCCAGTGAAGGACTTTGTCATATTAGGTGGTGGTCAGGATGCTAGGGATGTCACAACTACTGCAGCTGCAGAGGGTAAATTTGAGGCGAAGATTCATCACAAGATTTTCCAAGATGAAATCGGCCGAGTTAAGGGTCATTTTGGTCCCTTGAACTATATTGCCGTGCATCCACAGGGTACGGCTTATGCCTCAGGTGGTGAGGATGGTTACATTCGTCTTCATCATTTCCCTAAATCGTATTTTGACTTCCAGTATGATGTTGAAAAGACGGCAAAGGCTGCCAAGCAACAGGAACTCGAGAGACAGAAGCAGGAAGAAGAAGGTGCTGATGAGCAAGCGGCAGTTAGCGCTTCAGCCTAAGTAAACCGGCAAAAAGCCAGGTAATGAATATATTTGCTTTCTTATTTCTGTTGGGATGCAAGTGGAAGAAATATGAAAAGTTTCTCTAATACATACACATGTAACTTTTGTCTACGTAGATTTACAAGTATGGAAGAACAAAATTAAACTTAAAAGATTAAATTAAGTACTAGGAGATGGCATGAAAAGAAAGGATCACCTTGGTAAGAGAATAAGCAGTATTATCATGCACAATCACGGTAAATTTCGGCTCGGCGTTGAACACAGGGAATCTATTAATCGAAATATGGAATCAACCATCAAACTATTAAATCATAAGTGTTCAATAACATATATGCACATTGAATACAAATTATGAACGAGTAGGCCTGCTCTTCTCGTTTTCCTATTAGTGGTATTAACATCCAATTCTAGAACATTGATTTTACGACACCTCTATCGGTTCTCCTAAAAGTAAACCATAGCCTTATGTTTGTCCATTATCCATCCAAGCTAAATTTTTCAGCCAAATCGTTCGTTAAACTTTCATCATCTCTTCTATTCAACTTTAGACAGGGAAATAAGTCTACTTTCTCCCCTTAGATGCAGCCTCTTTAGCCTTTCTTTCATCCGCAGCCTTCTGCTTTGCCCTCAAAATAGCGGCATCATCTTCCATTCTCTTCTTTGGGTCTCCATTCTTCTTATTCTTTTTGTTGTTGGAACCGCTCTTCTTAAGTGCCTTCTTTCTGGCATTTTCTCTTTGATTTCCTCTACTCATATTGAAGTATGACGAACAAGTAAAAATGTATTAAAAATTGATGAGTCCTAAATAATGATTGGAAAGAGATCCCAGCTCTAACCGCATTGGGTAAAGTGATTGTATTTTTTTCTAGTTTTGTGACTCTATATAATAAGACCTCCCTTTATATATGCCGTGGCGAAATTTAACTCTGAAAAATTTTTTGGCAAACCAGAGACTAGAACCGACCGGAGAACAATACACTTCAGGCACTTCTATTTTTTCACAAGCGTCCTGTTTCTTATTTTTATTCAAGTGCGACTTTATTATTCAATATTATTAGCATACTTGGTAAACCACTCGGGGATTGAGAATTACCTGCCTGAACTATTCTACGAATATACAACTGCACAATCAAAGCAAAATATTATATATGTTGAACGAAATCGGAATGAAGGGGGAAGAAGGTCCTTTGCCAACGCCAATAACAGATCTATAACTGAGAACATTTTACGCGTCGATTGACGTTCATAAATTGTTTTTATTCCTCCAACCATTCTCTCACACGTACATATATTGATCATGTCTTCTTGAATAAAAGGGCCACATTCAATTTTTCGGGTTGTAAAGAATCAACTTTTACCAAAGTAAATTTACCGGCTTTTTTGGATATAGAAGTACATTGTGGTCGCTACAAAATACACGACAAAGATAGATCTATAACAACTTTGGGATCCTAAACGAATTCCATCTGTTCCGATCTCCAAAATGATAGCTGCGTTCTTTATTTTCAATAGAAAAGGGGAAGTTCTTATATCAAGAATATTCAGGGAAGGGGTTCGCCGAAATGTTAGTGAGGTTTTCCGAATACAAGTAATTTCAAAACTTTCAGACATAAAGTCACCCGTGCTAACATTGGGCTCTACATCATTTCTACATATCCGGCATGGACCTTTATGGTTTGTGGCCGTTACTAGAGATAATGCTGATGCATCAGTTGTTTTGGAATTTTTGTATAATTTTGTCGAAACTTTGCAAATAACTTTTCTCAATGATAGAAATAGAGTTCTTACTGATGTTGATGTGATGAATAATTTCTTGGCAACATATGAAATACTAGATCGAATAATAAATTATGGCTATGTTCAAGATTGGGATAAAAATACACTTCAACATACGCTTCGTTCAGGGATAGTCAAGGGTAAAGGACTTAAGCCGAAGGTCTCCCACAAAATGAAAACAGAAACTCATAAGGTTTCGAATGCTGGTGCTGAATTAATTAGAAATGGAACAATGCTTCTTTCTAGAGCGAACAGTACAATGAAGAGAAAATCCAGCATGTTGGTTTCATCATCAAATAGATTAAATTCGTTTGGTAATGGATCACAACAGAAGTTGTCGTTGTCAAGGAGCAAAAAGAGTAAAATATCATTATCCGTTCACGAAGATGTCAACTTACTAATGTCTCATGATGGGGCAATTATTAGGGCCTTTGTTGAAGGATCGATACATGCGGATACGGATTTTATCAATTCACCCATCTGCTCGTTTAGATTGATCAAACGGAAGAATAAGGTTGTTGGAAAATATAGAAAACCCAATAATGAGGATGCTGCATTTCTTTCGGATGGTTACGATAATATCATAGATAGTGACGAAGAAGAACAGACCGAAGAGGATGATACAGAAATAAGTACAATTGGCGAACAATCTGAAAATAAAGATGATTACGATACCGTGGAAGCGGAATTTAATGCGGATGGGCGGATATCTGAACACGAAACGAGTAGTGGTGCTAAAGGAATGCTCAAAGATTGTAATTTCAACAATTGTGTAAGTCTTCAGGATTTTGACATAGAAGGCATCATAAGATTTACTCCGGTAAGTGCCCAGTTTGAGGTTATGAAGTATCGAACGGATATCACTAATCTTCCATTCATGGTGTATTCAAATATCGCAAGCGTTGGTGCAAACAAATTCAAATATGTCGTTAGGCTGAAATCGCACTACTCGAAGAACAATATCGCTACGGATGTTTCTTTAAAAATTCCAACACCTCCGAATTCTTTAGATGCAGAGATAACGGTTGATATGGGTAAGGCAAAATTTCTGGCTGCTGAAGGATGCGTTGAGTGGAAATTTAAGAAGGCAATTGGCCAAAGAATATGCCAACTTACTGCGACTGTGTGCACCTCTGATATAACCACTAATGATGGTACAAGAAATTCATGGAGAAACTCTAAACCACCCATATCGATGCAATTTAATATGGGTGGATTCTCCACCAGTGGGTATCGTGTAATGTATTTAAAAGTCGAAGAGCCAGTATTAAAGTATTCGACGGTCAAAACAGTGGAATATTCTTCTAGCGCTAAAAGCTATGAAATTAGAATTTAGATTTGCTTCTAATGTTAAGTATCTTTACTGGAACATCGTTCGAAAAAAATATTTTTCATTGTAGTGCATGAATTTTTGTGATATATAGAGGAACAGATTTATACAAAACTAGGGCAGGGAGAAACAAATGAGCGTTTTATCTTTATATATTTTCGAAGACAATTAAGCAGTGAGTACCCATTTACAAGAATTCAATTTCTTCCTAATGTATTGCCTTACGCTAATTCAATCAATATAATATGGACAGTGTTCGGATTGTGCGTCGGTACTTTCACATATCCGGACTTGCATCCTTCAAGCATAGTATTAACGAAATTGATCTTGCTGCTTTGGAAAAGAAGCAAAATTTGTCTGATATAATAAATATAAGGAGGGAACACGTAAAAAGCAGTTTTGAAAACGTGAGCAAGACATTTAAAACAAAAAATATTGATACGGCAGTTAATTCACTTATTTCGTCATTATACAATGAAAAGCAAAAGGATACTGAATGGAAGTCAATCCAACCTTTTCAAACATTTGATGAAAATAATCAAAGGCAAAGAACTAGGCATACGAAACTTTATTTAATACAAACAAAGCTTCATGGTGATTATACGACAATGCGGGAGAAAAGGAAGAAACGGTGTAAACAGTTACAACAAATGTTTGCTGGACTGCCAAAGAATTATAGTATGGTCAAACTCTCAAAGCTTTTAAATAATGAGATATTTCTTAAAAAGGATGCTTCCAGATATTATCAGGAACTAGGAAAGCTATATCTTTCATCAACATACAAACCGGCTGTGATGTATATGAGATGGACTGATCTTGAGCTTCTTTTAACCCGATTCATATTCGCTGATAGAAACCTAAGAACTGCTGAATACTTACGGCAAGCAAAGAATTTGTCGTTGTATGCACAACAAATTTTAGAAGATTGTAGCCTCAGTGGAATAAAGCTCACAAGAATGGAGCTTTTCAAACTTCTTCGAATTACATCGGCTATATCTGAGAAGTCAAAATTATTCAAGCTATACCGTCAATTTGCCAATGCTTTCGAACCATCTTCTGACTCGGAACTTTTCATGTACTTTCTGAATTCATATATTCCACTTGGTAGAAATTTCAAGATAGTGCAAGAAGAGGATATTCAATACGGGATGGCAATTTTAAGCGACATGATTAAGTGTACATCACCAATTGTTCCTACTAGATTGATGGACTATTTAATTCTCAAACTTGGTGCCTGCTCAGGAAGTACATTTCTTGTTCTTGAAACGGTAGAGCATCTTCTGGTTAATTATCATTTAGATTTGGAAAGCATGCTAGCAATAATCGACTCTTTATTTAAAGTCGATGAAGCAGATCTCTCTCTAATCATTATGAATCGTTATTTGGATGAATGCAAAGATGGCCAAAGGGAAGCAAATCCGCTTAAACTTAAATTTGCTGATTTTCCAAATAGATATCGGATAGACGTTCGTCTAATGGATTTCATGTTAAAGGAACATCAATCGATATCTGACAGAGTGGGCTTTAAATATTATTTAGAATATGATGAGAGAATATGGGACTCTTTTATGAGGTATTACGGTAAAGCGACGAAGCAGAAGTATCTTACAGCTCAAAAAGTCGCTATGGAAAACAAAATCAATCAAATAAAGGCTGGATTAAGGTAACTTTTGCAAGATGGAGCGTGATGGTCATTTAAATGCATCTAACAGCGTGGCCTTCCGCTTGAAGACCATATGATGTAATTGTATTTAAAGTATCATAAGTAAACTTATATATACATTGCATGATATTATTAGACCGTTGATTTCTGTCAAGTTTCAGTATTTATCTGCGAAATGATCGTTAAGAGAAGCAAGAAAATAGAAAAGACACCCGTACACCTAATAATACACAGGCTGGACGCTATATGATGAAATAAAGCAATTATGCTGTCATTTCAGGAGCATAAAATTTGGTTTCGCCCCGAAAAATGAAGCCTTTTCTTTTTCCCGTTAAACGCTACCTGACCGAGAACACTACACAGTTTACTAATTCTCTAGTCTTACATACTTTGTTTCAATCAAGATTGTCTTTGGAAAACCTGAAATATCTTAACAGAATTTAACAATATCAGACTTTTCAAAAGCAAGATGACGACACCCATAAAGAAAGGCGAAATAGAGCAGGCACCAACCCCTCAAAACACACCAGCATCTGTCTCTGGCTCGTATTTGAATAAGGCCCAGCCACCTTCTATTCCAACTACTATTAAGGAGGATGAAGAGCTACGGCAGAAATTACTCACAAATCCAGTGTTACTTTCTGCTATTCAGGGAAAGCTTAATACATTGATTGGTCAAGACAGTGGCTATTTTGATCAACTTCCAATGATTGTGAAAAACAGGGTGTACGGCCTTAAGAGTCTACAGGAAGAGCAACTAAAGTTGGACATGGACTTTCAGCGGGAGTTATTTGAGTTAGAAAAGAAATATCAGAAAAAGCTCAAACCCTTATATGAAAGTAGACGCGAGCTCGTGAAGGGACTTAAGGAGCCTAGCAAACAGCAAATTGAGGATGGAAGAATATTGGTCGAAGGTGAAGATGATGATGAACCTAAGGAGGACAAAATTGAGGAGGTGGAAGAAACTGCAGAAGAGGATTCTGAAGGAATTCCAAGCTTCTGGTTAACTGCCTTAGAGAATTTAAACCCCGTGTCAGATCTAATAAGCGACAGGGATGCTGACGCATTGAAATTCCTTGATAATGTAAGAATGGAATATTTGAAGACACCTGGATTCAAATTAATTTTTGAGTTTAAACCGAATGAATTTTTCAAGAATGAGGAATTAACCAAGACATATTACTATCAAAAGGAATTGGGCTACTCAGGCGACTTCATATATGACCACGCAGAAGGCTGCGAGATTGACTGGAAGGATAACGAACACAATGTTACAATTACAGTTGAGACCAGAAAGCAAAGGAACAAGCACACAATGCAGGTGAGAACTATAAAGAAGTTGACACCAATTGATTCGTTCTTTAATTTCTTTGATCCTCCAAAGCCACCAGCCTCTGACGAAGATGGGGAAGAAGAGAAAGAAGATAAGGATGCTAGCGCACAAAATGCTGAAAATGAAGGGGACGAAGAAGGTGATGAGGGAGAAGGTGACACAGATCTAGAGCAAAGACTGCAGATGGATTATGAAGTTGGCGAGCTAATTAAGGACAAGCTTATTCCACGTGCTGTTGACTGGTTTACAGGAGAAGCATTACAGTATGAGTATGACAACGGTGAAGAAGAGGAGGATGACGAATTTAACGAGGAAGATGAAGAAGACGAGGAAGATGAGGAAGACGAGGACGAAAGTAAGGAGGGTGATGATGCTGACCATACGAAAAAAGCTACGAAGGTTCAGCCACAGGAATGCAAGCAGCAGTAAGCACAATTTATATATTTCCGTTTATCAGTCCATACTGTTCTCCTTCATTTTAAAATTTTTTATTCATGAATGCAGTTTAAAGTTGCTACCCATCCAGTTTTATCTTAAGGATCTGCTTGAAAAGGTGTACGGGTAATGTGAAATGTAGGCAGACATCTTTTTTTTTCTATCTTTTTTTTCCGTACGCTTATATTATTTTAAAGCCGTATCATAAGTGTCACACTAAAGGGTCTTAGACAGGACTTAATTTAACTAATTTATACCAATTTAATGGTTACTAACAGGACATAATCGAGAAATTGACAGATACTTGAATGGCAAATGTATGTTAATTCACATTTTTATAGTTGTGTTTGGAACACGGGAAAAGTGAACTCGTATGATATTAAATAATAAGACTTATAAAAGAACAAATGTGCATGGCACGCGGGGGAAAAATTAAAGAACAAGAAAGAAAAAAAAAAAAATTGGCATCTCAAATAATAAAGAAATAAAGAACAAATAGATGGTTATATGAGTACTTCCAAACACCGTCCTTTTTATACTGCAGCATGTGCTTAAAAGATGCAACTTTGCTTTCGCCTCTCACATTATATTTCGCCCGTTGATAAACAACATTTCAATTTTTTTTGGTCAACATCTTCCATTATCGTGCTGTACTTTATTCCTGTCATACTGCTTATTTACATTCTGCTGTTCTACATTATTTTGCTGGGTAGGACATTCATATATCAATCGGGAAAGAACGGAGGGTCGTCGCTGCACTTATAGTATCTACAAACTTTATCATATTCACACTTTTAAACAAAGAATCTAGCATCAATGAAACAATATAATAACACGGCTAGACTGCCGTCAACCGCTGCGTACTCAACAAGGATGATCATCTTGGCATTGATGTTGCCGGCTTTGAGTGCTGCACTACCATTACCTGTAAGTTACTTCCTAGCCGAACGTGATGGTAAAGCGTCTGTACTGAAAAAGATATCTGTACCATTGACACGTGGCGAGTACTGGACATACATGATTAGTTCGATTTTGCTCGTTTTACTTGGTGGTGTTTTTTCCGGACTTACCCTTGGTTTGATGGGTCAAGATGAGGTTCATTTGAGAGTGTTAGCTCAGAGTGGTTCAGCAAGTGAACGTCGGGCTTCAAAGACAGTGCTGAATTTGCTTGCAAGGGGTAAGCATTGGCTATTAGTGACGCTATTGCTTTCAAATGTCGTCACAAATGAAACATTACCAGTCATTTTGGATAGATTTCTCGGTGGAGGTGCAGCAGCAGTTTTTGGATCCACAATTTTGATTGTTATTTTTGGTGAAATAATTCCACAGTCTATATGTGTTAGATACGGTCTTCAAATTGGTGCATTTTTCTCCAACTTTGTGCTTGTACTTATGTATATCATGTACCCGGTTGCCTATCCGATTGCCAAACTTTTGGATTGGTCTTTAGGTCAGGATCATGGTACACTTTATGGTAAAAGTGGATTGAAAACTTTGGTGAATCTACACCACACTATGGGTGTAGAGAGGTTGAGCCAAGATGAAGTTACAATTATCAATGCGGTTTTAGATTTAAAAGACAAAGCCGTGGGTGAGGTTATGACTCCTATGGATAAAGTTTTTTCTTTGCCGTCCGATACCATTTTAGATGAGGCAACTGTCGAACGTATTTTCAATGCCGGATTTTCCAGAATTCCTGTTCATCTGCCGGATGAACCCGCAAATTTTGTTGGCATGCTTCTGGTAAGAATTTTGATTAGTTATGATCCAGAGGATGCTCTTCCCATTTCCGCTTTTCCGTTGGCTACGCTTCCAGAGACCGGGTATTACACATCATGCTTAAATATATTGAATTACTTTCAGGAAGGGAAATCACACATGGTTGTAGTGAGTGATACTCCAGGGTTGGATACCGGCGCACGAGGTGTTGTGACTCTTGAAGATGTGATCGAGGAATTGATTGGTGAGGAGATTGTTGATGAGAGTGATGTTTATGTTGACGTGGATAGAAATATCAAAAGATCAATTCCAGGCCCATTGGCAAAGAGAAACGTGGTTCATTATCTTCACGATCTTTATAACTCTGGCCATGATCATGAAAATAATAACTTAGACGAATGCGATAATGATATTGTTGTTCAACGTGGTATCTCGGAAGGGCAAGGTAAAGCTTCCGTCTCGTATTCCTCCGCTGAAAACTCTAGAGAAAATTCTCCCGAAGCCTCTAATTATATTCTCAAAAAAAACTTCAATGCAGACAGGAAGAAAGAAAAGAAAAAGGCCTCGAATAAATCGGAACTGGAACCATTGGTTAGACACAAAGTTAACGAAGTTCCACAACCTCAACTGCAATCATTGGGAACAGTTATCACGAAAGGTATCAAGCCTTCGAACTTGGCTGCAAATCCGTTGCATACTAACAACGAGCATATAAAGATTAAGAAACAACCAAAACTGAGTGTTCCCGCAGATACGTTAGTAAAGCTGTCTAAGAGCAAAGGGAACATGCCTTTAAAGGACAAATATTTACGGGGATTGAGGTCTGTGTCATCACAAAAGCTTTCAAATGAGGATAGAAGTAGCAGCAGTTTGGCTGTGGATCAGTTAGCCTCTAAAGATGGGGTAAATGTCTTGAAAAAGAAGCAGTCACGAAATCGGGCTGTTTACGACAGTGAAGTAAGCGCATTTGTACAGGGCGTCAGTGAAAATGTGAAAAGAAGCAATGATAGACAGAATGGCACCGGTACAGTTAAGGCAAAAAGAATCGGTAAGGCAGTTTGTCCAAGAGAAGGTGACACCCATGAGATTCAGAGAGAGAGAGGTAGTATTGCTTCATCTGACAGCTCCGATGGCATCATTGAAAGTAATATCGTGGCGGATAGTGGGTTTACCAGAACCGTCATCGAGGAAACGGCCGTGTCAGATGATGAGGATAGTACTAGTACGAAAGAGAATCACTCATCAGGAAAGAGAAGAAAGAGCAGCATGTGGAAATTTGCTGGGAAGAACCATAAGTCTGGTAACGAATAATCTGATAACTTGTCAATCGCGATACCTTTATCGACCCGTTACACGAAAATGATATACGTATGCTTGGGCAAGTATAAATATAATTATTGCTTGTGCAGAATACTATTTTGGACTCTTTTTAATATTTGTATTGATGGCATGTATGTACGTGTATTTACATGTAAGGTACTGACTGGAATTCAGAGAAGCGATGAAATTTGAAAGTTATGATTTTCCGTTTTCTTTTTTTGTGCGAAAACCATTACCCGGTTAGGATTACACTATAACAGGGCCGGATATTAAACAGAAACTCCGTACAGCTCCAGGAGCTTTCCCATAGAGCGATTGGTATCTACAAAAATCATTTTTGAAAGGGTTTTACTAGATGATGTTAAGGCTAACCTCTAAACTAACATTTAAGCATATTTTAGTAAAGAAATATAATACATAAATGCAGTTCTATATATAAACGAAGGTAGGATAAAGCGTAAAGCCGGGAGCGAAATTTACCCTTTCTGCCTGCCGCTGTAAAAAAAAAAGGGGGGGGGGGAAAAAAAAAAAATTCGGTCCTTCGGCTTTAGATAGCGTTATCCGGTAAACACACACACATTGTGTTAAAACCGAACAGTCTATTGAATCTAAAAAGGACGAAATGCTGTGATTTGATTTCGACAGCTTTAGCCTCATCATTGCTTCTTATCCTGAAATCCGCAATCTCGGCTTTACCAGACAGTCTTTTTTTTTTCGCTCGAATGTAAAATAGTTTCCTTCACCTATGCGTCATTATTTCGATATCAAGTATTTTTATCTTTGTTGCTCATCTTTTGTATAAAGAAAGACCTGATCTCCTATCCGCACACCCCACAATTTTATTTTATTTTTCATTTGAATCTTATGAACTTTCTTGCGCCCTATTTTCACTCTTTAGGTTGCCTTGTTTTTTGCATAGAAATATTATCAACGGCTAGAGATATTATTAGAATTAGGTTTATCCCGGAATTACAGGATAGAATAGAGGACTGAGAGTTGCAAATGGAAGGTTTGGGATTTAGATAATACTATCCATCACCAAATCATATTTTTGATCCAAGAGATTATTAAACAATATTGTCATTATTTTTTATACCATTTGATAGAGTCAGAGACGACAATTGAGAATGCCGGCAAACATTATCAAAAAGCTATTTGGAAGCCATAAAGGCTCAAGATCGTCTTCAGTTTCATCCTCCGAGTCTTCTTCTCATTCAAGTCAACCGCATCAATCTAATGACTTTGTTACCGAGCCTACGGCTGTTTCAACATCAGATAAAACAGAGGGTGCAAATCAGGAACAAGTTAAATTAACAGTTCCGTATTCGCAAAAGATGGTCAAAGGCAATAGTGGATCGATAAACACAGTAATTGGTTCAATGGCTGGATCACTTGCTAATGTATCTATTATTTCAACAGGGGATGAGTCCTTTGTTTCTACAGCAGAAAGTACATCGTCAGGAAGTTCAGTCTCAAAATCTGTTCATAGTGGAATGAAGCTTCGTAGATTTTTGGGTGGAAGGGCAAGGAGAAGAAGAAGAATGGCTGTGAAGAAGAGATTCGAGAGCATCGGACAGAAGATAGAAGAGCGTCATACGGAAAGGAAAGAGAGTTTGAACAACGTTCTTGAAAGGTCACAAAAAAATCGTCAGCAACGCAGAAGAGCTGTGCTTGATGCACTGAAGATTTCTGACGGTAAGGGGAAGCAATCTGAATCAGAAGAGAAGGAATCCGATGATGAAGCAGATGAAGTGAAGAACAAAAGAAGTGAACAGGAAATATTGGTTCAGCTCTCGTCAAAGTATGGCGAAGTTTGTCATGAGAAAGATAATGACATGAAAGAGTTTGTTTTGGGACAAGGTGCAGGCGGGGCGGTTATCCTAGTGAAACGATCTACCGATGGTCACATGTTTGCTGTGAAGAAGTTCAAAAAGCAGAATATGAACGAGACAGCGTATGACTATAAGAAGAAACTAAATCATGAGTATGAGATTTCTGCCGCCTTGTTTCATCCTAATGTGATTCATACATACGATTTGCTCAAGTCTACCGATGAGAAATTTTTCGCCATAGTTATGGATTACTGTCCGTACGACTTTTTTGCCCTGGTTATGTCAGGCCTGCTTACAAGAAAAGAAACTTATTGCTACTTCAAACAAATTTTAAAGGGTGTGAGTTTTCTGCATCACAATGGATTTGCTCATCGTGATTTAAAGTTGGATAATTGTGTCATCACCAAGGATGGAATCTTGAAGCTTATTGATTATGGCTCCGTAGCTATTTTTGACCCGGTTTCAGTGAGAAAACTGCAAAGTAGGGCAAAAATTCTTGAAACTGCCACTAATGATGAAGAACTGCATGATATTGCAGTTAAACAACAAAAAGAGGAGGAGAATGGCACTGAATCAGAAGCTTCATATTCAATTATTAAGGCGACCGGCGTTGCTGGTTCTGATCCATATTTAGCACCGGAGTGTTTGAAGATGGCTTCATACGATCCCCGTGCTGCAGATATATGGTCTGTTGCGATTATATATTGTTGTATCATACTTCATAGATTTCCTTGGAAGCTTGCCAGGGGATCTGATATTGCATATAGTGCATTTATTGCAGCCCCTTCAGAAAAAATTGATGCCAAGGGTAAAAAGCATGTTTATGGACCTAACAGGTTATTAAGGGCTATCCCTTCGAAGTCCCGTAATGTTATTAGAAATATGTTGGCTTTGGACCCCAAGAAGAGATATACCATTGATGACTGCTTAAATGACAGCTTTGTGGACGAGACTTCTGAGTGCAGTGTTATATGGAATGACGTGGAAAAGAAATATGTGGTTAAGTTGGGTGAAGGTCATAAACATCATCTAATTTCTCGTCGTGAAGTAGAAAAAACATTAGAAGAAAAAAAGAAGCTGAAGAAAGAGAAAAAGTTGGAGGTTCCAAAAAATGATGATTGTGCCAAAGATGAAGATACAAAGGAAAAACTTGAGGGATCTAAGTTAAAACAGGAACTTTCAAAAAGTAGTGAGGAGTCAAAGTAAGGGTTCCGATACTTCACTCTTCCGTTAAATGAGTATATATAATTACAGATATGCGAATGTGATGCAGAAGAGGCAGATGAACTTCGGCAGCATCTTCAATCTGAGAGGTACTTCAGAAGTGGTTTGCTTTTACTATGGATGAAGCGGGAGGAAAACAGATCGAATAGTACCGTGTATTACATTTTGTATACATATTTAGACAACTTATAATTACCATCCTTGATCATATATCAATGAAATGGATTCACCATTATTGATCCTTCTAATAGCTTCTGAAAAAATACGGGACACATCCAAAACTTCCAATCCTTTTCCGTCAGCCGTTCCGTATTGCTTAATATGTGAGCGTTGCTCAACTGTGTTTGTAGTAACAAATTGATCAATAGCATCGCATGCCCTAACTTTCTCCAAGGCTGCGTCACTAAATATACCGTGTGTGACGATAACATATACATATGAACATCCCTGTTCCTTAAGTAAACGAGCTGCACGCATAGCAGTAGCACCAGTATCAATTAAATCATCTACTATTATGCAGGTCTTGTTTTGCACATCACCGACGAGCATAGTTGTAGCGACTACATTCTCCCCTGCACAACTGATGTTAGAAGAATCATCAATAGTAGAAGCAACTGATTGACCATCATTAGCGGAAGTTATAATGAGATTGTCAGTAGAGGCAGTAGGAGCCAAAGCGCAAGATCCCAGCCCTATCGCGGTAACTGGTTTCTCAGTGGATCTTTGATGTCTCTCTTTGTGGATAAGAGCGAATTGCATACTTAACGAGTCAGCAATTGCAGCAGCTCTCTTTGCTCCACCAGCATCTGGGGAAACAATAACACAGTCTTTATAGTTTTGAACATAATTCACAATGTAGTGCTGGACCAGTGGTTTAGAAAACAAATTGTCCACGGGAATATCAAAGAATCCCTGGAATTGAGGATCGTGCAAATCCATTGTAACAATATGATCTGCGCCAGCACCAACCAGTAAATCAGCTATGAGAGTTCCAGATTGGGCAACCCAAGTCTTATAAGGATGATGCCTGTGTTGTTCGGAGATATCTTCACATGTAGTAGCATTATGATCTAAGACTGACTTGACCGAAACACCGTTGTGAAGTTTAAACGAATCTGAAGCGCAGCATGGAACTGATGAAGTAGAGTGCAAAAATTCATGCTTATCCTTTTTTGAAATGAATGGAATACCCTTCTTGCTAGCTGGTGACTCTGGTTGACGTGAATAGAAGAATAATGGGCATATCACTGTGATTCTTTTAGCGGATGCCATTTTACAAGCAGAAACGGTAAGCAAAAGTTCCATTAGGTTATCATTAACTTTACCAGATCCTGATTGAATAATAAACACATCTTTCTCTCTGACAGAATCGCATAATCGCACAGAAGTTTCACCATTTGCAAACTTCTTTAACTCAATTTCACCCGGTAGAAGTCCCAAGTTGTCACAAATTCTTTCGGCCAAGCCTCGATTAGAGGACCCAGAAAAAACAACAATATCTCTCATGATAGATGCGTACGATACTTTCTGAAGACCCGATCAAGAAAACTGAATTTAAACTATCAGACAATCAAGCTGTTGCATTGCTGAAGATCATTTTGCAGAAGATAAAAAAAAAAGATAATTATTAAAAATTTTTTTCCCAGTAACGACCCTCGTTCAAAAAAATTTCACTGTTTGAAAATATTCCTATAGAGAACGTATAAGGGCAATCGTCGCGTCGATAAAAGTTAAAGAGAGTAAGTACTAAGTAAAAGGGTAGGCAGCAGTAGCAAAGAGGTACTTTCATCCAGTACAATTTAATAGTAGGAAAGGATATTACAATGCTCTTAGGCATTGTATCCAGTAACGACTGTTAATACCTTGTCATCAAATAATCGAAATCTTATAGGCATATCCAAACGGTAAAATGGATTTTTCAAAACATAATCGGCGTAGCTCTTGTATAATTGCCCCTGCAATTGTGTAGCCTGAATTAGCGACACGTCATTTGAGGTAAATAATATCAATTTCAACCCAGTTGTTGTCTGATGAATAAAAATTTTAAATTTAGCAGTCGTAATACACTGAAGACCAAACCGATTAGAATTTGTAGGAAGTCTTGACTTCTCATAGTTTCCCATTGCCTCCTCAGGTGTTAATTTTGACGCTATAGCATGAACACCATGAAGAGTGCTTGCTATAACAAGATAGTCATTTGAATTCTGTTTCGATATTGGTGAATTTTGAGTATGAAAGTCTTTCTGATAAAGGAGAGATCCGGACTTTGAGATCAAGTAGAATGAATATATGGGCATACTGTTAAATGTGATCTAAAATTCTTAGTATAGTGAGTATATGATAATTAGAGGAGAAATATTCGTTCCATGTTTATGAAGGGTAACAATCTGTTTGGTACTCTCTCTTTATTCAAAGGATATAAAAAGATTTACCTACGTTCTAGCAGGTCAAAAAAAAAAAAAAAAAAGGGCATTCCAGTACTGCTACAGACATCTATTGATGAAGAAACATACATAATGCTTTTATATAGATTCCTACATATTAATAGCCCATAGCCAGTGTTGTCAATATATTACTTACTCTCTATTTACTAGTGTTCTAAAGAAGTCCTCGAGGTGCTCTATCCCTTCTTTTGTCTCTGAACACACGAAAAGCAAGAAATCCGAAATAACCGATAAAAATTATAAGAATTGAGCACATAATTACTTTGAGAGTTTTCCAAACCAGGGATCCAAACCAACCCAAAAATCCATATTTGCTTCCATATTTCTCTTCATCCTTACGCTTCAATTCCTTCTCCTGCCTCTGAAGACGACTAAACGTTCTTCTCCTTTTCATCGATCTCAAACCATTTTTGTCGCGTTTTTCCGAAACCCGCTGCGTGCTCTTACTTTGCTGATTCTTTGATACTCCTATGCTATTGAGTAAGCTATGAACGTTTTTGATTTCTTCACCATTTGATGCCCTAAAAGTCGATGTCTGTAGTCTGTAAATGTCGACGGCATGTGTAAGTTGGCCAGTTTCAGCGCTAAGACCAATGTATGGCTTTAAAGGAAAGGCATCCACTGGGAAATTCATTTTTTGAATGCAGTTCTGCCAACTTCCATCACCGTTTATATCTACATCAAGGCGGAAGTATGCTTTCTTACGAAGAAAAATAACCCTGATCTTTGATATCTTACCTTGGTTTCCGGCATCATAAACTCTGTGAATCGAACATCCATCCAGCTCCGTCTGATAGCCGTCGTTATCCTTGTTATATTGTCCAGCATTTCCATAATTTGGTTGAATGGAAATGTATGGAAATCCTCTCTTATTCATTGACTTGTACTCCTTCCTGTCGCCATTTTTATATGTGTCAATGAATATTCCAAGTCCTTTATAGTCACTCTGAACTCCAAAGACGTCACCTTGATGTAATTGTGAATCTGTGAACCATAAAGCCATTCCATCTCCGATCAAATTGCTTCTTTTCTCATGGCCATGTATGCGAAAGTCCAGCTCTACTTCGAGAGCAGATGAATCTGACTCAGAAATGAAACTCTTAGAAAAAAGATAACCAAGTGCGGACGATCTGTCAGGAACAAGGCATACATGATCCGAATCTCTCTCAATTTGCATATTTCCCCCGTTAACATAATTGTTAAATTTTAAGGTGGAAAGATCAACGAACGGCTTTTTTAAATCAAGATAATTAAGATGAATTCTACTAATCTTCTCATCTGTGATTGAACTTTGGTTTGGATCAAACTGGTTCGATGTCCCTTGAAATAATGCATTCCCCTTCTCCAAACCCTTATCAGCTCTTCTAATAAATATCCAGTATAGTATGAATATAATTATACCTAAAAGAAGGAGTTTCACCTTTTTGGACAAGCGGTTGATTCCTGTCTTCGCATAGGTAAAATAGCCCCTTTTAGGACTTCCATGGGAATAATCAATATCCATGGCAGAAGTTCTATCCTTACCCAGTTAATGTTTAACTTTAGAATACCTTTCCAAAGTTATTTTTGTGCAATTAATCCGATAGACAGGCAATGGCTCAAATAAAACTAACCTGGCAACAGAAGCCAACAGATTTGAAAAAAAAATTCCGTGGCAGTTTCCTATGAAAAATCAACATAGAGTAGGGTCTCTGGAATGAAAGGGTCGCTGTCAAAAAAAAAAGGGGAAAAAAATAATACTACAGAAGGTAACGCACATTTTAAACAGAAAACTATTTTCACTGTTTATTATAATACACTATCATCCAATTTCGCCACTAATAATGGCAAAAGGATTAAAAGAAGACCATTAATTAATAAATAAGCGGCGAGGAAAAATGAGTAAATAAGCCGTCGAATATATGTATGGAATAAACAAAAATGAAATAGTACACGAAAAGTCCGCTTCCTTTCCCCTAAAAGTCCATATTCATGTACGTGGAGCTATTTTGAACACTCATAACGCTCACCATGCTGAGATCCTCTGCGAGACGGTCAGGCCTCTCACCAGGACAATGAATCAAAACTTCGGCCTTGTTACACTGTTCACTAGCTTCAATGGAAGACGCTGAAGAGGTTTGAGTACTTTCGTTTTCAGCCATAGTGTCAGTGGTAGAACCTTCACCTGATGTATGATTTGCATTCATACCGTTCTCTGTGCTAGTGCTAGTATTCACCCCAGTGTTAACACAGTTTTCCGTGCGGATGTTATAATTGTTATTGGAGGGATATTGACAATTTCCTCTTGCTTGTCTGCCTGTGTTCGACCCAACTATAGCAGATTGTTTCTCGTCCGACAGAAGTGTGCTCACTCTCAGTTTAGCGTAATGACTCTCTGAGGCTCCAATTGGAAACCACGTCATGTTGTGGTCCCGAAGATTTTCTTCTGTAATCCTTCTCTGCTGTACACTTGGAGCTAGAAAGGATGGCTCAACAAAATTTTGCTGCCACGGTTGCTGTTGTTGTTGTGGTTGTGGTTGTGGTGATTGCCGTTGTTGCATCTGCATCTGCTGCCTCATCTGTCTTTGTTGCAGCTGACGCATTTGTATTTCCCTTGCAGATAATGGTATTTGGGGTTGGAAGCCACGGTATGCTTGCGGGACTTGATTCCTTAGCTGTTGTTGTTGTTGTTGTTGTTGTTGTTGCTGCTGCTGTTGACATATTTGTTGAAACCTTTGTTGTTCTAATTGCTGAAATTTAAGCTGCTGTTGAAGTCGCTGGCGTTCTACCTGCTTCTGCTGCTCCTGCCGTCTTTCTAGCCGTTGTTGTTCCAACGTTTTTTCATTCGCCTGTCCAGATCGAGACTGATGATGCGTATGCCTTCTTCCGAAAATTTTTCTCAACATATTAGGATTTTTCTTCGAATGCTTCATTATGATCGATGTCTGCTGCTGTTGCTGCTCCTCGTTATTAAGCTCCTGCGCAATAATATTCTGTCTGTTGAGAGACTCAATGCTTTCGTATGGTTCCACATTGTCCATTACATTGGTTTTTGTAGCACCGTAGCCACAAGCCACGCATGATCCGCACTCAATGCCATTTCCTGGATTATCAGGACCATAAATTCCCTGTGCTCTAGCAGCAGTAGCCACGTTCGTAGAATTAGGCTCTTGATCGATATGTAAGCCAATAACATAGTTTCTCTCTTGTTCAGCATCTTCCATTCCAGAGTTCTCCATCGAACGCTTCCTGTCCATAGCGACATGATCGATTGGAACTTTGCACACAGCAAGTTCTGGAAGCAGACCTTTCTGTGCTTGCGATTCTGTGGTGACCATCTCCATAGAATCCACTCTCGAGTTTATAGAGAGAGGACCACTTTCAGAGAGTTTTTGACATTCAAGTACGTCTTCACGGAACTTGAATAAAGAACCTCTTTCCCAGGGATTGAGAGTTAAATAACGGCATAAAATGTGAAATATTTCCCGAGAAATTGGCAAAATTTTTAAAAGGACTGATGGGTCTTTCACAAACGCTCTAAATGTTGTATCATTTAAAGATGCCTTAAGCCACGGATTTCTTATAGAAATCAGATTTATAAGTATTATCGCTAGGGACCAGACGTCTCCGGCAGCAGTTGGGAAGCATACGTTTTCCCTCATTCCAAGCTCGTTCGGCCTCAACAAACGATCGATATGAATTGTACGAGAGTCCTTAGAGTCAAAACCTTGACAAAAGTTTTGTATTCTTTCTGGAGACATGTAATAACTGGAACCACAGCAAACATTTGACTCTATAAAAGGCTCTCTAAGGGCAAGACCGAAATCTGCCAAAATTAGCTTGGCACCATTATTAGCGACCATTATATTTTCCGGCTTTAAATCACAATGATAAACACCTTTTGAATGGCAATATGTGATAGCGTCGACCAGCTGGATAAAAACAGACTTGATTAAAAATGGATCTTGGCTGTATCGTTGCTTGTCAACAATCATGCCGAAGAGATCACCCTCAGGATAATAATCCATGACAACAAATAGAGCTTCCTTAACGTCATAGACTTTATAAATAGATAGAATGTTGGGATGTTTATGGACCCTTAATTGCAAACTGATTTCCTTCAAAATTTTGCAGTTGTAACCTTTCTTGATAATCATATCCATCGAAAGAATATTGGTCATCAAAGTACCGTTATTCATGAGGGCCTGATATAACAACGACCTTTCAAGCTGCAATAAAAGCTGCTTGTTTGTGTTATTGTGGGTACTTGTTGAATTCTTAGGCACTTGATGCTTTAGAATAATCTTTATCGCGTAAGTCTTCCCGGTATAAAGATGGCGTGCTGAATAAACGATTCCGTAGGAACCGGCGCCTACCTTCTTCTGAAACTGGTACTTGTTGTTTAATATAATATTTGAAAGGTCCCTCATAGTGATGCTATGTCCATCTGGTAGTTATGACTTGGTAAATAAATTAAGAAAAATAAATAACAGCAGTATTTCTTCAATCTACTGGTCTCTTGTGAAACTCAAGTAGAGATACAATTAGCAAGTGATGATATGTTCTCAGAAACGTTGTTTGTGAAAAATGTGTACTTTCAAAAGATTATAAGACTGAACTATAGGCAACAAGCAGTATCTATGATTGTGAAAAGCAAGATATAGTCCGCTGAAGAGCAAATTTGCACGAGTGAAAACACAGATGAATTCGGGCTCACAGAGAGGGGTGCACCGTTAAGAAAAAAAAAAAAAAAATGTTGGAATCGGAGAACAGAATGGTGGATCTCTGAAACTCTTCAAGAAAAAGATGTATATTCTTTGGATAATTTTAACAATGCAAAAAAATAATAATGATAAAAAGGTGTGCGAATGACCGAAAATCAAGCTATGGGAAGCAGCTTTCAAAAATTAAACGTTGGAGAAGAAAATTATATGGTCAGCGGATATTTAAGGCGAAAACAAGACAATTGGAGATATTATTATACGTGCATGCATTGCGTAACTCCAGGTAATTTATTCTCTATTCCTTTTTTATCATCCAATTACTTAATAGAAAATGATCAAATATCCTGGAATTCAGAAGTTTTTGTGCTGTATATTGATGTCTCTGGTCTGTTGCACTGACTGACAAAAACTTATTTAATTATCACGGACTTCTACGGAAACATTATGTAGAGTAATCGACCGAAATAGGAGGGTTGAGGAGCCGATTAAATAAATAAATTTAGCAGTATTAGTATTAACGTTAGTCTGTAATCCCAAGAGAGCTGGCAAATGTATCACAGACCAAGAACATTCCACAAGCAAATTTCGTTTAGGAACAAGGAAGTATATTATACACTTGCAAGGATCACCCTATCCACATATATTTCAGCTTACCAAACAACGCCTGGGACATACCGTACATTTCCGGCGTTCTTTTTTTTTCCTGTATTTCAGAATACGAGAAATAATAAACTACTCTCCGAACTTTGGATCCTGTTGAGTCGATAATCCACACTATGCCAAATTCTACATAGTTAAAACCCGCTTATTTGTGATTACAAGTTGTGTTTTTTAATATCACACAGCCCAAAATAGTATGATTCATGGTTCGAAAAGATCCAGCCGATAACTTCGATAGGTAAAAAAATTTGTGAAAGGGAAAAATCACTTCACCTCTCAATCGTCGCCTTTCGTTTTTTCTGGGGCGTCCACCATAAACTCACTATATTCATAGATTGATGCAGCCTCTTCTTTATTCAAAGTTTTCACGCTGTGGCTGGAGCAAAATAGAAGTGCGGTCGCACTTTTGTAGATGCTCGACTAGCATTTGAAAGTTGTAACTGATTCAATTATGTTGCATAATAGCCGTTGTCTGTCTTTCAGTAGTTCATTGAATATGGATGAACAAGAGATTTGTAAAGCCACATACATCCCTGGTATCGGCATGCTCAGGAAAAAAAATAAAAATAAAAAAATAACATGATTTCTGGAACCATTATTCTCCGTCGGGTCTTTCATAGCAGTGGGGGCAGTAGGTATCCAAAAAAAAAAACGTTCGGGGAGTGATGACAAAAAGGAGGCTAAGTTACTTGTTTGGTAATCTATGTGTATTGATATGGTCATAACCTATAAACTCTATGGCTATCATAATATGGTTCAACGTGGAAGTGTATAAGACAATTAATGTGTCTACATATTGCTGTTGGCGTTTTTCTTTAATTCGAACTTTTCAGGACAGAGAAGTTCATGGAGTAACTGTAGACAATGCATAAGAAAATTATGCAACTTCTTTTTGCGGTGCTAAATTGTGAGAATTTAGTACAATGTAACCCCAAAAAAATGCTCTCCCCTCACTATTCTAAGAATCGATCATCTTTTTCCGGTCAACGGATAAGATTTTATAATTTTCCGGTATTTTTTTCATTTTATGAAAACAGTTGTGATTCATTATGAGCGAGTGAAGAACCATTCTCGGTAACCGTTTTTTTCTTGTTTCCTCGTTCCCTCACTTAAGTTAGGCCAATCCGTCAACACAGCCCTTAATTCTCCTTCTCTTGCTCTTCATTTTGAGCTTATTATAATACTTTATTTTCATGAATCTGCAGAATTATTGATTGTTTAGAAGGTCTAAAGTCGTTTTAAGAGGCATACGCTTTTTGGATTTAATTTCCCTGTTCAGCCTTTTTTGTCTTACCCCTAGATATTTACTGCCTTTGTTACGTTTACAATTTACTCCCGGATCTCTTCACATCATCCTTTTCTTTTTCACGCCTAATTAAAATCAAAGATCCCGCGGTTTTTAGATACTTGAGCCGTGTTTATGCTTTAATTAGCGGATAAATGCAAATGTAATTTGATCACGTGATAAATGTCCCCTGATGTTGGAGGTCCGTTATTTTCGTTTTTTTTTTACTTTTTTATGAGTGCGCATCGCGTAGGGTTGAAGGTCCATCACTGAATTGAAAAACGCGTTACCCACCTTGTCCGATTCATATGAACTGAAGCATACCGTTAGGGACGACCAAATTTAAAGAGTAGTACAAGCTAATTTGAAAATCTTTAATTTTGGTTTCGTAATGGCCAAATTAGATGATTTCTTCGGCAAGTCTGCCATTCACAGGGTACGTAAATGAACGTCCATTTTTAAAGGCATATATGTTTATCAGAAGAGTACTAACTGTTTTGAATATCGCAATTATTGTGAAGATTAAAAGAAAAAGCTCTGGTTCGAATGTTGCTAAATCTAAATTAGTCGGGAATCCTGCCAGAAGGTCATCATATTTCAAGCGCAAGCCAGAGCCAATTAACCTTGACTCGAGTGATTCTGATGATGTGGTGGTTATTAAGGAGGAGAATGCCAAAACGCCAAAAAAGAAACTACACGCTGAGCACAAACAGTACTCTGCTGAAGCACCAGTCAAGAAACACCATGATGAGGAGAAAATACAGGTGGTTAATACAATACCATCAGATAAGTCGTTCTCAACTGCTGAGGAAGTACTCAAGAGTATTCCGGATGCTGATGAGAGTTATCTAAAGATTGATCCAGAGGCAGCAAAAATGAATTTTTTCCAGCTTAAGGCCAAGCAACAGCAGGATGCTCAGTCTGAGGCTTCGGGTCCGCCGATTGATCTTCCTGTCGCCAGAAAGAACTGTTTGAATGGTTTAACGATTGTGTTCACAGGAGTCCTGCCATCTTTAAATAGGGAAGAATGTGAGCGTGTTGCATCACAATATGGAGCAAGAATAACTAAATCCGTGAGTGGTCGAACTAGTTTAGTCGTCATTGGAAAAGATGCCGGTCCAAAGAAAGTCAAAACAATAAAGCAGAAGCATATTAAGTGTATTGATGAAAATGGATTTATTCAATTGTTGGAAAAAATGCCACAAAATGGAGGTTCTGGTGAGAGTGCAAAAAAGGCGTTGGCGAAAAAGCAGAAGGAACTTAATGATGCAATTGCTGAAGCTGAAGATGAAGAGAGAAAGGAAAAGGCACGGACAACGAAGCACAAGGCAAGTAAGTATAGTTCTACTTCTTCAAATTCACTTTCAACTACAGTTTCACCATCCGCGGAGCTTTGGACGACTAAATACGCTCCAACCGAATTGAAGCAAATTTGCGGAAATAAGAGTAACGTTAAACTGCTCTACAATTGGTTGGACACTTGGTTTACTAAATCGCATGGAGGGAAGTATTCTAAGGGTGCAGGGATCGATAATTATAAAGCGGTTCTTATCAGCGGCCCTCCAGGTACGGGTAAGACAACAGCTGCAAATCTTGTGGCAAAACTATTAAATTATGATATCGTGGAAAAGAATGCCAGTGATTTCCGTTCGAAAAAGCTTCTAAATCAGGGCCTTAAAGTGTGCCTTGATAATACTTCGGTGGCGGGCTACTTTAAAAAAGGCACGGACGACATAAAGCAAGACACTAATGACAAGAGGTTTGTCCTTATTATGGATGAGGTTGATGGTATGTCATCCGGCGACAATGGTGGAGTATCATTATTGGCTCAATTTTGTAGGATCACGAAATCACCGTTGATCCTTATTTGTAATGACAAATCGCTTCCTAAAATGAGAGCATTTGATCGTGTTTGCTTTGACATGACCTGGAGGCGACCAACGGCGCGAGAAATGCGTTCTAGATTAATGACTATTGCACATAGAGAAGGTTTGCATCTTGATCCTAATGTGGTGGACGAACTTGTTGCCGCTACGCATAATGATATTCGACAAATAATAAATATTATGTCAACTGTTGCGCGAACTCAGAAAACATTGGATTTCAAAAACACGGCGCAAATACAAGGGTCATGGAAAAAGGAGGTGGCCTTAAAGCCATTTGATGTTGTCGGAAGATTATTAAGTTCTAATTTATATGGAGCTAAGCCTACCTACAACATCAATGAAAAAATCAATCTTTTTTTCGCAGACGCCGACATGGTGCCGCTCATGATGCATGAAAATTACAGATCGACACAGCCGACTGCTGTTTTTAATTATCCGCCAGATAAGCAAAACTACGCAACCCTACGTCAGCTTGAGAAAGCCTCTAACGTAATTTCTGAGTCTGACCTCGTTAATCAAGCTGTCAGAAGTGGCGAACAACAATGGTCGTTGCTTCCATTCTATGGAGTAATGTCTACTATTCTTCCAGGGTCATATATTTGCGGAAGGGTCACTTCGCGAATATTCTTTACTTCGTGGTTAGGTCAGAATTCAAAGACCATGAAATATAGACGGATTGTACAACAATTGCAGTATCACTCTTCTACAAAAACAAATACTAGTAATACGCAGCTCCGTTTAGTTTATGTTCCATATTGGAAGACCTCCCTGACAGAACCTTTAATAGAAAAAGGAGCATCCGGTATTGATGATGTACTCAAAATGCTTGACGGATACTATTTGACCAAAGAGGACTGGGATAATATTATGGATCTTGGAGTCGGAAGAAGGGGTCGTATGGTTGATAAATTGAAAAAGATTCCAGCGTCGGTAAAGACTGCACTAACCAGAAAGTATAATTCGTATACACACCCAACAATTATCTATCGGACAGGAGAGATAAAAATGGAAAGACCGCGGGGAATTAAATATGTTGGAGATGTGATTGACGACGATGCAAAAATAGAAAAACGGGAGGAAGATGATGAGGAGAAACAAGAAGAAACGGCTGACCAAGATATAGGTAAGGACACGTTGATTAAAGCTGTCAAAAAACGTTCTCGTAAAAAGTCAGGGGCAGGTAAGACTGGAACGAAAAGGCGGAGGAGGAACTGAAGGATACAGGGAATATTTTTTTATTTCTTGTCGGAATAATTTTCAGTTTAACTAAAACCCTATTTTATCACAATAGTTGTTTCTTTTGCTTGTTATTCGTCCATTAGATTTAAGATGAATTTGGATTCTTGGGGATGTGTGATTGTGAACAATAAGCTATTGAATATGTAACGTTAATGTTAGAGTTTGTTGAGTTCTATTAATGTTTTTTTTAAAAACAATTTGGGACCGTTTTTTTTTCTCCCCTCCTCCCTATTGTTTGGAGCGGTAAATCTGAATCTGGGCTTCGCGATCTATTGTCAGAATGCCCCGGAATACTGCGAAAACCCTCCGCAACGTGCATATTCTTCAAATTTTCCTTTGATATGCCAGAAAAGTAATCGGATCTTCGGATGAATTATGGTGTGGCAGTAGATCCGTTTCTAAATTTCGCAAAGCCCCTTTTCATAATGTTAAAAATTACTGTGCCTAAATTTCATCGGATATAGAGCAATTCCGAATTTTACGTCATAATTAATTACTTTTGCAAAAGTTAGTACAAGCCCCTTTTGTAATGGCAATCCCTGTAGATAAGAGCCGAAGCCTGTTTCTTTATGTTGACATCATCGATGTCATTTTTGCCCTTTGATAGATAGTCAATTTGGCTTCTTTTTTTAAACAGGGTAATCATCTGTGATGAACTAGATATTTTGGGAGATTATTCACAATAAGCGTAACACAGTGATTGTTTTTAGAAGCATCGGTTGAACTGTTTCGGATATATAATGAGTATTAGACCCTCTTTGCATCTTCTCCTGAATTTTTGTAACTCCTTTACTTGTTCTTTTGTTAGATAGTTCCTGTTTTTTACTTCGTTATCCTTGCCTGCTGATAAATGGCAAAGCAGTCAAAATAGTTGAAAAGTGTCACTAGAAATGTCTTCCACACTTCCTTCAGTTTCTGTTGAAACTGCCGTTACAATTCCGATTGCAACAATTACATCAGTTTATGCTTCAGCTTCAAGTTACTACTATTCATCTCTTCTACCGGTGATGAAAACTGAAACAAATTTGGATGCAAATGTAAGTTATTCAAATATTGGTGATGAGCTCCAGGCTACTATGTCATACTATTCGTTACTTGAAGTTCAGGCAACAGCGACAGACCCCCAAGTTATAGTTTCTGTTGCTGCTGAGGCTGCCACAGCTTCAGAGGTTATGAATGAAATATATAAATCCAATACCATGTATGAAGGAAACCGGCCTTCTTTGGGAGGAAATTTAGCATTAGCAATCGTTTTTGGCTTCATGTTGGTCTTACAGGCTGTATTTGGTATTATGACCAAGCAGTGGTGGTTCTTTGTTACATATATGTGTGGTATTTTCCTAGAAGTTTTAGGTTATTCGTCCCGCGTCTGGTCGCATTATAACCTTAACAATTTTGATGCCTATGTTATGCAATTTGTTTGTATTACACTTGCTCCCTGCTTCCTTATGGCTGGAATTTACTTTATTTTAGCCCAGCTGACTGTTGTAATGGGGCAGGCATTTTCAATCCTACGTCCTATGCAATACTCGTTGATATTTATCATCTGCGATCTTATATCAATTGTTCTTCAGGCAGCGGGAGGTGCTATGGCGGCTATAGAATTATCAGATCATAAATCAACCAGAGTTGGATCCAATGTAATGGTGATTGGCCTCGCATATCAGGTCTTTACAATGGCTCTGTTCCTAATTTTATGGTTCATTTTTTGTTACAGATGTTATATTTCAAAAAAACGATATGGTTCCAGGATCTTTTCCAAGGAATTTGAGCACGTCCGCCAAAGAAAGATGTTTGTCCCATTGTTTTATTCTGTGACAGTCTCAGTTATTTTGATTTTTATTAGGTCGATCTACCGTTTGATTGAAATGGTTGAGGGATTCAGTAGTGATATGGCAAATAATGAAACCATGTTTATGTTTTTTGAGGCGTTAATGGTTTCACTTGCTACTCTCTTGATGACCATCTTCCATCCCGGGTTTTCCTATGGAAGAAAAGCATACATACCAGTGGAAATGAATATTCGAAAGAGTTTGACTCTGAAAAGCGAACATTTCCGCAATGTTGCAAGAGATAAAAAACTGGAAGTTGACTGCGAAACCTTCAATGATGATTCCAGCGAGTGACTGTTGTTTAAACGGGGTTTTCGCTTTCATTTCTATGATCGCGTTTTCTAACAACTTAATGTCATATCTCTTACATCCCTATATTATGCTTTTTTCCTGCTTTCTGGTATCCTATTCCATTTTTCATTTACTTTTCTTACATGCATTTTTACATTTGCATACGTTAGATTATATGCATTTGTTATTTTTTGGCCCGAACGGTTGGGGTCTATTGAGCCATTTCTCTGCTTCTTCTTTATTCTCTGGATCATTTTTTAGTTCATGTGAAGAACTATTCAAAGTTATACTATTCTAATATCGTATTTTTTTGTATTCGTTTTCAACGTGCTATTTTTCAAATTCTTCGTATACCCGTTACGTTTCCAATCGATACTTATTTAAGTCGCAATGATGATCCTTTAGCACCCCTGTACGGAAATTTCCATAGTCTTGCCACTCCCATTGGTGATTTCTTTTAGAATTTGGCATATTAATACTTGAGTATATCCATTTTCTCCGGATTTTGGAAGGCATTTTTTATTGTTCAATAATTATAGATTGATTTTTGCTTAGCTATATTTTAATCCTTAATCACAAGGTAAATAAGATTTTGCTTTATCGCCCATAACAATCGTGCAAAAATGTTTTGGGTGGAAAAAAAAAAAAAGTAATAATAATGTACAAACCGTGTATCAGGGATGGAAATGTATATACCGCTAACAGCGCATCATCGTTAAAAAGTACAAGATCTAGTTTTCTTTCTAAGGTGATAACTTTTAGTCATCAGTAGGGTATTTGCTTGTGACCAAATCGTTTCGTTATTTAATCATATAATATTTTTTTTCTTCTAGCTCATTCACATACTTTGTTCAAATTGGTTCTTCGACATAAACTTAAACTTTTGGGGTTGGCTTAACATTTTCCTACTTGATCATATTCTTTCGTTTTTACACATACAGTTATTGTTCTTTGCAGGATCTTGCATTTGAACTCCAACATACGGAAAGCTTAATGGTAACAATATCTGTGACACCACCAATTTTATCTTCGACCGGAAGTTTGAAAGGATCTGCAAAAATGGAGGACGAAAACCGGAGCACTGCATTTCAAAGCTCCGTTCCAGAGTTGTGTCCCGTTCCGTTACCCAAAAATTTTAAAAATAAAAGAATACGTGGAGGAATGCCACTCCTCTCCGCAAATGTCATCAACCATAACAGTCATTCCAAGAAATTGTCTAGTCCTAGAAGTCCAACATCGTTAAGGCTTAATGTTCTTGATCCTTTGGGAAAGAAAATGAATTCGAAGGACGAAAAATACCAAGAGTTTAATTCGCAACCTCTCCTTCTTCCAAATGCTCCTAAGACGGATTCATTTGAAGCTTCAGAAGCTGGCCTTTCAGAAGCGATTGTGGTAGACCTGGATATATCAAAAGCTGATACTTCTCCTACATTAATCAAAAACTTTGAGACGAAGTTGAAATTATCCGATAAGTATGAAAGTCAAGTTCTTCTGGATAAAGATATAAGTGAGTTTTCTGGTGCAGAGTGGAAAGTTATAGCAGAAGCAGGCAAATTGGACACCCTAGAAGTGTTGGGTGAAGGTAATGGCGGGTCTGTGAAGAAGTGCAGACTTGGAAATTCTAAGAGCCAGATTTTTGCACTCAAAACGATAACCACGGATCCTTCTCCTGAATTTCAAAAGCAGATTGTGAGAGAACTAAACTATAACAGACGCTTTAAAAGTCCGTATATTGTGAAATATTACGGTGCGTTCCTGAATGAACAGGATGCATCCATATGTATATGCATGGAGTATATGGGTGGCCGGTCATTGGATGCGATATATAAAACCTTTAAGAAAAGGGATGGGAGAATAGGTGAAAAGCCATTGGGAAAGGTTGCTGAAGGTGTCCTCAAAGGCCTTTCTTATTTAAACCAGCAAAAAATTATGCATAGGGACATTAAACCTCAAAATATTCTTTTAGATGTTCATGGAAATGTGAAACTGTGCGATTTTGGTGTTTCCGGAGAAGTTGTTAATTCGTTAGCCACTACTTTTACGGGCACTTCTTTTTATATGGCACCAGAAAGGATAAGAAATGAACCCTACACAATTAGTTGTGATGTTTGGTCTTTGGGTCTCACACTGTTGGAAGGTGCTATGGGTAATTTTCCTTTCACTGCTCAAAGTTCAAACTTAGAAATCTCCCCAATTGATTTACTTTTAATCATTTTAGAATTTCAACCCAATCTGCAAGATGAACCAGAAGAAGGAATCCATTGGTCAACCAGTTTCAAAGACTTTATAAAGGTATGCTTAACAAAAGAAGGGCGTAAGAGACCTTCACCTCGTCAAATGCTTGAGCATCCTTGGATAAGAGGACAAATGCGCAAAAAAGTGAAAATGGAGAAACTTGTGGAGTATTGTTGGGGAACTTAGTTAATATGAATATTGTTGGATGCGTATAACGGTGAAGTGGTTTAACTGTACAACTGTCCTGGTTTTGTCTTGTTGGTTGAAACATTAACCTTTCATAATAATCGATTTTGGATGCACATCTAAATGTGTGGAGATTACATACAGTTTTCAGTATTATCTTTACTTAAAGTGTTTTATAATTTATTTGACTAAAGTACTGTTTTCAATACATGAATTATTGTTAAAATACTACGGGTATTGTCTCTGCGCATGCACGTGTTGAGTACCTGCTTATCACTCTTTTTACTATTTCATTCTCTCGAACAAAGGTGGAAAAACAACTGTATATATCTTATATTTAATAAAGGCACATTTTTGCTAAAACACCCAGCCGGTTGAAACAAAAAGAAACTTTAACGACTAGTTTGTAAACATAATCAAAAAGTTTTATCAAACAAAACAGGTAAATCTTTATCAGTCCGGAAGATAAAAAAAAAAATCGGGGTCAACTGGGAATTGAACCCAGGGCCTCCTGCACCCAAAGCAGGAATCATACCACTAGACCATTAACCCACAAC
>ERZ746981.254-NODE-254-length-31576-cov-13.200451_pt1 | contig 31576 bp, 15 predicted proteins | sample MGYA00374948_ERZ746981 | MGnify/ENA primary metagenome ERZ746981 (study PRJEB28757, sample SAMN06711160) | food metagenome | host: microorganism | place: China:Harbin | collected 2017-01-30 | study: EMG produced TPA metagenomics assembly of the Analysis of...
TCCGATTCCTTTCTTTTTGCTCTTTCTTTCAATTCCTGAGCTATCTTCTGCCTTTTCCACTCTTCAAAAGTGATGAAGTAAGCTTTTTCCTCGTTTGTCAGCACCGGCTCATGATCACTTGAGTTTAACACATCAGTCAAATTCTCAAGGCCTTGATTTAGCGCCTGCTCTGCAATAGCGTCACCTGTTGCCTCTTCGTCCGAAATGTTGAGCAGTACTGGAATCTTTTCTGGAGATGCAAGAACTGTTGCAGTTGTGTTCGAGATAAATTGAGAATCCAACATTGTGCTGGGTGAATTTTCCTGATGTGATTGGCTGAGCATCGTAGAATCAACGAAGGTATCTCTTTTAGCGTGAGAAACTGATTCAGGCATTTTATATGGCTTATTTATACTTTGAATAGAAGAATATGAACTTTCGAAACTTTGATTCACAGAATCATTTCTTAAAGCAACCTGTATCTTCTCTGATTCAGAAGTTGATCCATTGGTCAATGTAGTCAATAGACGTCTGCCTGTTGCGGAAAGAGATACTGCTAAATCGGATTTTAGGCGTGAATATTCTGCGGAAGATGGTGCTTCACTGTTATCAACATTACTTGTAAAACTAGATAACCCAGTGAATGGAATGCTATGAATTAACTTTGACGAATCTGTTAGCGTTGTGAAATGCGGCGAGTGTGAAATTTGACTGATACAGCTACTTGAAGTATCATCGATTGTACTAGTGGACCTCGGTATGCTGATTGATATATTTGGTGATATGCTTAGCACATCATGTGAAATTCTATTATTTGAGCTGTTTTGATTAATAATGTGCTCACTTCGTGAATCAGATTTGTTGTTTGTTTCATCATTTTGATTGGCATCAGAGCAAATGAACAAACAGAGAAAAATTGCAAATAATGGTAAATTCATGCTATTGACGGCGGGATGTGCAGAATGAAAACTCGAATGTCACCTTTGATATACTAAACTGGTCCAATAATAATGAAAGAGCGGAACATTACAAACAGTGATGTGCTTTTGTTGATCGACAATTGTTAAAATGAACTACGAGATTTTCACACTTTGAAAAAGCTTAAAGAAGGTTTGTATTACAATAGTGCGAGGTCCCCTGCGATAAGGGAAACCAGAAAAGAGTATCATATGAGAGACAGATACTCTTTTGGATGTACGGATGTGTCGAACACTTGTGCCAGAGAGGGGGGGGAAAAAAAAATTGGAGATCGAAATGTAGCAGAACAATGACAGATAATTCCCCTATTCTGCCTAGTCAGGAGAACACAGCGATAGCAGTAGAAGATAAGCAATATATATATTACACACCGCATTTGTTTAAAGGATTTAACAAATAGTTAGACACATTACACATTACTTGCAAGACATCAGAAAAATTAATATTGGCCAAATTTTGATTCCCTTTTCGCATCAATCTCTGTACATCATGCCTGCTTCAATACCAGCACTGAAATTTTGCACAGTTTGTGCTTCTAACAATAACAGATCCATGGAAGCTCACAAAGTGTTGAAGGAACACGGATATCTGGTGAGATCATATGGTACAGGGTCTGCTGTAAGGCTTCCTGGACCATCTATTGATCGGCCGAATGTTTTCTCGTTTGGAACACCATATACAAAAATAATGGAAGTTCTCAACTCACAAGATCTCAAGATGCACAAAAGCAACGGAGTGTTGGATATGACGAAGAGGAACATCAAGGTGAAAAAGGCCCCTGAAAGATGGCCTTACTATAATCAGCCGCTACAAGTACTTGACTCGGATGAGCATCCTGGATTTAAAGATGAGTTAGATTTCCAAGTGGTGATAACATGCGAAGAGAGATGCTTCGATTCAGTTGTGGATGACTATTTGACGCGGAACTACTTTGATCCAGACTCGGTGAACAGCATTGTGTACTGTTTTAACGTCGATATACGAGATGATCACGAAAGTGCGCGTGCAGGAGGTCGTGCAATATTAGATCTTGCAAATATGCTCAATTCGGCATATCAAGAAAGCTACAAGCAGCTGGCGGGGGGAGAAGCCGATGCTGAGCCGTTTGAGGATAGAATACCAGACTTGATAACTACATGGCAAAAGAAATATCCGAATCTCCCGCTTCTTCATGCTCTTTGCTACCATTGATACGTATATGGTGATTGCTATTCTTATTAGTGCTTTGTATATTAGGAGGCCCAACATCCCGCTGCATTCTATGATGCAGCTTTGGGATTCATTGCTGGCTGTCAAAATTTAGATTACAGACTTGAAAAGAAAGAAATAGAGAAAAAAAAATTTAGTATCCTGTAGCAAAGTTCTTCGTGATTCAGCCAATCACACTCTATATATGACGGGTCTTCCGTTTACGTACACACGATCAACATTCCGGTCATCTCCGTTAAAAAGCCACTTGCATATCAGATTGTCAAACCTCGTGTGCGAGACTTTAGGATCCTGGGACCCCCATCTGGGTCTCTGAAAGTCGAAAATGTCAATATTGGAGTCCCGATTGCACAACTCGATCAGCTGGGCATCAAACCGTTTGCCAACTGCAAAAGATCCAAGCTTGTCAGACAAGTTTAGCACGTTGGCTCCACCCATGGTTGCCAAATAAAGCACATCCTTAACACTGAGCTTCTCCTTGTCGTTATGTGTAGACATAACTAGGTGATGAGAAACTAGAAGTGCGTGTCTTGCAACTTCAAGAATGGAGGGAGAAAATCCACCAGAGCAGTCTGTTCCCAAGCTCACATTGATCCCACTATTGAGCAACCAACGGACTCTGGCTTCACCAGAGGTGATAGACGAATTAGAAGTTGGACAGTGTGAAACTCCAGCCCCAGTCTTCACAAGAAGATCTCTCTCGTCATCTGTGAGATGAATACAATGAGCAAGAATAGTTTTTCTGCCCAATAGACCCGTCTGGTAGTATATGTCAGTATAACTGTCATACTGAGGGAAAAGCTGGGCCATCCACTTTATCTCCCGATGATTTTCCGAGAGATGTGTTTGACAATAGCAGTTCTTGCTCTTTCGTAAGTCGCCAAGCCATCTCATAAGCTCATCCGTACACGAGGCGGCAAATCTCGGAGTAATGATAGCCTGTATTAATTCTCCACTCGGGTCTCTTTTATGTGCATAATTCATTAAATCGAGCGTTCCCTGCTTGCTCTCCTCGGTTGTTTCGCAGTAAAAGCCAGGTGAATGGTCATTCATACAGGACTTGCCGATTAAAGCACGTTGACCTGCTTTCAGGGCTGAGTCTGCCAATATTTCTGTTGCACGAGTATGAATTGTGCCATAATATGCAGCTGTGGTGGTTCCACATTCAAGTGTGCGATTCACAACTCTTGAATACACTTCATGTGCAACTGCAGCATCTTTAAAGGATGATTCAAGCGGATACGTGTATATATTAAGCCAGTCTAACAAAGTTGTCTCTCCAAATATACCGTTGTTGGGATATTGTGGTGCATGGATGTGCGTGTCGATAAATCCTGGAAAGAAGAACTTGGTCTCACTTCCAGACTTGTCCACAACCTTGACACTGCCTTCTTCCATGCCAAACTTTTCCACTCCAAGCTTCAATAGATCACCTTGGAAATTCTTTTCGATAAATGTGATAACTCCAGTATTATCCACACCAATGGCTGTTTTCGGCATCACTTCCATTGATCCGAGTATTGGGGTGTGTGCGAAGGTCCCATAATACACAGTGTATGGGATTGGATCACGGCACCTAGCCTGAATCTGATCTGTGAAATAACTTGAGTCTGTAGTCATCTGTTGTTGTTCTAATTGTGTATATGATAAGAAAGTGAAGATTATGTAATGCTAGTTTATATTCGACCTTCTTACAACAGGAAGTTGTGCTACCTGCACTAGAATTATAACTCAACTTTTGACGTCTTTGTATTGCTTAAATAGTAATTGCAAAAGGGCATAAATTTCTGATTTGTTTTGCTTCTGTCGCAACAACTCCGGTATTTTCATATCTTTGCCTTATCTATTTAGTAAAATCTGGTCTTTTCCGCGGTTCGTATTTTCTTACCGCGGACACGATTGTGTCTATGTATTGGATAGGGTCCACATTAGGTATTAAGAAGGATCCTACATTTCAACAAAAATGCCAAATTCAATATTACTTTTAAAATAGGTTTCCATTTTCCCATACAGGAATCTGTATTCTTACTTTATGATATTTGTCAGAGCTTGATAGATAGAGTATTGCCTAATAGTGCCAACTCGCCCGATCTCCGTTGCAACCGGCCGGCGCTTAAAGAAAGTGGAAAAAAACTTGAAAGATGAAATGAGGAAAAAGTGTAGCGAAAAATTGTATGCCATAGATGTGCGGTGTGCGGCCAATTTCTTTGTCATCCGTGCACCACATAAATAAAAGCTCTTGCGAAAATTTGGAGCCACCCGATAGTTTTTTTTTTTGTATTTTTTTTACCCGGCAGCCAATAAAATCGGCGTAATAAAAAAAACGGGGGAAAAAATACATCAATCAATCATCACTTGTAAACCTTAAAATCAGATAATTACAAAGTTCCAAACAGGATTTGATCTCGCTTTACCAATAAACCAAGCGATTGCGTACAACAATAACTGAAATCATGGTTAACGTAAGTATCTGATTTTGATGATGCTTTTTTGGCATACCAGGCGCTTTACTAACAACAAATAATGCAGTATATTTCAAAGCCGGCCTACCAAGCCGCTAAACATGTTGGAATTATCAACGGTCACAACTTGAGAGCTTATGCAGGTCCTCTTGCATTTTGGGGTGTTGCTACAGTCTTCACTATTGGTGTTTATACTGAGGCATGGCCAAGATTCCGTAGTGCTTTCTACAAAAAGATTCCGGTACTAGGTAAGCACTGGCAGAAAGTCACCGACCCAGAAGATGTGCCGGTTTAAGCATGAAAAAGCGGGATATATACAAATAGGATGATGATTGGTATGGGGTGATGATCGATACGGGAGTGAAATTTGTGACAGATATGAAGATGAGCATGGAAATAAAGATTGGCATAGAATCAAAGGTCAGTCGTATTATATGCCTAACGGTATGAAGAATAACACTATTTATTGCGGGAGTATATATTATTTATTTGAATTCAATTAGATTCGACAGTCACATCTGAACTTTGAGCACACATTCTGTGTATATTGCACCTTGAGCATTTACAACAGAGTTATTCTCTACTATCTAACGTATATCCTTAATCCTAGTATTCCAAACATAATTCATACACCTAAAAGAAAAAACAGATAAAATATAAAATAAGTAGCTCGATAATCCTCCTCAGTCTACACTGTCAGAGGAGGACTGTTCGTTAACGGCACTGCCTTCTATCTCTTCGTCTATCGCCAATTCATCATCTTCACAACCAACGACTCCCCATTCCAAACCAGTGACTTCATGAAGTCTTTCCTGAATTGAAGTCATCGGTGTGAAAAGACCGAACTGCTTTAATTCACCATCATAGGAATGAAGCATTCCCACAAGCCCAAGACCTGTAGGTGGAGACTTTGGAGCTTCAGCATCTTTTTCACTTGGATGAGAATCCTCATGATGGACAGATGCCGGCGGAATAAAACTCTCGATGAATGAAGAGAGAACAGACCTCCGGGACGATTCCGGAGGATAGACTGTATCTGGTTGAATTTCTCGTTGCGTTCTCTCCACAGAGTTTGTATTGATATCGCTCAGCTTTGATAGAATAAAGGAGCCCGAATCGCCTCCACAGGCGAAGTTCTTTCTTCGGCTGGAACTGATGACAAACTCGCTTGTTTTTAGCAAACCCTCAGACCAGTATATCATCTTCATACCGTTAAGTTTTCCGGTGGTAAAATTAGTCGTGGCACCAACCTTAAACACATTCAAGTTCGCTCTGTTTAGTAGGCCACCTTTAGCATGGTACAAGCTCACCACATCCTTGATATAGAGGTTCGACAATATTAAAGATGGATCCAGCGAGCTCAAATTCAAGTCTTCACCCAAGAAGTTCAAGTACTGCTTTTTGTTTTCGACGTTTATCTTAATTATAGCCATATCGGATAACTTCTCCGACTTCACAATACGCTCACCCCAAACTATCTGCCCGAATCTCTTAGCAGGCAAGTTCCGTTTGATCATTCTGTTCCTGATCTTCACTTCCTGAACAGGAAACCGTCTGTCAAGTTCTTTCACTGCCTGGTCATACGCATTGTACTCTGGCATTTTTGAATCATACTTGAGTCTCTCGTTGTTTAAAGCATTTCGGTACAAATTCACCAACACCGGTGAAGGAACCGACACAAACGGATACGGATCACCGTTGTTTTCACTAAGTATGGTCTCATTCAAAACAACATGAGCACAAGTCAACCCAAATATTGCACCCTGGTATTTTAACAGCTTTGGGTCTATGCAATTTTTTGGAATTTTTGGGTAAACGTAGCCGCCCAACGTTCCGGAAAGGGTAAGTGAGTTATTGCAAGAAAGAGACATCGAAATTGGAACATAGTCCACATCTTCCTCCATTATCCGGAATGGTGACTTGAATTTCAGCACTGGATGTGCAATAGTGGACTGCTGGGTGGTAGATTGCGAAGTTTCGTCAGCTTTGGACGAGCAGGACACAATTGCATCCTTCAAAACCAGAAAATGGAGATCATCCGAGTTGGCTGAGAAGTACTTAATCACATCCTTGTGCTCCTTGGTTGGATCTGGAAACCCAAACGCGAATGTGATCACACTTAGGTTCTCATTCACGAAACCTCTCAGTAATGGAGCGACAAACGAGCCCTCCTGGTCGGAAAACATCTTCTGGCGAGATTTCGACATCAAGGCTGTGAATATATCGTCAACTTCCTGTTGACGTGATGAATTCTGTACCGTTAGTCCGATAGGGAAGAACTCGGGTGCCATTAGCGATTCGTAGCTCTGAATACCGTTGATATCGGCATTTGAGCACTCGACAAGCTTCAACTTGACAAAGAGCTTGTATAGACTCTTAAGGACGAGTGACTTGGAGCTGTCGTATGCCTTATCGACGAGCAGGTTGTCAACTAGCATTAACACATACTTGATAAGTCTCCTCAAGCCAGCTGAGGACGAAGTGCTAAACTGATAAGGCTTTAGATGGACCAACAAGTCACTGTTTGCAATCGTATCGGTAGTCCTTGTGATGCACTCACTGATGCTAATGGAAGCTTTTGTAAGATTAACCACAGACTGCACCACCTGGATCATGATATTCGACACAGCCAATGAAAGAAGCTTGAGCTTCCGAAGTATGAATTCCTCCAGAAGCTTGTCCTCGTACTCCTCTACTGTAGGTACCGTCACCGGTGCTGCCTGAGTTGAATGTGCTACTTTCTCAATGTGTCCGCGATAAAATGACGATATATCGAAAGACTTACGCTCGTCTTCAGAGTGAATCGACGGCCTTCGATACTGCCGACTGCTCGATCGACTCTTCTTCGACTCACTCGTCACTGGCTCCTCGTTTTCCAGCTCTTCTTCATGAACAACCCTCAAAGGAAGCCCAAATGAGCCAACAACGGGGTTTTGCTCATAATTTGTGACTTGTCGAAGTCCTTTCTTGTACGAATAGCGAGACTCCGACGGCTGTGTAGACGAGCTGGTCGACATCGTCTTTCTTGAACTGAATAAGGAGTTTGTGTTTGAGTTGTACGAGTATTGAAAGCTTCTGTATGTCTGGTTATCTCCGGCACCAGAATTCTCACCATTTGTATTCGGACTCTTGCCAAACCGCTGATTTCGATCAACACCTGGTAACTGTGATATCTCATCTTGTGTATCTTCCAGCCCTATATCGGTTGGAGAAATCTGGCTGTCCCTTCTATTCTTGTAGTTGGGTGCGTACTTCTCCAAAAACGATGCTTTAGCAGATTTGGCATCATCCAAACTTTCAGTCTGGGTTTCCGTATCGATCTTCAAGCTGCTCAAACCTTTGGAGATTCCAGAACTCCGTGATGAGCGACTCTCCGTTGAATGCTTCTTTTTCTTGATAAATATATCTTTCATGGTTAAAAAATGGGCCTATGATAACGAAAAGCCACCTTTTTGTTAATTCTATCAGCACCTTTCAATCAGTACTTGGTACTTGTAAACGTAATCTGGAGCTGCCTGGAAGGAATCAAGTGCAAGGAATCAAAAGATGAACTGTCCCGGTCTCAGAAGAGCAGCAGCACAGGGGAAGTTGATGCTAAACACACGGTACACCTACATGCTAATTTATCTATATTAATACAACTTGTCTCGCTGTGTGATTTTTTTTCCATCTTTCTCGGCTGATCTATCCGAGCGTGATAAGCAAAATGCCGTGCGGAAAATCTGTGGAAGAGCCGCGCCAAAATTGGCAAGAAAAGAACTCGGAACTGTAAAAAAAAAAAAAAAAGCGTCTTGGCTCTTACGTAAGCATGAAATTGAAGCTGGTGAGGAAATAGCTCATCAGTAAAAAGCAGAGGAAGAGAGATGACATGAGTTTGAGTTGCACGAATGATCAAAGACAGCCCAAGATTTCACTGGTAAACTATATTTTACAATGTCGGTGCGGATAAGTGGTGCATTTAATGGCCAGAGACGACTGCTGTCGTTGTTTGGAAACATCGGAGGAAGTATGAAGAAGATTGTTCCTAAAGATCATGTATATTTCAAGGTTAAAAGACCGGTTGGATTAAAGGAAAAACCGAAGCATTTATCGAAGGTGTCGAAAGGCAAGCATCTCGAAAAAGAGGATTTGAACATCCCGAGAAAGATATGGAACTTTTACTTTGATGGAGTGACGCGAAAGACTCGTGTCAGTAAGATTGAGAAAGAAATGGCATATGGAGGAATGTACGATTTACACGTTTACAATAAAACAAAGGGGAGGTTATTCGCAGCACCGCCATCATATTTCAAGCGTGAGAAAGCACTTTACTTTCCAAATTTTGCCGTGAGGTCATTGGCAAATGATCAGAAAGAGCTTCTAGATCTGGTAGCTGGATCTAAAGCTACAATATTACGAGTTTTTTCAACTCGAACGGGCGAGGAGATGACCAAAGAGTATTTCAAGGTTCCAGATTCGGAAGAAAGCTACTTGACAGATCCCGGCATTGACCAGCTTAAGCAAAGCTACCCAGATGCGCAAATATTACAACTCATGCTAAGTGATAGCTGGATCAAGTATTTACTACATGTGTATGTGTCTGGTCCTAAACTCAGGCAGTTACTGCCGGAAAGTTTGCATGAGAGGTTTCTATTTGCAATGCGAGATGATGTGCTTAGCATGGAAGATAGAGAAAGACTCCTCATGACAAACTTATACTCTGGATACGTTTATGTTCTCGATAACAGCAGTCGAATAAGGTGGGTTGGATCCGGATGGCCGGAAGGTGATGAGGTGACCAATATGTGGAATGCTGTTCGGGGTGTTTCCAGAGAGGTTAATGTGTCAAAGACGAACTGCTGAAAGTTGTATATTTGTATGTGAGCGATAAGTTCCGGCGCTTAATTGAGAAGAGAAAAAAAAAAAAATTACTTAGACATCATTACTGCCAACATACCACCAACAATTCATCGGCTAAAACTTGTATATATACAAACATGCTCTCGAGTACAATAAAAGCGTTTATAGTTAGCCTGATTTAATGCCTCGGCCGAGAAAACATATCGTACATCTCATACCAGTTGAAAAATCTACAAGCTTGGTTGTGGTAGCGAACTCAAAACCAGCAATTCCAGGATTTTCAAGTCAGCCACTTCTCAAGAGAATTTTGATGCTGTGTCTTCTGCATCAACTTGGGAGTACTAAACATGTTTGTCTGCGACTGTTGCCGTTTGCAGCCATGCTAATAGAAAGACTTGATGGGGTTGAGAAGACATCACAAATACTGAATGTGCTCATTGAATGCATAAATGAGTGGGATGGTGAAGGGAATGGTTGAGTTAAAACGGATTAAACAATTCAGTTGGGGTATTTATGTTATTCAATTAAGTAAGTAAGTAATTACAGTGATTAATGTAATTAAGTAATTGAAGTAATGCAGGTATTGAACTAATTGAACTACTTAAGTAATTGAAGTAATTGAACTAATTGAGGTAGTAAAATAATCAAAGTAATTGAAGTATTAAAGTAATTAAAATATCTCTATTAATTCATTTGTCATAATCCAATTAATTCAGTGAATAGAATAAATTAAATAACTTGATTATAAGAAATCCTTAAAAGTTAAACAACTTGACCGGTGCTGCTACTGATAATAGAACCGGCAAGATTCTTCGATTCGTCGGAAGTTTCGCCCAGTTTGGAAGTGCCCTTCTCCTTGTATGTGGAAACCGCCGGAATATCGGCCTTAATCCGCGTGACAATCGTGTTATATGCCCGGATATCCAGCTTGATCAAAGTGTGTAACGGGATCGACATCCATGGACTGTCCTTCTGCTGGACATTCATGAAATAGGCGTAGATACACCTGAGCACAGCCTGGTGCGTGATCACTAGCACGTTTTCCTGGTTTTCCAACTCCATGATTATTGGCTCAAGTCGGGTAATCACGTCTCTGTAGGATTCTCCACCAGGATACCGGTACCCGAACTTGTTGTCATCACGTGCCTTGAAGTCCTTAGGAAAGCGTTGTGCGATTTCGTCGTACGTTAAGCCATCGCATGATCCGGCATCAAGTTCATCCAATGCCTTCCAAGTTTTCTTGGGAAACTGTAAAAAAGATGCAGTTTGCTGTGTTCTCTTGAGCGTGGAGGTCCACACTTGCAAGTTTTGCTGGTCAGGGATGTACTGATCGACCATGTGCTTAAGTTTGCGGGCATACTTCCAGCCACGCTGGCTCAAATCGGCATCTCCGCCGATCTTGCCCTCAAGATTGTACTGGGACTCCCCATGCCGCGACAGCCAGATGTACCGGGGCTTGACATGCAAGTTCATCACGTAAAACACAATTCGGCTCTGTAAGTAGCTGTCGATACGGTTGATCAAGATCTGCGAGCTCAAGTTCAGAAGCTTGATAAATGTGTACTGGCCGTCATGCTCCATGTCCATCGGCTCGTACATCGAGTTGTAAAACTTGGTTTTCTTCTTCAAGTCTGCAACCGTGTACTCGGTTGATTTTTCTGCGTATTCCGGCGATGTCCGGTTGATATCCATCACATTTGCCTGGATCTTCGCCTCGTCGTCGCAGAAACTCTCGAGAAAAACAGTCTGCACATCGTGCTCCGCGAGAATATCGTAGAGTCGCTTTCTGGTCTGCCGGCTGGTGTTTGCACCATCATAAATCGTCACTCCTGCATCGTGCAACGTGTACCACTCCAAAATTGCCTCAATGCAGTCATTTTCCGCCAGCTGCCTCACCTTTGCTGCTTGTTCATCGTGCAGGGTGAACACATCACTACCTTCTGGCAGCAGATCCATCGCCCTCTTCTCCCTGTATGCTGATTGGTTAAACGATGCTGTAGGCACCGACAACCATGAGAGATACCGCTTTATCTTCTGCGAGATAAACGACTTTCCTCTTGCTGGCAATCCCACCATCACCACGCAGATTCGGATGCTGTTGAATGTAGAATATTCGGGGAATGGATGTGTTGACATGTTGCGAAGTCTGTGAAAGAGGAGAAAGATGAACGAATAGAGAAAAGATAGGAAAGATAGAAAAAAGAACTTTGAAGGAAATAAAGAATAGAGAAACGATAGATAAAAGAGAAATGATAAAAAATGATAGATGATGGAAATATGAAAGCACAAAATAAAAGCTTTGAACCTTTTTCACCCTTAAGCTTATGCGTAAACTGCTATGCAGTGCTTGTATGCCTTAAATGCTGAAGACAGGTTAATTTCTATTAATCTGCTGTGTATCCCTTGTTTCAATTACCTTCTTTGGTTATTTGCAAAGAAAGAAAGAAAGATATAAAATAAAAATGTAAAATAAAAGGCACAAGTAAGGGTAAGAAAGGACAAATAAATAAAAGCCAAATAAAAATGGGATCAGAATTATGCCGTGTAAGACAAGCAAAATATAGCAGTAATAATAGATGCAAAAAATAAGGCAGCTGTACGGAAAAAGCAAATATTAATCGTAATGATTCAAATGGAAACAAAATCAAAGATAATCTGCACAAGTCAAAGAGATTGTTTTGCAGGAGGACGAAATTGTGGGGAAAGTGCACAAGAGTCGACTAAGCGAAAAAATTTTTTCATCCCTGACACCGAAAGACCGACTATAGTTTTTTCATGCGGGAATCAGCACTGAGCTCAAGTCAGGTAGAGGTCCTCGATTTTGGTCGCAATATTCGACCGTACCGGACAAGAGAGCGAAATGAAATGGTAATAAAGAGATGCTTCGAAAGAGAAAAAATCACTCCATGTATGCTCTGCGGTTGCATCGGGAAATTCCTTCGTACATCTTTGAATTGATTGATGACTCTTAATATATATAATACGTAGTATAATGTTGAGGCATAATTTATGATACGATGATCACGCCTTGTTGTTTCTGAATTTAAAATAGGTCCTTTCTTCCTACTTACGACAGTTGTTCTCTTCGTTTTAATTTCTGTGAATGAGGAGTAGATATTGATTTAGAAGGTGTGTTCACAAATATGCTTTTGGGCTTGAATGATAAGGATGTATTTCGGGCTGGAAACACTCAAGTATATTTTTCGGCGCTAAACATTTTCTTTGTGTGTGGTACGTTGTGCGGACAAATACGTCATTACAACTTCGATTACCGAAGAGAGCAAGAATGCTTTCCAAAAAATGTGTTCGTTGAAATATCAAGGTGTCTAGAAGTATTTTATGACATGTAGTATTTTATGACATGCTGTAGTTTCTATTGGACCCAAAACTGCTTTCGTAATAAAAGATGTTCAGATATTTTATCCACGTTTGACCTTGAATATTATCCACGAAAACTATGTAATTCTAGGAGTTACTCAATCCGAGACGTAATTATATTTTAAATAAAATTCTGGAAGTACTCAAACCGACGGGAGATTACATCAAGCATGGATATTAAGATATCATCGACCATCAATTTCAGTCCATATTGTAACCATTATTGAGTACATGTAATACATTTTATTCGTTTATTCATTCTTTAAGCATCTGCATCACAACACATTGCTTGTAGCGTCGGGATAGATATGTAGGGATGTACAGCATAATTTTTTCACCTGGCATTTTTTTGAGTTTGCAGGTATAGCTTTTCTTCAAGTCTGGTTTGTAGAACATTGAGGAGGAGGTAGATCGACCCAGTTTCAGCAGTCAGTTAAGAATTTGGGCAGATATGGCAGAATCATTAGAAGAGATATTGGGCAGTCTTCGGCAGATAAGCCTGAGCAAGACCAAGTACGAAGATCAGCCAATTGTGCCGAGTACTAAAACCAAGTTCAAAGTTGAAGAAGAAACAGAGGAGAGTGTGAATGAAAGCATCGAGGATCGGTACCTCAGCCCCAAAAATGTGCTTCCGTGGGATCTTTTGGATGAATTCCAGACCGTTCCGGAAGTGGATGGCGACAGAAAGAACTCGTTTTACCGCTCATTGATGGCAGATCCTGTATTGACAGATCGGACACAGATCCAGTCTAGAAGGGAAGGAATCGCAGGATCGGTCGTTTCATATGAAGAGAAGTTCGACAGGAAGTTGGCAACATCGTCGTTGTTAGCCTCTGCATCGTCTTCGATGAACAGGCAGTATGTTTCAGGCGGGACGAGTTTCAATGGAGTGATTAAAGGCACACCATTTATGGAAACGGGCGAGATGGAGAAGCAGCAGGCAGAGAGGGTGGCAAAGGCCACCAGGCATCTCCACCGGGATGAGCACGGGTTGTTTGATGTGCCGGAGGGGTTTGAGCGGGGCTTGAAGCTGGAAAGAGAGCAGCCACAGGCGGAAATAGCGGATGAGTTGGCTAAGGAGGGGGGTATGGGAGATGAGAAGGCAGGAAAGGAGCTTAAAGGAGATGAAACAGCAGAAAATGAACCTCTTGAAAGTGATGCAGAAGACACCAGCAATGATGAAGATGAGCTTTTCCAGCCGGACGGAGACGAGTCGTCGTCCGCTAGCGACACAGAGGGGGAGAAGCTTGATTTGGAGATATCGCGGATCATCCCAAGCGGAACCATCGTGAGACCAAAGCAGATTCCGGATTCGTCGGGTACGGTATTTTGCGGCGGAATGGAGAGGAAAGAATGGGCACATGTTGTGTCGTTGGACCGGAAAATCGAAAACTTCGAGGAGCTCGTTCCGCATCCGGCTCGCACTTGGCCATTTAAGCTGGATACGTTTCAGCAAGAGGCCATTTACCATTTGGAGCAGGGTGACTCGGTTTTCGTCGCGGCCCACACATCGGCGGGAAAAACGGTTGTTGCAGAGTATGCAATTGCGATGGCACAGAGAAATATGACCAAGGCGATATACACGTCACCAATCAAGGCGTTGAGCAACCAGAAATTCCGGGATTTCAAGGGCAGCTTTGACGGGATGGAGGTGGGAGTGATCACGGGAGATGTTCAGATCAACCCGGATGCCAACTGCTTGATTATGACGACGGAGATCTTGAGATCGATGCTATATCGGGGTGCCGACACTCTCAGAGACGTGGAGTTTGTGATTTTCGATGAGGTGCACTACGTGAACGACGTGGACAGGGGTGTGGTGTGGGAGGAGGTTCTCATCATGCTTCCCCCGCACATTAAGGTGATCCTGCTTTCTGCCACCGTTCCGAACACGTACGAGTTTGCATCCTGGGTGGGCAGGACTAGGAGACAGGATATATACGTGATATCGACTCCAAAGCGGCCTGTTCCGCTTGAGGTGTATCTCTGGGCCCGGGACAGACCGTACAAGGTGATTGATGCGAACCGGAAGTTTCTCGAGAAGGGGTTTGCGGAGCACAGCCGGGCGTTGTTGATGGGGAAGAGTAGTGGAGGAGATAGAGGGGGAAGAGGGGGAAGAGGAGGTGCAAGGGGTGGAAGAGGTGGAAGAGGTGGAAGAGGAGGTGCAAGGGGTGGAAGAGGAGGTGGAAGAGGAGGTGCAAGGGGTGTATCTCGCGGTGGAGCATCAGGGAGACCCGGCAGATCATACAACGGCCCCACAAAGAACACATGGCCAACAGTGGTGAACTACTTGCGGAAAAACACGCTTCTTCCAGCGGTGGTTTTCGTGTTTTCCAAGCGGAAATGCGAGGAGTACGCGGACTCGTTGAGTGGAATCAACTTCTGCTCGGCAAAAGAAGCTTCCGAGATCCACATGTTTATCGATAAAGCTGTCTCGAGGTTGAAAAGGGAGGACCGGGAGCTCCCGCAGATCATGAGGATGAGAGACATGTTGAAGAGAGGAATTGGTGTCCATCACGGAGGCCTCTTGCCGATTGTGAAGGAGGTGGTGGAGATATTGTTCTCGAAGTCGCTCATTAAGGTTTTGTTTGCAACCGAGACGTTTGCCGTGGGTCTAAACCTCCCAACCAGGACGGTTGTGTTCAGCTCGATCAGGAAACATGACAACGTGAGCTTCCGGTACCTTCTGCCCGGTGAATTTACGCAGATGTCGGGCCGTGCGGGAAGAAGGGGCATCGACACCAAGGGCACGGCAATAATCATGTCGTACACAGAGCCGTTTACCCGCAAAGTGCTCAAGGACACGACACTCGGCACACCGACAAAGCTCTCGTCACAGTTCCGGTTAACGTACACGATGATCTTAAATCTTCTCCGGATCGAGGCCTTGAAGGTGGAGGACATGATCAAGCGGTCGTTTGGTGAAAACGCGTCCCAGATGATGATCCCGGAGCAGCAGACGGAGATCTTGAAGTTACAGAAGGAGCTTGAGGACCGGTACAAGGTGACGATGGATGGCGAAGTGTACAAGAAGCTCGAGGCTTTCTGCCGGGCCAATAAGCGGTATGCGGAGACGTACCAGCGGTTGATCCGTGCCCTGGACTCGTCCAAGCAGCTTTTCATGCTTTTCCGTGCCAACCGGCTCGTCGTTTACCGGGATGCCGACGGGATCTCGATGCCGGCCATTGTAACACACTTGTTTGGCAAGGATGGCACGGTGACCTGCATTCTGTTCCGGAAACGCGGCAAGGAAGGTGGTCCGGACCGGGAGATGAACTTCAGCTTCAATCCGGCACTCGGAGCCAGCTTCAACGAGTCGCACTTCGTCGATTGGTCGCGGATGCACAAGGTGTACGTCGGGAAGATATCAGTGAGCAGCATAGTGTTCATCAGCGACCGGACTTTTGACTTCCGGATCCCCAACATCCCACCGAAGCTGCAGTCGAGGTTCTGCGAGGCCTTGAAGCAGCGATTCCTATGGAGAGAGGTCGACTGGACCAAGCCGATGATCCCGCAGACGATCGAGTTGGTCACGGAGCACGAGCAGCAGCTCAAACAGCTCATTGGCATGCTGCAGAACCGCGAGCTCGTCCAGCTCGTGGACAGAAAGAAGGACTATCGGTTTGTGTGCGACCGGATCGAAGTCTTGGACCGTATCGAGAGCTTGAAGAAGTCCATGAGTGGTGGCAACCTCGATCTCTTGCCCGAGTACGAGCAGAGGCTTGAAGTGTTGAAAGTTCTCGGCTATGTGAACCCGGGAGAGCTCACTGTCACACTCAAGGGACGTGTGGCCTGCGAGATCAACTGTGGCTGGGAGTTGCCGATCACTGAGCTCATCTTTGACAATTTCCTCGGTGACTTTACTGCTGAGGAGATCGTTGCCTTGATCTCGTGCTTTGCCTATTCGGGACGCCACAGAGAGAACGAGGAGCCTGATCCGGTCAAGCTTTCCACCCCCCGTCTCGATCGGGGCTACCAGAAGATCTCGAAAATCATGCAGTCATTAACTGAGATCTACGAGCAGAAGCGCATTACCATGACCTCCGAGGAGGAGACCTTTTTGGAGTGCAACCGGTTCGGATTGGTCAACACTGTGTACGAATGGGCCAGGGGCCAGTCCTTCAAGGAAATCATGCTTAATGCAAACGAGGCCGACGAGTCTGAGGGCACTATAGTCAGGGTTATCACCTCCTTGGACGAGATATGCCGGCAGGTGAAGAACGCCGCTTTGATTATCGGAGATTCGGACCTCCATGCCAAGATGTCCGACGCCCAGGAGAGGATCAAGCGTGATATTGTGTTCTGTGCCTCGCTATACTTGTGATGTCTGGGGAGAAAGGGGTGAGTATGAGAGGGCCTAGTGTTTAATAGATATTGCGAGGTGCTTATGTGACGAGATGCTTATATTACGAGATGCTTATAGATGATCACTAGATGTTTATATATATAGCGAGATGCTTATAGATGATCACTTGGTGCTTATAGATGATTATTAGAGTTGTCCGATATATGCTTGGTAGAAGTGTAGATTCTTCATTCATACGTTTAATAGAAGTATAGGCACTTCATTCATATGTTTAATGAAAAAATGTAAATTCTTCATTCATATGTTTAATAAAAGTGTAGACTCTTCATTCGCATGCTTAGCATAGACTGTTCACCAATATACTACATATACCTGTTTGACATTTGTGCCTGACTGAAGTCTAGTTGCAATATCGTAATGTTTAGTATTTATATTTCAGATGCCTATTTGCTTCTCGTGGTTAAGAACAACGTGTCCATATACAAATTAGAGGTCTAGTCTATTATACGTATATTTAAACAAAGCCTAATACTTCCTGATATCCTTGGATGCTTGTAGTCTAAGCGTTTAATAATGAATTTTTGTAGTATATTCAGTGCATACATGCCCTGCAAACTTTCAGATACTCTCCAATAGTACTAATCCTACTTGATACACATTTTCTCTAAAATGTATTAAAAATATTTCTGGTTGTCTGCTTAATTAAGCATACTTCATAGATTTCTAGTAGGCAGAATACCTAGCACGTCTCTGATTGCACAACAGACTAATTAATGTTCAATACATTTCTTACAATATCGACATATCTGAAATCAGATTATCTAATCGGCACTCACAAAACCATTTGCATGCCTCTATGCAATGTCTCTCGATTATGAAACAGCCCTAGCTAATATACAAACGTTAAGAGAAGATTCTTCTCTTCCAGCATCAATTCACCTACTTCCCGCCCGTGCACCATTTAAAGTCTTCAAAACAGGCTTCACCACACCCTTTCCCCTCTTGAGACGAAGATGAGGCTTTGCATCCAACTTGTTTGGTGCCGCTAAAGCAACAACGCTAACTATGTTCTCTCCTCTGATGATCACCAAGCCCAAAAGCCGTTTCTGCTCTTTTATTACCGATTCATCAATGATATACTTCTTCTGTTTGGTCTGCTTTCGAAGCTCAAGTTGTGATTTTTTGGTAAGACGGAACTCCTCGCAGTCTGAAAGTACAATATTCATATACCCATCAAATGAAAGCAGCGTCCCTATGTACTCTGAGGTATTTGTAGATGTGACTTTAACCTTAAAGCCGATTAGTTTAGACTGTGATAAAGTTGTGTTTGTTAGTACGGGAACAATCAAATGCGAAATAAAGCTGGGACTTACCAATTTTGCCTTTCTTGGGATCTGGCCGATAGCCATGGTGTGAGTGATGTGAAGATAAAACAGATGAGTGTAGAAAATAGAGTGTGTGGAGAAAGTGAAAGAAGAAAGAAAGTAAAATAGAAAAGTGTTTTTGACAGAGTTTCTGAAAAACTCTTTTCTTGCGCTGTAGATGTTGAGAAGCCTGCGGATTAGTGCTGAACATTTTTTTGCCAGTTAAAGGTATATTTGTATTTGCCTGGTAGTATTTATAATTTGTTACCAAACCAAAACAAAGCATTTAACGCATCTGGAACTTAGCATCCATACTACTGTTTCTACAAAGGGAATGTGAATATTGGAGTAGTGTTTTAAGATTTTGAATCTGGATCGGTCAGGAATATGGCAAGCGTATGTATTAGTAGATTGATGCTATATTGAGGTCAATACTTTCCGTAAGAGGGAGGGTAGACAATTAAATAGTGCACAGGTATGAAGCATGCTGGAGTGTGATAGGGGGACAGCATGAAGTTAAGGATGTAGGAATAATATGATAACAAAGTCAAATGGTACTAATATGAGAATGACAAGTCAAAGGATAGTAATATTAGAATAACAAAGTCGAACGATAGTAACATCATAATATTAAAGTTAGAAGATAGTAATATTAGGATAACACAGTCATACGATATCTGGAATAAAAATTAAAGAATATACTATTAAAATAAGTCAAAGGGTAGTGATATTAGAATATCAAAAGATAGTAATATTAGAATATCAAAAAGATAGCAATGTTATAATATCAAAGTCAAACGATAGCTAAAATAAAAATTAAAGAATATAATACTAAGATAAGTCAAAAGACACCAACCAAGATATACTTGCATTCTCAGTTTTGAGGCTTCTCCTCATCCTTGGCCTTCTTTTTACGCCTTAGAAACGCTGGCAGTTTTGGAAGAGATATTGAAAAGTGGCGGACCCGGAAAATGTAATACATAGACAACATGCAGAAGACGTTGAAGAGAATGTAAACAAAGAATAGGCCGATGTTTCTCCAGCGGTGAGAGTAGGACATGCCTACAGTTGCCAAGTACTGATCTCCGACGGAGTACTGGCACACGGCGCACTGAGAAGTGGCGGATGGGTTGGCCACGTAGCCGTTGTTGGTGGCAAAGAAAGGTTGCAAGTATTGGTTGCAAGTGAGACCGTCTGGAGGGTCCAAGTAGTTCATTTCTGTGGAACTACAACGGACCTGGCGGTCGTGGAGGCAGGTGGAGACCAAGTTGTCGATGAAGTAAGTGAAGGAGGAAGTTCTCCACATGAACTTCCAGAAGCCCGGCAGCAAGGAAGGTGGCTGGATGACGCCGCAGAAGGCAATGAGGAAGTTCAAGAGCATTCCACAGAGCACGTTTGCGGAAGGTAGGTCTGGGGAGAAGTAGATGACGGCGAGAGCAAAGGAGATGATGTAAATTTGGAAGAAAATGGCGTAGGTGAGCCACCAGAAGCCGGCAATGTGAGCCGAGAGGGGGAGCTGGATGGGGAAGTACCAGACGATGAAGTAGATGGTGGCATTGACCAAGGCGTATGGAATTTCCACAAGCAGCTGCGAGAGCAACAAGGTGGACCAGTGGAAGGTGCTGGACTTGGATTCTCGAACCTCGAACAACTCGCGGGACTGGATTGCTCTGGCCTGGATCTGGTTGATCAAGGGGGCAGCGATGACTGCAGCCATGAAGTTGGCAAACATGGTGTTCTGCATTCCGATGGTTGTGTGTTTGACTTTCCAAAAGGAGAAACCGTGCACGAGGCCACCGAGCACCACAAGCAGCAACTTGGACAGAAGGTAGTCGATATCGCGGTAGAACTGGGTCCAAGTGCGGCGGAGAACGAGGCTGAGCTGTCGGTGGTAGGGGGTAGCGAATTGGGAGGTGGATGAAGAAGCAGTAGCAGTTGCCTTATTTGCACTAGTTGCACTAGTTGCACTAGTTTCATTAGTTGCACTAGTTGTCTTAACAGCTCGTCTAGTCATCTGCTCCACCTCCTGGCTCACTTCATCATTCTCCTCGCTCTTTCTCCACACATCTCCCCAATCCCGGTCCGCCACAGCCGTGGCACCCGCCCCAATCACCTCCAACACGTACTCGGCCGGGTTTTCGTCCGGCTGGCAGCGCCGGGCCCCCTTAGACTCGAAGTACGAGAGCACTGAGTGCGAATTGCGGCCCACCGGGCCAAAGTAGACGGTCTGGCCGCCCTTTTTCAACAACAACAAGCGGTCGAACTGCTCGAAAAGCGTCGCAGAAGGCTGGTGGATCGTGCAAAGTATGGCCTGGCCCGCCAGTGCAAGTTTCCGGAGCACCTGGACGATCGCCCAGGCCGATTGCGAGTCCAAGCCGGAGGTGGGCTCATCGAGAAAGAGCAACAAGGACGGTTTGGCAACGAGTTCCGTGGCTATCGAGAGCTTCTTCCTCTGCTCAACATTCAACCCGTACCCTGGCTTGCCTGCAACGGCATCTGCGTACTCGTCCATGTGGAGGATCTCCATGATGCGGTCCACATATTCGAGTTTCTCGGAATCCGGCACCTCGTAAGGTCTCCGCAACCGGGCTGCAAACACGAGCGACTCGCGAACGGTCAACTCTGCAATGTGGATGTCCTGCTGCTGCACGTAGCCTGTTCTCTTCTGGAATGACGTGTCCAAACGGTTGCCATTCACGAGAAAATCGCCTGTGACCACACCGACATCCGTCCGCTGCGATAAGACGTTCAAAAGAGTGGTCTTACCGGCTCCGGACTCGCCCATGAGTGCTGTCAAGGTGCCCGGGAGCACGTATCCCTGCACATCGTCCAAAAGCTTTCTGTCGCGGCCTTCATAGGGCACCACGTAGTCGACATGGCGCCACAGGAAGATGTCAGGGGAGCCCAAGTGGGTTCCGAAGGGGGAGGATTGGGTGAAAGTATTTTGGGAATGAGCACTAGGAATCATAGTACTTTGAGCATTAGTGTTTTCAGGCTTAACACTCTGAGTATTAGTACTAGAAATGATAGCACTTCCAGCATTGGCACTTCTAGGAGTCGTACTTTGAGTATTAGTACTATCAGACTTAGTGCTCTCAGGAGTAGTACTTTGAGCATTAGTACTAGCAATGACAGTACTTTCAGGTTTATCTAGATTCCGTCCAACCAATTTACTCTCCAAATCAACACCCCTCCGACGGCGGACAAACAGCATGCGGTCCGCAGACACGACAATGGGGTTGTAGTACTCCACGAGAAGCACGTTGAGGATGTCGGCCCCGAGGATGAAGCCAAAGAGAATGCCCAAGTTGCGCCAGGCGTGGCTGTAGCTGTACTGGAAGGCCAAGCTGAGGTAGATGCTGCCGTCGACGGCGTTTCCGGCACTTGGGAACTCCTGGCGGGTCAAGGCGGCCCCAACAAATGCACAAACAGTGTTATTTGGGGAGGAGGAGTAGTCGGACCCGTGAGGGACGAGCTGGGCGGCAGAGCACGGCATGAGGCGGCCCAAGAACTCGCTGGTGATGAGGGACTCGAAGCCGTAGAGCACGGGGTTGGCGTAGGAGAACCAGCGGAACCACCAGTACATGGAGGGCCGCTGGATCATGAAGGAGGAGTAGAGGATCATCAGCATCATGAGGATGCCGGTTAGAGCGTTGGCGGAGGTGAGGGTCGGGCAGCAGGAGGCCACGAGGGTGAAGAGCGAGGCGACGGCCTCCACGGCGACGTTGACGAAGAGCAGGAAGAAGAAGAAAGCACCGGGTTGGCGTTTCAAGTTGGAGAGGAAGTAGAGGATGAGCGAGAAGGCGAGGATGGTGAAGAAGCGGATGGGGAGCTCGATGAGCTTTGCAGAGAGGAGCTGTGCGGACGGGTGGTAGAGTGTGTAGCCCCGCTGCTTGTTGAGGATGGGGCGGGACTGGAACAGGGCGGCGATCTGGGCCAAGCCCATGACCACGAAGTAGAAGATGGCGAAGAAGAGGATGCCGCTTCGGGAGAAGGCCCCGGAGGTTGTCTGCGGTGTGTTGAAGTAGAGGGAGCCCGTGATGAGGGCCTGGACGACGGCCACGGCGATGTTGGTGACAGTGTAGGCGGTGTTGTTTGCAATGGTGCAGGCGGCCCGCCACAGACACAAGGCGAGCTGCTGCGGGTAGTTCACCAGGTAGAGGGAGCGTTTGCGGGCGTACTTCTGGCGGTCGGCGGCGTGGGCCTCGCGGAATGCCCGCGTGGTGGCCGCCGGGTGCTGCCGGGCCTGCAGGGAGGCCTGCCGGGCCTTGAGGGCCGCGAACTCGGGCGAGCCCCGCCAGAGCGACTCGAACTGGCCCGCGGTGTGTGGCACGTGGCCCTCGAACCCTGGCCGGGCCGTTCTCGCGTCCGGGTCCGTCACACAGGTCAAGAACTCGGAGCTGGTCTGCCGGGCGGGCCGTGCGAAGCCCAGCCGCTCGAAGTAGGCCACCGCGCGGTCGGCCGGCCCAAAGTACACCTGGCGGCCCGCGTACAGCACGCACACATGGTCAAACGCCTGGTAGATGCTCTCTGAGGCCTGGTACGCCGTCACCACGCACGCGGTGCCCGCGAAGTTCGTCGACGTACGAAGAGCCCGCACAAACTCGAGTGCCGTGGACGCGTCCAACCCCCGCGTGGCATTGTCGTAGCAGTACACGGTGCCCCTGGTGGCCATGGCCTCGGCAATCGACACACGCTTCCGCTGGCCCCCGGAGATGCCCCGCACGAAGTCCCCGCCCACAAGCGTCTTCTGCACGTGGTGGAGCCCGAAAACCGCCGCGTAGAGCTCCTTGATCGTGCGGATGTACTGTCTCCTTGTCACCCCTTGCACCCTCACGGCAGGTGTCTTGCACGCGATCGCAAACTCAAGCGTCTGCTCCACGGTCAAGTACGGGAAGTGCTCGTCCAACTCGGGCACGTACACCAACTGCGATGCGAACTGCTGCACCAGGTCCTTCTGCGGGATGCCCCCGTAGCTCACCACACCTTGCACCTCCTCGTATGCCTGGGTCTGGCCCGCCAACGCCTTCAATAGCGTCGAGCACCCGGCCCCGGGGCGGCCCAACACAAGCGTCAGTGTCCCGGGCTCCGCGATGCCGTTCACCCGGTGGATGAGGTGTCGGTAGGCTGGGTTGGGGGTGCTTTTCTGGGAAGTACTATTGGTATTGCTTTGCTGGAAAGTATTACCTTTCTGAGTATCAGCTATATCTTCTTGCTGATAGGTGGCATTACCTTGCTGAGAGGTGGCAGTGGCTTGCTGATAAGTATCTGCATTACCTTGCTGAGAAATAGCATTAGTATCGCTCTCCTTAGAAATATCTTCAGCATTCCCCCTCTCCCTGTTCTTACCTTCCACATTTCCATCCCCCCTCTCCCCACCACCTCTCTCAACTCCTCCTAATCTCCTCACCCAGTCCACCCAGAAAAACAACAATGAACCCACATCTCGTACAACTGCCGAAGACGAGTCCTTGCCTATCACACTAAGCTCATCATACACAACCCACGTTTTTTTCTCAGGAACACCCAGCTCGTCGTGCCGCGACGAAATGAACTTCAACACACTCTTCAAGTCAAAGTCGTTCGGGTCAATATGGAACGCTTGCATGTCTGCATGCGACATATGCGAAAGCGTCTGCGAGAGCGTCGATAGTCGCGTCAAAACGTCCGGGCCAACACTGCTCTGCCTGGATTGAGTAACCACCCGGTGGAGCTCCCCGATATCTTGCGATTCTCGAAATTCTTCCTCCTCCTGGTCCGAATATCCATGATAAGATTCTGGAATTGACTCAGACGATGTAGAGGCCCTGTGAGGCTTCTCGTTTGATTGTGAGGACGAAGACATGAGTGATGAAGTGATAAGTGATGAAGTATCAAAGTATTGAAGTAATCAAGTAATCAAGTAATCAAGTACTTAAGTAGTGAAATAATTAAGTAATCAAGTAATGAAGTACTTAAATGATAAAGTAATGAACTTTCAACGTATTGAACTGATGAAGTAATGAAGTATGAAGTATGAAGTATGAAGTATGAAGTATGAAGTATGAAGTATGAAGTATGAAGTATGAAGTATGAAGTTTCAACGTATTCAAATATCAATAACTATAAACTATCTCAACGTATATCTCAGTTTCGCCTAAATACCCTCTGCTCAATTATTCGTTTCAATTAGCAATCCCACTTATTCTGTAATTCGCTTTTTTAAGTACACTACCAACTATCTCTTGCCAAAAGTTAATCCTTTTTGTGCTTTCCTACACACGCACTAAAAACATAAAGTATACTAAAGAACTATGTTAACTTCTATGGCAATATCCAACTATATATGCCTGCATTCCCACGTGCATGTAGCAAAACGGTTTATAAGTATTTTTCACTGTTGGACTCGCCCTTCGCTTTTAAACCATAAAATGATTTTTATACAATAGAACAAGCACAAATTAAACAATGCACCAGCATCAGTGGTGAATCATACCCTCTCCACAAGCGAATCTGGTATTTTTATGAACTTTTACTTGTATTTCAAATTACCAATTGAAATGGTACAAAGTGCTCTCCACTCCTAAATCTGGCAATGCGGCTGATAATCGGAATGAAAAATACTACACTTTTAATTTTTCCTCCGCAATCAGTAGCGCACCGGAGATTTGGCTCATCGCCGAGCTTGCCGAATAACGCAGTATCTCGCGTATCTTGCTTCATAATATCCACGATCTAAAAATAACCAGCATCGAAAAGCAAGATTAATTACTTAATATGATGGCAAAATTATTCACATTAAAGAATTGGAGAACTCGAGGAAAACAACATTAAGGATTTGCGGGGATTTTTGCCTTCTGCTGTATTTAAACCAGTGTTAATATTAAAGCTACATCCTCGCACTTCTTGATTAGTAATGTACCTTTTGGAAGTGGGGAAGAGTTATAATGGGTGTGCCGAATAAGCACATACTTTATGAAATCTTCATATTGAATTAATTCATCCCTTCTGTTCGGCCCAGATAGCGGACTTAAGCACAAAATAATGTCCGATCTGACCGAGCTACTTTGTATTCGGATACAGGCAGTCAAAAACATAAGTCCGCGGCGATAAGCGATTTGTAATCAAATCTAATGTATTAAGCATACATTGAATTATCATTTTTGCGATAAAGAAATAGATAAATCGGCAACTTAAATCTTCAACCTAATATCAAGAAATAGATACATCGACAACTTAAATCTCCAGATTAATACTGTCGACGCGTCAATCGGCTACATTGTCTAAATTACGACCACTAGTAATAGGATAGTAAGAATTTGAAAGTTATCATAACTATGCAGACTGGTGGATTTTTTTGCCTGGCAACGGCAGTACAAGCTTAATTACTAGAGAATATGCGATTCTGAAATTTCTCCACTATCGTACTTAGCGGGGTTAACGAAGGAACGGAAGTGACCTTTTTTTTTCGACCTTTTTTTTCCCCTCTAAAAGTTTGCAGCACCCGTACACCAGACGCTTTTGTGTTCGTCGGAAGCCGTGTTGTGCCGAAGGCAATCAGTCGCGGCAACTACTCGGCAAAAGCAGGGTGCGGATGGGGTTAAAAAAATAATGTAGTGTTAAAGAAACTTTCGGAAGGACCCGGTACGTGCGCTGGGAAATATATGTCTCTGGTGACCCTGCGCTGATAACGGATAATATGAAATGCGCGACCATTGCCGAATTGAAAGTTGTGGATAAAGGGCTTGCGCTGAAGGGTTGGGAAATATGTGTGAGATACGCCTGCGCTGTATCTCACCGAAGGTACATCCGCTTATCTTTGAAATATTACTGTGCCTGCTTCAAAGCCAGGCTTGGCTTTTGTTTATGTTTTACTTCGTAATTTTTTTTTTTTTTTTTGGTCTCTAGACCGGGATTCATCCGGCGATCATTTATCTATTATTCTTTTTTTTCCTTCCGCAACGAACAACAGTTTGCATTGTTACCATTTTTATATTTGGCATGAGCAGTCCGTTTTTTGTAATTCTGATATTGTTTGGCTAATATTTTCGCATTGTTTGACCTTGTCCTGGTACGCTTTTGTTTGTTCATTGTTTCCACATTCGTCGGTAACAGCCCACAAATCGGCTATTCAATTTTCACAAGCGCATAACCAGGCTTTTATTATTCTCCAGCTTCCAAGCCTTGGTCTCAAAATTTTTCATTGCATGTAACCAGACTTGTTTTTTCAGCGGTAAACTTCGAACCTCTTATAGTGCAAATAATCGCCAATGTTGATTTAGACCAAACTGGATCACACTTGCAACTGCTTAGACAACGCACAAACTTCTTATATACTTTAATTCGATCGTACAAATATCATTTTCATCGCAAACCCTTACTTCGAATTGTCTGGATTTTAGTTCTGGACCTGAGACTTTTTCATCGAGAACAATTGAATTGTACTTTTTCGCTTTATCTCCTTTCTATTTCCGTGCTGTCATTATCTTTTGTCAGTTTTTGGCCGAACTCGAGTCGGATCTTTTTTCTGTCCAATTTTGAGGTTTATATTTTCTCTTGATTGTTTCCTTTTATTTGACATCACACTAACGCAAAAGCGGTCTTGTGACCTGGTTGCAATTTGATTGAATCCAATTTGCATTTTTGCTGCTTTCCAACGGTTAGAGTAAGGGATACCAGGAGGGATCGAAAGAGAGAACAAGGAATAGAAAGAGAATAGAAAGAGAGAATAAGGAATAGAAATAGGAACTAGAAAGAAAACTGGAGATAATTGAAGAACAAGAAATCAGGAAATATATCACAGGACAACAAGCTGTGAGTATAATATTCGCAGGGATCACATATAGGGATTATCGAGAATAGACAAGCCCGAGCAGTACAGATTGGACGGTTACTTTATCACAGTTAATCACAAATAATCGATCATAGCTGTTATCTCATAGTTAATACATCCCAATTCATCAGCTAATCCATCAGCTAATACAACAATTATTTCTCCAACCACTTCTCCAACCACTTCTCCAACCACTTCTACAACCACTTCTATAACCCCTTCTCCAATCATCTAACAGTGCCTGCAAACACATCAATGGGAAACCCGCAGTACAACCAGTTGAGCGGCTCCCCTTCAGCACAGACATCGCCAGAGCACAGCCCGGACCTCGAGCAGAGCTCAGGCACCACTTTGAGCGACCACGAAGGCACAAAAGGAGGAATTTCCAGTCCCAGACTTGTGCAGACCGATTTTTCCATCGAAGAAACAGACGAAAACACGAGACAGGGCAGATTTGGTCACGGGATGGGCCTATCACGGCTGATTTCTAGCATGAAACGGTCATCAGCTGGCCGATTACACTTACGAAGACCCCGGGGACCCGGCAGTATCAAGCGGGCCACCATTTTGGGTCTGCTGATTACGGTAATGCTCGTTGTTTTTAGATATTACCACACGACAACTGTGGCAATGAACCAGTGGCAATATCACGAAACGCCGCGAAACGATCTGGCCAAGAGTATAATCAACCTTCTGAGCTCGTCCGAGGACAAACTGTCGGAGTTACGGCTTGATCAGACGATTCTCCGACGTCCGGAAAGAAAGCGGATGTCCAAATGGCGACTAAAATACACAATGACGACTTTCGACCCGCGACTCCCAGTCGCGTTGTATGTGGCGCAGGTGGCTGATTATTTGGAGTCACACGACGAAAATTTTGACCCCAAACTGGAGCTTGAATTTTGCTGGAAGGACTGGACCGATTTCAACAAGCGGCTTTTGCCGAGCGACCGGTATTTATCCGCGCACCGCGGCCAGCCGATAAGCGGCTGCGCGCAGTTTATTGAGGAAACAGGATTTTCCACGCGCCGCGCATGCCGTGACCTCAGCGCAGACGAAGTCGCTGCACTCCCGGACCCAGCGTATCCGCGCTTCAAGATTACCGGCGTCTCCGACCCGCGCATTGCGCGGGATGCGCGCGTGCTCATGGCCGGCACTTATCTATACCACGAGATGCCTGCTCCCGAGCGCATCATCTTCGTTGACGCCGCCAGCGCAAGGGCGCTCGCCGTGCGCACCGTTGAATCTAAGGGTCGCCAGCCGCTTCTCGACCATCTGATGGCGCAGTACCGCCAGGCGCATGCGGATACCAACGAGATCTCGATCGTGGACCAGATGCGCCGGCTCAACGGCGCCATCGACAAGACGCGCATGGTTGCGGACAGCGCCAAGTACGCTGACTTGGACGTGATGCGCGTGGTTGCGGAGCGTGTGGACAAGCAACGCAGTGCCGTGCAGCTTGACAGCAGCGCATTCGAGTGGCGCGATGGCGAGGACAGCGTGAAGGAGGCTGCGCAGAGCGCCGTGGCGGAGATCGAGCGCAAGTGCCAGGATGCCGCGCAGGGTGCCCTCGAATGTGACCCAAAGTACTCGACGCAGTTGCGCCTTAACAAGGAGGTGGTGCAGTTCGCAGATGGGCACCCCAAAAACGACTTTCCCAAGTTCTTCCACGAGGCCGGATACACGCCAATTGGCGCAGACAACGGCGCGCACCTCGACTGGCGCTTTATCAGCAGCCGCAAACTTCCTGAGTATGAGTCGAAGTCCGGTCTTCACCGCCTGATGCGCGCATGGTTGCGCTTCACGCGCACCGCCGGCATCGACACCTGGATTGCGCACGGCTCGTTGCTAGGATACTACTTCAACGGGCTCACTCTTGCCTGGGATTTTGACCACGACGTGCAGGTGACGCAGGCAGCGCTCGTGGAGTTGGCGCGCAAGTATGCGCACAGTGTGATTGTGGACGTGAGCGGCAGCGCAAGCGCAGATGCCGCTGCGGATGCGCCAGCACCACAGGACGCGCTGCTCGCAGACATCGGTATGGGTGCATACTACTTGGACGTCGGCAACAGCTTCTTTTACCGCGCTAAGGGCAATGGGCGCAATGCGATCGATGCGCGCTTCATAGATGTGCACACGGGTCTTTTCATTGATATAACTGCGCTCGCGTTCGCTAAGGAACGCCCAAGCCGCCGCGCAATGGGTAAAAACCTTGCGAATGAACACAAGAAATTCCTCTTGGATAATGACGTCGCGGAAAAGGACTTCCGGCGCTTCCTCATGGACAGAAACAATCACTACTACTTGGAATCAGAAATTTCTCCGGTGATCCCTGCGCTATTTGAGGGGGAGCGCGCCTTTCTCCCGCAGGGGGTGTTGCGCATCCTTGGGCGCGAGTACATGCGCTACCGCAACAACTGGAGCTGGGAAGAACACACATGGAGGTCGCGGTACCGCACCTGGGTTCCCGACAGCGTGTGCGCGCGCGCAGACCGCGAGGGCAACAGCTGCAGCAACAACCCGGAGGTGCGTCTAGATGAACTTTTTCAGCGCGAATACATAGACAGGCACATGGTGATGAAAAAACAACTAGAGGATTCTGGTGACACGAAAATTGTCAAGGCCCCAATTGAAGCACAGCCTTATCCAAAGGTTCTCCGGCCGGATGCCACATTAATGAAGATTGCGTTGGAGCGGGATGCTTAAAAAGAAAATGTTGTTTATAGAATATTTGTGGGATGGAATGGGATGTGCTTATACATGCTTGGATAGGAATGTCTAGATGGGATATTCTAGATGAAAGTATTCTAGATGGGGTGTTCTAGATGAAAGTATTCTAAATGATGGTATTCTAGATGAAAGTATTCTAGATGGGATGTTCTAGATGAAAGTATTCTAAATGATGGTATTCTAAATGATGGTATTCTAAATGATGATATCATAGATGAGGATATTGACGATATTCAGAATGAGGATATCCTAAATGAAGGTATTCTAGATAAAGACAGGCTTAGACAAAAATGTGCTAAGTGCAATGTGCCATGCTCATTGTTTAAATTCATTTATTGAAAGTCATTAGTGATGATTTTTATATCAAAATGGAGCTTGAAACGAACGACGATGATATACAAGATAATTAAAAAGAGTCTGCATGGTGCTTCATGATGATATATCAAGATAGCATATCATGAAGTTTAGTGCTACTAAGTTGCTTGCTTTCATTATCGCCTTCGGAATTTCTCCATAGGTGCAACTAATTCCTTCTTAAGTTGATAATGCGAATTATGTATGCAGGCTATGCAATTCTAATATTTTATCCACTACATTTTATTATGGTCCCTACCATTATTACGTGCTTGTAGTGTAGGTGATATACCACATTCCTAATAATAGTATTATATATTTCTAAGAAAAATATTATTTTCAGTGTATTTGTATTACTATTTGCTCTTCGATATTATTATTGGACTCTATTTTGTAACATTTGTTCATTGATGTTCAGACATTCTATAATTACCTCCTGTATCCTGTTGTGCATAATTTTATATCAGTACTAATTTTAATGGTGTACATATTCTTGGTATAATTTGTCAGATGGCATTTGTCTAATGCAGCATATTTTTGCGTCCGACATAAGAAAAGAATCCTAATAAAATTTTTTTCAAAGCTTTCAATAGATATACTTTCAATAGATATACTTTCCATAGAAATACTTTCAATAGATATATATTCAATGCAAATACTTGTTATTCGCGGTTGTGAATTATTCATGATTAGTGGATTATTCCTAAAATGGTTTACTTCTACTTGTAACGTTAGACGTAGTACTAACCATAATTTATTTGTTTGATCTATTGGCCAAAATTTCCTTAAGAGTGAAGCAATTACCTTTTTGAGAAATTCTTGGGGATCCCTCATCCTAAAAAACATTTTTTTTACCATGTCATGGATTGTACTTGAATTTCAGATTTGCATATTCTGATTTATTAGCATGCTCTTTCACCTTAATCATTTTACTTTTTTTTTACTACTTCGATTTGTATTTCCTCTCATTTGTATATTTCAACTGCTCGCATTTCTTCAGATTTGCTATCTAATAATATATGCTATTGTCTCGCACTCCACCAACCTTATTAACTTAATATTTTATTATAGAATTGTAATAGTTTTGTTTAATTGATTTTAGTGTGACGCCGATTACTTTATGAAGTTTTTGTTATAACTAGTATTGAGGTCATATTATTCCACT